>R11__coassemble_974_pt1 | contig 17052 bp, 12 predicted proteins | sample R11__metabat2_high_PE_032 | metagenome-assembled genome bin R11 | reverse complement strand
GCGGGCACCAGTTGACGATGCGCTTGCCGCTGGAGATGAGCCCATCATGATACCAATCGGCGAACAAGCGGCGCACGCCGTCGGCGTAATCGGGGTCGAGCGTGAAGTGCTCATCGTCGTAATCGCACGAGCAGCCCATGCCCTTGATCTGGTTGACGATGGTGTTGCCGTATTGCTCGCGCCACTTCCAGCACTCGTCGATAAAGGCCTCGCGGCCGATCTCCAAGCGCGAGATGCCCTCGTCGGCAAGCTTTTTATCCACCTTGGTCTGCGTGGCTATGCCCGCATGGTCGGTGCCCAAGATCCAGCGCGTCGGGCGACCCTGCATGCGCGCGTGGCGGATGCAGGTATCCTGAATGGTGTCGTTGAGCGCATGGCCCATGTGCAGCATGCCCGTGATGTTGGGAGGCGGGATGACGATGGTGTACGGGTGATCTGCGAAATCGCCCCTACCCTCGCTGCGCCTGAAATAACCGTTCTCGCGCCATGCTGCGAACAGCGGCGCTTCGTGGGCGGCGAAATCGTATTCGATCTTGGCCTTGCCCTGGGATTCGTTTTCTGCCATGGTGCACTCTTTCGTATCGATGTGAAACGGGCGCTCGCGGGCGCCCGTCTCATAATACCCTTATAAAGCACGCGCGCGCCCTTCGTTTGGAAAAACGCTCACGCTTTACGCTGCGTACGGCTACTCTTCGCCTTCGGGAAGGGCCTCCGCATGCTTGGCCACTTCTTCGAGCGGCATGATAACCGGCTTGGTTTCGCCCGTGACATCGGTATCGCGCAGCACCACCGCCGACGGACCGTCCTGCTCGGGCAAGTCGTACATAATGTCCATGAGCACGCGCTCGCAGATGGAGCGCAAGCCGCGGGCTCCCGTTTTGTGCTCCACCGCTTCGTGTGCGATGGCTCGCAGCGCCTCGTCGGTGAAGGTGAGCTTGGAGTTCTCGAACTCGAACATCTTGGTGTACTGCTTCACGAGCGCGTTCTTAGGCTCGACCAGAATGCGGACCAGGTCGTCTTCGGTGAGCGCCGAAAGCGCGGTGACCACGGGAATACGGCCCACGAATTCGGGGATCATGCCGAACTTGTTCAGGTCTTCGGGCAGCACCTGCGCCAGAAGCTCGCTTTCCGAAGCGCTTGCGCTTTCCGGCATCTCGGAATTGAAACCGACAACGCTTTTGCCAACACGAGATGCGATGATATCGGTCAGGCCCACGAACGCACCGCCCAGGATGAACAGGATGTTGGTGGTGTCGATATGGATGAGCTCCTGCTGGGGGTGCTTGCGCCCGCCCTGCGGGGGGACGCTCGCTTCGGTGCCTTCGACGATCTTAAGCAGCGCCTGCTGAACGCCTTCGCCCGAAACATCGCGCGTGATCGAGAGGTTTTCGGCCTTGCGGGCGATCTTGTCGATCTCGTCGATGTAGACGATGCCGATTTCGGCGCGATCGATATCGAAATCGGCCGCGGTTATGAGCTTGAGCAGGATGTTCTCCACGTCTTCGCCCACGTAGCCCGCTTCGGTGAGCGTGGTGGCATCGGCGATGGCGAAAGGCACCTGCAAGGTGCGTGCGAGCGTCTGCGCCAGAAGCGTTTTGCCCGAGCCCGTAGGACCGAGCAGCATGATGTTGCTCTTGGCAAGCTCGATATCGTCATCGTCGGCATCGGCGCCCATGCTGATGCGCTTGTAGTGGTTGTACACCGCCACGGAAAGCGCACGCTTGGCTTCTTCCTGGCCGACCACGTATTCAGAGAGATCGGCGTAGAGCTCGTGCGGCGTGGGCAGGTTCTCCAGAATGTCTTCGGGTGAAACGCCGCCCTGCACCTCGGGGAGTTCGTCGGCACCGCGCAGACGGCCCGCCTGTTCGTAGGGCGCCTGCGTGGCCCCGGCTGGACCGATGCCCAGATCGCGCATCATGACGTCGGTGCACACGGAGATGCACTCGTCGCAGATGTAGACCCCGTTCGGGCCTGCGATCATGGCCGCTACCTGGTGCGGGCGTTTGCCGCAGAAGGTGCATACAGGCTCGGCGCCGTCGTTGAAGTTGTCTTTTTTATCGGTCACGTTGCTTCCTTATGGTGTGCTATTCGGCGCTTGCGGCGGAGTTGCGATCGGTGACGATGCGGTCGACCAAACCATAGGCCAAAGCCTGCTCGGCGGTCATGTAGTTATCGCGCTCGGTATCGGCCTGGATGGTTTCGAGCGGCTGGCCGGTATTGGCAGCAAGGATGTTGTTCAGGCGCTGGCGCGTCTTCAGCATGAAGTCGGCCACGATCTGGATCTCGGTCTGCTGACCCTGGGCCTGGCCGAGCGGCTGATGGATGAGCACCATGGAGTTGGGCAGGCACAGGCGCTTGCCCTTCGCGCCGCTCGAGAGCAGAACCGCCGCCATCGAAGCGCAGCAGCCCATGCAGATGGTGGAGACATCGGGCTTGATGAAGTTCATCGTGTCGAGGATGGCAAGGCCTGCGGTAACCGAGCCGCCGGGCGAGTTGATGTAGAGCGAGATGTCCTTCTCGGGGTCGGCGGATTCCAGATGCAGAAGCTGCGCCACCACGGAGTTGGCGACGTTGTCGTCGATCTGTTCGCCCAAGAAGATGATGCGGTCGTTGAGCAAGCGCGAGTAGATGTCGTAGCTGCGCTCGCCGCGGGGCGACTGCTCGATAACGTAAGGAATCAATGCATCGTTGAAGTGTGCCATGCAAAGCCTCTCTTTCGTGTGCTGTGCGGCTTTCCGCCGCGCTGTCGATACCCTTCAAATAGTGATGCAGCGCCCCCGCTTTCGCAAGGTGGGCGCGCAATTGTTACCAGATGGAATAGAAGCGGACGCGCTCTTGTGAGCACGCCCGCCTCTCGCATTACCGTAGATGAGCTTTACTCAGCGTCTTCAGCAGGCTTTTCCTCGGTGACCACAGCGCCCTTGACCACATCGTCGGCTGCCTTCTGGCGCAAAACGCCCTGGCGAACCATGTAAATCTGGCCGTTAGCGCGCCACTCGGCCTCGATGGCTGCGGGGTCGGGAGCGCCGCTCTTGACGAACTCCTCGGAGATGTCCTCGGCAGTGGCTTCGAACTCGAAGTACTTAGCCCATGCGTCGAGCGCCAAATCCTGAGCGGTGATGTCCTTGGCCTGGTTCTTGATGTCGTCGCGGAACTGCTGCGAGGTGATGCCCTGCTGCTTGAGGTAGGCATCGAGCGTTGCGCCCTGACGCTGCAGCTGGCGGAAGAAGTCCTGCAGAAGGCTGGACTCGTTCTCTTCGACCATGCCCTCGGGAACCTCGCCATCGAGGCGCTCGGCAAGCGCCGTCAGAGCACGGCTCTCGCGCAAAGCTGGCAGGCTTTCCGCTTTGGTTTCAGCAAACGAATCACGCACTTCGCTTCGCAACTCGTCAACGCTCTCGAGACCGATCTTCTCCTTGACCCACTCGTCGGTAAGCTCGGGCGCCTCACGCTTCTGAACTGCATTGATGGTGACCTCGAAGGTGATGGTTGCGGTCTTGCCCATGAGCGGACCGGTCTTAAGCGTTGCCTCAGCCGGCGTGTCGATGGTGAATTCCTTGGTTTCGCCCTTCTTCATACCGATAAGCTCGTCGTCGAAAGTTGCAGGGTAAACGCCTGTGCCCAGGCCATACTGCTCAGTGGTGGCCATGGACTCGATTTCTTTGCCATGATCGTCGGTTGCCTTAACGGTCATGTCAACATAATTATCTTTCTTGACCTTCGTGTTGGCGTTGCAGTTGACAATCAAGAAGTAATGATCGCGAAAAGCGTTGATTTCAGTTTCAACCTCCTCATCGGTAACCTCTTCACTTGGCAACTCGATTTCGACGGGCTCATAGCTGGTCAGCTCGATTTCGGGCTTGATCTCGATTTCGAAGGTGTAGGTGAAGTCCTTGCCATCGGCAGCGAGGTTTTCACCCATGTCCTCGGGGAAATCCGCTTGGCCAATGGGATATAGATCGGTCTGATCGATTGCAAGCGGGCAGGTTTCGTTGACGATGCTATCCGTAATAGTAGCCTCGACGTATTCCTTGCCAAGCATGTTGTTGATGACCGGGCGCGGAGCCTTGCCGCGACGGAAGCCCGGGAAGTTGTAGCGATTGGCGAATTCCTTGTACTGCTTCTTAAAGCGTTCGCTCACCGTCTTGGAATCGATGGTAACGGTAACCTTGGCGCGGTTGCCTTCCAAAACTTCTGCTTTTGTTTCCACTTGCAAATCCTCCATGTTTTCTTTTACCTTGCGGGGCGCGCCCCGATCTCTTTGCGCCCTCGGCGCATCGAGAGCATATCGACGGGATATTATGGCACAGTCAAGCGCGTCTTTAAAGCGCTTTCACGAAGAGAACTAAAGATGGCGGCAAACTGCGCCCTGCGCACAACCACAACTGCGTTAACGATTGAAGCACGCACCAGAAGCTCTTACAGAAATGCGAAAACTGGCAAAATACCAGCTTTTTCATACAGTCTCGCACCGAAGGGCCCGCACTTGGCAAAATACGAACTTTTTCATACGGCCAACACGGGTTTTCGAGTGCATAAGCGATATTGGCAAAGTCTTAAAAAGTTGCGAACTGGGGTTTTGCCGATTGACGGTCGCTGTTGAAGCTGCAAGAAAGCCATCGTGACATGAATTCCATATGAAAAAGCGCATATTTTGCCAAGCCGAAGGGGTTCGGTGCTGGGCCATATGAAAAAGTTCGTATTTTGCCATCTGCATAACGGAAAACACCCAAACGCAAGACGGACCCAGGCGAAAACGGAATCGCTGCTTACGATAGACCACCCGCATGCCAGCCGTTCAATGCCAGCGCGCAAGCGCAAGGAGGGCGCCCGCAGGCGCCCTCCCTAAAGCCGAGTTGCTTAACAGCTGCCGACTACCCCTCGAGCCCGAGCGCAGCAGCGATCTTGTCGTACATCGCCTCGGACACCGCATTCTCACCGCCGAGCACGAAGGCGTGCTTGACGCCCTCGGCATGCTTGCTCGAGAACGCCACCGCGTTCTCGTAGCCATCGTCGACGAGCAGCATCGGGGCATTCGTCCTGCCGGCAAGCGGGCCACCCGTAAGGGCATCCCAGTAGCCGCCAAGGCCGGTCGCGTAGCATGCGCCGTCGAGCGTCATGCCCTCGTCGAGGCAGAACGTTGCAAACGACACAGACGTGCCGAAGCAGTTCTCGCCCGCACAGCGCTCTACCTTGACGCCCGTCGACTCGGCGAGAGCGTCAGCCGCTTCATCGGTCACACACGCGATACCGCCGAGCACGACCGCGCGAGTAAAGCCGCCGTCCTTGATGGCCGCGATTACTTCATCGGAAATGGTCGCATCCTCACTCGCGAGGAACATCGGAGCCATTTTCGCGTAGCTGTACGAGCTTGCGGACACGGCGTCGTAATAACCGTTAACGGTAGCGATAAGGCACGTATCGCCCCAAGAGCCCTTGCCCTCTTCGTAAATCGCCACGGAGGTGCCGATCGCGTTTTCGCCCCAAGCGCGGCTCACGCGCACGCCCATGCCGGCAAGCTCTTCGGCGACATCGCTTGAAACAACCGCCTTGCCGCCGACGATCATTGCGTTCTTTGCTCCCAAGCGCTCGATTTCGGCGCGCGTCTCATCAGCCAGCGAGTTCGTGCCCGTAAGCAGGATCGGGCACCCGTAAATGCCAGCCAAACCCGATGCCGCAAGGGCATCCCAGTAGCCATCGAAGGTAGCGACGATAACCTTTTCGCACGACCCGTCCGCAAATGCCGCCGCGCCGATCTCGCGCATGGTGCCGTAAGCGTTATCGCCCTCCAAACGATTGAGCCCGTTGACGGCTTCGGCCCCGCACTTGGCGCACGGCTTGCCGCTACCCAGGCACGGCATGCCATCCTCATCGGTGCAAGCCTCTTCGCCATGGACGATGTAGTCATCGCAAATCAAGCTATGGCGGCCGTTGCCGATAGACGTGCAGTGCAATTCGGACCCGCAAATTTCTTTATGGTTGCCAGACATGCCCATGGCGAGATAGGACACATACAGCGGGTCGCAGAACTGCTCGACCGACTCGAACTGCGGCTCGTCAGCATCCTCGCTGGGATTGCCCTTGGTGTAGTGCACCTTGTACTCACGATTATCTGTATCCTGGATGGTGCTGTCCTGATAAACCAGAGCGCTCAGCGTGTAAGAGTCTTCGGTATCTCCGTCGGACGGCAGGCTTTGCATGGGGATATCGCACATGATGCCTTGGCCATAGATAACGTCGGAGACCAGCGTAAAGCCGGAATTCTTGGCCACCTCGCCGTACTTGATCGGGTTGCCCTCTTCGTCGAGTTTTTCCTCCCACTTGCCCGTCTCTTCATTGTATTCCATCACGTACAGATCTTCGTACTCGGTGTCCTCGTTGCCGCCTTCGTTGTAATACGCATAGCTGTGCTGGTCACCAATCTGATTGTCCGTTGCATCCAGCTGGCCCGTAATGACCGTAAGAGCGTTGGAGTGCACGTTGTAGATGGCAGCTTTGTCGATTGCCTTGTAGGTAATGCCAGAGTAGAAATCATCGGAAGATTCGCCCGCATCGCCAAAGACTTTGTCGTGAATGATATCGATCGCCGTAATGCAACGCCCCTTGCCATCCTTGTTGTCAACGAGCAGCAAGTTCACAGTAGCGCCCTCGGAAACCTGCTCCTTGAGTTCGGCTGCAATGGTCGTGTCGTAAGCGAATGTATCACGGATGGTCGCTGTGGTGCCATCGAGGTTCAGAGTCTGGATGTAAAGGGTCAGGCGTTCGTCGTCGATCTTATCCACAAGGCCGAAGACGCGGTAAGCCCTCGGACACTTGTCGAAATCGGGCCACTCGGTAACCTCAACAAGCTCGCCTTCGTAGTCGGAGCCGTACACGTGGTCTCTGAAGAAACGGAACTTGGCCTTGATGTTGGCAGCCTTTTCGCCATATTCCAAAAGCTTGAGGTTGTCGGAGTTATCTTCGGCCTTTACCCAAGCAGAGAAGGGTTCGAGCGTTTCCATGTTGGTGAACATGTAGGGCCTGTAAAGCTCTCCAACATCCTCGCCGGTAAGGCCGTTTACAAGGTCGACACGCTGCACGGCGCCGATTGATTGTACCGAAACAAGCAGCTCTTCGGTGAACTCCGTGTCTTCCGTGTCGTCGTCATCGCCGTCATCGAAGAAATCCCTGAGGTCTTCGGGGATGAAATTATTGAGCAGAGCATCGTCGGTGGCTGCGGAAAGCGTCGCATACAGGTTGGAGTCTTCCTCGACAGAGGCCAACTTAGAATCGGAGATGTCGTCAACAGGGAATGCCCCCGTGCGCTGAATCACGAACTCGTTATAGAGGCCACCCAAGTCGTTAAGAAGGCGCTTGAGCTTGTTTTTGCCCATAGAGTTCAGGTAGATATTGAGCTTCTTTTCGCCAGCGACTTCCTTTGCCTTTTCAAGGCAGGCGGTAATGGACTTATAAGCCTGGACGATAAACCTCTCGCCGTCTTCTTCGGTGTAGCCCTTGCCATCAACCTTCTTGCACTGAGCGGTGCCATCGTTGTAATCATTGAAGTAGGTGGCCGCCCAGTCTTGCCACTTAACGTAGTTCTGCAGCGGCACGCACGGGTCTGTCAGACCATACTGCATTTTGCCCCAAGAAGATATGCCGAGGCGATCGAAGTAGCACCTGAAGCTTTCGGCCTTGCAGAGCAGCTGACGGGCGGAATCCAGAGAGCGGCGACCGCCGTCGCAGATCCAGGACTTCGCCTTGGAGTCTTTGCCGGATTTATCAGGCTTAAAGGCGCACTTCAGGGTGTTCTTGAGCAGCCAAGGCTTAACGTCTTCCCATGTGTAGTTGTCCATGAAGAGAAGGTACAGGGTTGACATGGTGTTGATCGCCTCTGCCATGCCATAGGTCTTGAAGCCGTACTTCTCACTGGTTGTCTCATGGGAAACCGGGCGAGAGACGTCGAAGTTTTCGATCTTGTCAGGCAAGCTCTGATCGACATCCAACCAGCTTTTAAGAACCTTGTACTCGACGCTCGAGTCCTCGGCTGCGTGATATTTGAAATCCGCATATTGACCGGGCGCGAAGTTGTAAAGCTTGTTGGTGCCGCGGTCGAATGCGTACCTGTCGGGGAACCAATCCAAGAAGTCCCAGAACTTGTACCAAGGCCTCTCGTCGTTGAAGGTCATGATCTGCCTTAGGTTGTTCTTGTTGCCGTTGCTTTCCTTGAACGGCTGGTACTTCTGGTCGGTGCCGCAGACCTGGTCATAAGGAGCATGGCGGTTGGTAGTGCCAGATCCGGAGCCCTTCTGGCGGAAGTAGTAGTTAAAGCCGACGATCTGGTACTTCAAATCGCTGTCGACCGTAGGGTACGTGCGCGAGCAGTGCGAGGAGCACCAGGAGTCCTCGATGGTGTGGCTGAACATGCCGAGCGCGCGCAGGCGCAGAAAACGCTTGGTCATCGGGATGCTGCGGCACCTCATATCGCGGATGTTCAAGGGGTTGGGACCGCCGTAGCCATAGCCTATGCCGTCATCCTTCTTGATGTTATCGGGCCACTCGAAATTATCGATCGCGCCGCCTTCTTTGTCGCCTTTCTTTTTGTAGCCCGCCGTATCGGAAAGGAGGTCTTCCAAAGGCAGGTTCTTCCACTCCGTGGTTTTATCGTCGAAGTCTACATAGCGCTGGTTGTAGATGTCGATGAAGGCATCGAAGATGGTGCGGCATTGCTCTTTGGTAAGACCCTCGACCTCGATGTTGTCGGGGTCGCCCGTGCGTGCGTACTCCCAGGCAACGCCCAGCCACTGAAGCATCATCTCGCGGCACTGGCCCTGCGGGATCTTCGTAGTGGCGTTGGGCTGGAAGGCTTGCATGGCGTGGATGAAGCTTGCGCGCTCGCCCATGGAGAACTTGATGAGCGCGGAGCCGAACCCGCTCTCAGTCGCCTGATCTTCGAGCATATGGCACGCAACATCGTAGACGTTTTCGTACTTGCCCTTGGAGAACGACTTGATAGCATCGCAGCGCACGTAGTTCCACATGAAGTCCGAGATGCTGTTGCAGGCGGAATCGTTCCAGAAGGCGCCCATGCGCAAAAACGCCACGTTCTCGGCATACATGGAGTTGGGCAGCGGGTCGTAGTTGCCAAAATCTTTCAGGTCGGTATCGTTAAAGCTTGGTGCCTGATAGCCCGTGTTGTAAAAACCGCCATGGCCTACCTTATGCGGCTCGTACGGATTCAGCAAGCCACCCGGGATATTGGGAACGTTGATTTTGTAAGTCGTGCCGTCGCGCAGGCCCTTGTTCACCTCCAAGGTAGAGGTGATCTGCGTATACTTGTAAAGCGCGTACGCGTAGGCGATCTGCGTGATGTCCTCATGCACGCAGTCGGCCAGGCCCTTCGTGGAGTAGGCCACGCCCGAAACCTTGGTGTTGAAGCTGTTCCATGCAAGCGCCTCTTTGGGCTTGAGAACAACGCCCGCCGCAAGGGCCGCGCCCACGGCGCCGATGAACGCCCTGCGCGTTACCGCGCTCTTGTCGGCCTCCGCGATCATCTCTTCGAAGGTCATGCCTTCTTTGATAAATTCCAAATCTTTCATCATCGAAACCCCTTACGTTCGCGATTGATAGCCTGCATAGACTATTCGTTTAGTGTAACTCACTTTTACACGGCGAGCCGAAAATAGTTGCTTTGTAACATTGGCGTTGATTGGCGCTTCTCCTCTTTGAAAATCGAGGCTTGCATGGGTGACGATTCGGACTGCCTCGCGGTTTTCGTGGCGTATAATGTGCTCGACGAAAGACGAACACACACCAAACGCGAAAGGTCTCTCATGTCGCTTCACCTCAACTACGAACAGGAACGCGAGCTCTACCGCATGCTCGTATACGAAAGCCGCACGTGCGCGCGAAACGGCAAGCTTGTGTACCACTGCGCCTTCCCCACGCGCTTAAACGATGCGCTGCAGCAAGAACTGGTCAACAAGGGCATGCTCGAACGGCGCGCCGACCCCGCGCGCGGCCCCGTCGTCGTCATCACGTCCGATGGCTACTCGTACTTCCCCGAGCTCGACCGCGAGGAAGAGCGCGAGCTCGACCGCCGACGCCACGAGCGCGGCCTTGTCGTGCGCACGGCCATCTTCTGCATCGTGTGCCTGGTCGTAGGCGTTCTGCTCGGGCACTTCCTGGGCTAGCGCGCAGCCCTACCCCCTCCTATACAGCAAAGCGCCCCGGTCGCATGACCGAGGCGCTTTTTTCAAGGGTTGATGCCTGCCGGCGCGTTTACTTCACCACGCGCTCGACAGCGTCTTTGATGGCGTTCATATCCTCGTCGATCGTGGGGTTGGCAACCACTTCGGGGGCATCCTTGCCCATGACAAAGTCGGTCTTGCCGTTCTTGATCATGGTGTGGTACTCGGCCGTAGCGGTGAACAGAACGTCGGAAGACGAGTTGAGCGCCGTTTCACAGGAGTCCTGGATAACACCAATGATGAAGCCGATGGCCACGACCTGCATGGCGATATCGTTGGAGATGCCGAACAGCGAGCACGCCATCGGGATGAGCAGCAACGAGCCACCCGCCACGCCCGAGGCGCCGCATGCGCTTGCCGCCGCGAGCACGGACAAGATCACCGCAGTCGGTATGTCGACCTGCACGCCGAGCGTATGGGCCGCGCACATCGACATAACGGTGATGGTAACCGCTGCGCCCGCCATGTTGATGGTGGCGCCGAGCGGAATGGATACGCCGTAGGTATCGCGGTTGAGGCCGAGCTTGCGGCAAAGTTCCATGTTGACCGGGATGTTAGCCGCAGAGCTGCGGGTGAAGAACGCTGTGAGGCCCGAATCCTTCAGGCAACGGAACACCAGACGATACGGCATGCGGCGCGTCCAGATGAAGCACATGAGGGGGTTCGTGACCAACGCAATGAAGATCATACAGCACACGAGCAGGAGCATGAGCTGGCCGTACTCGACGAAGATGTCGATGCCGTTCTCGGAAACCGAGTGTAGACCAAACCGAAGATGCCGAACGGTGCGCAGTTGATGATCCAACGCACCACCGTGGTGACGGCGTTGGAAACGTTCGCGAAGACGTCCTTGGTGTTCTCGGATGCGGCACGCAGCGCAATGCCGAGCACGATTGCCCAGGCCAGGATGCCGATGTAGTTGGCGTTGCCGATAGCCGAAATCGGGTTTGCCACCACGTTCAGAAGCAGCGTGGAGAGCACTTCGCCGATACCTTGAGGCGATGCCTGCTCGACCGCGCTTGCATCGGCGAGCGTGATGGTGATCGGGAAGAGCGTCGTCGCGATAACGGCGACGAGTGCCGCGATGAAGGTCGAGAGAATGTACAACACGATGATGACCTTCATGTTGCCGCGACCCTTGGCATTGGCAAGCGCGCTTATGACCAGGAAGAACACGAGCACGGGAGCAACGCTTTTCAGGGCGCCGACGAACAGGTTGCCCAAAAGCTCGAATACGGCGATGCCCGCCGGGCAGAACACGCCGACGATACCGCCGACGACGACGCCGATCAGGATACGGATGATCAGGCTGCTCTCCGTGTACTTCTGTAAGATCTTCTTCACGATGATCCCTTTCCGTAAAGTCGATTTAATTGCATTAAGTGAAAACTATAGCAAATTTGTCACGGTTGCGGCGAGTTTGTTAGAATAGTTGCGCTTTACGCGGGCGTGGCGGAATTGGCAGACGCGCCAGATTTAGGTTCTGGTGGGTATACCCGTGAAGGTTCAAGTCCTTTCGCCCGCACCAAATGCTTCGGGCCGGATGCAGATCTGGCCCTTTTCTATTACCTGCCAATCGGTTTCGCTTAAAAACCCTTGCGGTAGCGCGCGTAGGCGCCGACCAAGATGATCGCCGCCGCTACGACTCCTATGAACACGATGACGTAGGAGGTAACGTAGGTGCCAGTCAGGTTCTTGATGAATCCGGGCGCGGTGTTCATGACGAAACTGCCCACCGCGTAGCCAATGTTGCAGTTCTTGATGAACTTGGTGCCGGTTTTCGCATCGGAAAGCTCGAGCGACCATACCGATAGGCCCACGCTGCCGATGGGCATGCCAAGCCCCATGCAGATGGCAGCGATCGCCGCGAACACGGGCGACCCCGTTCCCACCAGGCATGCGCTCGCCACGCCGATGCCCACGATGACGAATGCGAGCAGCGAGCCGTTCTTCGTGCCGATATGATCGAACATCTCGCCCATGATGAACTTCGACACGGTAAGGCACACGCCCAGAAGCGAGAGCATGGTAGCCGCGAACATGGTGTCGATGCCGTTCGAGGTCATGAGCACCGACAGATACACCGCTCCACCTGTGCAGATGGCGCCGACGAAGGCCATGGCAGCATAAACTGCCCAGCGCACAGCCACCGGCAGAACTTCGCGCTCTGTCACGGGGATGCGCGCCTTGCCAGCGCCTTTGGCGCGGCGCGTGCCGCGCGCGGGCGCATGCGCATCGGCGTCGTAGGGCTCAAGCCCCATATCGCTTGGCCTATTGCGCGTAAGCGCTATGACCGCCACGGCCACCGCCGCGCCGATCGCCGCCTCGATGATAAACGCGCACGAAAGTGATACGCCCTCGATCAAGCGCGCGCAGATAAACGGCAAAACGATTGCCGCCACGCCGCTGCCAACCGTGGCGATACCCACGGCCTCGCCGATGCCGCTTTTGTACCAACGGCTGGTCAGAAGCGTCATCGCCACCATGCCGCCAAGGCCGTACCCGCATCCCGCAAGCACCGCGCCCACCAGAAACACGAAAAGCGTGCTCGCCTGCGAGAACACAACGAAGCCCGCGACCGTCAGAAAGCAGGAAACGCCCACGCCGCGGCGCACGTCGAGCAGCTGGTAGAAGCGGTCGACCACGAGCATGACGGCAAGCGAGGCAAGCGTGCGGGCCGCGAGCACGCACGATGCCCCCATATCGCCGATGACCTCGACTATGTAGGGCTGGTAGACGTTGAACGAGGTGGACGGCATGCCGATGTTCACGAACATGAACAGAAAACAGCAGAGCGTGATTATCTTTTCGTAATGTTGCTTCAACCTTGAACCCTCGATCGTTATCGCAATCAACGGTAGCACCGCGCGCCGCCCCGCTCAAGAACAGACGCGGCATCTTCACGAGCAAGCTACGCGCAAACCGCGGCAAATGCGCATTTGGTATACTTCGTGCGCACGATATGCACGCGAACCGAACCGAGATAACGTGAAAGCCAAAGGACCCATCCTGCTGCTCATAACCGCCCTGCTCTGGGGCATGGCCTTCGTCGCCCAGACCACAGCAGCCGATAGCGTCGAGCCGTTCACGTTCAATGCATCACGCAACTTCATCGGGTTCTTGTTCCTGACGGCGGTCATCGGCGTGCGCAAGCGCACGGGGCAGGACACGCCACCCACCTTAAGCGCAGACGGCGCCCTTGGGCCCGATGCGAGCCAAGGCTACTCCAAGCGCACGCTCGTCATCGGCGGCGTGCTCTGCGGCATCGCGCTCTGCGTGGCGTCGTACTTGCAGCAAGCGGGCATCTCCTCCTATCCGGGCGATGCCGCGGCGTCGGGTCGCAGTGGGTTCGTCACCGCGACTTACATGATCATGGTAGCGCTCGCCACGGTGGTCATGGGGCGCAAGCTCCACCCCATCGTCGTCGTGGCCGTGGCCGTATGCTTGGCGGGAATGTATCTGCTCTGCGTGCCGAACGGCTTCGAGCAGATCTACTGGGGCGATGTTCTCGTGCTCGCAAGCGCACTCGGTTACGCGATCCACATCCTTATCATCGATCGATTTACGCAAGTAGACGGCGTGCGCCTCTCGCGCATCCAGCTGATAACCGCATGCTGCATCTCGCTGATTTGCGCGCTTGCGTTCGAGCATCCCAGCATCGAGAACATCTTCGCCGCAGCTGTGCCCATCCTCTATGCGGGCATCTGCTCAGATGGCCTGGCCTACACCTTCCAGATCATCGCGCAGAAAACGACCGACCCCACCGTTGCATCCATCCTGATGAGCTTGGAATCGGTATTCGCAGCGCTCGGCGGCTGGCTCATCCTCTCCGAGCAGCTCGGCGCCACAGAGCTTGCGGGGTGCGCGCTCGTGTTCGTAGCCGTCATGCTCTCGCAAGTTCCCGATTTCCTCGAGAACGCCCGGGCGAAACGCGCCGCGAAATAATTCTAGAGGGTGTCCGAACATCTCCCCACGCTCGAGCGCTGCTTGGTTTTAGCATGGCAACCATCATGAACCTGCGACCGTTTAAGGAGGAAAAACCATGGCAGAGGCCGCACGCGACTTGTTTGGAAGCACCAGCATTCAAGGTTGCATACCTTCTGGTGGCGATTGCGTTGAGCGTGCAGCGGGCCCTGTTTTCTCCGAAGATGGAAGGCTTATCGTAAGCGAGAGCTTCACCAAGCTCGTACCCCTTGCCGAAGCGCAGCAAACGCTTGAAGGCTTCGCCGATGAATGGCTTATCGAGGCTTGGCGCATATGGGATTGCTACGAGAACGATTGGGCGCCGTGCGATATCGTGGTGTATCGATTCGAAAACGCCGACGTGGCCGTGCGCAGCGCGGGTTCTGAGGGCGCGTGCGTGTGGACGGGGGCACTCGACACCCACGCACGCGTCGTTTCTTCGCGCGACATGCAGGACTGCGCGCAGAAATGCTGGCAGTGGCTGCGCGATACAAGCGCTTCGCTGCCCCGGCTATAGACGGCTTGCCACCAAACGCGCGGCCTCGGCGATGTAGCCATCGCATGTGGCGCGGCGGCTTGCGGGGTCTGCTGGGCGCAGATCGGCGCACTGGGTGCAGCCGTCGTGCGCCGCAGCGAACTCCTGCACGAACTCGTGCGCTATCCTGTGGGTTTCGGGCTTGGTGGTGCGCGCCTCGCGGCCGTCGCTGTTGGCATACCCGAGCACGAGCACGCCGCCCGAAACCGCGCCGCACACCTGATCGAAGCCGCCCATGCCGGCACCGAAGCCCTCCATCAGGCGATACGCCTCATCAGCATCGAGCCCCGCCAAATGGCAGGTCGCGCACGCCACCGATTGCGCGCAGCTGTACTTCATGCCGTGGTATTCGACCGCTTGAGCTGCAATCGCTTCGATATCTTGCTCATTCATGGTTGCCCCGCCTTTCTCGTAGGTCTAAATTATACCGAGACCGCAACGATTGCGCCGCGCAAAGGAGCAGCCATGATCAACGTTTCGAACACCCGCATCGACCAGCTGATAGCTGAGGACGTTCCCTACATCGACCTCACGAGCGAGGTGTGCGGCATCCCCGATACGCCGGGCATGCTCGAATACTTCACGCGCGAGGATTGCGTGCTTGCGGGCACTCCCTTCGTCAGGAAGATGGCGGCGCACTTCGATTTGACTGTGGAAAGCAGCCGCGCTGATGGCGAGCGCATCGCCGCAGGTGAAACGTTTATGACGGTGACGGGGCCTGCAACCGGCCTGCTCGCGCTTTGGAAGGTGGGTCTAAACGTATTCGACCGTGCCTCGGCCATCGCAACGCGCACGCGCGCCATCGTCGATGAGGCCAAGGCAGCCAATCCCGCATGCGAGATCGTGACCACGCGCAAGAGCATGCCGGGTGCCAAGGACTTGCAGACCTGCGCCGTTATCGCAGGTGGAGCGCTTCCCCACCGCTTGGGGCTTTCGGAAACCGTACTCATCTTCAAGGAGCACGCGGCGTTTTTGGGAGGCTTTGACGCGCTCGTCGAGCAACTGCCCGCAATCAAGGCGCGCTGCGTGGAAAAGCGCGTGTTCATCGAAGCGGATGCCGAGCTTGCACGCAAGCTTGCCGCCGGGCGCGACGGACGCCCGCTCGTCGACGGCCTGCAGCTCGATAAGATGCCGGTCGACGAAATGGAGCAGCTGGTTCGCGACGTGCGCGCACTCGATAGCCGCATCGTGCTCATCGCCGCAGGCGGCATAAACGCCACAAACGCGCGCGCCTACGCAGCCACCGGCGTCGACGGCATCGCCACGACCGCGCCCTTCAACGCGCCCGCCCTCGACATGAGCGCCCGCATCCACCCGTAAAGCCCGCTGCCGAAGCTTCGCCAAGCGGCAGTGCATGGGATAGATAAATCGAACCAACACGGCAACCGATCAGCCCAATTTGCCGAAAACGCAAATCTGGGCTGACCTTCATCAGGGGCGCAAACCGCCGAGTCAGCCTAGATTGGCTCTTTTCAAATACTGGGCTGACTTTTTTTGTGGGGAAACAATGAGGAAGAGCCGTTTGGGCATCGACAAGCAACGTTCAAAGCTGCACTTAGCCGAAAATCCTCGTTAAACAGTCAGCCCAGAAATGCATTTTCGGTCAACTGAGCTGACTTGCTCCTCGAGGTCCAAAGGGAAAGTCAGCCCAGATCGGCAACTTTGCAAATCTGGGCTGACTTCAGACCTCAACGCACTTGTCCGAACGAGCAGAATCGCTCCTGAGAACGGAATTATGCGAGCGCCTTAATGCGCTCGATCGCCTCGCGGGCATCCTCGGTGGAACCGAACGCCGTCAGACGGATGTAGCCTTCGCCCGAAGGCCCAAAGCCCGCGCCCGGCGTGGTGATAACGTTCGCCTCGCGCAGAAGTTTGTCGAAAAAGCCCCACGAATCCATGCCCGCAGGCACTGCGCACCAGATGTACGGGCTGTTCACGGCGCCGTACACGCGATAACCTGCCGCCTCGAGGCCCTCCTTCACGATACGCGCGTTCTCGCGGTAGTACGCAAGCGTCTCTTCCACCTGAGCCGCGCCTTCCTCGGTGTAGATGGCGGCCGCGCCGCGCTGGATCACGTACGACGCGCCGTTGAACTTCGTGCACTGGCGGCGGTTCCACATATCGCGCAGGCTCGCCCCGCCGCGCACCAGGTCGCGGGGCACCACGGTGTAGCCGCAGCGCGCACCCGTGAAGCCCGCGGTCTTCGAGAACGAGCGGAACTCGAAAGCGCAGGTCTTCGCGCCTTCCACCTCGTAAATGGAGTGCGGCACGTCGTCTTCGACGATGAAGCGCTCGTAAGCCGCATCGAACAGGATGATGGCACCG
>R11__coassemble_908_pt1 | contig 17866 bp, 16 predicted proteins | sample R11__metabat2_high_PE_032 | metagenome-assembled genome bin R11 | reverse complement strand
ATCGTGGACATGTCTATGCATTTATCGGCATCGATCACCCCGACGCTCGCGGCGATGTTCGACACCGTTTCAACGGAGTCGCCCGAGATGATATTCACGCGAACGCCCTGTTCAGCGAAGTATTGCAACGTCTGCGGGGCGGTTTGGCGCACCACATCCTTGATGAAGACGAGTCCGAGCGGACGCGGCTCGCCGATGATAGCGTCGTTCTCGTCGAAGTCGTCGACTTCGGCCACCACAAGCACGCGCCGCACGCCGGCAAGGCGCTCTATAGCATCCTGCGCTTCAGCCAATCGAGGCGAGCCCTTAAGTACGAACTCGGCGGCGCCCATGATGTAGTTGCCCGCTTCGCTTCCGAAACACACGCCCGAGTACTTGTGCTCGCTCGAGAAGGGGATGACGCGGGTCTTCCCGGCAACCGCTGCGGGTGCATCGGGGCGCTCCTGCAACCCTTCGAGATAGGCGCGGATGGCCTTCGACGTCTCGTTTGCGTGTTCGTCGTCGGTTAGGCTGTCGATGGCCACGAGCGCATGGAGCGCGCGGTCGTAGGTGCTGTCATCGAAGGGAACCACTTCGTCGAGCGTCATCTGACCCGTGGTGATGGTGCCCGTCTTGTCGAGGCACACGGTATCGACGCGCGCGAGCGTTTCCACGCAGTAGAGCTCTTGGACAAGGACGTTGTGCTGTGCGAGCCTGATAACGCTCACAGCCAAAACCGCGCTGGTCAGCAGGATGAATCCCTGCGGGATCATGCCGACGAGCGCCGCGCTCACGCGCAGGATGGTATCGGTCAGGTTGCCCGTGCCAAGGATCATCTCTTTGGCGAAGAGCGCGATGCCAAGCGGGATGATCAGCGTGGTCGAAAGCTTGATGATGAAGCGCAGCGCGTCCATGATGCCCGATTGCGCCTGCTTGTACACCTTGGCGGCGTTGTTGATGCGCGTGGCGTAGTTGTCGGCGCCGACCGCGCACACCTGCGCGACCACGTTGCCCGCGCTTATGAAGCTGCCCGAGAATAGCTCGTCGCCCGGATCTTTGGTGACCAGGTCGCTTTCGCCCGTGAGCAGGCTTTCGTTGCAGCTGCAGCGTCCCTCGATTACCCGGCAGTCGCTTGGTACCTGATCACCCCGCGAGAGCGTGATGATGTCGTCGAGCACGATCTCGTCGATGCTGATCTCGGCTTTCTGGCCATCGCGCAACACATGCGCTTTGGCCTGCGTGATGACGCTGAGCTTGTCGATGGTGCGCTTAGAGCGCACTTCCTGGAAGATGCCGATGAACACGTTGCATACGATGATGACCATGAAGACCAGGTTGCGGTAGCTCCCCGTCAAAAAGATGGCGAAGGCGAGTACGATGTTTATCAGGTTGAAGAGCGTGCAGACGTTGCTGCGCACAATCTGACCGATGCTGCGCGTACGCACGTCGGCGTTGGCGTTGACCTCGCCCGCGGCGACGCGCTCGGCCACTTGTGCGGAGGTAAGGCCGCATTTGGGATCGGTATCCGCGCGCTTTTCCGGCGCGGCTGCCTCTATCGTTTCCAGCTGCATTATGCCTCGCCTGCCGTGCGCTGCTTCTTGACGAGCTCGCCTATCGCCTTCGCCGGGGTTATGGAGAAGCCGACGACCGCGCGCGCCTTTATCTCTGCAAGCAGGGCAAGCTCGCTTTTGGTATCGGCATCCTCGATTTCGCAGCCCCATTCGGCGTTGCCCGCGCATGCGGTGTAGGCGCGCGGCTTCGACCCTTTCGTATAAGACCAATCGGCAAGGGTGCTTTCAACCACGAAATCGGGGAGAAGCGATTCGGGAAGGCTCTCGATTGCCGAGCCCGCGAGCTTGGCCGCGTTGGTTTGCAGGTTGATGCGCAGAAGGTCGTCGATATCGGGATCCTTCGCCGTTTCGATAAGGGTTGCCGCCGCGAGGGCGTTTGCCTGCTCTACGAGCTTTTCCATGCGTGCTCCTTTAAGTTGAATATCGAAATCAGCTTAAGGCAACAGAGGCATAATCGTAGTCGCAAGGCATATATTCGCGCACAAACTCCGCAGGGGTGATGGTGCGCACCGGGCCGCCCTTGAAGTCCTTAACGTTTGCGCTCACGATCACGTCTACGCCGTTTCTCTCTGCTGCGAAAGCGATGAGCGCATCTTCGTAATCGGGCAGCGCGCTTTCGTTTGCGCGCGCGGCGTCTGCTCCGATCACATCCATGAACGTAAAGAGGGAGCCGAGTGAGGCGACGATCTTTCGCGTTTTTGGTTTAGAGAGGCCGCGCCTGTGGAGAACGTATTCGATAACGGGCGTGCATTGAACGGGAAGGAGGGCTTCGTCATGGCGCAAGGAAACGATATCGTAGGCGATGAACGAGTCATCGAACGATGCCGACTTAAGGGCGATGTCTATAACGGTGTTCGCGTCGAAGCAGACTTTCATGCCAGATACCTCGCGTATTTCTCGTCGATGCGCGCCTGTTCTGCGGATTTGGCGTTGATGGGGCTTGCGGGAGCGCCGTTATCGGCGGCGCACCCGGCAAGCGCCCGCAGCTGTAAACGCTTCTCCTCATAAGGATCGCTTTCTTGTTGCCGAGCAAAATCGGGGAGAGTCTGATTGCGTTCGAGGTACTCGAAGCACGCGCGCACATAGTCCGTGACGCTTAAGTCGTAGCGCTTGAGCACTTGCGCGCCTCGGTTCTTCAACTCGCTATTCATCCTCACATTAAGCATGGATTGTTCAGCCACGGCTGCCTCCTTATCAGAAAAGCTTTACGTAAAGCATTATAAATATACGAATTTGTAAATCAAGGGAATAGAATGCGCTTTTCAGCTTTAATTCAGACTAACTGATAGAATTCTGCATCGACTCATTCTTCACGTTACGTTAGGTATATTTCTCATGGCTGCTCACGCTAAACAGGAGGCTAAGCACGCGCGCTCGCGCGCGGGCAAGCATGCTGTTGCGTACGAAGCCGAAGGCAAGATAGCGAACTTGTGGCAATGGGTCGCCGCGCTTTTGGTGCTGCTTGTGGTTTGCGTGTGCATAGGACTTGCGGCTGCTGCGATTGCCGAGCGAAACGCTCAGGTTGCACGGCAGGCTGAGGAAGAGCAGGCGGAGCAGCAGGCAGCCCAAGCGGCCGCAGAGGCCGAAGAACGCGCCACGGCAGAACGGCTCGCCGCCTTCCCCGATGTATTCGATTGGACTTCCAACGTCAAGGAGGTTATTCAGTACCCGGTGCTTCAGGCGGGCTGCGAGACATGCTCGCTAGCAGCCATGCTCGGCTCGATGGGGTATGAAGTCGAGGCGACGTATCTGGTTGACAACTACCTCAACTATGGGTGGGATAAGACTTTCGAGGATGGATTCGTTGGCAACCCCTATACGAGCGGTGTGGGATTCCCGCCGGTCATGATTGCGTGCGGCAACGAATATTTGATTGCCCAGGGCAGCATTTACCGGCTCGAGGACTATTCGGGAAATTCGCTTGACAAGCTCATCGAGTTCACTGACCGCGGAATCCCTGTGATGGTGTGGACCACGACCGATTTCCAATGGAGCTGGTTTGGCGGCTGGTCGGGTTACGGCTACTGGTACGGCAACGGCTACGGCGGTTATGCTGCAGGTGGATCGGGCTCTTCTGCGGCAACGGATTCGTCGAGCTCTTCAAGCGCCGATTACTCGTGGTATACCAACGAGCACTGCGTGCTTTTGGTTAGCGCAACGGATGACACCGTTACGGTAATGGACCCTCAAACGGGCTTCGTCACCTGTTCGCGTGCACAATTCGAAAGCGTGTACAACTCGTGCGGTAAATTCGCCGTTTCGCTTTCGCTCAGCTAAGCGGTTGCGCATGGCACCGATGCGCTAAAATGGCGCTAGCAAGAGCCGATGGGGGGTTGCGTGGCCGAAGATAAACAACAGAAGCAGTCGTTTGTAACCAAGGAAGACCAGCGTTACGGCTTCAATCCGAAGCGCTTCGCGTTCTGGCGCAACCTTATCGTGTACTTCTGCGCATTCAGCTGGATCGGGCATTGGATGGAGATTCCTTATTGCCTGTTCAACGACTTTTTCTTCGGAATCGTCGATGACAATTCGGTTGTGTTTACGCACCCGCTCGAGCCGTTCATGGTTTACGGCATCGGCGTCATCGTGTGCATCATGGTGATGGTTCCGCTAAAGAACGCGCTGGTCAAGCACAACAAGCGCTTCTGGCTTGCCGCGGTGGAATTCTATGTGATCGCCGTGTTCCTCTCGATGATGATGGAGCTTGTCATGGGTCTGCTCATGAACCAGCCCGACCCGGTCACAGGCGTATATCCGCTGTGGGATAACTCGCAGCTGCCCGGCAACATCTTGCAGCAGGCGTGGATCGTCAACGACGTGCTGCTCGGCGCGATCCTCATGCTGTACACCTGGGTGGTGTATCCGGCGTGTCAGAAGCTTTACGGCAAGATGCCCTGGCGCACGGCCGAGATCGTTTCCGCGATCATCATCATCGCATTCATCATCGTCTGCATCATCGAGTTCGGCATCTTGCAGGTGTAGCGTGCAAAAAGGCGCCTGGCGCCTTTGTGTCAGCGTGCAAAAAGGCGTCAGGCGCCTTTTTTCAGGGTAATTGCAGGGAAGGGCTTTAGAGTGAAACCATTGCAAATTCGATTTGGGAGGCTTTAATGAAGAAACGCGTTGTAACGGTTGCGGGCTTGTCTATTGCGCTCGCGTTCTCGATGGTGGGCTGTTCGGGTACGACCACCACAACGTCGAGCTCGAGTTCTTCGGCATCGAGCGCGGTTACCGCTCAGGCGGATCTCGATCTTTCGGGCAACCGTCTTACCGATTCCGACATCACGACCAGCTCGTCGTACGAGAACTCCGCTGATGGCGAGCATGCCATCACGGCCGATGGCGAAACCGCCGAGTACAAGAACTTCACCGTGAACAAGATCGGCGAGGCCGACGGCGACGAGGCCGACTTCTATGGCGAGAACGCTGCGGTGTTCGCAACGAACAGCGCGACGCTCAATTTGTCAGATGCTATCGTTACCACTAACGGCAAGCACGCCAACGGCGTCTTCTCCTACGGAACGGGCACCACGGTCAACATCTCGCACTCGATCATCCGCACGACCGGCAACTGCTCCGGCGGCATCATGACCACGGGCGGCGGCACCATGAACGCAACCGACGTGACAGCTGAGACCACGGGCAACTCCTCGGCGGCTATCCGCTCCGACCGCGGTGGCGGAACGGTGACCGTGAACGGCGGCTATTTCACTACCGCGGGCACGGGTTCGCCGGTTGTCTATTCCACGGCCGACATCACCGTAAACGATGCTTATATGGCTTCGACCGCCTCGCAGGGCGTGGTTGTCGAGGGCAAGAATTCGGTTACGCTCAACGGCTGCCAGCTCATCGCCGACAACAACAAGAAGAACAGCGATAAGAGCGACACCTATGAAGCCGTTATGATCTATCAATCGATGTCGGGCGATGCAAGCGTGGGCACGTCCTCGTTCACGATGAACGGCGGCACGCTCACCAATGCCAATGGCGATATCTTCTTCGTCAACAACACGGCGTGCACCATCTCGCTTTCGGGCGCTACGATCACCAACAACGATGCGACGGGCGTGTTCCTGCGTGCCGAGGCAGCGGGCTGGGGCTCGACGGGCAGCAACGGCGGTAAGATCAACCTCAACGCAACAGGCCAGGTCATCAACGGCGACATGCTCGTCGATAGCGTATCGACCCTCAACCTCTCGCTTGCAAGCGGCTCCACCTTCACGGGTGCCATCAACTCGACCGGCGCCAACGGCAACGTGTACGTCGAGCTCGATGCGAACAGCACCTGGACGCTTACGGCAGATAGCTACGTCAGCTCGCTCACTTGCGACGCCGGCTCCATCAACCTCAACGGCCACAAGCTCTATGTCGATGGCAAGGAATACACCGCGTCGAGCGCGAGCACGGGCACCGCTTTCGAGATCGTGAGCTCGAGCTCTACGAGCGGCAACGGCGGTGGCGCTGGCGGTGAAGGCGGCGAGGCTCCCGATAAGCCGGGCGAAGGCGGCGGTGAAGGCGGGCAAGGCGGCGATGTGCCCGATAAACCCGACGGAGAGGGCGATGGCGCTGGTGGCGGCGATGGCGCGACGCCTCCTTCCAAGCCCGAATAGCTACAGGCTTTACACCAACTCTAAGCCAACAAGAAGGGCGGACTCGCATGTAAGCGGGTCCGCCCTCTGCTTTGCTACCTACGGTGCGCCTCGTTGCGCTTAGCTCCAGTCGGGGAAGTCCTCGGGTTGAAGCGTGCTCAAGAGCTCGCGGTTCTCGGCGGCCTCTTCGATATCGACAACGCGTGTGGCGTGGTTAGTGATGGCGTGCTCCATCATGTTGCGCACGTCGCGAGCGTTGGCGAAGTTTTCGGGCTTGTTGGCCACGCGTTCCTCGATGAGCTTCTGCACGCGCTTGCGTGCTTCGTCAGACATCTTGTATTCGCGCTGGTCGAGGTTCTGCTGCAGGATCTTCATCAGCTCCTCGGCGGTGTAGTCGGGGAAGAAGATGAAGTTGCTGAAGCGCGAACGAAGGCCGGGGTTGGAGCTTAGGAACTCCTCCATCAGGTTGGTGTAGCCCGCAACGATGACCACGAGGTCGTCGCGCTTGTCCTCCATGGCCTTGAGCAGCGTATCGACTGCTTCCTGGCCGAAGTCGTTATCTCCCTTCTTAACCGTGAGCGAGTACGCTTCGTCGATGAAGAGCACGCCGCCGAGCGCGCTTTCGATGACCTCTTGCGTTTGCGTGGCGGTCTGGCCGACGTAGCCGCGCACCAGACCCGAGCGGTCGACTTCGATGAGCTGGCCCTTGCGCAGAACGCCCATCAGGTGGTAGATCTCGGCGAGCATGCGCGCGACCGTGGTCTTGCCTGTGCCGGGATTTCCCGAGAACACCATGTGCTTGCTCACATCGGCTGTCTTCATGCCGAGGGTTTCGCGCATCTTCGAAACCTTGATGAGGTTGACCAGGTTGTGCACCTGGTTCTTGACGTCGGTAAGGCCCACGAGCGCATCGAGTTTGTCGAGCTGCTCCTGCAGCTTTTCCTGGCGCTCCTCTTCGGTCATGCCATCGCCGATCTCGGGTTCGAGCGCGGTGTAGAACTTCTGGGTGACGCCGCGCCAAGCAGCGTATTCCTTCACGTGCGCTTCGATTTTGGCGAGGTAGTCGGTGAAGCGCGCAGTGGCTTCGTCGCTGACATCGCGCTGGCGGTTGGCCAACATGGAGAGGCCGAACAGCTTGAACGTGTCGTAGAAGATCATTGAGGCCTGGCCGCGCGAAGGATCGGGGTCGAGCTGGCTGTGGGCATCGGTTACCACCGAATACTTGAGCACGCTCGGAATCTTGTCGGCGAAGCCCGCGGGGGCGTTTTTGTACATCTTCACACGGGCGAGGAACTTGTCATCGCCTTCGAGCCCGAGGTTCTTGGCGATGAGCGCTGCCTCGTCGTCGTCGATTCCGCCATCGGCCACGGCAAGCAAGATGCCGAAGTACATGAGGTCGTCCTGCAGCGTGGTGGCAAGCGCCACTTTCTCGGTGCGGCACTTGGCCACATCTGCTTTCAGAAGCGCTGCGCATACTTCCTTGGCTTTGGTGTAGAGCGCAGGCAAATCGAATTGTTCCATGATGATCTTCTCTCGGGTTTCAATTGGATAATGAACTATTGTACTAAACCTCGAGCGCATTGGCGCGGGCGCGTTGCTGTGTGTGGTACCATGACCACCGAATAACACGATTGGAGGCTATGTGAGCGAATCCGTGGAACATACGATCGAAAACCCGGCCGAGCGCAAGGTACCGCTCGCGCTCAAGATCTTCGCGGGCTTGAACTTCGTTTCGGCTTGCGCAATCTGCGTAGCAATCGTTCTTGCGGTGCTCTCGATCGTTAATGCGCTCAACCAGGGGCAAGATATTACAAGCGGCACTCGGCCTTCGAACCAGGCCATCGCCTTGTACGTGATAACGATCGTGGTGGGCTTTCTGCTTGCGGCGCAGTTCGTGGTGTTCTCAATTCGCGTGATTCGCAGCAAGCGCCGCGGTGCCGCCCGTCAAGCCAACATCATGGTGCTTTTCGCGATCGCCGCCACGGTGCTCGCGCTTATGGCAGAAGGCGTTGGCACGCTTTTCTACTTCAACCTTTGCATCGTTGTGTATTTGCTGGTCATGGCCTCGTATTTGGATCCTTCGCTTGCCGAAGAGCGCCGATTGCAGATAAAGCTTTCCGAGATGGAGGCGCGCTCCGATAGCGAGGCGGGCGTTCTTGGGCGCGACAAGACGGGGAAGGGCTACATCCAGCTGAACTTCTTCAACATCTTTTGGATCTTCGTAGTGGCCTGCGTGCTCGGTCTGCTGTTCGAAAGCCTGGTTTGCCCGTTCTTGAACGGCCGCATCGAGAACCGCACGGGTATGCTTTGGGGGCCGTTTAGCCCGATCTACGGCGTGGGCGCGGTGCTGATGACCATGGCACTCAACCGCTTCTACAACAAGAATCCGCTTATCGTGTTCGGTGTGAGTGCGGTTATCGGTGGCGCTTTCGAGTATCTGGTCAGCTGGTTCTTCCAGATCGCATTCGGAATCCTTGCCTGGGATTATTCGTCGGAACCCTTCAATCTCGATGGCCGAACCGACTTGTTCCATGCCATCTGCTGGGGCGTTTTGGGGCTTTTGTTCATCAGGTTTCTGCTGCCTCGCTTGCTCGAGCTCATCAACAAGATCCCTTGGAACTGGCGCTACGGCGTAACGACGGTGTTCGCGGCGTTCATGCTGGTCAACGCTGTGATGACGATGCTCGCGTTCGACTGCTGGTTCCAGCGTGTTTCCGGCGTGCAGCCCGAAACGCCCGTTGCTTGCTTCTTCGCGGAGAACTTCGATAACGAGTACATGTCGGGGCATTTCCAAACGATGAGCATCGACCCGAACCGCGCAGCGCGAAGCTAGGCGCTGCCGGTGGCTTTGTCGCTGCGATAAGTGCAGCGATTGCGGCCGCGGTTAGATCTTTGCCATCTCCGAGCTTACGCCCTCGTACCACTTTTCCCAGCTCGAGCAGTACTTCTTCGCAGCGGCAAGCGATACGGTGTAGCCGTAGCCACGTGCAAGTCCGCGCACGTGCGTGTTGATGGCGGTCTCCCACGTGGCCCACGACGACGCGAGACCGTACGGATCGCTATCCGCCGCACCCCAGCCCCAAGCGTTGTGCGCTTTGATGCAGTACTGGCCCTTGGAGCTTTCGACGCACGAGATGGCGGGCGAGTAGCGCGGATCGATGCCGTAGCGCCAGGCAGCTGCGGCGAAGTAGGTGCCGGTATCGGCCATGGGCGTGCCTGCGAAATACGCATCGATGCGCGGCGCCCATTCGGCGATGAATTCTTCCTCGGTCATCGACCAGTCGACGCCATCGGTTGCGCCTGCTGCCGCCTGCGCTTCTGCGCGGGCGTCTTGCGCTAGGTACAGCACTTCGCGCAACTCGGATGCCGCAGCGTCAGCCGCCGCGATGCTTTCTTCGAGCGCGGCCTTGCTCTCTTCGAGCTCGGATTCGCCTTCGGCGTATTCGCGTTTAAGTTCGGCAAGGCGATTGGTTTCGGCAAGCTGGGTTTTCGAGGTGGCGGCGAGGTAGTCGAAGTTCGTTACGAACTGCTCGAACGTAGAGGCCTCGAGGATGAACTCGAGCAACCCGGCCGATTCGCTCTGCATCTTGTAGAGCGTGCTTATGGCTTTGTTGCTTTTGGCGAGCTGGGCCTCGTAAGCGGGGCGGATCTCGTCGAGGTGAGCCTCTATCGCATCGATGCTTTCCTGCAGCTCGGCCTGTTCGGCCTTAAGTGCGTTGAGCTCTGCTAGTGCGTTCTCGTATTCAACGGCAGTGCTCTCCACTACGTACTGGCGTTCGGTGGGGATGGCGTTCGACGTGTCCTCGGCTTCGTCAAGCTGCTCTGCCTCGTCCGCAAAAGCGCATGGGCAGGTAAGCGTTGCCGCAAGGGCCACGCTTAAACCTATGGATATGTGCGATTTGCAATACATGGTTCTCGATTATAGCTCTGCATATGCAAACATCTCCATAAAGCGTAATTACTGCACTGCTGCGGGTTGCTGCGCTTACGACGCATCAGCGCCGATTAGCGTATTTAGCTTGAAGTTAACAAACGCGACAGGGCAAACCCGCTAAACTATCGGTATTCGAATTCAAGACAAGGAGCATCCATGGAAAAGATCCTGATGAAGACCCCGCTCGTCGAGATGGACGGCGACGAGATGACCCGCATCATCTGGCAGATGATCAAAGACCACCTGATCTGCCCGTTCGTCGATCTCAAGACCGAGTACTATGACCTGGGGCTTGAGAAGCGCGACGAAACCGACGACCAGATCACCATCGATTCTGCTGAAGCCACGAAGAAGTACGGTGTGGCGGTTAAGTGCGCAACCATCACCCCGAACGCCGCGCGCGTCGAGGAGTACGGCTTAAAGCAGATGTGGAAGAGCCCGAACGGCACCATCCGCGCGCTGCTCGACGGTACGGTGTTTCGCGCGCCCATTACGGTTGGCGGTATCGAGCCCGTGGTGCGCAACTGGAAAAAGCCGATCACGCTCGCGCGTCATGCGTATGGCGATGTGTATCGCGATACTGAGATGCGTGTGGAGGGCCCAGGCACGGTAGAGCTCGTCTACACCGCGGCCGATGGCACCGAAAAGCGCAGCCAGGTCTTCGCGTTCGAGGGCCCGGGCGTGGTGCAGGGTCTCTACAACCTCGACGGCTCCATCGAGAGCTTCGCGCGCAGCTGCTTCGAGTACGCGCTCGATACCAAGCAGGATCTGTGGTTTGCAACCAAAGATACGATTTCTAAGACCTACGACCACCGATTCAAGGATATCTTCGCCGAGATCTTCGAAGCCGAATACGCCGCGCGCTTCGAAGAGGCGGGTATCGAGTACTTCTACACGCTCATCGACGATGCCGTGGCGCGCGTCATGCGCTCGGAAGGCGGCTTCATTTGGGCGTGCAAGAACTACGACGGCGACGTCATGAGCGATATGGTCTCGTCCGCGTTCGGCAGCTTGGCCATGATGACGAGCGTGCTCGTGAGCCCGCACGGCTACTTCGAGTACGAGGCGGCGCACGGCACGGTGCAGCGCCACTATTACAAGCACCTGAAGGGCGAAGAGACGTCCACCAACTCGGTGGCCACCATCTTCGCGTGGACCGGGGCGCTGCGCAAGCGCGGCGAGCTCGACGAGACGCCCGAGCTTGTGGAATTCGCCTCCAAGCTCGAACAGGCCACGCTTTCCACGATCGAGAGCGGCAAGATGACGGGCGACCTTGTGCGCATGACAACCATCGAAAACCCGGTCAAGCTCAACACCGAGGAGTTCATCCTTGCGGTTGCCGAGGAGCTGAAGTCGCTTTTGTAGGGCAGCGCCGATTGCGCGGTGGGCGCTCTAAGCTTCAAATGCCTGGTTGCGCTCGGCCGAAAAACAGTTGAATAATCGCGCCTGAATTGGGACAATCTGAACCGTTGTAATTAAGAGAAAGGACCGCGCATGTCGCGTATCATCATTGTGGGTCACAAAAACCCTGATAACGATGCGATTTCTGCCGCTGTGGCGCTCGCTCACTTCGAAAACGAGCTTGCTCGCATCGAAGGCGCCGACGACGAGTATGTACCCGTTCGCCTGGGGCCGCTTCCCGCTGAAACTGCTTGGAACTTGGCCGAAAACGGCATCGCCGAACCCGAGCTCATCGAGAGCGTAGGCGAAGGCGACAAGGTAATCCTTGTTGACCACAACGAGCTTACCCAGGCGGTTGACGGCCTGGTCGATGCCGAGGTTGTCGGCATCGTCGACCACCATCGCATCGGCGATGTGACCACCGCCGCTCCCATCTATGTCACCGTGCGTCCGTGGGGCTCGACCGCGACGGTCATCACCGCGCTCTATCGCCAGTACGGCATCGAGATTCCCAAAGCTATCGCCAATGTGCTGCTTTCGGCGATCCTCACCGATACGGTAATCCTCAAGTCGCCTACGGCTACCAAGGTCGACGAAGAGCAGATCGCCTATCTCGAAGGCATCACCGGCAAGGAGCGCATCTCGTTTGGCCAGCAGCTGTTCAAGTGCCGCGGCGGCGAGGCCGATCTGGCTATCGAGCAGTACGTCGGCGCTGATGCTAAGGAATTCCAGGTGGGCGATACCACGGTGCTCATCGCGCAGCACGAAACGGTCGATATCGAAGGCGCCATGGAGCGCGAGACCGAGGCGCGCGACTACATGCGCAAGCTCAAGGATGAGAACAACTACGACTTCGTGCTCGTGCTCGTCACCGATATTCTGGCCGAGGGTTCGAACTTCCTGGTCGAGGGCAACCACGAGCTGGTCGACCGCGTGTTCGGCATCGATAGCTCGGATACCGTGTGGATGCCGGGCGTGCTTTCGCGCAAGAAGCAGGTCGCGGCTCCGATCCTCGCGGGCTAGGCTATACGACGTTGCAAGCCCCCGGCCTGGTCGGGGGCTTTTTTGTAGGTATGCGCCGCTCTAGGCGCGAGGTGCTTTCAAGGGGTTTACATGTTCGATTTCTCGCAGGCGCGCGGTTTCATCTTCGATTGCGATGGAACGCTTCTCGATTCGCTTGGTGCATGGGAGCAGGCCGAAGCGCCGCTTTTCGCCGAGGCGGGCGAACTCACGCTCGAACAGGAAGACGAGCTGCACGCGGCGCCGTTCGACGAATGCGCGCGGATGTTCCATGAGAAGTACGGCGTGGGCGAGTCGTCTCGTGCTGTGTGGGAGCATCTCGAGGGCTTCTTGCTGCCGTTCTATCGCGATCGTGCTTGTGCGCTGCCCGGGGCTGTCGAATTCGTACGGGCGGCGCATGAGCAGGGAATTCCTTGCGTTGTGCTCTCATCGAGCCCGGTGCGCTATCTGCGCGCGGGTCTTGAGCGCGCGGGCATCGCCGAGTGCTTTGTCGAGCTTATTTCTACTGAAGACCTAGGCGTGTCGAAACAGGATGCGGCAATCTATGAGCACGCCGTAGAAACGCTCGGCGCGGATGCAGGGGAAATCTGGTGCGTGGATGATGCTCCGTATGCCATCAAAGTGATGCACGATTTCGGATTCAAGACGATTGCACCCGTGAATGGGGCAGGTGCTGAGCGCATCGCGCGCTATGGCGAAAACGCCGATATCGTTACCGAAACGCTTGCCGATCTGCTTGCGTAGGCTTGTTTGGGAGCGGGGTATAGTTTGCGATTTCGAATGCGACTATCGAATTAATCTCGCTTCATCCTCGGCGGTGCCTTGATATTAGGTAAAATGTATCCGCTGCAACTAAGAGACTTTCACGGCGCAAGCCGTTTGTCGATAGGAACCGAGCATGGATCTTTCGCTCCAAACGATTTTCGGGCTGATGGCCACGTATCCCGCTTTGGCCGTAATCATCGTACTGGTCATCCTTGTGACTATGGTGTCGGGTGCAACCGATGCGCCGAATGCCATCGCCACTGCCGTGGCCACGCGATCGATGAAGACGAGCGTAGCGCTTTGGGTGGCGGCTGTCTTCAACTTCATCGGCCTTATCGGCATGACGTACATCTCAACGGCGGTTGCGCACACCATGTTCAGCATGGTCAACTTCACGGGTGATACGCACCTGGCGCTCATGGCGCTCATGGCTTCGATGATAGGCTCGATTCTCTGGGGCGTGTTCTGCTGGTTCTTCGGCATCCCGTGCTCTAAATCGCATTCGCTCATTGCCGGCATCACGGGCGGCGCCATCGCGCTCAACGGTTGGGCGGGCGTCGTGCCGAGCGAGTGGGTAAAGGTGCTGATCGGCCTTGTCTTCTCGCTGGCAGCGGGCTTTATTCTGGGTTGGATTGCGACGCGTCTTCTCGAAAAGCTTTTCGGCTGGATGCAACGCGATATCGCCAACAAGTTCAGCGTCATCTGGCAGGATGTGTTCGCCTGCATGCTCGCGTTTCTACACGGCGCGCAAGACGGTCAGAAGTTCATGTCGATCGGCGTTATGGGCATGACGATGGCGCTTGGCATGGAATCGACGGGCGATACCGGCTTTCCGCTGTGGTTGATGATCATCTGTTCGCTTGCCATCTCGGCCGGCACGTTCATCGGCGGCAAGCGCATCATCAAGTCCGTTGCTATGGACATGGTCGATTTGGAGAAGTACCAGGGCGCCGCTGCTTCGGGCACGACGATGATTACGCTGCTCATCGCGAGTTTGACCGGCATGCCGGTTTCGACCTCGCATTGCTCGACTGCTGCCATCATGGGCGTCGGCGCGAGCCGCAACTTGAAGAAGGTCAACTGGGGCATCGCCAAGAACATGGTGCTCGCCTGGGTGCTCACGTTCCCCGCGTGCGGCATCATCGGCTTTTTGTTCAGCCACCTCTTCATGGCCCTCTTCTAGCTAGTGAGCCATAGACGCCAGGTCATTTTGGTTCAAATGAGCCATAGACGCCAGGTCATTTTGGTTCAAATCGAAAGCACCACTCAGTAAGGAGTTACACATGATTCGCGAACTTTGCACCGATACCGATATTCTTTCCCAGGTTTGCGAGCCTGCAACGGCCGAAGACGCCGAGCTGGCAGCCGACCTCGTTGAAATGCTCGAAGCCGATGACGATGCCGCGTGCTTGGCGGCAAACCAAGTGGGTGTAACGCATGCGGTGTTCGCCTACAAGGACGAAGCCGATAACATCCACGTGGTGTACAACGCCAAGATCAAGCGCGCGCTCGGTGCATTCAAAGCCGAGGAGAGCTGCCTTACCCTTGAAGATATTTCCAAGGTCACGCGCTATCAGAAGATTCAGATGCTGTTCGAAGAGCTTGTCGATGGCGAACTCGTTTCTCGCAAAAAGGAGCTTATGGGCTGGGAAGCGCAGGTTTGCCAGCATATGATAGACCACTGCAAGGGCAAGCTGGTCTAAGCGACCATTCAGGTCAAGCAGTGTTAAACAGGTTGCCGGGTAGGGTTTTTGTATGGCCATCGTAGACATGTCGAAGCATTTCACTGCGGGGATGCTTTTGAAATACGCAGCGCCTGTGATTGCGAGCATGGTGTTCACGTCCGTGTACAGCATCGTGGACGGGCTTTTCGTTTCGAATTTCGCGGGGAAGACCGATTTCGCCGCGTTGAATCTGATCGTGCCCTTTATCATGATTCTTTCGGCTGTGGGTTTCATGATGGGTACGGGCGGCGCGGCTCTCGTGAGCAAAACGCGCGGTGAAGGCAATGGCGAAGACGCGAACAGGCAATTCTCGCTTATTGTGTACGTGACCATCGTCGCAGGCGTGGTACTCGGTGTGCTTGGAGCGCTTCTCATGGAGCCGGTGGGGCGCCTGCTCGGCGCGACTGACGAGCTGATCGGTCCTGCGGTTTTGTATGGGCGCATCTCGATGATCTCGCTGTTCGCGTTCATGCTGCAGTTTATGTTCCAGGATTTCTTCGCAACGGCCGGCAAGCCCAAACTCGGATTCGTTGTGACCGTCATCTCGGGTGTTGCCAACATAATCGGCGATGCCGTGCTTGTGGGCGCGCTCGACCTGGGGATCGTTGGCGCAGCAAGCGCTACCGTTACAAGCGAGCTGCTCGGCGGGATAATTCCGCTCGTGTATTTTGCGCGCAAGAACACGAGTTTTCTGAAGCTTGGACGCTGTTCGCTCGACCTGCGCGTTATCGGCCGCACGTGCGTGAATGGCTCGTCGGAGATGATGGCGAACATAGCGATGAATATCGTGGCGATGCTGTACAACTACCAGCTCATTTTGATTGCGGGCGAGAACGGCGTCGCGGCTTACGGCGTGATCATGTACGTGGCGATGGTGTTCAATGCGATCTTCATAGGCTACACGATGGGGACTGCGCCGCTGGTCAGCTTCCAGTATGGAGCGAAGAATCCGACTGAAATCAAATCGCTTCTGAAGCACGGGCTCGGCCTCATGGCGGGAACCGGCGTGCTCATGCTCGCGCTCGCGCAGCTGCTGGCATGGGCGATCGCGTTTATCTTCTGCAGCTACGACGCCGAGCTGATGGCAATGACGGAGTTCGGTTTCCGCATCTATTCGATCGCGTTTTTGCTGATGGGCATCTCGATTTTTGGATCGTCGTTCTTCACGGCGCTGAACAACGGCTTGGTTTCGGCGCTGATATCCTTCGTGCGCACCCTTGTGTTCGAGGTCGGATCGGTTCTGCTTTTGCCGATGGTGCTCGGCCTTACCGGCGTATGGCTCAGCGTAGTCGTAGCCGAATGCGCTAGCGTGCTGCTAACCAGCATCCTCCTCTACGCCCTCGGCCCCACCTACGGCTACCGTCGCTGACACAAAGGCGCCAGGCGCTTTTTTTCACTCTGACACAAAGGCGCCAGGCGCTTTTTTGCAGTGTTAGCTTTTTGTTAGAACCGTGTTGAACCCGCGTTGGATCTGTGCGGGTAATGCGTTAGGTTTCTGTTTCATTTTGTGGGAACTTTTGCTTATAGAGTCTTTCTTGGCGAAGGGAGGCCTCATGAGTACGAGAGTCAGAATCGAATCAGAAACGGGCATTTATCATGTGTTAACCCGTGGAGTTAATAAGTGCGATATTTTTTTAAGCGATAGAGACTATCGGAAAATGCATGAGCTGTTGCGTGCGGTATCGGACGGCACGGTATTTGAAGTGTTCGGCTGGTGCTTCATGACCAATCATATTCATCTGCTTGTCAGATGCGATAAAACGCATCTGACAAAATGCATGCACGATATGCTTGGTGCATATGCCCAGTATTTCAACAAGGAGCATGATCGTATTGGAGCGCTTTATCAAGGGCGTTTTACCAGCAAACCCGTTAAATCGGATTCGCAGTTCCTAACTTGTCTTCGCTATATTCATCAGAATCCACAACGCGCATTGATTGCCCCAGCCCAGGCTTATCCATGGTCGAGCTATAAAGAGTACGTTACGCGCGCAGATATTGTTTGTACTGAGTTTGCGTTGTGTTTGCTCGGCGGAGTCGAGGGGTTTATTGATTTCCATAGAAGCGAGCAGCTTGATTACCCATGTCTTGATGTAGACACGCCTGATCAGCTTGAGGATGATGAGGCTGCCGATATCGCAAGAAAGCTAACGCATCTTGGAGATCTGCGGGATATCGCAATACGCAGGGATCGTGACAGTCTTGTTGCTCTATTGCTTTACAACAACTTCAAAGCTTCACAAGTTAGTGCTTTAAGTGGTTTGAGCTTATCAACGATTTCCCGGATTAAGAAGCGTGAAAAAAAGCGCCTGGCGCCTTGATGTCAAGCTGCAAAAAAGCGCCTGGCGCCTTTTTGCAAGGCGCCAGGCTTGATGGCTAGAGGGCTTCGATGCGGATTGCGCAGACTTTGTACTCGGGGGCTTTGGCGATGTTGTCGAGTGCGGCGATGGTCAGCCAGTTGGCGTTGCCGTCTTGGAAGTGGAACGGCATCCAGGCCTGCCCGGGGTTGGTCTTGTCGGACACGCGCGCGGTCGATTCGATCGAGGCGCGGCGGCTCGACACGCGGACGCGATCGCCATCGGCGATGCCCAAAGCAGCGGCATCGGCGGTGTTGACCTCGATGAACGATTCGCTCGCAATCTCGTTGATGCCGGGGGTCTTATCGGTCATGGCGCATGCGTTGTAGTGGTACAGGATGCGGCCCGTCATCATGACCAGCGGATATTCCTCATCGGGCTGCTCGACCGAGGGCCTATAGAGCGCGTAGGAGTACGTGCCCAAGCCGCGGCTGAACTTGCCGACGTGCATGATCGGCGTACCCGGATGGTCGGGCGTGGGGCAGGGCCACTGCAGGCCGCGCCCACGCACCTCGGCGCTGTCGAGCCT
>R11__coassemble_876_pt1 | contig 18306 bp, 15 predicted proteins | sample R11__metabat2_high_PE_032 | metagenome-assembled genome bin R11 | reverse complement strand
TTGTGTCGCGACAAAAATAACAGAACAGATGTTCGTATTCCTATTCCCACTCAATCGTCGCGGGCGGCTTGGAAGTAATGTCGTAGCACACGCGGTTGGCTCCCGGCACCTCGGCTACGATGCGGCTCGAGATCTTAGCCAGCACCTCGTAGGGGAGCTTTGCCCAGTCAGCGGTCATGGCGTCGCTCGATTCAACAGCGCGCAGGATGATGGGGCGCTGGTAGGTACGCTCATCGCCCATGACGCCCACGCTCTTGATATCGGGCAGCACGGCGAAGTACTGCCAGCAGCTGTGCTCGCTATTGCGCTCTCCGGTCTCCTGATACAGGCGCTCGTTGTAGGCGTCGAGCTCTTCGCGCACGATGGCATCAGCATTCTTCAGAATCTCAAGTTTTTCGCCATCGACTGCACCGATGATGCGGATGGCAAGGCCAGGACCGGGGAAAGGCTGACGGTGCACGATATGGTCGGGCAAGCCGAGCGCCGTTCCAAGCGCGCGGACTTCGTCTTTGAAGAAGTGGTCGAGCGGTTCGATCAGGTCGAAATGCACGCCTTCGGGGAAGGGGATGAGGTTGTGGTGGCTCTTGATGGTGGATGCCTTGCCGCCTGTCTTGCGCGCGCCGCTTTCGATGATGTCGGGATAGATCGTGCCCTGGGCCATGAACTGCACTGGGCGCCCGTCATCGGCGATTTCCTGAGCAACGGCGAAGAACTCATTCCAGAACTGTGTTCCGATGATGCGGCGCTTCTGTTCGGGGTCGGCGACGCCATCGAGTAAGCTCAGATAGCGCTCCTCTGCATGCACGTGGATGAAGTCGACGTCGAACTGCTTGCTGAACACCTCTTCGACTTCCTCGGGCTCGTTCTTGCGCAGAAGCCCGTGGTTCACGAAAACGCACGTGAGCTGTTTGCCGATGGCCTTGGCGCAAAGCGCGGCAACCACGCTTGAATCGACGCCGCCCGAAAGCCCCAAGATAACGCGCGAATCGCCCACTTGCTCGCGGATGGCGGCGACGGAATCCTCGATGATGGTATCCATCGTCCAGTTCTTCTCGATGCCGCAGATATTGAACAGGAAGTTCGAGAGCATCTGATTGCCGTAAGGGGTGTGCCGTACTTCAGGATGGAATTGGGTGGCATAGAGCTTCTTCTCTGCGCATTCCATAGACGCAACGGGGCACACTTCCGTGGTAGCGGTGATGCGGAAACCCGAAGGCAGCTCGCAAACCGCATCGCGATGGCTCATCCACACCGTTTGCTCGTCCGGTGTTCCTTCGTAGAGCTTCGATGTCAGGGATTTGTCGAGTACGGTGAACGAGCTATTGAAATCGGTAACCTTGCCATCGTCGTTGCGGTCGTGCACAGACATGGTTTCTTGCTTATCGCAAAGCGTTATGACGGCAGGGCCGTATTCGCCCTTTTCCGTATGGCCAACCTTGCCACCGAGCGTAACCGCCATGATTTGCTGGCCATAGCAGAAGCCAAGCACGGGGATACCAAGCTCGAGCACCTCGGGGTCGATCTTGGGTGCGTCTTCGGCGTAGACGCTTGCAGGACCGCCGGACAAAATGATTGCGGCGGGGTCTATAGCGCGCACTTCATCAGCGGAAATATCGCAAGGAACAATTTCGGAATATACGTTTAGGTCACGCACGCGGCGGGCGATGAGCTGGCCGTACTGTGCGCCGAAGTCGAAAACGATTACAGGTTTGATGGTCGAAGCGTTGTCCACGACTCCTCCTTACTAGAATTGCAGTTCGTTAATTATACGGCGAAAACCAACTCGATGCGCTTTTGCATGTGAGTTTCATGGGAAGTTATTTCCTGCAGTTGAGCGCATGGTAGGATTTCACGACGAGATTTCTAAATCGTAAAGATAAATCTGATGGGATTGACAATATGTTGTTTGAAGCGTTGAAAGCCCTGCTCTTCGGCATAATCGAAGGCATTACCGAGTGGCTGCCCATATCATCGACCGGCCACATGATGCTGCTCAACCAATTCGTGGAGCTCGATGTTTCCGCCGAGTTCTACGATACGTTCCTCGTTGTCATCCAGCTCGGCGCAATCCTTGCGGTCATTCTCCTGTTCTTCCATAAGCTCAACCCCTTCTCTTCGCGCAAGACCAAGGCCGAAAAGAAAACGACGTGGAACATCTGGGGCAAGGTCGTTGTTGGATCCATTCCTGCGGCAATCGTGGGCATCCTCTTCGATGATTGGATGGAAGAGCACGTGATGAACGATCCCTCGATTGCCTACATCGTCGTTGCAAGTGCGCTGATCGTCTACGGCATCATCTTCATCATCATCGAGGTGGTGAACAAGCGCCGCATGCAGGATGCCGCTGTTGTGCGTGGGCGCCATGCGCGCGGAAACGTTGCGGGCGCCGTTAACCGCGTGCAGAAGGTGGGTCGCGATTTGGACATGCCGCGTCGTTCGAGCGAAAGCTCTATCATGGCCGACTACGAAAACGATCCTTCTAACGCGATTTCCAAAGTCACGAACTTCGATGAGCTTTCCTACGTCAAGGCCTTCGTCATCGGCATCTTCCAAAGCCTAGCCGTGGTGCCAGGCACCAGCCGCTCCGGCTCGATCATCATCGGCTCCATGCTGCTTGGAACGTCGCGCACGGTGGCTACTGAATTCGCGTTCTTCCTCGCCATCCCCATCATGTTCGGATGGAGCCTCATCAAATTCATCCGCCACGGTTTCGCCTACAGCGGCACCGAGTGGATGATTCTCGCCATCGGCGTTGTCGTTGCCTTCGTTGTTTCGATCATCTCGATCAAGTTCTTGGTTGGCTATATCAAGAAGCACGACTTCAAGGCCTTCGGTATTTACCGCATCATCATCGGCCTGTTCGTGTTTTTATACTTTGGCCAGTTCGTAAACCACTTGTTCTTCTAAGGACCATAATGGGCAAAAACGAGAATCTTGAAAAAATCGAAGAGCATCGCGCCGAGATCGACGAGCTTGACAAGCAGATTGTCGCACTGCTTAATGAGCGCGCTTTCCACTCGCTTACCATCCGAAACCTTAAGCCGGGTGCTGGCATGCAGCTTTTCGATGCAAAGCGCGAAAATTTGATTTACGACAAAATTTGTGCGCTTAACGAAGGGCCTCTTGCCGACGAGAACCTCAAAGAGATTTACGCCACGTTGCTCAAGGTGATGAAAGAGGCTCCTTCGCTTGCAAAGTAAATGAAAGAGGCGCGTATCGCTCGAGGCTTTATGCGCATCGGCCTAATGGCCCATATGGTGCAATCTGATTTTCACCACAATTCAGCCTAAATGCATATTTTTGGCAGACTGGGCTGAATAGGTAGATGGTAAAAAATTACAAAGTCAGCTCAGAATGAATGTTTTGCTAATTTGGGCTGACTTTTTTGCTATGTGGTTAAGGCGCAAAGACCTAAAGCGGAGATTCCCGGCAACAAATCTGAATTGATTTAGTGAGAATATTCAGCCTAGAAATTGGAAACTTCTAATCTGGGCTGAATAACGGTGTCTATTCAATGCGAAGAGTCATTCCAAAACTAAAAAACGGCCGTTTTGGAATGAATTACAGCAATCGGATAGAAGGTTTGCTGCGCAAAAATAGATCTACACCTCGCATGAGCGACGTTTCTTTCAAATATTGAATAAGACCAGCTAGTGGGGTATACTCTCGTTCAATTCAATATTCGAAATGCGTTAACGAAGGCGCGCTCGGGCTATCTCGGCCATAGAAAGTCGGCGGTACTGCAAGCCGATACGAGACGTTCGCGGCAACCCTTCCAGCAGTTCGGTTGAAAGTTCGTTCGTGCAGGTGGCAACCCCATCAGGCGGATGAACGGCAAGCTGAATCGGAGGCCCCGTTACCGGCCCTAAGCCATATGGCTTACCTTGTGAGAGGTCCTGGTGCAGCTTGTTGCAGCAGGATTTTTTTATGCACGTGGAAGACGGTGGCTAAAGTGGCTGAAGAAGCGAAGACGGCAGAAGAAGCGCAAAAGCGCATCAGCGCGCACATAGCGGGTGCGCCAAGTGGTCCTGGTTCGCATCACCCGAAACAAGGCGAAACGATGACCGGCGCAGAGGCGCTCGTGGCGTCGCTTGAAGCCGAAGGGGTAGACCTGATCTTCGGATACCCGGGCGGGCAGGTTATCGATATCTACAACGCGCTTTTCGACTCTGAGCGGATCACGCACGTGCTTGCACGCCATGAGCAGGGAGCCGTGCATGAAGCCGACGGCTATGCGCGAGCTACGGGCAAAGTGGGCGTGGTGCTCGTTACGAGCGGTCCGGGCGCGACGAACACCGTAACCGGCATAGCAACGGCATACCTCGACTCGATTCCACTCGTTGTTATAACGGGTCAGGTCCCGCGCGCAATGATCGGAACCGACTCGTTCCAAGAATCGGACACCTACGGCATAACCATGCCGGTGGTAAAGCACAGCTACCTGCTTAAATCCACAGACGATCTAACCAAGACGTTTAGGGAGGCGTTCCACATCGCGAAAACCGGGCGTCCGGGGCCTGTGGTCATCGATGTACCGTCGGATTTGATGAGCGAGCGCATGGTGTTCGAATACCCCGAGAGCGTGAACCTGCCATCGTACAAACCCACATACAAGGGAAATGCCAAGCAAATCCGTGCAGCGATCGAAGCTATTTCCAAAGCGGAAAAGCCGATGCTCTACATCGGTGGCGGTGTTTCGCTATCGGGTGCAACCGATCTGGCTTTGGAGCTATCGCGCGTGACGGGCGTGCCGATCGTTACTACGCTCATGGCCAAAAGCGCTATCCCCGATAGCTACGAGCTCAACTTCGGCATGGTGGGCATCCATGGGGCTAAGTACTCGAATATGGCGCTCGGGCATGCCGATTTGATCATCGCCTGCGGTGCGCGTTTCTCCGATCGCGTGACCGGCGACAGCTCGAAGTTCGCGCCTTACGCCGACGTGATCCAAATCGATATCGACCCTGCCGAGGTGGGGAAGAACCGCAAGGTGAAGATTCCCATCGTGGGCGATTTGCGCGTTGTTCTCGCAAGCTTGGTCGATGCTTTTGCCAAAGACCCCACGAAGGCTCCCTATACCAGCGATTGGCGCGAAACGATAGCGGGATGGAAGGCGCGCTATCCGCTCTACGTAGCTGATATCGAAGACGCTACCCGGCAGATCATCCCCGAAACGGCCATGAAGCAGCTCTCCGACGCGCTCGATCCTGCAACCTCGATCGTTACGACCGAGGTGGGCCAGCATCAGATGTGGGCGGCGCAATTCATCGAACGCGAACGTCCGCGCACGTTTTTGTGCTCGGGCGGCTTAGGCACGATGGGCTTCGGGTTTCCTGCGGCAATCGGCGCAGCGCTTGGATGCCCTGACAAAACCGTGGTGTGCATCGCAGGCGATGGCGGCTTCCAGATGAATATGCAGGAGATGGCTACGGCTATCGTAAACCGAGCAAATGTGAAAGTCGTTATCTTCGACAACCGCGCGCTTGGAATGGTAAGGCAGTGGCAGAAGCTTTTCTATGAGCAGCGCTACTCGTTTACGGATCTGGCTCCGGTTCCCGATTTCGTAGCGCTTTCGGGCGCGTATGGATGGGCGTCGGAACGCGTGGAGGCACCAGCCGAGCTTGAAGCTGCTTATGAGCGCATGCTTGCATCCGAGGGCCCTTACCTGCTCGATATCGCTATTAACCGCGAGCAGACGGTGTATCCGATGGTGGCGCCGGGCGATGCCGTCTCGCATGCCATAGGTTCCATTGATTTGGAGAAGGGCGCCGAGCGCCAGCGCGTGCCGGAATTCACCGAAGGCGAACTGAAACATCCGGCAAATGCGGAAAACGAGGGGGATCGCTAATGGAAACAAGGCACGTTCTATCCATTCTGGTCGAGAACAAATCAGGCGTGCTCTCGCGCGTGATCGGGCTCATCTCGCGCCGTGGCTTCAACATCGAATCGCTTTCGGTCGGCCCCACCGAGGACGCAACGCTTTCGCGCATCACGATAGTGGTCATGGCCGACAGAATCGCCTACGAGCAGATATCCAAGCAGCTGAACAAACTCGTAAGCGTAATCAAGCTGACTGACCTAACCGAAGATAGCTCGATCGAGCGCGAGCTCGTGCTTTTCAAGGTGAAGGCAACGCCCGAACAGCGCGGCGAGATCATCCAGATTGCAGATGTGTTTAGGGCGAACATCGTCGATGTGGGCAAGAACACGCTCACCATCGAAGTCACGGGAACCGACACGAAGATCCAGGGAATGGAAGACCTTCTGCGCGCGTACGGCATTAAGGAGACAACGCGCACGGGCGTCATCGCTATGGCGCGCTCGGCACGCGAAGTCTAGCGCGTCTGCGAATTGTGGTGAAGTTGAGCGTTTGCGCAAGTCATCTATGCAATCGAGAGCTTGCATGGTATAAAACATTCAGTCGAGTTCATGTGGCTCGATGGGAAAACTTTCGTACTTCGAGAAAGTGGGCATGTCCCGCTTTCTTTTGTTATAGGGGAGTTTTCCTTCGCGCGAGGAACGGAAAGGAGAGATCGTGCTTAGCAGCAAGGAGCAGCAACTGCTCAACGCTTTGACGCCCAAGGCGCAAACTGAGAACGTCGAAATAGTCACCATCGAAGTCGTTGGCTCCAAAAAAGCACCGACTATCAGGGTTTTCATCGACACTGAAAACGGTGTGAGCTTCGACGAGCTTTCGAGCGCCCAGGCGTGGATCAACGACATCATGGACGAGCTCGATCCGTTCCCCGGTGCGTATACGCTCGAGGTCTCATCCCCGGGCATCGATAGGCCGCTGCGCACGCCCGAGCATTTCGAGCGCTTCTGCGGCAAAACCGCAGTTGTAAAGACGAGCGAGGCTATCGAAGGCAGGTCATCGTTTACGGGAACAATCGAAAACGCTACAGCGGAATGCGTGGCGCTTATGGTCGAAGGCGAAAGCATCGAAATTCCCTTCGGCATAATCAAGCGCGCGCATCTTCAGGGCGAAATCGAGTTCAGATAAGAAAGGACTGGTAAATGGCAACTTCTGAATTGATCGAGGCTTTGCAGGCCTTGGCTCACGAGCGCAAGATCGACGAATTCTACCTGATCGAGCGCTTGGAGGAATCGCTGGCTAAAAGCTATCAGCACATCCTTGACCTCGAGTGGGATGCGCGCGTAACCATCGACCGCGAATCCGGTCGCATCTACGTGTACGAGCTCGTGCCGGTTGGCGAGCCCGACCCTGAGACCGGCGAGTACGCCGAATTCACCGAGCGCGATGTGACGCCTAAGGACGTGAGCCGTATCGCTGCGCAAAACGCGAAGGGCGTTATCTCTTCGATCGTACGCGACGCAGGTCGTCAGTCCATTTACGAAGAGTTTTCCAATCGCGTGGGCGATCTGGTTACGGGCACCGTTCTTCAGGGCACGCCCGACTTCACCATCATCAAGATCCGCGATGGCGTTGAGGCGGAGCTTCCTCATTACGACCAGAAGAAGTTCCCCGGTGAGCGCAACGAGCGCCCGGCGGGTGAGCATTACCGCCACAATCAGCGCTTGAAGGTGCTGATCATCGAAGTGCGCGATCCTTCCACCGATGCCGCTCGCATGCGCGGTGATCAGGCTCGTCCTTCCATCGTTGTTTCGCGCACCCATCCCGACCTTATTCGCCGCCTCTTCGAGATCGAAGTTCCCGAGATTTACGACGGCCTGGTCGAAGTCAAGTCCATCGCGCGTGAGCCCGGCGTTCGCTCCAAGATCGCCGTGCATTCCCGCGAGGCCAACCTCGATTCGGTTGGCGCGTGCGTTGGCCCTAAGGGCTCGCGTGTGCGCATGGTCGTCGAGGAGCTTCGCAACGAGCGCGTGGACGTTATCCAGTGGAGTGAAAACCCTGCCGATTACGTGGCCAATGCGCTTTCTCCGGCGAAGGTTTCGAAGGTCACTATCGATGAGTCCAACCATTACGCAACCGTGATGGTACCCGACGATCAGCTTTCGCTTGCCATCGGCAAGGAAGGCCAGAACGCGCGCCTTGCCGCGCGCCTTACCGGCTGGCACATCGATATCAAGAGCTCCTCGTTCTTCGGCGAGGCCATCACCCCCGAAGAGAGCCTTATCGACATCGAAGACGAGGTCGACGAAGAAGTCGAGTTCTGCTCGTTCGTGAGCGAAGACGGCATACCCTGCCGTAACCATGCGCGTCCCGGTAGCCGTTACTGCGGCATCCACGCCGATAAGGAGTAAACATTAGTGGCCGAGTCCGTTAAAAGAGTGCGCACGTGCATAGGGTGCGGTAAGAAGGGCGATAAGATCGCGCTTCACCGTATCGTGAAGACCGCAGACGGCGCCGTCGCCTTCGATGCGACGGGCCGTGTTTCGGGACGTGGCGCATACGTATGCTCGGTTGAATGCTACAAGGATGCGTTGAAGGCTCGCAAGCTTCAGCGGGCGCTTAAGACTTCAATAGAAGAAGACCAGGCAAATACGATACAGGATGCACTCGAAGCAGCGCTTAACGAAGCTTAGAGAGTGAAGGAGAACCTATGGCAGGAATGCGTGTTAAACAACTAGCCAATGAATTCGGCTTGACGAGCCAGGAGATGCTCGAAAAGCTCAAAGCGATGGGCATCGATTCGGCCAAGAGCCATGCGAGCATGATCCTCGAAGCCGATGTCGAGCGCGTTCGCGCTGAATTCGCGCCTGCGGCAGGAGAAGCCGATGAATCCGGGGCAGCGGTTGCCATGACTGCAGCGCAGCTCGAGGAGAAGAAGCGCGAAGAAGAAGAGGCCGCTAGGAATCGCGAAGCGGTAGAGAAAGAAAAGGCTCGCCGTGCAGAAGAGCGCGCAAAGCGCTCGGGAGAGTCGAGCGAAGCCGTGTACAGCGGCGCAACGGCAGCAGCCGACCAGAAGAAGGAACCGGCTAAGCCTAAGTCGATCTACTCGAGCCTCGAAGCGCAGATCGAGGAGGAGCGCAAGCGCGTTGAGCGCGAAGCCGAAGAGGCTGCTGCACGCGCTCGCCTTGAGGCCGCACAGAAAGACGCCGCTAAGAAGCAGGCGGTCGAGCAGGCGCTGCGCGAGCGCTCGGGTCGCAGCAAAGCCGCGAGCGCGGTAGAGCTTTCCGAGGTAGAAGAGCCGGCAAAGCCCGCTGCTTCTGCCGCTGCAAAGCGCACGAATGCGTTCGATTCGCTGCTCTCGCAGATTGAATCGGAGAAGAAGCGCATCGAAGACCCGAAGGCGCAAGCGCAAACCGCGCCCGCAAAAAAGACGGCTGCGGGCGCTAACGCCGCAGAGTCTGGCAAGAAGAAGCGCGGTCGCGACAAGCAGGTCGTCCCCGAGCTCGAGGCGCAGGCGCAGGAAGAGGATCGCTACGCTAAGATGGCGGTCCAGGTCGAGAAGCTTCAGCGCGATAAGGTGCTTGCGGATGCGCGCGCAGCCGTTGAGGCTGCTACCACCCATGAGGGCGAAGGCCGCCGCAAGAAGCGCAAGGAGAAGCGCGAAGCCGAGAAGCGCGAACGCGCGGAACTCGCAGCTATCGAGAAGGGCCTCGATCCGAGCCTCGTGCTCGACGATTCCGTTGTCGAGATTCCCCAGGGCGCTACGGTAAGCAAGCTCGCAGAGCTTCTGAACGTTCAGCCGAACGACATCATCAAGCGCCTGTTCATGCTCGGACAGGTGCTTACGCTTACCCAATCGATGAGCGATGACCTGATCGAACTCGTTGCCGATGATATGGGGCGCAAAGTGCGCGTTGTTTCTCCCGAAGAGGAATACGCGGTTGTCTATAACGATACCGATGACGATCTGAAGCCCCGTCCGCCTGTGGTCACCGTTATGGGGCACGTCGACCATGGCAAGACCTCGCTGCTCGATGCGATCCGCGATACGCGCGTTATCGCAAGCGAAGCTGGCGGCATCACGCAGCACATCGGCGCTTCAGTGGTAAACATCAACGGCCAGCAGATCACCTTCATCGATACGCCTGGTCACGAAGCATTTACTGCTATGCGCGCCCGCGGTGCGCAGGTCACCGACGTTATCGTGCTGGTGGTTGCTGCCGATGACGGCGTTATGCCGCAGACCATCGAGGCAATCAACCACGCGAAGGCTGCTAACGTGCCTATCGTCGTGGCCGTGAACAAGATCGATAAGGCCGGTGCCAATCCCGACCGCGTGCGCCAGGAGCTCACTGAAATCGGCGTTATCCCCGAAGAATGGGGTGGCTCCAACATGTTCGTGGAGGTTTCGGCTAAGCAGAAGCTCAACATCGACGAGCTGCTCGAAACCATCCTGCTGCAGGCTGATGTTCTCGAGCTCAAGGCTAATCCCGATGCGCTCGCTTCCGGCTTCGTTATCGAGGCCAATCTTGACAAGGGCCGCGGTCCGGTGGCTACCGTGCTCGTGCAGCGCGGCACGCTGCATCCAGGCGATTACCTGGTTGCAGGCACCTCGTACGGCCGCGTTCGCGCGCTCGTCGGTACGCACGGCAAGAACATCAAGCGCGCTAAACCGGCCGACCCGGCCGAGGTGCTGGGCCTAAGCAGCGTGCCTATCGCAGGCGACGAATTCCGCGTGTTCGAAGACGAGCGCGATGCCCGTAAGCTCGCAGAGGAGCGCGCTTTGCGCGAGCGCCTGGCGGCTCAGACGCAGCGTTCGCACATGAGCTTGGACGACCTGTTCAACCGCATTGAAGAAGGCAAGCAGACCGACCTCAACCTCATCATCAAGGCCGACGTTCAGGGCTCCATCGAGGCACTGCGCGATGCGTTCGAGAAGATGGATCAGTCCGAGGTCAAGATCAACATCGTGCACTCCGCCGTTGGTGGCATCACCGAAACCGACGTCACGCTTGCAACGGCATCCGATGCAATCATAATCGGCTTCAACGTGCGCCCGACCGGCAAGTCGCGCCAGCAGGCCGAAAAGGAAAAGGTCGACATCCGCCTGTACCGCGTTATCTATCAGGCAATCGAAGAGATCAACGCCGCGCGCGTGGGTCTGCTCTCCCCGGATATCGTCGAGGAAGACACGGGTATCGCAGAAGTGCGCGACCTCTTCCGTGTGCCTAAGGTGGGCACGATCGCGGGTTGCTATGTGCTCGAAGGCGAGCTGCACCGTGACGACAAGGTGCGCATCGTGCGCGAAGGCACGGTTATCTTCGAAGGCAAGCTTGCTTCGATGAAGCGCTTCAAGGACGATGTGAAGTCCGTGCGCGAAAGCTACGAATGCGGCTTGGGTATCGATGGCTACCAGGACCTGAAGGTCGGCGATACCATCGAGGGCTTCATCGTCAAGGAAGTCGAACGTACCGAGTAATTCAAACAACGATACGACCAAGCGGCAACGCCAACGCGCTGCCGCTTGAGCATTTAAGGACTAGAAATGAAGCAGAATTCTTCAAATAGGCGCGTAAACGAACAGGCACGGCAGGTTATCGCCGAGATCCTTATGTTCGAAGTGAACGACCCGCGCCTCGATATGGTTACGGTTACCGGCTGCGAGGTCAGCTTCGACCGAAGCTACTGCAACGTGTACTACACCTCTACGCCTGATCGCTATGAAAAGGCTCAGGAAGCGCTCGAAGTGGCAGCGGGCCGCATCCGCACGCTCATGGGAAAGAAGCTCACGTGGCGCACAGCACCGCAGCTGCGATTCTTCCTCGATGAGAGCGTTGACAACGCCGAGCGCATCGCGATTGCGCTCGAGAAGGAACGCCGCCGCCACGCGAACAAGAACGACTAGCCGAAAGTTGGTACACCCATGACCGCAACGCCTCAAACGAACGCATCGCTTACATCCATTGCGACCGAGCTTGCAAGCCGCGATAACTTCGTGATATGCGGTCACGTGAGCCCTGATGGCGATTGCATCGGCTCGCAGCTTGCCCTTATGCACACGCTGCGCGCCCTCGGCAAGAACGCAACGTGCGTGCTCGTAAAACCCGACCCACTCGATGCGAACCTGATGTTCATGCCAGGGGCGGACGATCTTATCCCTGCGTGCGAATTTTCCGGCCCCGTGTCGACGTTTGTTGCCGTGGATGTCCCCACGCGCGAGCGCATAGGGGAGGATGCCTGCAAGCTTCTCGATGCCGCGGATTTCAGCATAACGATCGATCATCACGCGGTAGATGCGCGCATGACCGATTTGGATTACACCGATCCCGATAGCGCATCGACGACGATGATGATCTGGAGCGTTTGCAACATGCTTATGGATACGCCCCCGGTCGAAAGCGCTCTTTGCGCCTATACGGGCCTTGTGACCGACACGGGCTGCTTCCAGTTCCAAAACACCGACGGTGCGGCATTCGAGTCGGCTTCGAGCATGGTCGCGGCTGGCGTGCGCCCCTCGGATGTCGCGCGCAACGTCATGCAGGACCGCTCCCTCGCGTCGCTTAAGCTGGCGTCGCTTGCTATTGATCGCATGGTTTTCACCAAGGGCGGTGCAGGCGTTGTGAGCTACGTGACCAAAGAGGATATGGAGCGTTTAGGCGCTGTTAAATCGGATGCGGAGCCGCTGGTCAATACGCTGCGCAGTGTGCGTGGCGTGAAAGTGGCAGCAATGCTTCGCGAGCAGGATGACAATATCCGCGGAAGCCTTCGCGCTAAGGATGATTCCGATGTTTCCGTCATAGCGCGCGCTTTCAACGGTGGAGGGCATAAGGCCGCGGCGGGTTGTCGTTTCGACTGCAGCGTCGAAGAAGCCGTGAAGCAGATGCTTTCCGCTTTCGAAGAGGCCTTTGAATAGAGCATGGCCAAACGCGGAAGTACAGACTATTCGCTCGTGCTTGCGGTGAACAAACCCCTCGGGATGTCGTCGCACGATGTGGTGAATCGCGTCCGATCCATCTTCGGCGAACGACGCGTTGGGCATATGGGAACGCTCGATCCCTTGGCATCGGGTGTGCTTCCTGTGTGCGTTGGTCCCGCTACCAGGCTCGATGCCTATTTCGTGAACCACGATAAAACCTATCGCGTACGCGTCGAGTTCGGGACTGAGACGAATACCGCCGATAGCGAAGGCGAAGTTATCGATAGGGGTGCGCCCACAGAGAGCCTCTTCGATGCTTCGTTTGCCGAAGCGTATGTGGCAGGCCTTGTTGGCAAGCACGAGCAGGTGCCTCCGGCGTATTCGGCCATTAAAGTGAATGGCAAAGTCGCTTATAAAGAAGCGCGCAAGGGTAATGAGATCGAATTCGCAGCGCGCGAAATCGAAATCTACAGCGCAAAGCTGATCGGAATCGTTGAAGCGGACTGTGCTGATCGCGTGAGCTGGGATATCGAGTTGAGCGTTTCGAAGGGCACCTATATCAGGAGCATTGCGGTCGATATGGGCCGCGCACTTGGTTGCCCTGCGCATGTGTCTGTGCTCGAGCGCGTGCGCGTGGGCAGGATCGACCTTGCCGATTGCGTAACGCTCGAAACGCTTGAAAGTTTGAAAGAAGACGCGTGTCTTGACCCGGTTAGGTTGCTCGGTATCCGTTTCGCTTTCGTCGACGCGCTTGAAGGCCGTATCGCAAACGGCAATTTCGTTAAACCAGGTGAGGTCGATTTGTTCATGCCCTACGAATCGATGCGCGAAGACGAAGCGTGCGCGTGTTCGGTTACTTTGGTGAAAAGCGATGTCGCTCCGTACGACGAAGAAACAATTGCGCTCATCTGCAACAATAAGCTAAAAGCGCTCTACAGTTACGAGGCCAGGCGCGGTATATTCAAGCCTGCATGCATTTTCTCTATAGGGGTGGATCGTGGCTGAGGTTTTCAGGCTTGATTTGAATTATTTGGATAAACGCCTGGAGGGCGTCGTTTGTTGCATGGGCGTTTTCGACGGCCTTCATCGCGGGCACCAGGCGCTTATCGCGCGTACGGTAACCGAAGCTGCAAGGTTCGGCGAAAAAGCTGCGATTATCACGTTTGGCTGTGATCCCGAAGAGCTTTTCCGTGCTGACAAGCTTAAAAAGATAATGGGAAACGACCAGCGCATTGCCGCGCTTGCCGCAACAGATGCCGATTACGTTGCGGTTCTTCCTTTCAACAAAGATTTCGCAGCGCTTGCGCCTCGCGATTTCCTCGCAGAAGCGTTTGGAGCGGCTACGCCGTGCAAGCTGATTGTTGGGCCCGATTTCCGCTTTGGCTGCAGGGCCGCGGGTACTGTTGATACGCTTAAAGAATGGGGTAGCGTCCACGGCATGGATTTAGAGCCGTTCGATCTTTTGCAATACGATGTCAAGCCTATTACCGCTACGCGTATTCGCGGGCTGTTGTCAGAGGGAAGGCTCGATCTAGCAAACGAGCTCTTGGGGCATCGTTTCAGCATCGAAGGCGTGATTGAGTCGGGTCGCGGCGAGGGCGGCGACATGGGTTTTAAGACCGCGAACCTTTCTTTTGACGCCATGCATCACGTTCTGCTTGACGGCGTTTACGCTGGCTACGCTACGGTCGAGGACGCAACGTACAAGGCTGCCATTTCGATGGGCGTATCTCCCACGTTCGCCGATCGCGCGACTTCTAATTGCGAGGTTCACCTACTTCAATTCGAAGGCGATGTGTACGGTGCTCCCATGAAGGTGGAATTCGCGCAGCGACTTCGTCCGATGATCAAGTTCGATAGCATCGACGAGCTGATCGAAACGGTAATGCGTGATATCAACTGGGTGGCTGAAAACCTCTAGAGAGTAAGCGTTTTCAGCGTATTTCCATCGAGGTCGTAGAGGCTGATGCTTCCTTTTTCGTACACGGCGAAACTCGCGCAGCCGTCTTTGGGGATGCCAACGCTACTGGGATTGAGAAGGTAGTGGTTCGAGAACGCTTCAAGCACCTTTACGTGCGTGTGACCGCTACAGAAAACCGCGCCATCGGGAAGGTCGGTGTGGTCACCCGGCGTGCAGAACTCGCGGTGGCCGTGTGTGAGCAGGAAAAGCCGCTCGTCGAATTCAAACTCGATGCACTTCTTGGTAGAGGGGAATTCGAGCAACCACGAATCGACTTCGGCGTCGCAATTTCCCAACACTGCTATTGTGCGTTCGGCAAAGCTGTTGAGAAGCGCAGCCGTTTCCAACGTATCGTAACCCTCGGGAAGCTCGTTGCGCGGCCCATGGTAGAGGATATCGCCGAGCAGCAAGACGTTTTCGGGATCGAAGCGCTCAATCTGCTTGACCAGCTTGCGTGTGGCAGCGGCGTTTCCGTGTATGTCCGAAGCGAATAGCAGGCAACCCACGGCAACCACTACAGCCTATCGCAGTAGCCGCGCGTATAAATGGTCTTCTCGCTTTCGGGGAAGAGGTGCTTGTACAGCGACATGAAATAGCTATCGGTCATCGATGAAATGTAATCGACAACGACCATGTTCGGATCGAGCGAGAGGTACTCGTCTTCGTTGATGGTGCGCGATTGCTTGCAAAGCTGCTTTACGTGATGGCGCATGAGAGGCGACTCGGGGTTGCGCTCAAGCGCCTGGTCAAGGAGCACTTCATACATTTCGGCGAACATGGATTTCACCGTATCCTTGTGACCATCCTCCATGCCTTCTCGATTGTAAATGAGCTGGTAGTTATCAGATTTTGCTTTAACGAGGTCGGCGAAGGCGGCTTCGCTCATGCAGATCTTGTCCTTGCCGTAGCTGTTGTTGACGATGTCGACGGTCATGTTGTTGATGATTTGCGTGTTTTCGACGCCGATGTAGTGCGATTCGAACGCGTCGAGAGAATCGATCGCCTTCATGCGCAGGGCATCTTGGCGGTCTTTGCCGAGGTAGGCGATCATATCGCTTACGCGCACGACGCAGCCTTCGAGCGTAGCCGGGCGAAGCGTTTTGATGAATTTGGCATCAGCGGTACAAGCTTCAACCATGCTATCGAGCTCTTCGAAAGTAGAGACATCGCTTGTGAGCAGCTCTTTCTGAGCGAATTCGCCGTTATGGCAGATTGCACCATCGAGCACCTGAAGGCTGATGTTTCGCCGATAGAGCTTGTCCATGACGCGTACGGATTGCACGTTGTGGCGAAAATCGCGCCCTGTGCGCGCGTGATAGCATTCGCTCAAGTAGCGCTCGCCTGCATGTCCGAAGGGAGTGTGGCCCAGGTCGTGTCCGAGCGCAATCGCCTCGATAAGGCTCGTGTTAAGACCGAGAAGCCGCCCGATCGTTCGCGCTACGCGGCTCACCAGCTGCACGTGAAGACCGCGTCTGCTGATATCGTCGTTTTCGGCGAAAGAGAACACCTGCGTTTTATCTGCGTAGCGATTGTACGCAGGAAGATTCATAATCTTATCGATGTCTCGCTCGAATGCGGGGCGCGCGATCGTCGCTTCGTCGTGCTCGCGGTATTCACGTCGCACCACGCACGCATCATCGAATGCGTTCGGATGTTTTCTTCCGTTGGCAAGGTCGTCTGCTATCTGTGCTTCGATTTCGGCATCAAGGGTAAGATAGGGCAAAACGTTTTGCGGCATGCGCTTCTCCTTAGTTGGGTTTTTGATATTGTACCAGCGCGACGCTCGGTTAGGTGCTGCGGTATAATCAGGTTTCGCGAATGGAAGGGAGGCGAGCATGCCAGGCGGAATCAGCGAAGACGATATCAACAAGGTGCGCGAGGCGTCTGATCTCGTTGCTATTTTCGCCGATCGCGTTCCGCTTAAGCAGCGCGGGCGCGACTTTTGGTGCTGCTGTCCATTCCATCAGGAGAAATCGCCTTCTTGCAAAATCGATCCCTCTACCCAGCTGTGGCATTGCTTCGGCTGCGGGGAAGGGGGCGATGTCTTCACGTTCATCGAGAAGATCGACGACGTATCGTTTCCCGATGCCGTTCGCAGCCTTGCCGAACGCGCGCACATCGATATCCAAGATGGTGGACGCGGCGGCTCCGTGGGCAACTCGCGTAAGGCCATTCTCAAGGAAATCTGTGCTAAAACGGCTGAGTTCTACCATCTGCAGCTTATGCGCGGGAAGGGCTCGGATGCGGCGGCGGCACGCAAGTACCTAGCCGATCGCGGCTTCGGAGGACAGGTTCCCAAAGCATGGAAACTCGGTTTCGCGCCTGGCTCTTCGCAGCTCGTTCGCCATCTTTCAAGCCTTGGTTTCAAGCCCGCCGATATGATCGAGGCGAACGTTGCCACGCAGGGCAAAGATGGGCGTGCGCACGATCGTTTCTATAATCGCGTCATGTTTCCCATCTTCGATGCGCAAGGCGATTGCATCGCCTTCGGCGGACGCGTTATCGGCAAGGGCGAGCCGAAGTACATCAACACGCGCGAAACGCCGCTCTTCCACAAATCGAAGGTGCTATATGGGCTCGATAAGGCGAAAACCGCGATGACGGCAACGGGTACAGCCATCATCTGCGAAGGCTATACCGATGTCATCTCGCTGCACGAGGCGGGAATCAAAAACGCCGTGGCCACGCTTGGCACCGCGCTCACGCTTCAGCACATCCGCCTGATTTCGCGGCATGCGCAGAAGCGCATCGTGTATCTGTTCGACGGCGATGAGGCTGGCCAGCGCGCTGCGGATAGGGCGCTCGGGTTCATCGATGAGAGTATGACGCCTGAGGCAGGGCTTAACAAGGTCGAGCTTTGCGCAGTTACCCTTCCCGATAATCTTGATCCTGCCGAATTCGTTGCGGCTAAGGGCGCCGATGAGCTGAACGGGCTTATCGCAAGCGCGCGTCCACTATTGGAATACGGCATAGACCGCAGGCTCTCTAAGTTCGATCTTTCGCGTGCAGAAAACAGATCGCGTGCCTTAAGCGAAGCGTTAAGCGTTCTTGCCCCCATCAAGGATTCGATTCTCGCCAAGGATTACGCTGTTCAGATCGCAGGCCGCGTGCACGTGCGCGAGGAAGACGCGCTTGCCCAGCTAGCGGCACTCAAACCGCCTCGCAAATACGATGAAGGGGCACCGGATGAACCAATTGCGGCTCCCGAACCTGTCTACGAGCCGCTAAGCAAGACAGAGCTCAATCGGCGCCGCTTCGAACGCGAGCTAATCAGCATTTGCGCACAGGATCCCGCAATCGCGCTTGCGCATGCCGATTCACTTGCACAGACGCAATGGCACGAAGCCGCGCACGCTGCGCTTTCCGAATGCTTGCTCGATGCTCTTGCTGAAAACACCCAGGCAACAAGCGCCATGCTTGTGCGTGCTGCTATGGAGAAGGTGCCTCGAGCGGCAAGCATCCTCACCTCGTATTCGCCCCAGACGGGCGTTTCGACTGAAGCGCTTGCAAGCTATCTGGTGGAAGAGCTTGCCATCGGCGACATGCAGGATTCCATCGCCTCGATGAAAGAGCAGCTGAAGCATCCCGAGCGTTTGGAGGCCAGCGAGTACGACC
>R11__coassemble_860_pt1 | contig 18473 bp, 9 predicted proteins | sample R11__metabat2_high_PE_032 | metagenome-assembled genome bin R11 | reverse complement strand
GCTGCTGCGCCCGGGGCGGCTGCCGCGCCGGCAGCGCCCGCGACAGCAACGCCAGCAGCAGCGCCGGCTACCACGCCCGCGCCCGCGCCCAAGCCCGCCGCGAAGCCCGCAGCGGCGCCAGCGCCCAAACCAGCAGCAAAGCCTGTTGCAACTCCCCAACCCGTTCGGGTTGCCCAGCAGCAGAAACCGCCGTCGATACTGCGCACCATCGTCACCGCACTCGCGCGGCGTAACCGCAAATAGCGAATTCGGGAGGCCACGGCCTCCCGAATTTTTGTGCCCGCATGAAAAGCCACCAGCCAAAACACTAGAAACACAAGAAGCGCTATCGAACGCGCAAGCCTCTTTTCAAGAGCGAGTCAGCCCAACCTGCCGGTTTTAGCAAATTGGGCTGACTTCTGCCTTCCGCCATAAACCGCATATCATTCCAAAATGCGAAAAGAGCTATGCTGGGCTGACATTTTGATCTCGCTTGAGCATTAAAAACACGTTTTGCTTCATCGATAAAGCAAAACGGGCCGCCAAAGCATCTGAATAGTCAGCCCAGATCAGCAGGATTACCAATTTGGGCTGACCACCTCTAAGCAAAAGCTAATCCAAGTCAGCCCAAATCCATAAACTTTTACCTCTGGGCTGACCGAGCATCGATATAACTGAGCCGCCGCACAAAAAAGCCGCGAGGCAATCGCCCCGCGGCTCCACAACCAATTGAACGCTCCTAGCAGGAAAGCTCGGCCTTCACCACTTCGGCGATGCGCTCGGCACAGGTCTGCGCGGCGTCCGCATCAAGCGCCTCGACCATCACGCGCACGAGCGGCTCGGTGCCCGACGGACGCAGCAGCACGCGTCCCGTGCCCGCAAGCTCGGCTTCCACCTCGGCAACCACGGCGGCTAGCGCGGCGTTGCCTTCCATGGCATGCTTGTCAACGCCCTTCACGTTGATCAGCGTCTGCGGGTACTTCTTCATGATTGAGCACGCCTCGGCAACCGTCTTGCCCGAGCGCACGACCGCGGCTAAGAACTGGCACGCCGTCATAAGGCCATCGCCCGTGGAGTTGTAGTCGAGCAGGATCATGTGACCAGACTGCTCACCGCCGAGGCTGTAGCCGTACTCGCGCATCTCCTCGAGCACATAGCGATCGCCCACCTTGGTCTGAACCACTTTGATGCCCTCGGCTTCCATGGCCTTGACCAGACCCAGGTTGCACATAACGGTAGAAACCACGGTATCGTTTGCAAGCACGCCGCGCTCGCGCATGTCGAGCGCCATCACCGCCTCGACGAAGTCGCCGTCGACCACCAAGCCGTCGGGCGTCATGAGCATCACGCGGTCGGCATCACCATCGTGAGCCACGCCCACATCGGCGCCGCTCTCGCGCATGAGCGCCTCGAGCGGGCCCAAGCAGGTCGAACCGCATTCGACGTTGATGTCGGTGCCATCGAAGTCGTCGTTGATAACCGTCACCGTAGCGCCCAAGCGCTCGAAGGCTTCGGCACTCGTGAGCGCGCTTGCGCCGTGGCCAGCATCAAGCGCGATGTGCATGCCCGCGAAATCGAGCCCTTGCGCCTTGACGCTTTCGACCACGTGGTTGATGTAGATATCGCGCGCCTCTTCCACCTCGATGGAAACGCCAACGCTATCGCCCGGGAGCATGGTAGCGCCCTGCTCGGCCGCCGCCGCCTCGAGGCCGCCGCCCGTGATGAACGCCTCGATACGGTCCTCGACCTCGTCGGGAAGCTTGAAGCCTTGCGCATCGAACAGCTTGATGCCGTTGTACTCGGGCGGGTTGTGCGAAGCGGAGATGACGATGCCGCCATCCGCATGCAGCTCGTTGACCAGAAGGGCGATGCCGGGCGTAGGAATAATCCCCGCCAGAAGCGCGGTTCCACCTGCGCTCATAACGCCAGCGGCAGCCGCTGCCTCGAGCATATCGCCCGACAAGCGCGTATCCTTGCCAATTACGATATTCGGCCCCATGAAAGCTGCGGCCGCCTGACCCAAGCGATACGCGATCTCGTTGGTAAGCTCTACGTTAGCTACCCCGCGTACGCCATCGGTTCCGAAAAGTCGTGGCATATATCCCCCTTGATATATGATTTGCGATAGTTGCTAGATTGTACCGCTTAAAGCATAAGCTTGCGCCGCAAATCGACCTGCGGCATTCGCGCACGCAGGACCACCTCTACTAGAACAAGAAAGCGGGCCCGAAAGCCCGCTTCCCGTTGTGCATATGTGCAGCTTGAACGATTACTCTTCGTCATCGTCGAAGCCGTCGTTGGCCTCCTTCTCGTCGGCCAGTTCATCGGCACGGCTCGTGAAGTTGAAGCCGTACGAATCCATGGATCCGAGCAGAGCATCGAGCTCTTCGAGATTGCGCTGGTAAGAGCGCGGAGGCAGGGCCTCGCCGAGCATATCCTCGCCTTCGGTGTTGAAGGTCGGGGGCTCGTCGCCGCCGATGAGGATGTTGTCATCGGGCGAGAACACCATGTCGAGCAGCTGGCTCATGTCGTCGCTCGAAGCGGTGAGGTCGTCTTCGATAACCTTGGTGAGGTCGCGTTCGGCCAAGCCGGCCTTCAGCTCCTCGATGGCCTTAGCACCGATGCCCTCGATGCGCAGCAGGTCGTCTTCGGTATGACCGATAAGGGCGGCAACCGTTTCGATGCCCGCCTCGGAGAACTTGTTGGCCCAGCGCTGCGAAACGCCCAGGTCATCGTAGATGTACAGGCGCGCTTCCTCATCGGTGAGCTGCGGACCGCGATGCGACAGGCCAAGGCTGGAGTAGTAGCCGCCATAGCCGCCACCCATGTTGAGGTAGCCATCTCCATCGAGCGACCAATCCTGCGGCTGCGGAAGCAGCTCTTCGATATCGCGCAGAGCCTCGGGTGCGTAGTCGGGCAGCGAATCGCCCTCGGTTGCCGTAACGGGCACGCCCTTGTAGGTAAGACCCACGTTGCGATAGCGCTTGACGCCGGTACCAGCCGGAATCGGCTTGCCGATGATGACGTTTTCCTTCAGGCCGCGCAGGTAATCGGTCTTGCCCTCGATGGCGGCATCGGTAAGGACCTTGGTGGTTTCCTGGAACGATGCGGCGGAGAGCCAAGAATCGGTTGCGAGCGATGCCTTGGTGATGCCGAGCAGCAGCGGCTGGCCGACGGGCGGGTTGCCGCCTTCGGCGATGATGCGGTTGGCTTCGTCGATGAACTCGTAGCGGTTGACCTGGCTACCTGCGAGGTAGTCGGAGTCGCCGGAGTCGAGGACGGTGACCTTGCGCAGCATCTGACGTGCGATAACTTCGATGTGCTTGTCGTTGATGTCTACGCCCTGGGAGACGTACACGTTCTGGACCTGGCCCACGATGTAGCGCAGCGTCGTGTTCGGATCGGTGAGGCGCAGCAGTTCCTTCGGATCAACAGAACCGCGAGTCAGCTGCTGGCCAACCTTCACTTCGCAGCCATCGACCACGCCGGACAGCATCTGAACACGAGCCGAAACCTCGTACTCGCGGAAGTTGCCTTCCTGGTCGTGGATGGTGAGCTTGCGGGTGTTCTTGTCGCCGGTGATCTGAAGCGTACCAGCGATTTCGGCGAGGTGCGCCAGGCCCTTAGGCTTACGCGCCTCGAACAGCTCTTGTACACGGGGAAGACCCTGCGTGATGTCGTCGCCCGCGATGCCGCCCTGATGGAACGTGCGCATCGTAAGCTGGGTGCCGGGTTCGCCAATGGACTGAGCTGCGATGATGCCAACTGCGGTACCGATATTGACCGGGCGCGCGGTGGCAAGGTCCCAGCCATAGCACTTCTGGCAAACGCCTTCGTGCGCATGGCAGGTCATGATGGTGCGGATAACGACCTGCTCGATGCCCGCAGCCTGGAAGGCACGCAGCTGGGCAACCGAGGAGATGTACTCTTCGGCGTCGAGCAGGATCTCGCCGTTGGCGTCGACAACCGGCTCGAGCAGGCAGCGGCCAACGAGGTTGTCGTCGACTTCGCCCTTCTCGTTGAGCAGCGGATACGGAACGCCGTCGGTGGTACCGCAGTCGATTTCGCGGATGATGACGTCCTGCGCAACGTCGACCAGACGGCGGGTCAGATAACCCGAGTCTGCAGTACGCAGAGCGGTGTCGGCGAGGCCCTTACGGGCGCCGTGCGTGGATACGAAGTATTCCAGAACGGTCAGGCCCTCACGGAAGTTCGCCTTAATGGGCAGCTCGATCGTTTCGCCCTTCGGGTCGGCCATCAGGCCGCGCATGCCGGCGAGCTGTCGAATCTGCTTGATGTTACCACGAGCGCCGGAGTCGGCCATCATGTAGATCGGGTTGAACAGGTCGAAGTTCTTGGCCATAGCCTCGCCGACCTCTTCGTTGGCATCGGTCCAGATGTCGATAACCTGCTTCTTGCGCTCTTCGCGGCTCATCAGGCCCATCTCGTAGTCTTCATCGATTGCGGCAACCTTTTCATCGGCTGCGGCAAGGATTGCTTCCTTGGTCGGCGGCACAGTTGCGTCGAAGACCGAAACGGTAACGCCTGCGCGGGTTGCGTAGTGGTAGCCGGTGGCCTTCAGGCCGTCGAGAATCGGCGGAATCTCGGAGCCGGAGTAGCGGTTGCACACGTCGTTGACCAAGCGGCCGACCTCGGACTTGTTCATCTGGTAATTGAGGAACGGGTAGTCGTCGGGCAGCACGTTGTTGAACGTGATGCGGCCAATGGTGGTCTCGAGACGCTGGCCGGCCTTGTACTCCTCGAACTTGTTGAAGGCGGTTGCCACCTGCATATCACGGGTAAGGCGCACCCAGATCTTAGCCTGCAGGTCGACATCTGCGCGAGCGTCGTAGGCATTGAGCGCATCTTCGAAGTCGATGAACGCCCTGCCCTCGCCCGGGAAGCCATCGCGAGCTGCAGTGAGGTAGTACATACCGATGATCATGTCCTGCGTGGGGATGGTCAGCGGGTGGCCATGCGCCGGGGACTTGATGTTGTTGGTGGAGAGCATGAGGATGCGGGCCTCGGCCTGAGCGGCGGAGGACAGCGGTACATGCACAGCCATCTGGTCGCCGTCGAAGTCGGCGTTGAATGCGGTGCAAACGAGCGGATGAAGCTTGATCGCCTTGCCTTCGACCAGGACGGGCTCGAACGCCTGGATGCCCAAACGGTGCAGGGTAGGTGCGCGGTTGAGCAGAACCGGATGCTCGGTGATGACCTCTTCGAGGACGTCCCACACGTAGGTGGCACCACGGTCAACGGCACGCTTGGCCGCCTTGATGTTGGCAACGTATTCGAGCTCGACCAGGCGCTTCATTACGAAGGGCTTGAACAGCTCGAGCGCCATCTGCGAAGGCAGACCGCACTGGTGCATCTTGAGTTCCGGACCGACGACGATTACCGAACGGCCAGAGTAGTCGACGCGCTTGCCGAGCAGGTTCTGACGGAAGCGGCCCTGCTTGCCCTTGAGCATGTCGGCGAGCGACTTCAGCGGACGGTTGCCGGGGCCGGTCACCGCGCGACCGCGACGGCCGTTGTCGAACAGCGAGTCGACGGCTTCCTGAAGCATGCGCTTCTCGTTGTTGACGATGATTTCCGGCGCACCCAGGTCGAGTAGGCGCTTAAGACGGTTGTTACGATTGATGACGCGACGGTACAGGTCGTTGAGGTCGGAGGTCGCGAAGCGGCCGCCGTCGAGCTGGACCATCGGGCGCAGATCCGGCGGAATGACCGGGATAACGTCGAGGATCATATCGGAAGGCTTGTTGTCGGACTTCAGGAACGAGTCGACGACCTTCAGACGCTTGATGGCCTTGGCACGCTTCTGACCCTTGCCGTTTGCGATAACGTCGGCGAGCTCTTCGGCGGTAGCGGCCAGATCGATGCTCTCGAGCAGGTCGCGCACGGCCTCGGCGCCCATGCCGCCCTTGAAGTACTCGCGGTAGTTGGCACGCATCTCGCGATAGAGCGCCTCGTCGGAAACGAGCTGCTTGGCTTCGATCTTCTGGAAGGCCTCGAAGGCATCCTGGCGAAGCGCCTTGCGCTCGTTGAATTCCTCGTAGATGTCGGCGATTTCCTCTTCGACCTCTTCGGGGGTCATGCGCTCGTCGTCCTCGATATCGTCGACGAAATCATCATCCTCGGGGACATAATCGGTGGACAGGCGACGGACCGACTCGATGAGGCGGTCGCGCTCGGCATCGAGCTCCTCGAGATCGGCTGCGAGCTCATCGCGCAGCTCGTCGAGATCTTCCTCGCGCGCCTCGGTATCGACCGAGGTGATGATGGAGCTGGCGAAGTACAGAACCTTCTCCAGATCCTTCGGCGAGATGTCGAGCAGGTAGCCCAAACGAGAGGGCGAACCCTTGAAGTACCAGATGTGGCTTACCGGAGCGGCGAGCTCGATGTGGCCCATGCGCTCGCGGCGAACCTTGGAACGCGTGACTTCGACACCGCAGCGTTCGCAGACGATGCCCTTGAAGCGCACGCGCTTGTACTTGCCGCAGGCGCACTCCCAGTCCTTGGTCGGGCCGAAGATCTTTTCGCAGAACAGGCCGTCCTTCTCGGGCTTGAGGGTGCGGTAGTTGATGGTTTCGGGCTTCTTGACCTCGCCGCGCGACCAGCCGCGGATATCCTCGGCGGATGCGAGCGAAATGCGGATGGCGTCGAAGTTGGTGACATCGTATTCAGCCATGTTCATTACAGCTCACCTCCTTCCCCAAGCAGATCATCTGCGGGGGTCTTGGACTCCAGATCGCTCATCAAATCTCCCAGCTCCGCGGCGATGTCGTCGAGCACGCTCGCGGTATTGTCATCGGATGCCTTAGCCTCGCCGAGCAGGTTTTCGCCTAGCAGGTCTTCGGCATCTTCGGCATCGGTTGCGGTTTGAACAGGTGCAAGGTCGTGGCCTTCGAGCTCGACGTTCAGGCACAGGGAACGCATTTCCTTGATGAGAACCTTGAACGACTCGGGCACTTCGGCCGCGGGGATGTTCTCGCCCTTGACGATGGCCTCGTAGGACTTGACGCGGCCAGCCGTATCGTCGGACTTGACCGTGAGGATTTCCTGCAGGACCTTCGACGCGCCGTACGCGTAGAGCGCCCAAACTTCCATCTCGCCGAAACGCTGGCCGCCGAACTGGGCCTTGCCGCCGAGAGGCTGCTGGGTGATAAGGCTGTAAGGGCCGGTCGAGCGCGCGTGAATCTTGTCGTCGACCATGTGACCGAGGTTCACCATGTAGGTGGTGCCGACGGTGATGGGCTCGCGGAAGCGCTCGCCGGTGCGGCCGTCGTAGAGCCACATCTTGCCCTGCTCGTTGACCTGCGGAACCATTTCGTCGCGCGCGAGGTCGCCGTACTTGGCATGGTTAAGGTTGATCAGGTTCTTGTTGGCGCGAAGCATCGCTTCCTGGATCTCGTCCTCGTTGGCACCGTCGAACACCGGCGTTGCGACGAAGAACGGACCCTCGACGACCTCGTCGGAGTCGTCCTTGTCATCCCAGCCCCACATAGCGGCCCAGCCGAGGTGGTTCTCGAGCAGCTGGCCGACGTTCATACGGGAAGGAACGCCCAGCGGGTTGAGCATGACGTCGATCGGCGTGCCGTCGGCCATGTAGGGCATGTCCTCAACAGGCAGAACGCGCGAGATAACGCCCTTATTGCCGTGGCGGCCGGAAAGTTTGTCGCCCGGCTGCACCTTGCGCTTTTGGGCAACGTAGACGCGCACGAGCTCGTTGACGCCCGGAGCCAGCTCGTCGCCGGCTTCGCGGCTGAAGCGGTTGATGCCGATGACGCGGCCGCCGGAGCCATGGGGCACCTTCAGCGACGTATCGCGCACTTCGCGGGCCTTCTCACCGAAGATGGCGCGCAGCAGGCGCTCTTCGGCGGTGAGCTCGGTTTCGCCCTTCGGGGTAACCTTGCCCACCAGAACATCGCCGGGAGCCACTTCGGCGCCGATGCGGATGATGCCATCTGCATCGAGGTCGGAGATCATGTCCTCAGAGATGTTGGGGATTTCGCGAGTGATTTCCTCGGGGCCGAGCTTGGTGTCGCGGGCATCGAGTTCGTACTCGGAAATGTGGATGGACGTGAGCAGGTCTTCAGAGACAACGCGCTCGGACACGATGATAGCGTCCTCGTAGTTGTAGCCTTCCCACGGCATGTACGCGATCAGCAGGTTCTGACCGAGCGCCAGCTCGCCACCTTCGCAGGACGGGCCATCGGCAAGCACTTCACCTGCGTAAACCGTATCGCCCTTGCGGACGGTCGGCCTGTGGTTGGTGCAGCCGGACTGGTTGGAGCGCTGGAACTTGGGAACCAGGTACTCGTCGTATTCGCCATCGTTGTTGAGCACGATGATGGTTTCGCCATCGACGTAGTCGACAACGCCGGGGTTCTGCGCGATGAGCATTTCGCCGGAGTCGACCGCAATGCGGTGCTCGATGCCCGTGCCAACGTAGGGAGCGGTGGGCTTGAGCAGCGGCACTGCCTGGCGCTGCATGTTGGAGCCCATGAGCGCGCGGTTAGCGTCGTCGTGCTCGAGGAACGGGATGAGCGAGGTTGCAACGGAGGTCATCTGACGCGGGGAAACGTCCATGTACTGAACGTTTTCGGGAGCGACCTCGCCAGGCTCGCCGAACATGCCGGTCGAATCCTTGGTGCGGCACAGCAGATGGGCGGCTCGAACGAATTCGCCATCCTTGTTGCGGTGACCGAACTCGCGGGTGACGGGGTCGAACTGCTCGTTTGCCTGGGCGATGATGTAGTTCTCTTCCTCATCGGCGGTCAGGTAGTCGATATCATCGGTGACCTTGCCGTCGACGATGCGGCGGTACGGCGTTTCGATGAAGCCGAACTTGTTGACGCGGCCATAGGTTGCAAGCGAACCGATAAGGCCGATGTTCGGGCCTTCAGGCGTCTCGATCGGGCACATGCGGCCGTAATGCGAGTTGTGAACGTCGCGGACTTCGAAGCCTGCGCGCTCGCGGGAAAGGCCGCCCGGGCCCAGAGCCGACAGACGGCGCTTGTGCGTGATGCCTGCGGCGGGGTTGGACTGGTCCATGAACTGCGACAGCTGCGAAGAGCCGAAGAATTCCTTGATGGCAGCCACGATCGGACGGATGTTCACGAGCGACTGCGGCGTGATGTCGTCGGGCTCCTGCATGCTCATGCGCTCGCGCACGACGCGCTCCATGCGCGACAGGCCGATGCGGAACTGGTTCTGGATGAGCTCGCCGACCGTGCGGATGCGGCGGTTGCCGAAGTGGTCGATGTCGTCGGTGGTGAAGCCGGGCTGGCCCTCATGCAGCGCGAGGATGTACTTCATCGTGTCGATGATGTCTTCCTGCGTAAGCGTGGAGCAATCGTTTTCCATGTCGAGGCCGAGCTTCTTGTTGATCTTATAGCGGCCAACGGTCGCCAGATCGTAGCGCTGCGGATTGAAGAACAGGCCTTCGAGCAGCGTGCGAGCGCTGTCGAGTGTCGGCGGCTCGCCCGGACGGAAGCGCTTGTACAGCTCGATGAGCGATTCCTCGCGCGTGGTGGCGGGGTCGCGGTCGAGCGTGCGCAGCATCATGTCGGAGCTGCCGAAGATATCGAGGATCTCGTCGCGGGTTTCGGCCATGCCGAGCGCGCGAACGAGCAGCGTCGCGGGCTGCTTGCGCTTGCGGTCGATGCGCACGTGCAGCACATCGCGCTTATCGGTTTCGAACTCGAGCCATGCGCCGCGCGAAGGGATGACCTTGGCGTTGTAGATGGACTTGTTCGAGGTCTTGTCGATTTCCTCCGAGAAGTAAACGCCCGGAGAGCGAACCAGCTGGGAGACAACAACGCGCTCGGTGCCGTTGATGATGAACGTGCCGCGATGCGTCATGAGCGGGAAGTCGCCCATGAATACGTTCTGTTCCTTGATTTCGCCGGTTTCCTTGTTGATGAAGCGGATGTCGACGTACAGCGGCGCCTGGTAGGAAGCGTCCTTTTCCTTGCACTCGTCGACGGTGTACTTCGGCTCGCCGAACGAATGAGCCCCGAACTCCACGCACATATCCTTGGTGGAATTCTCGATCGGGCTGATGCTCTGGAACGCCTGATCGAGACCTTCGGTGGTGAACCACTCGAAAGAATCGGTCTGAATGCCGATCAGATTCGGGACGTCCATGACGCCGGGAATCTTCGCGAAGCTTCGACGATCCCTATAAGTGCTGGTCGAAGTGGGTTTTTGTTCTTTTGCCACGAGGCATTTCCTCCTTTGCAAATACCCTAAAACTTGCAAAAAGTTGCAATCTGATAGAATATTGCGCGCTAAGGGTCGGGTCAAGAAAAATTTTTAGCAAGTATGGATGTTTGCTGTTGTTTTTGCCCCGTGGTCTGCGATTTTAAGCCAAAAAAATTTTTCGTCGCAAAGCAGCCCTTGCAGCAGGCAGCGTTTCCAACACCGCTCTAAAAACCAGTGTATTATGCGCCGTCCGTCTCAAGAGAAGGTGATGCGCAATGCCATTCGTTCCCTGACGGGGTCCCGCTGAATCGAAAGTCATTCAGGGAACGAGGGGGGGCGCGATAAAAGCAGAGTCTGGAGCCCGATCCAGCCTAGTCGATTCGTCATTCGTTCCCTGACGGGGTCTCGCTGAATCGAAAGTCCTTCAGAGAACGAGTGTCCCGACGACAATCGTTCCCTGACGGAATCTCAACCGCGCGAAACCCCGTCAGGGAACGAATAGTCCCTTCGATGCGCGAAGCAACGAAGCGCTTGGCTCCTTCATGCAAAGTCATTCGTTCCCTGACGGAATCTCAACCGCGCGAAACCCCGTCAGGGAACGAATGATGCGGTTAAAGAGCATTTATTAGGTAGTCCATCTCCGATTCGGCAACCAACCAGATGGGTCGAAGCGTTATTTTTGCTGACGCGACCGGTTAAACATTACTTGCCGTCGCGAAGCGCTATTAGCTTGGCGAGGGTGTCGGCTGGGATGCGGCTTTCCACCGTGTTCTTGTGCGCAATCTTGGGATGCTGGTCCGCACGCGCCTCTTCGTAGTAACCGCCCATCTCGCGCGAGAAGCCCTCGGCGCTCATGCGGTCGACACCGAAGCCGAACACCGTATCTTGGATGGTGGCATCGCTTGTGACCACGAGCACCTCCACCCCGCGCTCGCGCGCCTCGCGGGCGAGCTTTTCGATAACGTGGTCGGCCGCGAACCCGGAAGGCGAAAACACCACGTCGACCCCACCTACGCGCTGGCGCTCGCCGGTAGAATAGCGGTTGCCGCCACCATCGAACACGACGGTGGCCTTGTACTCGCGGCCCGCGAAATGGACCACGTCGTTGATAAGCGTTTCGCGCGCGCGGTTGAACGCGTCGTCGTCCCAATCGGGCGTAGGCGCGGTGATGTTCTTGTAGCGGCTACCGCTGCGCAGGACGTTGAATCCGTCGACGATAAGCACGCGCTTGCGATCGCGGGGCATAGGCGCAGCTCTTCTTTAGGCGCGGTTCTGGCGCAGCCACTCGTACATGCAAGCGGTAGAGGCCTGCGCGACGTTGAGCGAGGAGACCTCGCCCATCATGGGAAGCTTGCCGAAAAGATCGCAGTGCTCGAGCACCAAGCGCGACACGCCGTCGTGCTCGTTGCCCATAACGAAGCCCACTTTGCCCTTAAGGTTGATATCCCAGATGTCGCTTTCGGCGCGCTCGGTAGCTGCGGCGATCCAAAAGCCGGCATCCTGCAGGCGCTTGATCGACTGCACGATGTTGGACGTCTGTGCCACGGGCAAGTGCGTGATAGCGCCAGCAGAGCTCTTGTAGGTGGCGGCATCGACATGCGCGCTGCGCTTGTTGGGAATGATGACGCCGGTTGCGCCGACCGATTCGGCGCTGCGGATGATGGCGCCGAGGTTGCCCGAGTCGGTGATGTGGTCGAGGATGACAATGAGCGCGCGGCCGTCGTGGTCGGCGGCGTACTTTTCGGCCGCATCGACCAAATCGCCGATGCCGCAGTACGGATAGGGCTTGGTCTGCGCGATAACGCCCTGGTGGCTTCCGCGTGCGCTCATCTCGTCGAGCTGCTTGCGCGAAACCTCCTTCACGGCAACGTCGCGCTGGCGGGCCTTGCGCAGGATGTCTTCGATCAGCGGATCGCGCTTTTCGTTGTCGGCCATCAGGATGTGCTTGATGGGCACGTCGGCGCGCAGCGCTTCGATGATCGGACGCTTTCCCTCTATGTAGTCGGCCACGGTTGCCGCCTTTCCGCGTAAATAGTCGTGAAATGATTGCAAGCAAGTGTAACAGGAAAAAGCCGCCCCCGCGCGAATCTCTGGACGGGCAACACAAGGCGCGCACGAGCTTGTCCACGCGCGGTCGCAGTTGTGGAGATTTCGCGCCTCACGTGCGCAAACGCGATTTTCCCTTCATACTTTGAGCTCGCTTTCAACTACTTTTCACGAACGAGAAACGCACAAGGGAAACCCATGACTAAAAGCTTTGCCGAACTCGGCTTATCGCAAGCCGCACTCGATGCGGTCGAAAAACTGAACTACACCGAGCCCACGCCCGTCCAGGAGCAGGCCATTCCGCTGGTGCTGCAAGGGCGCGACGTGTGCGCCGCCGCCGCAACCGGCACGGGCAAGACCGCGGCGTTCCTGCTGCCGACGCTCTGCTCGCTCGATCACGGAAGCGCAGGCAGCGGCCCGCGGATGCTCGTGGTCACGCCCACGCGCGAGCTTGCCCAACAGATCGCAGACGTGTGCAAGGTAGTCGCCGCATGCACGGGCTACAGCTATCTGACGGTCTACGGCGGCACCAAGTACCAGCCGCAGATCGCCGCGCTGCGCAAGGGCGTCGACATCCTCATAGCCACGCCCGGACGCCTGAACGACCTGCGCGAACGCGGCGCCGTAGAGCTCGCCGACATCGACGTGCTCATCGTGGACGAGGCCGACCGCATGCTCGACATGGGCTTTTGGCCCGCGATGAAAACCATCATCGCGCAGACGCCCACGAACCGCCAGACGATGCTCTTCTCCGCCACGCTCGACCGTCGCGTCATGAAAAGCGTCGCGGGCATCCTGACCGACCCGGTCATGGTCGAGATCTCGCACCGCGGCGACACCGCCGAAACGGTGGAGCAGTACATCATGCCCATCCAGCACAAGAACAAGTTCGACCTGCTCAACGCCGTGCTTCAGGAAAAGGGCGACAACCGCGTCATCGTGTTCTGCCGCACCAAGAGCCGCACCGAGGACCTGGCCAACATGCTTGCGAAGACGGGCTATGCAGCCGAATCCATCCACTCCGACAAGAGCCAGTACAAGCGCCAGCGCGCGCTCGACAAGTTCGCCAAGGGCAAGGCTAACATCCTGGTGGCAACGGATGTTCTGGCGCGCGGCATCGACGTGCCGAGCGTCGACTACGTGGTCAACTACGACCTGCCCGACATGGCCGAGGATTACGTGCACCGCATCGGGCGCACGGGCCGCGCGGGCGAAGAGGGCTACGCCATCACGTTCGTCACGCGCGAGACGCGCAACCTTCTGCGCGACATCGAGCGTTTGATTGGCCACGAGATTCCCATCATGGAGCTTGCCACCTACGACATCGACACCTCGGTCATGACGGCCAAGGAAAAGCAGAAGCACAAGCACGTGCGCCAGCGCGACATCGACCGCGCCATCGCGCATGAAGAAGCCAAGGCCGAGCGCGAGTTCGTGCCTGCGGGCCCGTTCCACGGCCTGGAAGGCTGGCATGGCGATGTGAAGCGCATGAACGAGCGCTCGCAGGGCTCCAAGAAGAAGACCGAAAGCGTACACAAGCACGTGACCAAGCGCGATGTGGAGTACAACGACCGCGAAGAGCGCAAGGCGCACGCGAGCGCGAAGAATGCGAAGGGCCGCAACCGCAGCCGCAAGGCCGAGCGCGAAGAGTCGTACCAGACGGGCGGCGAGCGCATGCGCGAGATCCGCGGAGGCGCCCACAAGAAGACCTACCAAGCCAAACGCGACGGCATGCAAACGCGCCCGAAGGCCAACCAGGCCAAACCCAAGAAGCTTACGGGCAAGGGCTCGAACGGGCCGGGACGCAAGTCGAGCGGCCCGGGCATGACCAAGGCACGCAAGAGCGCAAGCGGGTTCGAGCGGTTCTACAACAAGAACGGCCGATAGACGAAACGGGGAAGGCACGCGGCCTTCCCCGTTTTTTTGCTGATGCGAATGGATTCGCTAGAGCGGCTGCTCGGGCGCGGGTTCGGCGGGCTCGGTCGGCTCGGCGGCCGGCTCGGGCTCGGCGGCCGGCTCGGGTTCGGCGGCGGGCTCGGCGGCAGCGTCCTCATCGACAACCTCTTCGACCACAGCATCCACCACGTTGGCAGCGGCGGCAGCGTTCTGACGTGCGGCGATGTCGACGGCCTTTGCCGCAAACGCCTCGCGCTCCTCGGGAGTCATCAGGCTCATGCGGGCCTCGAGCGCCCCTTCGCGCGCCATCTCGGTCACAGCGCTTGCCTGCGCGGCTACGCCCGCTGCAGCGCTTCCCGCCTGCACGGCGACATCGGCAGCAGCGTTTTCGGCCGCAGCTTTACCTGCAGCAATGGTCTGTTCGCCTTTGGCCACGAGCGAGCTTGCCACCTCGGCACCCTTCTCACCCACGATAACCGCAGCTCCAAGGCCTGCGAGAAGCACGTGCTTCGCGCCGGCTCCCACCTTTTTAAAGATGTCGTTCTCGTTTGCCATATGCGCCTCCTTGAGTCGTTGTAGGTTGGCATCGAGTTCATCTTGCCCGAGATTGCGCCCGCATGCAACGCTCAAGGCGCGTTCGCTGCTGTACCGTTACCTATCTGCTACAGCGAACACCGCTGGCAAATCGGCTGGCGACAAGCAAATGACCTGCGGATTTTCCGCATCGAGCACCGCGCGATCGAACATGCCCCACACGGCAGCCACGCTGAGCACGCCCGCGGCGTTCGCGGCCTGCATATCGTAGGGGCTATCGCCCACATACGCGCACGCAGCAGGCGCGAGCCCCATAAGCTCGCAGCCGCGCAAAATGGGGCCGGGCGCGGGTTTGTGTTCGGGCCAATCGTCAGGCCCGATGATGAAATCGAAATACTCGAGGACGCCACACACTTCAAGACCCCGCTCGCAAAGCCAATGCAGCTTGGAGGTGACCACGCCGAGGGCAAGCCCCGCCGCCTTCAGCTCGGCAAGCATCTCGGGCACGCCGGCAAACACGCTGATCTTCTGGTCGTGAATCTCGTGATTGTACGCGCGATAGGTCGAAAGCAGCTCTTCGGCAACGGCAGGGTCGTCCGTGAAGTCGAACATCTGCGTGGCCAGGGGCTTTCCCACCCCGCGCATCAGATCGGCCTCGGGAACGTCGCGCCCGAGAACGGTGCGCGTCGCATAGCGAAACGACTCGAGCAGCAGGTCATAGGTATCGACGAGCGTGCCATCATTATCGAAGAGCACGCCTTGTATGGGTTGCGCCATAAGCTCCTCACTCCTTACTCCCGCACGCCGCGCGTCGCCCAGCCGCATTCCCTACGCGAGGCGGCAAAATATCAACTTTTTCATATAGCTCATCACCAAAAGCGGTTTACTTGGCAAAATATCAGCTTTTTCATACGAGTTCCACGGGGTTTCCTCGGCTTCGAGAAAGGGCTGTCAACGTTTCCCCAGGTCGCAAAAATCCAGCAGCGATGCACCCCTACCTCACACACCCCTTTTCGCTAAAAAACGGTGCGCGCCATATGAAAAAGCTGGTATTTTGCCAAGCTCGGGGCTTTTCATGCGAAGCCGTATGAAAAAGCTGGCATTTTGCCGCGCCGGGCCGCCGAGCCGCCGCGGGGGCGCGGGGGCGCCGGGCCGCGCGGGTCGCCGCGGGGCGTCAGGCCGCCCAGCCGCCGTGGGCCGCTATGCCGCGCTAAAGCCAGTGAAAAATTGGCGCCAGGCGCCTTTTTTCACACCACTGCCTGGCCGCCCGCAAAAGCAAAAAGCGGCGACCGAGCGGCCGCCGCTTCCCCACATCCAGCGCGCTACGCGAAGAGCGCGTCGATATCGCCCGAAAGCGCTTCGACCACGCCATCGATCGCAAAATCCTTCTTCTCGCCAGTGCGACGCAACTTCACTTCGACGTTGCCATTGGCCAGGCCGCGCTTGCCAACCACTACCTGCAGCGGCCAGCCGATAAGGTCGGCATCGTTGAACTTCACGCCCGCGCGCTCGTTGCGATCGTCCACCACAACCTCGAAACCCACGCTTGCAAGATCCTCGGCAAGCTTCATGGCTGCAGGCTCAACCGTATCGTCGCCCACGGTCAGCGGCACGACGCAGATATGCGCCGGCGCCACCGACATCGGCCAGGAAATGCCATAGTCATCGTGGTTCTGTTCGATGATGGCGGCCATGGCGCGCGTAACGCCCACGCCGTAACAACCCATGATAAACGGCTGCTCGGAACCATCCTCGGCCATGAACGTGGCGCCCATGCTCTCGGAGTACTTCGTACCCAGCTGGAAGATCTGCGACACCTCGATGCCGCGCGCCGCATGCAGCGCACTACCGCACTCGGGGCACGCATCGCCTTCGGCAACAACGCACAGGTCGGCCCACACATCGACCGCGAAATCCTCGCCCAGGCGAGCGCCCACGTAGTGGAAGCCGTCCTCGTTGGCGCCGACCGCCCACTGCTCGCACGCCTGCAAGCTGGAATCGGCCACGACCTTGACGCCCTCGGGCAAGCCGACCGGACCCATCGAGCCCTTGTGCAGACCCGCAGCCACCATTTCCTCATCGGTAAGCGGGGTGAAGCCCTTGATCAGGCGGCCCGCCTTGATCTCGTTGACCTCATGATCGCCTGGAACGAAAAACACGTAGATGGCGCCCTCGGCATCCTTCACCGAGAATGCCTTCATGCACGAGGATTCGGGGCACTTAAGGAAATTCGCCAGCTCCTCGATGGTATGCACGCCCGGCGTAGCAATCTTTTCCATAGCGTCGACCTTGTACTCGGTCGGGTGCGGCAAACACGCGCCCGCCTCGGTATCGGCCGCCCAGCCGCAGTCGCAGTACACAAGCTCGGCTTCGCCCGCATCGGCAAGCGCCATGTACTCGATGGACACCTTGCCACCGATTTCGCCGCAATCGGCCTCGACGCCGCGCCATTTCAAGCCCAGGCGGTCGCAGATGCGCCCGTAAGCCGCACCCATCGAATCGTAGTATTCCTGCAGCGATTCTTGTGTGGCGTGGAAGCTGTACGTATCGTTCATCACGAACTCGCGCGAGCGCATAAGACCGAAGCGCGGGCGGATCTCGTCGCGATACTTCACCTGCGACTGGTAAAGCGCCACCGGCAGCTCCTTGTAGGAGCGCAGCTCGTCGCGCACGAGCGACGTGATCAGCTCTTCGTGGGTGGGTCCTAGGCAGAACTCGGCGCCGTGGCGATCGGTCACACGCATCATTTCCTCGCCGTAGTCGCCCCAACGACCCGACTCGTGCCAGAGTTCGGCCGGCTGCATGATGGGCATGAGCAGCTCTTCGGCGCCGGTGCTTTCGATCTCTTCGTTAACGATGGCCTCTACCTTGTTGAGCACCCGTTTGCCAAGCGGCAGAAACGAGTACAGCCCCGAGCCCATCTTGCGGATGAAGCCCGCGCGCAGCATCAGCTTGTGGCTAGCAAGCTCGGCGCCCGTGGGGTCTTCTTTAAGCGTGGGAGCATACATCTTGCTCATGCGCATGATCTTCGTCATAGCTTTTCAATCTCCTCCATCAATGCATCCACAATGGCATCTTCTTCCACCTTGCGGATAACTTCACCGTGTAAGAATACCGCACCCGTGCCGTTGCCGCACGCCACGCCGATGTCAGCGTCGCGCGCTTCACCGGGACCGTTGACGACGCATCCCATGACGGCCACCTTGAGGGGCTTGTCGATCTTGGCCAGGCGCGCCTCGACCGCATCCGCCAAGCCGATGAGATCGACCTGCGTGCGCCCGCACGTCGGGCAGCTGATCATCTCGGGGCCGCGGCGGCGCAAATCGAGCGCCGCAAGCAGCGTCCAGCAGGCGCGGATCTCGTTGACCGGGTCGTCGGTAAGCGAGATGCGCAACGTGTTGCCAATTCCTTCTTCCAAAAGAATTCCCAGCCCAGAAGCCGATTTTATAATGCCTTGGAACTGCGTGCCCGCCTCCGTCACACCTATGTGCAAAGGAATTTGGGGCAGGCGCTCGGAAAGCAGACGATAGGCGCGCACCGTGGTCATGACGTCGTGCGCCTTAGCGGAAAGCACCAGATCGGTGAAGCCGCGCTCTTCGCAGTAGCGCGCGTACTGAGCCGCCGACTCTGCCAGCTTCTCGGGAAGCGTCAGATCGGTACGCGCAGCAAGCGCAGCATCGAGCGAGCCCGCGTTCACGCCGATGCGGATAGGGATGCCCACCTCGTGCGCGGCGTCGAGCACGGCATCGGTTTTGGCCAGCCCCCCGATGTTGCCGGGGTTGATGCGCAGCTTGGCCGCTCCACGG
>R11__coassemble_850_pt1 | contig 18587 bp, 12 predicted proteins | sample R11__metabat2_high_PE_032 | metagenome-assembled genome bin R11 | reverse complement strand
TTGCATGTGTTAGGCACGCCGCCAGCGTTCATCCTGAGCCAGGATCGAACTCTCCGTTCGAATGTTTTAGCTCTTAGTAAGAAAAAACGTGGTCCGTCTTGAATCCGTTGTACAAGGATCCGAAGAAGTTTGATTCATCGGAATTCGAAATTCGATTCTTTCCGTTCACAGTATCCGGTTCTCAAGGTTCCGCCCGCCCTTCCGGGCCGGCTTCGCGGCTCGCCTCTCGGCGCGACGCAAGGAGATATATTACGCATGGTTTGAGGTCGGGTCAAGAGAAATTTCGAGAAGTTCGAGCGATTCACAATTCATACATCATTCGATGCAAAAACAAACCCTCTCCTGCATAAAACAGCAGGTAGAGGGCTTGCAAAGCACAGATTGAATATGTGAAGCAATTATTTAGACCAACTTCACGAACCGACGCTTGCCCACCTGAAGCGTAGCCCCCGCCAAAAGCGCAGGGTCGACGTTGTAGGACTTAGCGGGAACCGCCTCGCCGTTAACCTTGACCGCACCGCCATCGATCATGCGGCGCGCTTCACCAGCACTTGCGACAAGACCCGCGTCGGCGAGGATCTTGGCAAGATAAACCTGGCCCTCGTCGTTAGGGGTAAGATCGGCTGCGAACTCGGGGACATCCTCGGGCACTTCGTGCTGCTTGAAAACGCGGTCGAACGCCGCTTCCGCTTCAACGGCTGCGTTTTCATCGTAATACGCGGCAACAATGTTGCGAGCCAGAGCGCGCTTGACCTTATTGGGATGCAGCTCATCGGCGGCAAGCCCCGCCTCGATCTCGTCGATCTTGTCGACCGATTCGGTAGATGCCAGGCGATAGTACTTGACCATAAGCTCATCGGGAATGGACATGACCTTGCCGAACATGTCGGAAGGCTCGTCGGTAAGGCCGATATAGTTGCCGTAGCTCTTCGACATCTTCTGCACGCCGTCGGTGCCTTCGAGCAGCGGAAGCGTCAGACACACCTGCGGCTCCATGCCCATCTTCTCCATGAGTTCGCGCCCAGCGAGCAGGTTGAACAGCTGGTCGCGCCCGCCAAGCTCGACATCGGCCTTGATGACGACCGAGTCGTAGGCCTGCATGACCGGGTACATGAACTCGTGCAAGCTGATGGGCTGGTTGTTCTTGTAGCGCTTGGTGAAGTCGTCGCGCTCGAGGATGCGGGCTACCGTGAAGTTGCTTAGGAGCTTGAGCAGCTGCTCCATCTTGAGGTCGAGGATCCACTCGGAATTGTACACAAGCGTAGTCTTCTCGGGATCGAGCACCTTGAACGCCTGATCGACGTAGGTTTGCGCGTTCTCTGCGATCTGTTCGCGCATGAGCTGCGGGCGCGTGGAGTTGCGGCCCGACGGATCGCCGATAAGCGCTGTGCCATCGCCGATGATAAGCGTAACGCGATGCCCCAGATCTTGGAACTGGCGAAGCTTGCGCAGGGGAACGGCATGGCCGATATGGATATCGGGAGGCGTAGGATCGACGCCCAGCTTGATGTTGAGCGGTTCGCCTCGCTGCAGCTTCTTGAGAAGAAGGTCTTCGGGCACAATGGTGTCGACGCCCGAGGCGATGATGTGAAGTTGTTCTTCGGCGGAAAGCATATTGCTCCTCTTTCTTACCTATATATGTATTCGAGTGATTCTAGCACACGAACAATTACCCCATGGGCGCTTTTAGCTTACTCCCCTGAACAGATGGCCAGTGGTCGTACCGCGCTGCTTTTCGAGAGCCTCGCCGGTCTTAAACGCCAAATCGCGCGCCTTAACCACGCGCGCAGCGATACGGCCCGCCTCGCGTTCGCTCATAAGCGTGGTGTCGACCATAACGGCTTCAACCCCCATGCTGATAAGATCGGGAAGGCACGACACGGCGTCGAGCGCCACACCGTTATAGATATGGCTGCGCCCAAGCGCATCGGTTACTACGGGAAAATCGAAGCCCTTGCGGTCTTTGAGATAGTGTCGCTTCTGGCGACGCGCGCAGGTCTGGCATTGCTCGTTGCACGCACCTTGGCTCATGAGAGCGCAGTGCTCCATAACCATGACCTCCTGATTTCCCGCTACGACAAGACCGAGCGGCGCCGAGCAGGTATCGCTGATATCGGCGATCTGCCCTAAGGTGAGCTCGGGGGAAAGCCAGATGCGCGCGGCACCCATATCGCAAGCGACGCGCGCAGCTTGCGCATTGAGAACGGGAACGTGGGGGCCGAGCTCGGCCGTGCACCCCATAGAGCAGGCGCGCACAAGCGATGCCATGCTATCGACCATTACGCGCGCACCTTCGCGCACGTATTTCCAGGGGTCGGTATCGAGCGCGTATTCACGCGTACCTGGCACAGGGTCGTGATCAATGGTTGGCAGCACCATAACGCACTGCTTAGGGTAGCCCGCCTGGTCGGCCTGAGTCTGCAGCACACCTTCGAGCTGCGACTGACCGCGTTTGTAGTTGAGTGCGGGAACGTAGATGGCATCGACCCCGGCGCGGCGAACGGCGCGAGCGCATGCGGGATTGCTGACGAGCGCCACCACTTCGCATGCGGCCAAGCGCTTGCGGCGCACGCGCTCAAGATGGCCAAGGCGCGGGCCGAAATCGGCTTCGGTGCGGCAGCGATAATCGGCAAGTGCGAGCTCGGAAAGCGCATCGAGCGCATCCGCGCGCAGATGATGCAGCTGCGAGAAACCGATTCCTGCGCCTTCGTCGAGCGACACGTCGAGCTTCTCGAGCAGATAGGGAGTCTGCCCCAGACGGTCGACATGCGAAACGACGTCGTCTTCAGTGAGAGCCTTGGTCTTCGCGGGCTCGACAACGGCGCCCCATGCGCCCGCTTCCTGAACTTCACCCGTCCAAGGATTCGGCCTGCTAAACGCCACATGCGCGCATTCGCCAAGGGCAAGCTCGACCGTACCTTGCACCGAAATACGCGGACCGAGCGCATCATCGGTAAAGCACTCCGCCGCATTGCGCACGCGAAACACACGATCGCCCTTGCCCACGCGCTGGCTAGCCGCAAGGACAACCCTTCCCTGCTTGTCGAACTCGAGCGTGGCAAGGGTTTCCGCGAAATGGCCGCGGTTCGTCCAGAATTCGAGAACGTCGCCGGCATGCACTTCGCAATCCACATCGATTGCCACCAGGCCATCGCGCACGCTCGCAACACGACCGACAAGGACCCCGCGGTTGTTCGGGCGTCCGTAGCTCATAATATCGTTGCCGCGGTTGCTCGTAAGATAGGCAGTGGTGAATCCGCGCGAAAATGCTTCGGACAAGCGACCGTGCTCCTCATCGGTTGCGCGCGCACCGCCCTTGCCTTCGGCCCGTGCCGCAAGCTCGCGATCGAGCACAGCGCGATACACCGAAACGACCGCGTACACGTAATCGGCCGACTTCATGCGGCCTTCGATCTTAAAGCTCGCAACACCGGCATCGATCAGCTCGCCGAGCATATCGACCGTGCACAGATCGCGCGGCGAAAGCAGATGCTCGCCTTCGCTTGGAAGCGGCTCCTCTCGGCCTTCGACGTGCAGATCGTAAGCCAAACGGCACGCTTGGGCGCACAGTCCGCGATTGGCAGAGCGCCCGCCGATCATCGACGACATGAGGCATTGCCCGGAATAGCATACGCAGAGCGCCCCGTGCGCGAACACTTCCACATCCATACCGAAATCGCACGCGATGCTTGCCAGGTCGGCTACCTCGGCAAGGGAAAGCTCGCGCGCAAGCGTTACGCGCGAAGCGCCCAGCCGCGCTGCAACCTCGATGCCCGCCGCGCTATGAACGTTCATCTGGGTCGAAACGTGCACCTGAGCTTGAGGAACGCTCTCGCGCAGCGCGCACGCCAAGCCTATATCCTGCACGATGAAGGCATCGGCGCCTGCAAGGTACGCATCACGTGCGAAATCGATGGCACGGGCGAACTCCGAGGGAAGTATGGCGATGTTGAGCGTGATGTAGATGCGAACGCCGCGCAAATGGGCGTAGTCGCACGCTTCAGCAAGCGATTCGATGGTGAAGTTATCGGCGCGACGACGCGCATTGAAATCGCCGAGGCCCAGATACACGGCATCGGCCCCTGCGCTTACCGCAGCGTGCAAGCACTCCATGCTTCCCGCAGGAGCAAGAAGCTCTACCTGGGAAAGCCCTAAATCGACACTATTCGGATACGTCATCGGCGCGCGCTAGTTAAGCTCGGAAGCTGCCTTGTCGGCCTCTTCAAGAGCCTTAACACCCTCGTCGTAGAGGCTCTGCACTTCGGCGATGCGATCGGAGTAGGTGGCCCAATCAAACGTTGCCGAGCTCTGCGCCTCTTCGATATCGGTGTAGAGCGTTACGTACTTATCGAGCGCGCTCTTGAGCTTGTTGGCGCCTTCTACATACTGCGTATGGATATCGGCAAGGTTTTCGGGGGCCTCGATTGCGGAAAGTTCGTCGATGGACTTGAGAGCGGTGTCGACCTGCGTGCGCATGGTGACCACGTCGACGCGCGAAACAGCATCGATGAACGTGGTGAGCTCGTCGCCTAGATCCTCCATCTTCTGGTTGACCTGCGACATGTAGGACCTGTTGGCCTTCTGGGCATCGGTCAGCGTCGAGGTTTGCGTGGTGCAGCCGAAAAGAGCCGCGCAAGCGAGCGCGCAAGCTGCCGCGAGGGCGATGATCTTCGATGCGGTCTTTGAAGCCATGTGAACCGTTCTCCTTGTGATGTTCGGGCGTTGTTCTTGCCCACCTTATCATGCTTAGGCGGCGCACCTCGTACGCCGCCAAGCGATTGCATAGTTATTTCAGAGCGGAGCGCTAGCCGGTAACCCCGCCTTCGCCGCCGCCCGAGTCGCCTCCGCCGGTATCACCGCCGCCGGTGTCGCCTCCGCCCGTGTCGCCGCCCGAGTCGCCACCACCAGTGTCGCCGCCGGTGCCGCCGCCGGTGCCGCCGCCGGTGTCGCCCTCGCTCGAAGAACTATCGGAGGAAGATGAGCTGCTCGAAGAGCTGCCGTTCGGATTCGAATTGCCGTAGATGTGATACTTGGTATCGGTGTATTCCTTGTACTCGGGATTCGATGCGTTGTCCATGGGGAAGCTCTGGATATCGCTCGAAGTGATCACTTGGTTCAGGAAGTTCGAGAACACATCGGCGCAGGAGGTACCGACGGGAACGGTACTCGCATTCGACGGATCGCCGCACCAGATACCCACCGAGTACTGAGGCGTGATGCCGAAGAAGGTGATGTCGTAGTAGCTTTCGGTCGTACCCGTCTTGCCCGCAGCGGTCTGCCCACTGGAAAGCTTGGCTGCGCTACCTGTACCCTCGGAGGTGTTGATAACGCTTTCCATCACCTTTTCGGCTGCATGCGCAACTTCTTCGGACAGAACGCGCTCGCTGCGGTTGGAAGGATCGGTGTTATCAACGAGCACATTGCCCGACTTATCAGAAATGGTGAGGATGGGCGTGGAGTCGACATGGATGCCGCCCGTGGCGATGGTTGCATAGGCTTCGGCCATCTCGAGCACGTTGACGTTCTCAACGCCAAGGGTAAGGGTGGCGCCTGCTGTTTCGGGTGAAAGCTCGGTATCGATGCCCATCTTCTTGGCAACGCTGGCCACTTCGGAGGGGCCGATCGAAGAGATGAGGCGCACGAAGCCGGTGTTCGAGGAGACCGCAAGCGCGCGCTCGATGGTGCGCGTGCCGTAATCGGCGTTGTCGTAGTTCTGCACCGTGTAGGTATCGATGGTGGCAGGAGACGAACAGTCGACGTAGGTGCTGGGGCTGATGCCGTTTTCGAGCGCAGTGACCAGCGTGAACACCTTGAACGCCGAACCCACGGGCCTGCCTCCGCCACCGCTGCCGGTAGCAAGGTTGACCTGGCTTGCATAGTAGTCTTCGCCACCCACGATGGCCCGGATATAACCGGTCTCGGGCTCGATGACCGCCATGGCGCACTCGAGGTCGCCGCCGAGCGCATCGCGCTTATCGGCCGCGGCGCTTTCGGCCTTATCCTGAAGGTCGGTATCGAGCGTGGTTATAACCTTCAAACCGCCCTGAAGGATATCGCTTTCGGACAGGCCGTAATTGTTGTAGAGCAGCGTGCGTACGTAGCTCGTGAAGTACGGATACGCATAGATGCCGTCGGACGGATCGAAATACGTGTTGAGGTTGAGCGGCTCGGCCTGCGCGGCGTCGTGTTCCGCCTGAGAGATGTAGCCGTTCGACAGCATGCGGTCGAGCACCGTGTTGCGGCGCGCGAGCGCGTTATCGGGATAGTCGATGGGATTGTTGTACGTCGGCGACTGCGGGATGCCCACAAGCGTTGCCGCCTCGGCAAGCGTCAATTCGCTCGCGTTCTTGGAGAAGTAGCGCTGAGCGGCCGCCTGAATGCCGTAAGCTCCGTTGCCGTAGTTGATGGTGTTGAGGTACATCGTAAGGATTTCATCCTTAGAGTACTTCTTTTCCAAATCGAGCGCGATGTAGGCCTCGCGCACCTTGCGCTTGATGGAGATATCATCCATCTCATCAGCCAAAATGGTGTTGCGCACGAACTGCTGGGTGATGGTGGATGCGCCTTCGAGCTCGCCGCCCATGAGGTTGTTCACCAAAGCGCGCGCGATACCCGCAAGGTCGATGCCGTTATGCGAATAGAAGCGTTCGTCCTCTGTGGCGACGGTGCCCTGCAGCACGTACGGGCTGATCTGGCTCTGCTCAACCGCCTCGCGGAATTCCAACTGGAAGCGCGCGAGTTCGGTGGTGCCATCGGAAGCGTATACGACCGTAGGTTCTGAGGTGTTGTACAGATCGGCATCGGAATAGTCGGGCAGATCCTCAAGCCAGCTGTTACCCAGCGACCAAACGGCAACGCCGCCTGCTGCCACAAAGACGAAAAGCACCACGAGAACGACCAGGAGGCCGTAAACCGGGTGCTTCCTCTTAACCGAAGGCCGCTTTTTAACGGAACGAGAACTCATATGTTTCCCCTTGTTTAAGCTACGTCTATGGGCAATTGTACCATCGAGTCTATCGAGCCTGTAAAACTACACAGCGACGTTACGGCACAGACACAAAACGTTCGCCCTACAGCGCGGCCTCATCAGCAGCAAGAACCTGCTCCACGCGCTCCATCTGCACGAGAACGGCATCGTGACCGGTACCGCCTTCGGTCAGGCGCGCGTTGGCGATAGCCTCCAGATCGAGCTGGCTGGTGATATCTTCTTCGAATAGATCGCTTTCAGCCTTGAAATCCTCGAGTGCCAGATCTTCCAGATCGCAGCCGCGCTGCTCGCAGAGCAGCACCAGATGGCCCACGATCTCGTGCGCGCGGCGGAAGGGCAAGCCCTTCTTCGCCAGGTAATCGGCCACATCGGTAGCAGCCAGATAGCCCTTCTTGGCCTGCTTTGCCATGGCATCGGCGTTCACGGCCATAGTCGAGATCATGCCGGTCATGCAGTTCATGCAATCCTCGAGCGTACGGGCCGCATCGATGGCGCCTTCCTTGTCTTCCTGAAGGTCCTTGTTGTAGGCAAGGGGAAGCGACTTCATGGTCATAAGCAGGCTCATAAGATCGCCCACCACGCGACCGGTCTTGCCACGCACGAGCTCGGCGAAATCGGGGTTCTTCTTCTGCGGCATGATCGAAGAGCCGGTAGAGAACGCATCGGAAAGCGTGATGAAACCGAACTCGGCCGTAGACCAAAGCACGATCTCCTCGGCCAGGCGTGACAAGTGCACACACGAAACGCTACATGCGTAAAGAAGATCGAGGAGGAAATCGCGGTCGGAAACCGCATCGAGCGAATTCTGCGTAACCGCTGAAAATCCCAGTTCAGATGCCGTCATCTGGCGATCGAGCGGATAGGTGGTGCCTGCAAGCGCCGCCGAGCCGAGCGGATTCACATCGGCCGCATCGCGCGCAGATGCCAAACGCTGGAAATCGCGCGAGAGCATCCAAACATAGGCCAGCATGTGATGCGAGAAGAGCACGGGTTGCGCATGCTGCATATGCGTGTAGCCGGGCAGGATAACATCGAAGTGGGTCTTGGCCTGCTCGATGAGCGCGCGGCGCAGCGCGATGTTTGCCTCCATAAGATCGGTTGCACGCTTCTTGGCGAACAGGCGCGTATCGGTGCAGACCTGGTCGTTGCGCGAACGGCCCGTATGCAGGCGCGCACCGGCTTCGCCGATATCGGCGATGAGCGCCTTTTCCACGGACATATGGATGTCTTCGTCGTTGATATCGAAGGGGAATTCGCCCGCGTCGATGCGCGCTTTGATGCGCCCAAGGCCCTCTTCGATAAGCTGGGCATCGTCGGCGCTGATAATGCCTTGCGCGGCAAGCATGTGAGCATGCGCGATGGAACCCGCGATATCCTGCGCGTAGAGTTCCTTGTCGACCGGAAGCGATGCGCCGAAGCGCTGCGTGAATTCGCTTACGTTCTCGGTAAAACGACCGGACCACAGTGCCATTTCTTCCCCATTTCTCAACGGTTTTGCGATATGCGCTAAACGCGACGCGCGACCACGCTTTCAAAGCGGGCCGCGCGATAGCAATCGGTTATGCCAAGTCGCTACTTTTCATCCTGGTTGCGGTCGATCGACCACACCTTGATGGGCAGCGAGTACAAGTCGATGAAACCCTTGGCGGCCTCATGATCAAACGCATCGCCCTTGTCGTAGGTGGCAAGCGCGTAGTTGTACAGCGAGTGATCGGACTTGCGGCCGACGACCGTGCAGTTGCCCTTGTAGAACTTCAGGCGAACAGTGCCCTCGACGTACTTCTGCGTAGCGGCGAGGAAGGCGTCGAGCGCCTGCTTGATCGGGCTGAACCACTGGCCGTAGTAGATGCGGGTGGCCCATTCCTGCTCGATGCCGAGCTTGTAGTGCAGAAGCTCGCGCTCCAGGCACATATCCTCAAGCGCTTTATGCGCAGTGATAAGAGCGAGTGCTGCCGGCTGCTCGTAGCATTCGCGGCTCTTCACACCAACGAGGCGGTTCTCGATCATGTCGAGGCGGCCGTAGCCGTTGCGACCGGAGATCTCGTTGAGCTGGTAGATGCACTCGAGATACGACTTCTCTTCGCCGTTGATGGCGCAGGGCAGACCCTCCTTGAAGGAGACCTCGACGTACTCGGGCTCATCGGGGGCAGCCTCGGGAGAAACCGTCATGGTGTAGATATCCTCGGGCGGCTCGTTCCACGGATCTTCCAGAACGCCGCATTCGATGGCGCGACCCCACAGGTTGTCGTCGATGGAGTACGGCGTGGACTTGGTGGTGGGAACCTCGACATCGTGTTCGCGGGCCCAGTCCATCTCCTCGGGGCGGGTCTTGAAATCCCACTCGCGAACAGGGGCGATAATCTCGATGTTGGGATCGAGCGCCGTGATGGAGGTTTCGAAGCGAACCTGGTCGTTGCCCTTGCCGGTGCAGCCGTGGGCGATGTACTTCGCGCCGTGCTTGTGGGCGATTTCCACCAGATGCTTGGAGATCAGCGGGCGGGAAAGCGCGGAAAGCAGCGGGTACTTGTTCTCGTAGAGCGCGTTTGCGGCGAGCGCCTTATCCAGGTACTCGGCAGCGAACTCTTCGCGCATGTCAACCACGTACGCCTCGATGGCGCCGGTGCGCAGAGCCTTTTCGCGGATGGCCTCGAGGCCGTCGTGCTCCTGGCCCACTTCAGCCGTAACGGCGATGACGTCGAGGTTCTTTTCCATCTGAAGCCACCTGATGCAGATGGAGGTATCGAGACCTCCGGAGTATGCGAGGATGACCTTCTCTTTTTCTTCAGCCATGTGAAACCTTCCTTACTTTTGACGGCTGTGAGCCGAAATGTGCATTTCCGTATAGTACCGCACCTAGGCCAGCAATTTGCGCAGGCGCTCGATAAGAATATCAACATCGTGCTTCGTGCACACCAAAGGCGGCAGGAAGCGCAGCGTGTGCGGGCCGGTGGCGTTGAGCACCAGGCCTTCGCCAAGCCCCGCGAGCACGATATCGGACGCAGTGTACTTATCGTCGAGATCAGCTGCGAGCATGAGGCCCATGCCGCGCACTTGCGTTACGCCTTCGACCAGCTTGAGCTTGCTCTTGAAGTAGGAGCCGACCTCGGTGACGCTTTCGGCGATACCCTCTTCGGCGATGGTGTCGAGCGTGGTCTTAGCCGCGGTGATAGCGATGTTGGAGCCGCCGAACGTGGAGCCGTGATCGCCCGGCTCGTACGCGCAAGCGATGGAAGCCGGAGCAGCACAAGCGCCCATGGGGATGCCGCCCGCGATGCCCTTGGCCATGGAAACAACATCGGGCACGATGCCGTAGTGCTGGAACGCGTACGGGTACGTGCCGCAGCGATACATTCCGCACTGCACTTCGTCGAGCATGAGCAGCGCGTCGTTTTCGGTCGTGAGCCTGCGCGCCGCTTCCATGAACTCCTTAGTAAGCGGATGAACGCCGCTTTCACCCTGAATGGGCTCCATGAGCAGGCCGCAGATCTGGTCGCCGCACTTGGCGAACACATCTTCGAGCGCGGCAACGTTGTTGGCCTCGATGGCCACGAAGCCATCGGGCAGCGGCTGGAACAGGTCCTGCTTCACGGGCTGAGCCGTGGCGGCAAGCGTCGCAAGCGTACGGCCGTGGAAGCTCTTCTCGAGCACGACCACCAGGCGCTTGGTGTTTTCCTTGCCCTGGGCATCCGCGCGACGGCGCGCAACCAAGCGCGCCAGCTTGATGGCGCACTCGTTGGCTTCGGCGCCGGAGTTGGCGAAGAAGGTCTGCCACGGTTCGCGCTTGTCCTCAGGAACCGTGAGGTTGAGCAGGTCGGAAAGCTGGTTGGCCAGCTCGCCGCGGTTCTCGATGTAGTAGTAGTTGCTTACGTGTATAAGCTTTGCGGCCTGGGCGGAGATGGCATCGACCAGCTTGGGGTGGCAGTGTCCCAAGCTTATGACACCGATGCCGCCGATGAAGTCGAGGTAGAGATTGCCTTCATCATCGGTAAGCCTCATGCCCTCGCCGCTGACGAACTCGACCGGTTTGCGGCCGAACGTGTGCATGACGTATTGGTTCTCAAGTTCTTGCTGTTGTGCGAGTGTCATTGTTTCAATCCTTAGGTGTTGGCGTCGATTGGGATGAGGTTAACGGCTGCGATGCGCATTGACCAGCAACTTCGAAGCGAAGTTGCCGATGTTTTGCGGAAGCATTTCGCCATCGTAGCCTTCGCCGTAAACCGCGGTACCTGCGCCCGAACGCGTAAGCAGCTCGATGAGGATGGAATGCGACATGGTGCCGTTGACCATGTAGGCGCCTTCCACACCGCCTTCGATGGCGGCGATGCACGAGCGCAGCTTCGGGATCATGCCGCTCGATACGGCCTGGTCATCGACCAGCTTGCGCGCTTCGTCGACATGCAGGCGGCTAACCAGCGTGCTCTTGTCGTCGAAATCCATGTACAGGCCATCGACGTCGGTGAGGAACAAGATCTTGGTAGCGCCCAATGCGCCCGCAAGCTCGCCTGCCACCACATCGGCGTTGACGTTGCAGTAGCCGCCATCATCGCCGATGGCAACGCTTGCGATAACGGGAATGTAGTCGGCCGCGATAAGGTCTTCGATGTAATCGGTGTTGATGCGCTTGATCTTGCCCACGCGACCAAGCTTTTCCGAGACGGGCTGAGCCACCAGCGTGCCGCCGTCGACGCCGTTGACGCCCACGCCGAAGTTGCCGTGCTCGTTGAGCGCGCGCACGAGCTGCTGGTTGACCTTGCCGGCCAAGATGGTACGCACGATATCCATACCCGCTTCGGTGGTGACGCGCTGGCCGTCGATGAACTCGACCGGGATGCCTGCACGCTCCATTTCGCGCGAGATGTCCTTGCCGCCGCCATGCACGATGACGGGGTTCACGCCAACGCACTTCAGAAGCACGATGTCGCTCATGACATCGGCGCGCAGCTGTTCGTCGACCATAGCCGCGCCGCCGTATTTGATAACGATGGTCTTGCCCGTGATTGCCTTGATCCAGGGAAGCGCCTCGACGAGCAGCTCGGCAGCTTCTTTATTGGTTACGCCGTTGGGGCGTGTGTCTTTTGCGTATCTCATGTACGGTAATCTCCGTTAATCGTCACATACTCGTGCGAGAAATCGCACGTCCACATCATTGTTTGACAAGCACCTGCGCCCAGGTCGATATCGATATCGACTTCTGGACGCTCGAAACGACGCAGCCCCTCTTCCTCGTCGAAGGGCACGGGACGGCCTGCGCGCAGAACGGGCATGCCCATCATCTCGATGTCGACCGTTTCCTGCGTGAACTTGGCACCGGAACGGCCCAAGGCGCCGGCGATGCGGCCCCAGTTGGCATCGTGGCCATAAATTGCCGTTTTGGTGAGCGGGGAATTCGCCACCGTGCGCGCTGCGGCATCGGCATCGGCGTCAGTTGCGGCTCCCGTGACGCGCACCGTGATGAGCCGCGTTGCGCCTTCGCCATCGGCCGCCATCGAGCGTGCAAGCGTGCAGCACACGGCACGCAGAGCGCGAGCGAAGAGCTCGAGCGCATAGGTGCCGGGCTCGAAGAGCTTGCCCATTGGGCTTGCCGCGCCGTTAGCCAACACGAAGCAGGTATCGTTGGTCGACGTGTCGGAGTCGACGGTGATCTTGTTGAAGCTCGCACCCACCGCATCGAGGAGCAGCTTGTGCAGCACATCGGGCGCCACGGGGGCGTCGGTAGTGATAACGCAGATCATGGTGGCCATGTTGGGCATGATCATACCCGCGCCCTTGGCCATGCCGCCCACGGTGAAGGTTGCATCGGGACAGCCGAAATCCTCGCCCGTAAAGCTGACGGCGAATTCCTTCGGATGCGTATCGGTGGTCATGATGGCGCGCGCCGCTGTGTGGCCGCCTTCGCTTGAAAGCTGATCGAGCGCTTGGGGAACGCCGGTTTCGAACGGGCCCATGGGCAGGTGCTGTCCGATGACGCCGGTGGAAGCGATAAGCACTTCATCGGAAGGGCAACCCACCGATTCGGCCACGATATCGGACATGCGCTCGGCGTTTTCGATACCGACGACGCCGGTAGCCGCATTGGCCGTACCCGAATTGATGCACACGGCGCGAGCGGTGCCGTAGGACACGCCATCGAGATGCGCGCGCGAAACGATAACGGGCGCGGCGCAGAACACGTTCTGCGTGAACGTTGCGGCCGCAGCGCACGGCTCGTCGGCCACCACGAGCGCCATGTCGAGGCGCTCCGGATCGGCGCGGAAGCCCGCGTGCACGCCGCACGCCCTAAAGCCCTGGGCGCTCGCGACGCCGCCGTCTTCGACCACGGTCAGGTCGGACAGATCGATTTCGCCGACGGTGAGCCCGAGCGGCTCGACTTCCTGGTTGTTAGCTTGATCGGCCATGTGCGTTCCTTAGGCGATTACCGCAAGCTGTTCAAGACCGCAGGTTTCGGGCAGGCCGCACACGATATTCGCGCACTGGACGGCCTGACCCGCCGCACCCTTGCCCACGTTGTCGATAGCGCAGGTGGCAACGATGGCGTTGGCATGGTCGTTGAGCACCACGCCGACATGCGCGTAGTTGGTGCCCGCAACAGATGCGGTCTTGGGCTGCGCGCCGGGTGCGAGGACCTTGACAAACGGATCGTCCTCGTAAAAGTTTGCGTAGAGCAGGTGCAACTCGGAAGCGGTGATGTTCTCTTCGAGCGGCATGGTGACCGTGGAGAGAAGGCCGCGGTTGTACGGCGCCAGATGCGGCGTGAAGACCAAGCGGCCCTCGATGCCCAAAATCTGCTCGATTTCGGGAGTGTGCCTGTGCTTGGCCACACCGTAGGCCTCGACGTTTTCATTGGCGAAGCAGAAATGCGTGCGCGCCGTGGCCTTCTTGCCCGCGCCCGAAACGCCCGAGATGGCATCGGCAACGATGATACCGGGGGCAACGAGGCCCGCCTTCAAAGCCGGAGCTGCGGCAAGCGAAGTTGCGGTTGGATAGCAACCCGCGCAACCCACGAGCACGCCAGCGCCCGCAGCGCGTTCTTCGGCGAGCGCGACGAGATCGGCGCGGAAGAGCTCGGGCTGACCGAACGCACGCTTGGCCAGAAGCTCGGGCGAGGTGTGCGGGGTGTTGTACCACTGCTCGTATACGGCAGGGTCGTTTAAGCGGTAGTCGGCGGAGAGGTCGATGACCGTTTTGCCAGCCGCCACAAGCGCAGGAGCCGTTGCAAGCGCTGCGGTATGGGGCACGGCGAGAAAAACGACATCGCACGCATCGAGCGCTGCGGCATCGTGCGCGACGAATTCGAGATCGGTAACGCCTTCGAACGCGGGATACGCCTCGGCGATGCGCGTGCCAGCAAGCTCGGATGACGTTGCCGCCACCACTTCGAACTCCGGATGGTTGAGCGCAATGCGCACCACTTCGATTCCCGCGAAACCGGCGGCTCCCACTACTCCGATCGATATTGTCATGATGTCTTCGCCTCGCAATCTGACGCGCTCTCGGGCGCGCACGAATCCATAGTTAGTTCAATCCTAGGAAAAGAGCACCTCGTTTTCAACGCATTCCACAGTATTTACCGACGTAAAGCGCCAAATTCCGCCTGAACGTCGCCCGATATGAACAAATCTTGCTCTAAGGATAATCCACCGAAGCGCGCGCGGCGCAGGACGGGTATAGTACGTAACGCACAAGAAACACCCGCGAAAGAGAGATCCGATGACCGACCAAGCAAGCAGCCAGCCCAAGCGCGAAGAGAACATCGCCCTGCTCGTAGGCGTATTCGAAAGCGGCATCCGCCCCGAGGACGAACCGCGCATGATGACCGTCGAACTGGGGCACCACGTGGTCAACGCCGATATGAGCCCGGTAGAGAGCCGCGACAGCAACGCAGGCGCATGGCTGTGCGGGCAGCTCAATGCTTCTGCGCCGGTCAACGACTACGACAAAGAAGATATTCGCTACAAGCTGGCCAACAACCAGGCGCGCGCGGTTGTCGGCATGGGCGGCCAGGCCATCTTCACCGGCGGACCGTACGACCAGGCTGGCGAAGTGCGCATGGATTTCGAGCAGTTCGACCGCCTGGCCAACCAGCAGCTCGAAAACGTGGGCAAGCGCATGATCAACAGCGGCTACCACCCGAGCGCACACGCAAGCGATCTGGCCTTGACCGACACCCAGGTGGCACCGCTGCTTGAAGAGCGTTACGCAGCATTCGGCGAGAGCGGCATGCAGCTTCTGCGCGCGAGTGCGCAAACGCGCTTCACCATCGACTACACCTCCGAGGCCGACTGCATGCGCAAACTGCGCCTGGCCTGGGCGGCATCGCCCATCTTCTCGCTTATATGCGATAGCTCCACGGCATACGAGGGCGGCGCATGCCCGCACAAGCTGATGCGCGCAACGCTGCTCGAGCAGAGCGACCCCGAACGCGCAGGCGTGGTGCCGGGCGTTATGGGTGCGAACTTCACCTTCGCCGATTACGCTGCCTACGTGCTCGACGCGCCCGCGGGCGTTATCTCAACGGGCAAGGATTTCGCGCTGACCTATAAAACGCTCGGCGAGGCTTTTGCCAATGTCGAACTGGACGCCAACGATATCAAGCTTGCGTTTTCGCAGTTCAGAAACGACATCACGCTTACTGATACCATCAACTTCGAAGCGATCGATTCGATGCCAGCACCGTTCGTGTGCGCGTTCGCAACGCTTCTGAAAGCAATGTTTCTGGTGGATGAGAACCTTGACGAGATGGACAAGATGTTCGAAGGCGTAACCGCCGAAGATGTAGCGGCAGCCAAAGCAGCGCTTGCCAAGGATGGCTACGACGCCGTTGTGTACGGACGCCCGGTAACCGAGCTGGTCGATGCGATGTTCGACCTCGCACGCGAAACGCTCGCGATCAACGAGCGCAATTTCATCAGCGCGCTCGCCGCGCTCGTGCGCTTCCGCAAAACGCTTTCGGGCATGGGCACCAAATAATCGCCATGAAAAAAGGCGCCAGGCGCCTTTTTTCATCGAGTGAACCAAAATGACCTGGCGTCTATGGGTCAACTACCAGCTCAGAAGCTCGTAGCCGTCTTCGGTGACCACCAGCTGCACTTCCCACTGTGCCGAATCGGAGCCGTCGGCGGTGCGCACGGTCCAGCCGTTGGGATCGGACAGATCGATTTCCTGGGCGCCAGCGTTGATCATCGGCTCGATGGTAAAGCACATGCCCGGAACCAGAACGGGGCCGGTGCCAGCCTCTTCGACGAAGCTGACGAACGGATCCTCGTGGAACTCCAGCCCGATACCGTGACCGCCGAATTCGCGCACTACCGTGTAACCCGCATCGGTTGCCACCTTGTTCACCGCGGCGCTCACATCGCCCAGAAAACCCCAGGGCTTCACCGCGGCAAGGCCCGCTTCCACCGATTGGCGGCACACCTCGACCAGGCGCTTGCGCTCGGGGGAAACCTCTCCGATGCAGAACATGCGCGATGAGTCGGAGAAGTAGCCGTTGCGGATGGTGGACATGTCGACGTTTACGATGTCGCCCTCTTTGAGCACTTCGTCTTCCGAAGGGATGCCATGGCAGACGACCTCGTTAATGGACGTGCACACGCTTTTCGGGAAGCCCTCGTAGTCAAGGTCGGCGGGAATGGCGTCGTGGGCGATGCAATAATCGTACACCCACTTGTCGATCTCGGCGGTGGTGGTGCCCACCCCGATGTGCTCGGCTACATAATCGAGCGCCCCGACGTTGACCTCGGCGGAATACTTGATAGCCTCGATATCGGCAGGGGTTTTAAGCAGGTTGCGAGGGGCTACTTCGAAGCCGTCTTCCCAAAGACCCTGCAGCTTCTCATCGAAAGCCAGATGACACTTCTTGTACTTCTTGCCGCTGCCGCACCAGCATTCGTCGTTGCGGCCGGGCGATTCGATTTCATCGTACATGGTTTACCTCGTTGTCAGCGCTGCGACATAAGCGTATGTCGCAGCTTAAGTTTTCCTTGGATAACATCATAGCGCACTTACCGCGCACTCTTGCCTAGAACCGAAGGCCGCACCGATTGACCAAAACTGCCAACCGATGCGGCCTCAAGCGCGATTCGCTATCCGCGGATCTCGGCGCCAACAGCCTTGGACACCTTGGTGACCAGGCGATTCTGCGCCTTCTCGACCTCTTCGCCCGTAAGCGTGCGATCGGCCACGCGCCAGGTGAGCGCGTACGCCATCGACTTCTTGCCCGCACCCACGCGCTCATCGTCGCGATACACGTCGAACAAGCGGGCGCTTTCGAGCAGATTGCCGCCCGCCGAGGTGATGCGCTGCATCATGGTCTCGTGCGTGACGTCCTCATCGACCACGAATGCGACGTCGGTATCGACCGCGGGGAACGTGGGAACATCGACGTAGTCGCGCGCCAAGCGGCTGCACTTGCCAAGCGCGTCCATGTCGAGCTCGAAGGCCACGACCGGACCCTGAGCCTCGTAGGCCTCGCACGCCAAGGGGTGCAGCTCGCCCACCCAACCGAGCACGGTGCCGCCGGCAAGCACCTGAGCCGCACGGCCGGGCTGCAGATGCGGGGCATCCTCAGCGGAGAGCGCGGTGAAGCGCAGACGCGGAAGGGCCAGCTCCCAGGCCAGGTTTTCGACAACGCCCTTGCCGTCGAAGAAATCGAAGGCACGCGAGGCGGCGTTCCAGCCGGTCTCGTTCATGGCACCGGCGAGCATGCCGGCCAGGCGCTTCTTCTCCTTGGGCTGCTTTTTGCCCTCGTGCGCGAAGAAGACCATGCCGTATTCGTAAAGCTGCACGTTTGCCACGCCGTGCGCCTGGTTGTAGGCGACCGAACGCAGCAGGCCGGGGATGATGCTGCGGCGCATAACGGCCTGGTCGTTGCTCATGGGATTGAGCAGCTCGACCGCAACGCCCATGCCATCGGTAGACATGCGCAGCTTCTCGAGCTCGTCCGGCTCGCCGAACGAGTAGGTATTAGTTTCGTTGAGGCCGCTGCCACGCATGGCGCGGTTCACCTTATCGGCAAGCAGCTGGGCCTCGGTGCGCATGCCCACGCGACCCGCGCTTGCGGGAAGCGTCGGCTCGACCTGGTCCATGCCCACAAGGCGCAGCACCTCTTCGTAGAGGTCGATCTCGCGCTCGAGGTCGGGGCGGCACGTCGGCACCGTCACCGCAAGCACGGTGGCGTCATCGGTGTCCTCAACCTCGCAGTCGAGGCGCTCGAGGATGTCGACGATGTCTTCTCGCGCAACCTCGATGCCCATCATCTGGCAGAAGCGTGGCATACGGAAGCTAAGCGTTGTCTGCTCGGTAGCCTTCAGGTATTCGTCGATGATGCCCTCGACGACCGTGCCGCCAGAGACTTCGGCCAGAAGCGCTGCGGCCATGTCGGCGTAGTCGCGGATGGGGCAATCATCCACGCGGCGCTCGTAGCGGATGGACGCCTGGCTGATAAGACCCAGGTTGCGGCTCGTGCGGCTCGTGTGCGCCGGCGCGAACGTTGCCGTTTCAAGCAGAACCGTGGTGGTTTCATCGGTGATTTCGCAATCGAGACCGCCCATAACGCCAGCAAGCGCGATGGCACGATCGGGGGTTGCGATGACGGTCATGT
>R11__coassemble_798_pt1 | contig 19355 bp, 15 predicted proteins | sample R11__metabat2_high_PE_032 | metagenome-assembled genome bin R11 | reverse complement strand
GGCTTGAGCCCGTCGAGGACGACGAATACAATCAGCTTCCGTAAGCGTCGAAACCAACACCCGCTGCAAAAGGAGCACCCATGACGTACGAACCCAAATTCACCGCCCGCGCAATCGAATTCCAAAACCGCTTCAGCCCCTACAAGTACGACGACTTCGACGAGCTCAGCACCACCGACCCCGAGTTCGCCGAGCGCCTGCGCAACTTCGCATTCGACGAGGTTATGCAGGGCTCCGCACTCGATGACCGCACACGCTTTTTGGCCATCACCGCAACGCTTATGGGCGTCGAGGGCCTGCACGACATCTTCGCCGACATGATCCACGGCGCGCTCAACATGGGCGTCGAGGCCATAGCGCTGCGCGAAGTGATCTACCAGGGCGTCGACTACCTGGGCATCGCACGCACCATGCCGTTTTTGGCCGAGTTCAACAATGTGATGAAAGAACGCAAGATCGAGCTTCCGCTCGAGCCGCAGGCAACCACCACCGCCGAGACCCGCCTTGAGGCCGGCAATGCCGTGCAGGTCGAAGCATTCGGCGAAGGAATGCGCGAATCGTGGAAGACCTGCCCCGCCGAGCGCGCCGACATCAACCGCTGGCTTGCCGCCAACTGCTTCGGCGACTACTACACGCGCGGCGGCCTTACCTTAGCCGAGCGCGAGATGGCAACGTTTTGCTACATCGTGGCGCAAGGCGGATGCGAGCCGCAGGCCGTCGCGCACGCCATGGGCAACATCAACGTCGGCAACTCCAAGGAGTTCATGTACGACGTAGTGAAGCAATGCCTTCCCTACATGGGTTATCCGCGCACGTTAAATGCGCTCGCCGCTATCGACAAGGCTGCCGAAACGCTGGCAAAATAACACGCTCGACCTTACCCACACAAGCACGCAACCAAAGCGCCGCCCGCCAAGCCGCGAGCGGCGCTTTTGTAGCATGAATTCCATAGCTCGGGGCAAGGACAAACCTGACGCGCGATTACGCATGCAAGCTGTCGAGCCGACGTTCATACTCTAACTTTGGCCCTATTCGTTCCCTGACGGAACTTCGCAGAGTCGAGATGTCGTCAGGGAACGAATCGATGCAGGCTAAGACGTCAAGTATCAATCGCAAGCAAGTTAAAAACGCGTTATTCGTTCCCTGAAGACATCTCGTGAAATCGAGACTCCGTCAGGGAACGAGTTGCTCTACTAGGTTCGTTCCCTGACGGAACTTCAACCCTGCGAGACTCCGTTAGGGAACGAATAGCGTCCCTCTCGGCAGTTTCCAACGAGCTCGCAACAACTTAAGCCGACGCATGCTCGTTCCCTGACGGAACTTCAACCCTGCGAGACTCCGTCAGGGAACGAATAGCGTCCACAAAGAGTGATTAAAGATTCATGGCTTTCCTATTCTTATTAGGAAAGCTTGACCTTAAGGTCAAGTCGCCCGAACTAGGAGGAATTTATGAAGAAGAAATTGCTAATCGCTTTGCTCGCCGTATCGTGTATAGCGGCTCTGGCAGTCACCGGATGCAGCGGATCATCCTCTTCCGCATCCAAAAGCAGCTCATCGAGCTCGAGCGCATCCACTGCAACCGCTTCAGGCAAGCTAACCTTTGGTTCTTCTTTCGACTTCGACGATTTGACCATCACCATTGGCGATGCATACGAGGTAACGACTATTGATAACCAGTTCAGCGATTGGAGCGGCAAAGACATCCTTGCGCTTCCCATTACCATCAAGAACAACAAAGACGAATCCCATGGTTTGAATATGTTCTATGTGACTTCTTACGGCTCGGCAGGCACAAAGCTCGATACGGTTTACACCTACTTCGATGACGGCATGAGCACTTTTAACGACATGCGCAGCGGAGCCACAGTAGAAGGCCATTTGTATCTCCCCTATGATGGCGACGGCGACTATGTGATCGAGTTCGCTATGCTCACAGGTAAAAAGACCGAGGTTGAAATCCCCGTAGCGCTTTAACGAGCTCTAAGAGATCTTTTGGGAGAGGCTTTGCCTCTCCCTTTTCAACGCATTCGACAAAGAACGGATCAACTTGAAGAACGCGCGAGCGCGTCGAGCTCGGGCCATTTCTCCATAACGAGGCGCGTTCCCGCATCGCGCAGATGCGGGCGCATGCAACCCGAACAGTCCTTCGCGCCGTCGGCCGTAAACGTGAAATCGCCCCCACAGCGCGACCCGAGCGCGTAAAGCGGACAGTAGCAGAACACGCAGTTGAAGTTATCGGGATCGGCGCCCTCATGGCAGGGAAAATGCGGACACGCAGTGTTTGTGAAGTACGGATATGCGTTCTCGTTGGCCATGGCGCCCTCCTCACGCGCAATGATAGCAGCTTGCGGACGCGCTTTGGCTATAATGCAGGCATGAATGAAACCGATTTGACAGAACTTGTCCGTCTGACCGAACAAGCCGCGGCGCTCATGCGCGACGCCGATCGCACGCACCTCGGTGTCGAGCAGAAAACCGGCAACCGCGACCTGGTCACGCACTACGACAAGCTGGTGCAGGAAACGCTGGTCGAAACGCTTGGCCGTGCCTTCCCGGGCGTGGGCTTCCAGTGCGAGGAAGGCGGCGAGTTCGCGCAGACCACAGGCACGCGCTTCATCATCGATCCGATCGACGGCACTTCGAATTTCGTGCACGGCATGGGGCTTTCGGCCACATCGGTTGCGCTCGTCGAGGACGACACCCCGCTTGCCGCCGTAGTCGCAAACCCGTTTTCCGACGAGACGTTCTCGGCTGCAGCCGGGCGCGGCGCTGCCAAATGCGGAGCGGCCCTGCCGCCCGTCGCCGATGCGGGCCTGGCCGATTCGCTCGTATGCCTGGGGACTTCGCTCTACTTTCCCGAGCTCTATCAAAAGACGCTCGACCTCGTTGCGCGCTTGGGCCTGCAATTCAACGACATTCGGCGCTTGGGGTCGGCCGCGCTCGATTGCTGCTTTGCCGCCGAAGGCCGCTACGGCGTGTTCTTCGAGTACACGCTTGCTCCCTGGGATTACGCGGCGGGCTCGCTTATCGCCGCCGAGTGCGGCGCGCACGTCTCGACCATGGAGAACGCACCGCTACGCTACGACGCGCGCTGTTCGGTTCTGATCGGTGCACCGCGCGCTGCCGAGGAGTTCCTTGCGCTCTTGTAGTGCGCACGACGCCGCCCCGCGAAACCCTTATCCAAAAAAACGCCGCCCGAAGGCGGCGCTCGTAGCGGCGAGGCTATCTGAACATCTTGTGCCGCATCATTATGATCACAGCCACCAGGATGAACACCGCCGCGATGATCGTTGGGAACACCCAGTGCATGGCAAGGGGCAAAACATCAACGTTCATGCCGTAGAAGCTGAAGATGATGGTCGGAAACGCCAACACCAGCGTGACGATGGTCAGCGTTTTGATGATGTCGTTGGCGTTGTTCGAGATGATGGCCGAAAACGTATCCATCGTGCCCTCGAGAATGCCCGTGTAGATGTCGCAGGTCTCCGACGCCTGGCGCAGCTCGATGAAGACGTCGTCGAGCAGCTCTTCGTCCTCGGTATAAAGCTTGATCGAGCGGCGGTTGCGGATGCGCAAGAGCGTAGCTTCGTCGGATTTGAGCGACGACGAGAAGTAAACGAGCGACTTCTGCAAGCCCAGCATACGAATGAGCTCGGCATTGCGCATGGTCTTGCGCAGCACTTTTTCGTCCTTGTTGAACTGGCGGTCGATGTTGCGCAGGCACACCTGGAAGCGCTGCGAGATGAACAGCGCCATGCTGAAGAGCATGCGGCTGCGAAGCGCGGTGTTGATGCCCTTGATGCGCCCGGCACGCATGGCGTCGATCACGTGGCAATTCGGGTACAGCGCAAGCGTGACGATGATCTTGGCGGTCTGGAGCACCAAGATGGACAACGGTCGAGTTTCGTACTGGACCGAGTCGGGGTCGGCGCTTTCAGCATCGTCCTCGATTGCCGGATAGTCCAAAACCACCAAAGTTTGACGAGCGTCTTCGTCGACGTCGACGTGCGCGCTCTCCTCGCGGTCGAACATGGAGGCCAGAAGCTCGGGTTCGACCTCGAGCGTTTCGGCAAGCCATTCGCGCTCTTCGCGCGTGGGTTCGGCCAGGTGCACCCAGCAGCCCTCAACCGGAGCTTCGATAGGAGCCAACCCGCCTTCGGGAAGCGTCTTGAAAATCTCGATCATGCCTGACCACCCCCGTATCCAACAAAATCGGCTTGCATATTTCCGCAACAGTATAACCCCGCTGCCGCTAAAGCGCGCGCAAAAGATTATCCGCAGCTTAAATGAACAAACCCGCGGCACAGGCAAGCGCTTGAGAGGATGCTCGGGCGCAACCTCTCGCACAACCAATCTCGCAACGCGCAAGCAAAAGCCTTCCCTCACGTGATACAATTCCTGACTAGACATTTGTCGAAGTTAGGACCCAAGATGTACGAAGGCAAGAACAAAACCGCTCTTCGTTCTCAGCAGAGGATCGCCGAAGGCCTTCTCAAGCTGATCGACGAAAAGCCGCTTGAAGACATCTCGATCAACGAAATCGCAAAAACCACGCGTATATCGCGCCAAACGTTCTACAGCTTGTTCGAGACCAAACGCAACGCCGTAGCGTATGCGGTGAAGCACAAATACCCGCTGGTCATCGCCGAGGGCGACGAGAGCCCCTCGTTCGACGACATCTGCCGAGCGGTGACCGACTACCTGGTGGAGAACCGCGCGCTGCTCGGCATGCTGTTCGCAAACAACATGGACAGCATCGTCTACGAGATCCTCAAGGACGCGCTTTCCGAATGCGACGTCATCATCCCCGCGCAGCAGGAGCACCGCGCCGAGCTGATCACGTCCTACACCGCGGGCGGTCTGAACGCCATCGCGCGCCGCTACACCCACGAACAGCCGAACACCGCCGCAGGCGTCATCGAACGCTCGTGCGCGTTCCTTATCAGCGCGAAATCGCACACCTACCTGCAGCGTTTGTAGCACGGAAGCGCACTGTGCGTTTGTCCGTCGCGCCGAATCAAGCGCCCTGGACAGCTGTCGATTTGCGCGCTGAGCACGGCTTGCGCACGCTGCTGCCGACCCGAAAGGAGCTACCATGCAATGGACCCAGACAGACGTCCATGACATCGTCGAGGTGCAGCGCGCGTTTTTCGCCACCGGCCTCACGCTCAGCGTCGACTGGCGCATAACGCAGCTCAAGCGGCTTAAATACGCCATCCTCACCTATCAGGATGAGCTGATAGCCGGCCTGCAGCTCGACCTCGGGCGCACCGCAACTGAAGCCTACTTCTGCGACGTGGGAAGCGTCATCGCCGAGATCGACGAGACCATCGCAGGCCTGCGCCGCTGGGCGCGCCCCGAGATCCACTTCAGCGGGCTCACATGCTTTCCGAGCATCATCACCAAAGTGCACAAGATGCCCTACGGATGCACGCTCATCATAAGCCCCTTCAACTTCCCCTACCTGCTCTCGCTCGGCGTGCTCGTCGCGGCGATCGCGGGCGGCAACACCGCTGTCATCAAGGCGAGTTCGAAGTCAGCCCACTGCACGGCGGCGCTCAAGAACCTGATCGAGCGCACTTTCCCCATCGAATACTGCTGTGTTATCGACGGCGGCCACGACGTGGCCGATATGTGCCTAGCCGAGCGCTTCGACAAGATCTTCTACACCGGCTCGCCGAATGTGGCCAAGCACGTGATGGCCGAAGCCGCCAAGAACCTGACGCCAGTGGCCCTCGAGCTCGGCGGCGAAACCGGCAACTGGTGCATCGTGCGCAAGGATGCAGACCTCGCCGACGCCGCGCGCAAGATCGCATTCTTCAAGATGCTCAACGCTGGGCAGGTCTGCATCAACATCAACCAGGTGGCGGTGGCCGAAGAGGTTGCCGATCGCTTCGTGGCCGAGCTTTCGCATGCACTCACCAGCCAGATTGGTCTAAGCGCGCTTGCCAACCCGGAGTATCCCCACCTGATCTCGCGCCGCGCGTTCGACGCATGCGCCGCCGAAGCCGACGAGTACCGCGAGCGCATCGTGTACGGCGGAGCGGGCGACCCCGAAACGCTGAAGTTCGAGCCCACGGTCATCTACCCGGTCGGCATCGACGAACCGATCGTGCGCCACGAGCTCTTCTGCCCGCTTCTGCCCATCGTCACCTACAAGGATGCCGAAGTCGACAAGCTGCTCGCAACGATAGCGGAGCGCGAACACGGGCTTGCGCTCTACGTGTTCTCGCGCGACATTCGCTGGGCCGATCGCGTCATGCGCACGCAGCTTTTCGGCGGCGGGTGCATCAACGAGGTGTGCCTGCATATGATGGTAAAGGGCGTGCCCTTTAACGGCGTGGGCCATTCGGGAATGGGCGCCTGTCACGGCAAATGGGGGTTCGCCGAGTTCACGCACCCGCAAACGGTGCTGCGCGGAAGCACGCTGCTCAACCTGCCCGCACGCGAGCACCCCTACACCGGTGAGGACAACGCCTGGAAGCTCCCGCTCCTGCGCCTGCTCCTGCGCTAGAGTGAAAAAAAGCGCCTGGCGCCTTTTTTCACTTTAGCGCAGTAAAAAATTTCAACCGCACGGCAATCTAAGCACACGATGCCGCCCGAATCGCGCACACACACCTTTATAATGTTTAAGGTTGTGTTAAATCTTTGCGATAACGCAACTCTGTACTGCCACGCATCACGAGAAAGAGGCTCTCCTATGCCCAAGCGCACCGATATCAAAAAAGTGCTCATCATCGGCTCCGGCCCGATCATCATCGGCCAGGCATGCGAATTCGACTACTCAGGCACGCAGGCGTGCAAGGCGCTGCGCAAGCTCGGCTACGAGATCGTGCTCGTCAACTCCAACCCGGCCACCATCATGACCGACCCGGAAACCGCCGATGTCGTCTACATCGAGCCTCTGAACACCGATCGCCTCACGCAGATCATCAAGAAGGAGCGCCCCGATGCGCTGCTGCCCAACCTCGGCGGCCAGTCAGGCCTCAACCTCTCGAGCGCGCTTGCCAACCTCGGCGTTCTCGACGAGTACGACGTCAAGGTCATCGGCACCCCGATCGACGCCATCGAGCGCGGCGAAGACCGCGACATCTTCAAGCAGACCATGAACGAGCTCGGCATCGAAATGGCGAAAAGCAAGGTCTCCCACACCGTTGAGGAAGCGGTCGAGATCGCCGAAGAGCTGGGTTATCCCTGCGTTCTGCGCCCGGCTTACACCATGGGCGGCACCGGCGGCGGCCTGGTCTACAACGTCGAAGAGCTGCGCACGGTCGTCGCGCGCGGCCTGGCGGCATCGCCTGTGACCGAGGTTCTGGTCGAAGAGAGCGTGCTCGGCTGGGAAGAGCTCGAGTTCGAAGTAGTGCGCGACGCCAAGAGCCAGATGATCACCGTGTGCACCATCGAGAACATCGACCCGATGGGCGTGCACACCGGCGACTCGTTCTGCGCCGCTCCCATGCAGACCATCGCACAGGAAACCATCGATCGCCTGCAGGAGAAGTCCTACCGCATCGTCGACGCCGTCAAGGTCATCGGCGGCACCAACGTTCAGTGGGCGCACGACCCGGTAACCGACCGCGACATCATCATCGAGATCAACCCGCGCACCAGCCGTTCGTCGGCACTCGCGTCGAAGGCGACGGGATTTCCCATCGCGCTCATCTCGGCAATGCTCGCAAGCGGGCTCACCCTCGATGAGATTCCCTGCGGCAAGTACGGCACGCTCGACAAGTACTACCCCGATGGCGATTACATCGTATTGAAGTTCGCTCGCTGGGCCTTCGAGAAGTTCAAGGGCGTCGAGGACAAGCTCGGCACGCAGATGCGCGCCGTCGGCGAGGTCATGTCCATCGGCAAGACCTACAAGGAAGCCTTCCAGAAGGCCATCCGTTCGCTTGAGAAGGGCCGCTACGGCCTGGGCTTCGCCAAGGATTTCAACGGCAAGTCCAAAGAAGAGCTGCTCGAAATGCTCGCCACCCCCACCTCCGAGCGCCAGTTCATCATGTACGAAGCGCTTCGTGCGGGTGCCACGGTCGATGAGATCTTCAACCTGACCAAGATCAAGCACTACTTCATCGAGCAGATGGCCGAACTCGTCGAAGAAGAAGAGGCCATCCGCGCCTGGTCTGCCGAGCACCCCGGCGAAGTCATCCCCAACGACATGCTCACGGCCGCCAAGAAGGACGGCTTTGCCGACCGCTACCTGGCCGAGCTCACCGGCGCCGACGAGGTTGCCATCCGCGAGGCCCGCAAGGCTATCGGCGTAGTCGAAGGCTGGGAAGGCGTGCACGTTTCAGGCACCGAGAACTCCGAGTACTACTACTCCACCTACAACGCGCCCGATTCGTCGCCGTGCACCGATAACCGCAAGGTCATGATCCTAGGCGGCGGCCCGAACCGCATCGGCCAGGGCATCGAGTTCGACTACTGCTGCGTGCATGCGGCCAAGTCGCTGAAGAAGCTCGGCTTTGAGACCATCATCGTCAACTGCAACCCCGAAACGGTCTCCACCGATTACGATACTTCCGACAAGCTGTACTTCGAGCCGCTCACGGCCGAAGACGTGCTCGCCATCTACGAGAAGGAAAAGCCGCTCGGCGTCATCGCGCAGTTCGGCGGCCAGACGCCGCTCAACCTCGCAAGCCAGCTCGAAGCGCAAGGCGTGAACATCTTGGGCACGAGCCCCGAGATCATCGACCTGGCCGAGGACCGCGACCGCTTCCGCGCCATGATGGACGAGCTCGGCATCCCCATGCCCGAAGCCGGCATGGCCGTCAACGTCGACGAGGCTATCGAGATCGCCCATACGATCGGCTACCCCGTCATGGTGCGCCCGAGCTACGTGCTCGGCGGCCGCGGCATGGAAGTCGTGTACGACGACGAGATCCTAACCGAGTACATGCTCGCAGCCGAAGGCGTCACGCCCGACCGACCCATCCTCATCGACCGCTTCCTGCACCACGCGCTCGAGTGCGAAGCCGACGCCATCTGCGATGGCACGCTGGCCTACGTGCCCGCGGTCATGGAGCACATCGAACTTGCGGGCATCCATTCCGGCGACTCCGCGGCCATCCTGCCTTCGGTCACCATCTCCGACAAGAACGTTAAGACCATCAAGGAGTACACGCGCCTCATCGCCGAGAAGATGCACGTCCAGGGCCTGATGAACATCCAGTACGCCATCGAGGACGACACCGTGTTCGTGCTCGAAGCCAACCCTCGCGCCAGCCGCACGGTGCCGCTGGTTTCCAAGGTCTGCGGCATCCAGATGGTGCAGATCGCAACCGACGTCATCACCCAGCCGCTGACGGGCCGCACCTCCCCCGTTGCCGAACTTGGCGAGGTCACCTACCCGCACTTCGGCATCAAGGAAGCTGTCTTCCCGTTCAACATGTTCCCCGAAGTTGACCCCGTACTCGGCCCCGAGATGCGCTCGACCGGCGAGGTTTTGGGCATGGCATCCACCTTCGGCGAGGCGTTCTTCAAGTCGCAGGAAGCCACGCAGACGGTGCTGCCGCTTGCGGGCACCGTGCTCATCAGCGTAACCGACCTCGACAAGCCCGAACTTGTGAAGGTCGCCAACAAGTACATCGAGTGCGGCTTCGACATCATGGCAACCGGCGGCACCTACACGGCGCTGCAGGAAGCCGGCATCCCCGCCACGCGCGTCAACAAGACCAGCGAAGGCCGCCCCAACCTGATCGACCACATCACCAACGGCGAAGTGGCGCTCGTCGTGAACACGCCGACGCCCACGCATCGCAGCGCAGGCGACGGCAGCCTCATCCGCCGCGCCGCCATCAAGAGCCACATCCCCTACATGACCACGATGTCCGCCGCATACGCCACGGCCGTGGGCATCAAGCAGGTTCTGGAGAACGGCACGAACGACGTCGAGTCGCTGCAGGAATACCACGCAGGCATCAAATAATCCGCACGTATCCTAAGCTTGCAGAAACCCCGCTTCGGCGGGGTTTCCTTTTGCAGTTGGGCAGCGCTTCGCTACAATAAGAGCATGGCAAACGCGCAATTCGAAAGAACGGCACTCCTTATAGGCGACTCAGCACTCGACGCGCTCGCCTCATCATGCGTGTGCGTGTTCGGCATCGGCGGCGTGGGCGGCGCGGTTGTAGACGCGCTTGCACGCGCAGGCGTCGGCGCGCTCGACCTTGTGGATTCAGACGTGGTCGAAGAGTCGAACATCAACCGTCAGTGGGTGGCACGCCACTCCACGCTCGGCCGCGCAAAGGTCGAAGTGGCACGCGAGATGGTGCTCGACATCAACCCCGAATGCAGCGTGCGCATACATCGTTGCTTCTACCTGCCCGAAACCGCCGAGCAGTTCGATTTCGCAAGCTACGACTACATAGTCGATGCCGTCGACACCGTAACGGCCAAGCTGAATCTCATCGAAGAAGCGCATCGCGCAGGCTCGCCCATCATCTGTGCGATGGGCGCCGGCAACAAGATGGATCCGACCGCGTTTCGCATCGCAGATATCTACGACACAACCATCTGCCCGCTTTCGAAGATCATTCGCAAAGAATGCCGCAAGCGCGGTATCGAAGCGCTTAAGGTGGCTTATTCAACCGAGCCCGCCATCTGGACGAACACGCCTGAAACGCCGGGGTCAACACCCTGCGTGCCCCCTGCGATGGGCCTCGCCATCGCCGCCGAAGTTGTGCGCGACCTCACCGCTTGCGCATCCGCGCCCGAGCGCCCTGCGCACCGTCCGCCTACGCGCTAACCCAGTCGGCCACCGCACGCAGGCGCAACCCCCAAGCAAAGCGCATAGCAAAAGGGCCCGCGCGTAGCACGAGCCCTTCGCAAAGCAAAGCGCAAGCTAGAACAGCAGATGCGCTATCGGACAAACGATAACCAGGCTGATGATCGTGCGCTCGAGGAACAGGAAGAACAGCTCGACGATGTTCACAGGGATCTTAGAGCCCAGGATCAGGCCGCCGACCTCGGAAAGATAGATCAACTGCGTAACCGAAACGACCGCCACAATGAAGCGCGCCATCGGGCTTGCAATGGTTGCCGCAGCGATTACCGAAGGCGTGAACATATCGGTGAAGCCGACGATCATGGTCTTGGACACAGCCTCGGCCTCGGGCACCTGCAACAGGTCGAGCAGCGGCATGAACGGCGTACCCAGGATCTCGAAGACCTGGGTGTAGTTGGCAAGCACGAGCGCCAGCGTGCCAATGCACATGACAACGGGCAGCACGCCGAACCACATGCCGGCGGCGTTCTTGACGCCGTTCTCGAGGAACTGCTTGATGCCGCGATGAGCATCGACGCGCCCGACGGCCAGGCTTAAGCCGTACTGCACCGAAGACGTGTAGCCATCGGGCAGCGATTCGCCCATGGCCTTGCCCGGCACCAGATAGTCGTCTTTCTTCCAACGCAGCGGTGGAATGCGCGGCAAAATGAGCGCACACACAACACCCACCAGGCAGATGAGCAGGTAATATGCTCCGAAGTAGTCCATAAGATCGACCTGCGCCAAAACCACGATGCTGAACGTGATCGACACAGCCGAGAAGGTGGTCGAGATGATCGACGCCTCGCGCGCCGAATAGTAGCCATCTTGGTACTGGTTGTTGGTCAGCATGACGCCGAGCGTGCCGTCGCCGATCCACGAAGTGATGCAGTCGACCGCCGCGCGGCCGGGGATGGTGAAAAGCGGGCGCATGAACTTGGTCAGGAGCGCACCGATGAACTCGAGCAGGCCGAAATCGAGCAGCAAAGGCAAAAGCAAACCCGCCAAGAAGAAGATGATGACGAGCACCGTAAGCAAATCGTTGAGCACGAACCCACCCGTATCGGCCGACGCGATGACGTAGAGGTTGCTCCCCTCTTCGGCCCCCGCACCCAGATAGGCGATCCAGATGAAGATGCAGCCCAGAACGCGGATGATCGCCCACACCGGCGTGGTCGAAAACGTCTCGTCGACAATGGGATACGACGTGATGAACGACGGCTTGCCGAGCGAAATAACGCCGAGCACCGCCGACGCCGTAACGATGATGCAGCACAGAAGCGGAAGCGCATCGCCGAGCACGCCCGCTATAAGGTCGGCCACGATCTTGATGACAACCGTCCACGAGCCGTCGTATTGCACGGGAATCATGAACAGGAGGATGCCGATAACCGAGGGGACGATAAACCCTAGGATCTGTTTCGCCGAATACTTTTCCATAATCCGCCCTTCTTTAGCGCAGCGTCGTAAAAGTGTACCAAAGCCGAACCGTTATCGCACGTCACCGCGCTAAAGCATGCACGCGAAAAAAAAATGCCCGCGGTCGGGACAGCCGCGGGCTCCAAGGAGAATGAGTTTGAAAGCGCAAACCTTCAAGCTCTTTAGTGCTAGGTTAACTATACCATATTTATTTAAGCTATTGCTTAATTATAATTTACACACAACGCCTGAACACAAGGTATTCGTTGAGCTTGCCCGTACGCCCATCGGCACGAAAACGCTCAACCAGGCTGGCGCGCCCGGCCACGGCACGAACAAGGGCATCGACATCGTCATCAGAAAAGCTATGGCAATAGCGAAACGCGTGCGGCACATCCTGCCAGCCGACAAGGTAATCGCCCGCATCGAGCGCCGCAGCTTCCAAACCCAGCTCGGAAAGCCCTGCGGCAGTTGTGGCGTAAGCGCGCTTGCGCATATGCGGCTCATCGGCGAAACGCCAAAGCGAGACTACTGCAAAGCCGCCCGGGCGCACCGCACCGATGAGCTCGCGCAGCAGGCGGACGCGCGCCTCCAACATGGGAACATGATGCAGAAATCCGAAGCTCACCGCCAAATCGGCTAGGCACGCAGATGGAAGGGCGGGTTCACCGGCGAGCAGCGCGCCCGCGATATCGCACGCGTGATAGCTCACCCATGCAGGCGCCTCCCCCACAAGCGCCTCGCAGTTGTCGAACGCATCGACAGCGAATTCGACATCGGGCAAGGTCTCGGCCAGGAAGCGCTCGAAGCGCAAGTTGCCGCACGCCGCATCGACCACGCACACGGTTTCGGCACGTTCGGCAGCGCACGTGCCCGCACGCTGCGTGTCGGCCCAAGCGCAGCCGTAGCCGTACAGCTCTTCGACGAGCCTGCCCCACCCCGGCCAGCCGCCTGCACGCGTCTCTGAAAACGACGCGGCGTTTTCCGCATAGAAGCGCGTATTCAAATCGCAGAGTATGTGAGCCGTTTCGCTATCCATGATTCACCTCGTCCATCATAGTAAAATAGCTCGTTGAAATGGATGAGCTTTTACGTGAAATAATCGAGCTTCTACGTGCGGGCGAAGACGTCGACCCGACGCGCCTCGCCGCGCTCGTGCGCGCACACAACAACGGCGTGCACAATGTGGCCGATCACTTGGCGAAAAAGCGCCTCTATCCCTATTACCTGCAGCTTAAGCGCGAAGATCCCGCTGCATGGGCCGCGCTCGGGCTTAACAGCGAACTCGAGGAGCGGCTGCTTGCAACGCTTCGCATGAAGCCGCGCCGTACCGCATCGGGCGTGGCAACCATCACAGTGATCACCCGCCCCCGCGCCTGCACAAGCGCATGCGTATACTGCCCCAACGACGTGCGCATGCCCAAAAGCTATCTGGCGGCCGAACCCGCTTGCCAGCGCGCCGAACGCAACTTCTTCGACCCGTACCTGCAGGTGGCAAGCCGGATGAAGGCGCTCACCGAGATGGGCCACGCCACCGACAAGGTAGAGCTCATCGTGCTCGGCGGCACTTGGAGCGACTATCCGCAAAGCTACCGGCTGTGGTTCACGCGCGAGCTCTTCCGCGCGCTCAACGAATGGCCCGATGTATGGGATAACACCCGAGAACGCCGCGGGGCCTACCTGCGCGCCGGCATCGCGAACACCGATGAGGAGCTTGCGCGGCAAACCGCTGCCGCACAGGCACAGGTCAACGCAGGCGAGCGCACCTACAACGATGCCGTAGCCGAGCTCTACGAGAACACGCCTTCCTGGCGCGCAGCCGCAACCTGGCAAACAGCCACGCTCGAAGAGGTGCAAGCGGCACAACGCGAAAACGAAACCGCAGCTCATCGCGTTGTCGGCTTCGTAATCGAAACGCGTCCCGACCTCATCGACCCCGAAGCCCTCACCGAGATCCGCCGCCTGGGATGCACCAAGGTGCAGATCGGCGTGCAGAGCCTCGATGCCGAAATCCTCGCCGCCAACGGACGCGCCGCCAATCGCGCAACCGTCGAGCGCGCCTTCGATCTGCTGCGTCTCTTCGGTTTCAAGATCCATACGCACTTCATGGCAAACCTCCTCGGCGCTACGCCAACAAGCGATATAGCCGACTACCAGCGCTTCGTCACCGAGCGCGCGCTTCAGCCCGACGAGGTGAAGCTCTACCCGTGCGCACTCGTTAAGGGAACGGGGCTCATGGCCCGCTTCGCCGATGGAAACTGGCGGCCCTATACCGAAGAGGAGCTCGTCGACGTGCTCGTGGCCGACACGATGGCGACGCCTGCGTGGATGCGCATCTCGCGCATGATCCGCGACATCTCGGCCGAAGACATCGTGGCGGGCAACAAGAAGACCAACCTGCGCCAAATGGTCGAAGGAGCCATCCGCAAGCGCGGCCTTGCCGCCGACGTGCGCGAGATCCGCTTCCGCGAGATAAGCACCGACCCGCCGGCGCTGAGCGAGCTTGCACTCGAAGTCGTACCCTACGAAACCGCAAGCACCACCGAGAACTTTTTGCAGTGGGTAGCCCCGGATGGGCGCATAGCAGGGTTTTTGCGCCTGTCGATGCCGCAGGAGAGCGCGTTTTCCCACTACACGGGCCTGCCCACCGCGCCTGGATCCGCAATGATCCGCGAGGTGCACGTCTACGGCACCGTTGCGCGCATGGGCGAAGCGGGTTCCTCGGCTCAGCACCACGGCCTCGGACGCAAGCTCGTTGAAACCGCCTGCGATATAGCACGCGCAAACGGGTACAATACGATACACGTAATCAGTTCGGTGGGAACGCGCGAATACTACCGAAGCCTCGGCTTCGCAGACGGAGCGCTTTACCAGAGCAAGGAGTTGTAATGCAGTTCAATTGGGCGATGCTGGCGCTCTTCGCCGTATGCGGCATCGTCTTCATCGTGCTCGGCGTGCGTCGCTACCAACATGCGAAGGCCCGCGGCCCCATCGATATCGAAGCCGCTGCCACGCTGCGCGAGAAAGACGCACTCACCCAAGCCGCGCAGGCCACGCGCATCCGCTGGATAGCGCTCATCGTGGTCGGCGTGTGGTTTCTGGTGCTCGCCATAGCTGTGCTCGCGAACTCCACCGCGGCTCTCGTGCTCTTGGTGGTCATCCCGCTTGGCATCGGCATGTTCGCCTTCGGCGTGTACTTCGCAATCGCGCCCGCGTTCTACCGCGTGCGCGTGGACGACGCCAAATACGTGGAAGCGCAAAACGATCCCCAGCCGCGCGAGAAGGACAAGGTTTCACGCCTGGTGTTCAGCTACACCGTAGACGGCGAGAAGTACGTCACCGCCTCGCAAGACGATATGATTCCCGGGCGTGCGGACGAATTCAAAGCGGGTCTTCCCTATACCATCTGGGTAAACGCCGGCAAACCTTCCTACTTCCGCGTGCGCCGTTGGAAGTACTTCCCAAGCGGAGTGCTTTCCATCATCGTGGGTGCCGCCGTGGTAGTCGGCCCGATCATCGGGATCTTAAGCGTCTAGAAGCCACGCGCCGCACACCGCAAGAGCGAACGCAAAAGGGCGGCCGTGATGGCCGCCCTTGCATCCTCATGGATAACGCCCGCCGCGCGCCTTACAGGCCCGCCGCCTCCTTGAACGCCGCCATGAGGTCGGCGTACTCGGTGTACGCGGGGATATCGGGGTTGGCTGCAGCGATGGCATCGGTCGTGCGGAACAAGAAGCCCGCCTTGCTCGCGCGGATCATACCCAGGTCGTTGAAGCTATCGCCCCAAGCGATGGTCTCGAAGCCAACCGACTGAAGCGCGCCGACCACATCGAGCTTCGAACCCGGCTCGCGCAGCTTGAAGCCGGTGATCTCGCCGTCATCTGCGACGATGAGCTCGTGGCAGAAGATGGTCGGCCAATCAAGCTTCTTCATCAACGGTTGCGCGAACTGCGAGAACGTGTCGGACAAGATGATGACCTGCGTATACGTGCGCAGCTCGTCCAGGAATTCCTTCGCACCCGGCATAGGGTCGATGGTTGCGATTACCTCCTGGATCTCCTTGATGCCGATGCCGTTTTCCTTCAAGATGGCCAGGCGCTGCTCCATCAGCTTGTTGTAATCGGGTTCGTCGCGCGTGGTGCGGCGCAGGGCCTCGATGCCCGTGGCCTCGGCAACGCCGATCCAGATTTCAGGGTAGATGACGCCTTCCATATCGGTGCATACGATGTTCATTGAGAATCCTTTCGTCTCGTCTGGGCTTGTCCCGATTATCTTCCATTCACCGCAACGCGGCGCGACAAAGGCCGCATTTTCGGCAAACGAAACAACGATTTAAAGAACGGGAATGAGCAGCCGGCTAAAACCGCCGCGCCCGAACCGCGCGCTAGGCAAGCGCAAGGATCTGTTCGCGCAGCTCGCGGTAGCGCTCTGTACGCTCGAAGGCCACCTGGCATTCGCGGAAGTCCATACCGAATGCCCCGCGCGTGACCATGATGTTCGGCGGCGCCTGGATGCGCTTGAACACGTTGTTGGACATCTGGTGCAGCACCCATTCAAGGTCGTCGACGAACGCCTGCGGGTTGCCATCGAGCCCGTAGTAGCGCACCCACTTGGCAACGGGACTCGCCTGCAGGCGGTCGCGCAGGTAGTCGCTCATAACGCGCTCGACCCCATAGCCCGGGTAGTCGGTCAGCTGCTCGACCAGCCAATCGTGATAGAACCACTTCATCGGATCGACCTGGCCGCTTGCAAGCTCGGCCGTTGGCGGGCATTCCCACTCCATGCCTTCCTCGCAAACAGTGGGGATAAGACGTTCAGGGATGGTTTCGTCGCCGTGGATATCGTTGATGTAGCGCGCAAGATCGAACAGGCGCGCCTTGGTCACGTCGCCGAGCGGCGAGATGGCCCCGATGGCATCGCCGTAGAGCGTGGCATAGCCGAACAGCGTTTCCACCTTGTTGCCGTTGTTCATGATGACGCCGCCCTCTATCTGGGCAAACGTCGAGAGCATATGGCCGCGGATACGAGCTTGGGCGTTCTCGTGCACAAGGCTCAACTGCGCGCTCGGGTCGTAGCCGTATTGCTCAAGCACATCGTCGGTTGCCTTGACAAGCGCTTCGATCGAGCCGTTGACCAGGCGAATTCCCAGCTTTTCGGCCACCTGGTAGGCATTGGCCTTCGTGGCATCGGAGTTGTAGCGCGTGGCGAGGTTGTAGCCGACTATGCGGTCGCGATCGGCTAGTGCATGCAGCAAAAGCACTGCCGTCACGCTCGAATCGATGCCGCCCGAAAGCCCGATGACCCACTTCGGCTTCCACGGGAACACCTGCTCGTCGAAGCGGCGCAGCGTCGATACCAGCGCCCAGAAGAGCTTCGGGGTCTGATCGGCCGCACCCGATGCCGCCTGAGCAGCAAGCTTGCCGCGCGGCGAATCGTCGATAAGGCCGCCCTCTTCCTCGAAAGAATCGCGCAGCGCGAACACGCAGGTGCCCTGCGCATCGTATACGCTCGAGCCGCCATCGAAGGCGAGCACGTTCTTCGAGGTGTTCTGCATGCCGACCGCATTCACGTAGATGAGCGGGCAGATGCCGCCGAGGTTGCGCACGTGCTCGGCCACGCGCTTGGTGCGCCCTGCCTCCTTGCCGAAGGTCCAAGGCGATGCGCTGACGTTGATGATGGCATCGCATCCTGCGCTTACGTAATGCGCCGTGGGGTCGACGGCGTAATCGCCCGACCACAGGTCCTCGCATATCTCGAGACCCACCCGATACGTCTCACCGCGCACGGTGAAGGCGAACGGCGCCAAGTAATCGCGCTCGAGCGCGCGCTCCGGATAGTAGGAGGCGTCTTCGATCGACGAACAGAAATAGCGATCGTCGTCGAACACGCGATAGCTCGGCTGCAGCGTCTTGATGTAGCGCCCCGCAGGAGCGCATCCCGCGCCCTCGCGCGCAACCCACTCGCCATCCTGCGCGAAATAGGCCGTGTTGTAGCGCACGCGGCGCCCATCGCGGCCCCGATGATCCTCGCCCGCATACGAGCGACCCACGTTTCCCCAGATGACGCCTATCCCCTTCGAGCACTCGCGAATCTTCTCGTTGAACTCGTCCAGATAATCGACGAAGCTCTCATCGGCCCATTTGTCAGCTAGGAAGTAACCTCCCACGCACATTTCGGGGAAGACGACCAAATCGGCACCCGCGGTCTTCGCGCGCTGGATATAGCTATCGATGATGGCGAAGTTGTGGCTTGGCTTGCCCGCAACGACATCGATCTGCGCGAGGTAGATCTTCAGGTTGGAAATGCTCGGCATATGCGCCTACCCTTCGAGCTCGACGCTCTGCTTGGCAGCCTTCTCCTCGGCCGAGCGCGCCAGCGCATCAACGCTTGGGGCATCGACATCGCCCTGGATGGCACGCTTGAAGCGCGGCAGGTGAAGCGGCTGATCGAAGGCGTCGCGGTTGAAGAAGAGCCACATCGACAAGCCCAGCATAAAGAGGCCCGGCAAAATGGTGCCCGCGTAGAACAAGTCGACTGCTGCGAAGAGCATGAGCAGCATAAGCGAGATAGCCCAGACCGTGCGGAACCGGTTGATGAGGCCAAACGCAATCACGAGCATGACCAGCCCCATGACCACGGCAAGCCACCCCGGGAAAAGCGTCGAGAGGTCGACGAACTGAATCATGAGCAGGTACGGCTGCAGAATGGAGCTCGCCACCGACAAAACGATGTTGACGATGCCGACGATGCCGACCATAACGCCCGAAATCCATGCGACGTCCTTGGCCTTCTGCAGCTCGGAGGCGTCCTTCTTGCTCTTGAAGAAGCCCGACTGCGTGAGCATGAACGCGCCGATGCAAAACGGTATCCAGAACATGATGCCGCGGTAGACCAAGGCGATGGCCGTCGCGGTGTTGACCGAACAGCCGCTTGCCGTGAGGATCATGATGATAGCGGCCTCGACCACGCCCACACCCTGCGGCGTGGGGCTCACGATCACCGATACCGCTGCGAGTGCGAATGCGGCGATGAGCGGGCCGAGTTCGGTGAAGCCGAATGCGTAGCCGATGGCGATCAAGCACGACATGTTGAGAATAGCCGAAAGCGACGCCCATGCGATCGTGGTGAAGGTGCCCATGGGATTGGCCGCGAGCGTGGCCGCATTGTTGAC
>R11__coassemble_778_pt1 | contig 19663 bp, 14 predicted proteins | sample R11__metabat2_high_PE_032 | metagenome-assembled genome bin R11 | reverse complement strand
CGATGCAGATGCATCTAACGAACGCTGCTAATTATCAGTGTCCCCGCGTTCCACGCTACAGGCGGATCCGTAGAGCGGCAACCGCGGCCGCGGTCGCAGCGCCAAGCGCCTCGATCGCAAGCAGCAGCCAAGGTGCGCTCGCATCGCCCGTGGCGGGAAGCGTACTTGCGGCGGAACCCTTGCGCTGGCTATCGCTGTCCTTGCTCGAGTCGTCCGAATCCGGATCGTCGGGATCGTCTGGCTCGGGAACAGGGTCGCGCTCTTCGACGATTTCGCCGTAGCTGAAAAGCTCGAACGTCGCCTCGCCATCGCCCGGCACTTCGAGTTTGCCAAATCCAGCGTTGTCGAGCAGCTCCACTGATGCCGGCAAAAGCCCGCTGCCGTTGACGATGAGCCCGTAGTTCACGACGGTGCTGGCTACGGGCGGATCGAGCGCGATGCGCTTGGTCACGACGGTCGGGTTGGCCGGGTCGGGCTCGATCGGGATGATGGCATCGGGTGCCGCTGCCAGGTAGATGTTGCCTTCGCCCTTGGCGTTGTGGATGGTGGCGTAGTTGGTCAGCTGCCCGGGCCGAAGCACGATATCGCCGTTGTTCTGCAGCAGCGCATCGGTGTAGATGCCGCCCGCCGAATCGGTGCCGTTGAACAGCTCGCCCTTGCGCACGTTCTCCTGCGTGACGTCGTCTTTCCAGGCGATCTGGATGCCGCGGTGGTAGGAGAACGTTCCCTTGTCGGGGTCGTTCGAGGTGATCAGGTCTTCGTAGTTGCCGTTGTTCACGAGCGTGCCCAGGTTGTACAGGCGCCCGTACACGAGCATGGCGCCGTTATTGGTAAGCGTTGCGCCCGCTTCGACCGTCAGCTCGCCCCAGCCCTTGTTCGTAGAAGGGGTTGTTCCGGGCTGGATGGGCTTGCCCTCGGTGCCTTCGATGGTGATGATGCCGTTGTTCACAAGCTCGCCGCCGGCGTTCAGGTCGAGGATGCCGTTGTTGAGCGTCCCCGATTGCTCGCCGGGCATTGTGGTGGTGGCGCCGTCCCATTCGATTTCCAGCTGGCAGGTGTCATCGATGATGAGCTTGCCGCCCGCGTTCCAGAAACAGATTACGTACATGGTTTACAATGCTTGCAACGGGCTCGCGGGGCGGGCCGCTAGGGCTTAAGGCGCTTGGAGGAAACCGTATGGTCAAGACAACATCCGTGCCGGAAGAGCAGATTCCCTATATCGTTAAGCGCTTGCTCGAGAACATCGAGGCTGCGCTCATGATCGACCTGCAAGCCGATCGCTACTTCATCCTGAAGATCGACGACGCCCAGGCCGAGGAAAGCGCGAGCTACGGCGGATGCTTCAGCGCCTGGTTCGCATCGTTTGTCGACTCGATGTACGTGCACGAAGAGGACGTGCAGCGCTTCTTGGAAATGACCGACATCGAGTTTCTGCGCAAGCATTTCAGCGAAACCTCCGAGCGCATTTCGTTTTCATATCGGCGCATGTACGGCGATGAGCCGCGCTGGGTGTCGCTGCGGATCTTTCCCATGGAGGACTACTCCGAGACCAAGCAGAACGTGCTGCTGTTCGTGGAGCTCGACGACTCGGTGGAGGCCCAGCAGCTGGCCTCCACGGCGCGCGCGCAGTACGCGTTCATGTCCTCGCTTGCCGATTCGTACGTGACCATGCACGTCATCGACTTCGACGAAAACCGCGTTTTGGATGCGAAGGTCAATCGGGGCGACTCGACCAACGCCGCGTGGGTAGAAGACGCGGCCGAGGTTATGCGCAAGACGATGATTGCGCGCATAGTGCCCGAATACGTGGAGCGGGCGCTTGCGTTTTGCGACCTATCCACCATCATGGAGCGGCTTGCGGACAAGAAATCGCTTTCGTGCGAGCTTCTCGGAAAGCGCCTCGGCTGGGTGCGTGCGCAGTTCATCCCCATGGTCATGCCCGGGCTCGATCACGTGCGCTACCTTATCTTCACCACCACCGACATCGATGCCGAGAAGCGTCGAGAGACGGATTTGACCCGCCTCGGCACCGAGCTTTCGCTTGCAACGCGCATCCAATCCGAATCGGTGCCGAACCTTTTCCCGGCCTTTCCCGATCGCGAAGAAATCGACGTGTACGCCAGCATGGTGCCCGCCAAGGAGGTCGGCGGCGACTTCTACGATTTCTTCTTCTTGGACGACACGCATTTCTGCATGGTCATCGCCGACGTTTCGGGTAAGGGCGTTCCGGCGGCGCTCTTTATGATGGTGTCGCAGGTGCTGGTCAAAAACCAGGCCTACCAGTGCTACTCGCCGGGTGATGTGCTCGCGCGCGTGAACAACGTGCTGTGCGAGAAGAACGTCGGCGACATGTTCGTCTCGGTGTGGTTGGGCATCCTCGACTTGGAGACGGGCGTGCTCACACATGCGAACGCGGGCCATGAGAACCCCGCCATCCGCCGCGCCGATGGAGCGTTCGAGCTGGTGCGCGATCACCATGGCCTGGTGCTTGCGGCCATGAGCGGCATGGCGTATCGCGAGTACGAGCTGGCGCTTAACCCGGGCGATGTTATCTACGTGTACACCGACGGCGTTCCCGAGGCCACCGATGCGGCCAACCACCTGTTCGGCACGGAGCGCATGCTCGATGCGCTGAACAGCGTCGAGGCGGAAAGCGACTGCCAGGCGATAGTCGATGCGGTAAGCGCGCACGTCGATGCGTTCGTAGGCGACGCCGAGCAGTTCGACGACGTGACGCAGCTATGTGTGAAGTACAACGGTCCGAGCACTGGCGGCACGGTTGCGCAGATAAAGCTCGAGGCTATCGTGGAAAACGTGCCGAAGGTGACGGCTTTCATCGAGGAGCAGCTCGAAGAGGCGGGCTGCAACCCCCGCACCATCACGCAGGTGGATATCGCCATCGACGAGCTCTTCAGCAACATTGCGCACTACGCGTACAAGCCCGACATGGGCATGGCCACCGTGCGCTTCGAGCTTATCGGCGAAGATGCGCGCACGGCCAAGATCACCTTCATCGATGCGGGCAAGCCCTACAACCCGCTTGAGGCCGAAGACCCCGACACCACACTTTCCGCCGAGGAGCGCGAGGTGGGCGGCTTGGGCGTGTTCATCGTCAAGAACACGATGGATTCTGCGGAATACCGCAACGTGAACGGCTGCAACATCCTTACCATCTGCAAGGCGATTTAGCGCAACGTGCGTGGCTTGCTGGGGTACCATAGGGAAGACGAGTTTAGAAAGCGGGTTGACATGGAGATCACCAAGACGCAAGAGGCCGCAACGCTTACCGTAGCGCTTGCGGGTCGCATCACCACCAACACGGCTGGCGAGGTCGGCGAGGCTCTCGAGGATCTGTCCGGCGTCGAGCGCTTGGTGCTCGACTTCGCGGGTGTGGAGTTCATCTCTTCGGCGGGACTGCGCGTGCTGCTCGTGGCGCAGAAGGCCATGATGGCGAGCGGTGGCGCGATGGTGCTCAAGAACGTGAACGACGACGTCATGGACGTGTTCGACGTCACCGGTTTCGCGGACATCCTTACTATCGAAGAGTAGCTGCGGCGGCGCGGCTGGCTCGGACGGCTCGGCTGGCGCGGCCGGGTCGGCGGGCTGGCGCGGCGCTACGCGCTGAACAGGTTCGCTTCGAGCACGTCCATCAGGTTCTCGTTTACCCCGTGCAAACACCACGGCAGCGCTTGCAGCGCGGCGTAGGGACGCATGGTCGCATCGAGCGCGGCCAGCTCGTCGGGCGTGCGCGCGTCGAAGTACTCCTCGGCAAAGATATCCCACACCTGCGCCATGGTTTCGGTCGAGACGTGGTACAGGTCGTCGGCCATGGCGTCGTTTAAGTAGTGGCATGCGAAGTACAGCGCGCCCAAATCCATCAGGTGGTTTCCGTAGCAGAAGTCGGGCAGGTCGATGAGCAGCGCATCGCCCGCGGGCGTGAGGATGACGTTGCCGATGTGGAAATCGCCGTGGCAGCAGACCTCTTCGGGCTCGATGGCGTCGATGGCGCGCTCGATTGCCGCGCGCTGCTCGCTGGTGAAGCAATCGAGCTGCGCGGCTATCGTGCGCAGGCGTGCAATCTGGCTGGGGAAGACCGCCTTATCGCACGGTGTCGCGTGTAGGCGCTTTGCCATCTTCACCAGCTCGAGCACGTAGGTGCGGATGTTGGCGGGGTCGTCGGCTATCAGGCGCGAGAGGCTCTTTTTGCCCTTCACCTTCTCGAAGATGACGCCGTTGCGGTCGCCCACGCGGATGAGCCCGCCCGCGAGCGGGGTGGGGATGCCGAGCGCCAGCACGCCGCGCGCATAGCGCATCTCGCGCTGGGCCTCGGCCGCGGGAACGAACGGTTCGTAGAGCTTGATCATGGCGTCGCCGTCGGCCGACCAGTAGCTTTTGGCCGTGTAGCCGCCGCCGAACTCTTCCGCGGTGGTTATGTCGTACTCGTCGGGGGCGCGCAGCACGCTGATGAACCCGTCGACGCCCGCCTCGGAAAGCTGGCGCGATACGCGCTCGCTGGCGTTGACGATGCAGAACTCGGCACCGGCCGCGCGGGCGCTGAGCAGGGCGCGCATGGCTGCGAGCTGGATGATTTCCACGCCGCAGAAATCGAGCTGCGCCACATCGCTACGCTTGGCCGCCGCGGTTACTTCATCGACGTTGTCGCAGGTGATAGCCCCGGAAACGGTGGCAGTGCGGTCATCGCCGATAACGACTTCGAACGTTGTGTCGGTGTCGAGCGCAGAGTGCGCGTTTTGGGTGTTGGAGTGTGCTTCTGCCATCGTGGTCGTCCTTTCGTTGCGTGGTGCGTGGTGCGGGCGAGCGGGCTTGCCGGTTCGTTGGCTCGTCAGCGGTCGCCCACATGCGAGCCGGTCCGTCGGATGCCGCCGGCGCCGGTCCGCGGGCTACTCCGCTGCTGCGGCGTCGCTTCCGAAGAGCGCTTCGAGCTGCTTGAACGTGCGCTGCGCATGGCGGCGCGCCCGCTCGATATCGCCGTTGCCGCTCACCTCCAGGTAGTAGCGCATAAGGCCCTCGATGCCCCATCCTTGGCGGTACACGTACACGATCAGCAGGTGGCGCAGCACCGCCGATTCGGCCATGATGTCGAGCTCGTTGGCCTCGATGGTAGCCTGGGTGTATTCGACCACATCGTCGGCGAGTTCGGTCTTGGCCCGCTCGATCTGCCCGATGGTGGTGAAGCCCATGTTCTTGAGCAGCTGCAGGAAGTTGCGCATCTGCGAGCCTACGATTTCGACGCCGCTCGTTTCGGCGATGCGCTCGGTCAGCTCGCTAAACGGGCTCGTGCCCAAGTACATCGTCCAGCTATCGCCGTCGAGCTTCACGTCGTCGAAGCGCCGCTCCACAATCAGCGCGCGCATGCGCTCGCGATACGCTTCGATCTCGTCGCGCAGGTCGTGGAACTCCGAATCGGCCACTTCGAGCAGGCCCGCCAAGCGGTTGAGCTTGCGGATATAGGTTGCGGGCACCTCTATGTCGCTTTTGTAGCCCGTGTCGTGGAACACCGTGGCCCACACGTGCTGCAGCGTCGTGCGCATCTGAATCTCGAAGCGCAGCTCGTTGACCGCCGGGTGCTCGGGGTCGGCGTACAGGTTTTCGGGGATGCGGCAGATGTAGTGCAGGCTTAGGTATCCGAAGCGGTCGGTGTCGAGCAGCTTGCGCTTGTCGACCGAGTTTTCCCAGTCCACGTCGAAGATTGCCGCAACGTCTTCGGCGACCAGGTCGATTTCGTCCTCGTAGAAGGTGACCACGCGCACACCCACCAAGTCGGTGATGTCGGCAAGCTTCTTGTACTTGTAGCCCTTCAGCTCGAGCTTGCCCGCGAGGCTCTTCTCGCTCTTCACGCGGCTGTCTACGGCGTTGACGAGCATGTTGCGCTCGCGCACGATGCGCTCGATCTCGTGTACGGCTATGTCGCGGATGATGGCGAGGTCGGCTTGCTTCTCGCGGAACTCCTCGAGCATGAGCTCGCATTTCATGTCCATGGTTCACCTGCTTCGGCGTTCGGATTCTTGGCGCTTCTATTTTACGATACTGCCGCGTTCCACGGGTTCCGCGTTCCACGGGTTCGCGGCGAAAAAGTCGAGCTTTCATCATCGATCGACTTCTAACTGGCGGGAATCGCGAGCTTTCATCATGCCGCGTCGACCATATGGCAAAAATGCCGAGCTTTCATCATCGGTTGGCACTTCGGCGTGATGAAAGCTCGGCTTTTTGACAGCAAGCCCTGGCGCGATGATGAAAGCTCGCGATTCTCGCCAGATTCAACTTAGCGGTCGTTGCTGGGCGGCGATTCGCCTCGCCGTTTTCGCCTATCGGTGGTACGCTGGTGCAAGGCAATCGCGTGGAAACTCCGCGTTACTTATTAGAGAAAGGCGATTCGATGGCCGCTGACAAGCTGTATCTGGGAAGCATCATCACCATGGAACCCGGGCATCCCGTGGCGCAAGCCGTTACCGTGAAGGACGGCCGCATCCAGTTCGCGGGCTCAGTTGAGACAGCTCGCGCGCTCTGCGACGACGCCACCGAGGTCATCGACTTCGGCGACAACTGCATCTATCCGGGCATCATCGAGGGCCATTGTCATCCTGATATGGCGGGCGTGCGCATCAAGCTGCAGGCCGACCTGACTGCGGGTCAGACCATGCCTGAGTACGTCGAGCTGATGGGCGCCTTCATCAAGGCGAACCCGGGCCAGGAAGAATACCGCGGCGCTGGCTGGTGCGAGCGCGAGTGCAAGCCCACTGCCGCCATGCTCGATGCCATCTGCCCCGATGCCGCCGTGGTGCTGCAATCGGTCGACGGCCACTCCATGTGGTTCAACACCGCGGGCATGCGCAAGTACGGCATCAACAAGGAAGCCGTTGATTACTGGGGCACCGACATCATCCGCGTCGGCGCCGATGGCGAGCCGACCGGCTACATCTCCGAAGGCCCTGTGACCAAGATCATGCTGGCCGCCGCCTATACCGATGAGCAGCGCGATGCATCGTACCTCGCTTGGCAGGATTTCGCGTTCGCGCACGGGCTTACCGCGTGCTTCCACGCGGGCATCACCGAGAACACGTGCAAGATCTACGCGCGCCTGGAGAAGGCGGGGCTGCTCAAGATCCATACGTTCGGCGTGTTCATGGTCGATGAGCATTGCGAGGACTACGTTGCCGAGGTGCAGTGTGCGCGCGAGCTGGCCGAAACGTACAACAGCGAGCACTTCCAGATCGTGGGCATCAAGGTCTTCATGGACGGCGTGGTCGAAGCGCACACCGCTTGGCTGCTCGAAGGCTACGCTGATAACCCCGAGGCCACCGGCGTGAAGCGCATGCGCGACCCCGAGCGCGTGACCGCGCTTTTCGAGGCGGCGGCCAAGGAGGGCTTCCTAGTGCACTGCCACACGATCGGCGATGGCGCCGTCAAGTTCGCGGTCGATTGCATCGAGGCCGCTGAGAAGCGCGCGGGTGATTTCACCGCGCGCCACGCGCTCTGCCACCTGCAGGTTATGCGCCCCGAGGATGTGAAGCGCATGGCCGACCTGCGCATTACGCCCGTGGTCGCGCCGCTCTGGGTGCCCAAGCACCCGGTTTACTACCCGCAGGGCGTCGAGGGTCTCGGCGAGGAGCGCGCTGCGCACATGTATCCCATCAAGTCGTTTATCGACGCAGGTGCGCCCGTGGTGTTCCACACCGATTACCCGGTTTCCACCGACATGGGCGTTCCGCGCTCGATGTACTGTGCCGTGCTTCGCACCAGCCCGGACCTCGGTGAGGCCGGCGTGCATTGGCCCGAGGAGCGCATCTCGCGCGAGCAGGCGCTCGCCGCGCTCACATCGGCCGCGGCCTACAGCATGAAGCAGGAGGATAAGCTTGGCATGATCGCCCCTGGTTACGTGGCCAATCTTTCCGTGTTCGACAAGAACTTCCTGGTCGACGACATCGAGGAAGTGGGCGCTTCGCAGCTTGTTGCCACCGTGGTCGACGGCGAGGTCGTCTATCGCGCCTAGCGCTTGCCTGCGAGTTGTATGGGGCGCGCGAGCCAGCTGGTTCGCGCGCCTTTTTCTGTTCCCATGGCAAATCCGAGCGCTAAAACCGTCGCGATTGCACGCGCTGCCCAAGGCCAACGCGTGCCGCCCGCGGGCCTCGCGGCGGAGGGGATTGTAAAAAGTTGCGCACGTGCGCTCCTCCGTTTTGTTCGCGGTCCCGTAAATGGCTATAATCGAAACCGCTAATCAATCGAGGGAGAGGGGTCTGCTATGACCGAAGAAACGCCTGTTGTCGGCATCATCATGGGCTCGAAGTCCGACCTGCCCACCATGCAGCCGTGCATGGATCAGCTCGACGAGTTCGGCGTACCCTACGAGGTAATCATCGCGAGCGCGCATCGCAAGCCGGCGGTGGTGCACGAGTGGGCCGAAACCGCCTACGACCGCGGCATTCGCGTGGTCATCGCGGCTGCCGGCAAGGCGGCGCACCTGGGCGGCGTGGTTGCGGCGTTCACGGCCAACCCCGTCATCTGCGTGCCGATGAAGACATCCGACTTGGGCGGCTTGGACTCGCTGCTTTCCATGGTGCAGATGCCGTCGGGCGTGCCGTGCGCCACGGTTGCCATTAATGGCGCCAAAAACGCTGCCATTTTGGCTGTTCAGATGCTTGGCACGGGAGATGCCGACATGCATCAGAAGATCGTCGACTTCAAGCGCGAGATGGCCGAAGCGTAAGGCCGCATCATCGCGTGCAACACCGCCGCCCGCTGCATGCAGGCGCGCGTCTGTTATTGCCGAGCCGGTCATTGGGAGGGAATGTCCGCATGCAAGAGGGAACCAGTAAAAAGCTGCTGATGGGCAATGAGGCCATCGCTCACGCCGCGCTCGAGGCGGGCGTGCGCGTGGTGGCGGGCTATCCGGGCACGCCGTCGTCCGAGGTGATCGAGACCATCGCCAAGCTGCGCGCGCAGGGCAAGGCCCACGGCGTGCACGTCGAGTGGTCCACCAACGAGAAGAGCGCGCTCGAAGTGCTCGTGGGCGCATCGTATGCGGGTGCGCGCTGCCTGTTCACCTGCAAGCAGATGGGCATGAACGTGGCGGCCGACGCGCTGATGAGCGTCAACTACGTGGGCATCAAGGGCGGCCTGGTGCTGCTCGTGGCCGACGACCCGGGTCCCATCTCGTCGCAGACCGAGCAGGACACGCGCCGCTTCGCTGCCTTCGCCAAGATTCCGGTGCTCGATCCGGCAACTCCCGAGCAGGCTTTCGCCATGACCAAGGCCGCGTTCGACCTCTCCGAGAAGTACGGCACGCCGGTTATCGTGCGTCCGACCACGCGCATCGACCACGCAAGCACGTTTTTCACCTTCGCGAACGAAACCCACGCGCGCCCCGTGCCCGAAGAGGGCTTCGAGCGCGATTCCAAGTGGATCATCTTCCCGGCGCGCGCGTATGCGGCGCATGGCGAGATCAACGATCGCCTGCCGCGCATCGCGCATGATGCCTCGAACCCCGATCGTCTTTCGGAAGGCTCGCTTGCCGCGTTCAACCCGCTGTTCGGGAAGGGCCCCAAGATCTTGGTGGGCGGCCAGTTGTGCGACCAGGAGGCCAACTTCGTGCAGGATGCCGAGGTGGCCGATGACTTCTGGAGCGCGCGCCTTGGCATCGTGGCCGGCGGCGTTACGGCGTCGTACGCGCTCGAGGCGCTCGCCGAGCTCGAAGACCGTGCCGAAAAGTTGGGCGCAAGGCTTCCCAACTACCGCTTTATGCAGGTTGGCACGCCGTACCCGTTCCCCGAGGAAGCTGCCAAGCGCTTCGTGGAAGGGCTCGACTCGCTGCTCGTGCTCGAGGAGCTCGACTTCGTGTTGGAGGATGCGTTTACCCGCCTTGCCGGGCGCGAGCATCTGATGCTCGATGTGTTCGGCAAGCTGACCGGTCACGCGCGCGACCGCGGCGAAAACGATGTGAATGACGTGGCCTCGCGCATCATGGCTTACCTGGGAATCGACCCGTCGTTGGCGCTGGCCGCGGCCCCTTCCATCAAGGCCGAGCTGCCCGTGCGCCCACCGGTGCTCTGCCCAGGGTGCCCGCATCGCGGCAGCTTCTACGCCATCAAGAAGGCCCTCGGCAAGCGCGAATGCGTGCTTTGCGGCGACATCGGTTGCTACACGCTTGGCAACGCCAAGCCGCTCGAGGCTGTGGATACGTGCCTGTGCATGGGCGCGGGCATCACCATGGCGCAGGGCTTCTCCATCGCCGAGCCGGACAAGAAATGCGTTGCCTACGTGGGCGATTCCACGTTTTTCGCAAGCGGCATGACGGGTATCGCGAATGCCGCCTACAACGGTCACGACATCACGGTGGTCGTGCTCGACAACGCCACAACCGCCATGACCGGCGCGCAGCCGCATCCGGGCACGGGCGTCACGCTTATGGGCGAGCGCCGCGAGCCGCTTTCGATCGATGCGGTGCTGCGCGCGTGCAACATCACGTGCATCGTGCACGCCAACCCGCTCAACCAGGAGCAGGCCGTTGCCGCCGCGCGCGAGGCCATCGATTTCGAAGGCCCCTCGGCCATCGTGTACGAATCGCCCTGCGTGCAGCTGATCAAGCCCGCACCTGCGGTTTCCATCAACGCGCAGACCTGCACGGGCTGCAAGAAGTGCGTGACCGAGATCGGCTGCCCGGGCATCGGCTTCACGCTTACGGCGCAAGGTCCCAAGAGCGGCGATCGCGGCCAGGCGTTCGTCGACCCCATGCAGTGCAACGGGTGCGGCTTGTGCGTGCAGACCTGCCCGTTCAAGGCCATCGAGCTGCCCGAAGCCGCTGGCGCGGAAGGAGGCCCCCATGCTTGATATCATGCTCACCGGCGTCGGCGGCCAGGGAACGGTTCTCGCCGCTAAGATTCTGGCGCAGGCCTCGCAGGAGCGGGGTTGGCGCACGCGTACCGCCGAGACTATCGGCATGGCGCAGCGCGGCGGCTCGGTCGTGTCGCACGTGCGCATGGGCAACGAGGGCGAAGAGGTGTTCTCGTCGATGATCCCGTACGGCTTGGTCGATTTGATCATCGCGTTCGAGCCTGCCGAGGCAGCGCGTGTGCTGCCGTATCTGGCGCCGGGTGGCGCGCTGGTTACCGCCTCGCACGGGGTGCAGCCGGTAACGGCGGCGCTTTCGGCCGACCCGTATCAGGCCGACGTCATGCTCGAGAAGCTGCGTCGCTATTTTGCGGAGGAGCCCGAGAAGCTCACCATCGTGGACGAGACCGAGCTCATGAAGAAGGCGGGTTCGCGCAAGGTGCTCAACACCATCCTGCTCGCGAAGGCCCTGCAAACCGGTCAGCTCCCGCTCGACATCGACGACCTGAAGGCCGCCGTGTGCATCTGCGTGAAGCCGGCCTTCATCGATCTCAATCTCGCCGCCATCGATCTTGCCCTACAAGCTGAGTGACACAAAGGCGCCAGGCGCTTTTGTGTCACGGTGAAAAAAGGCGCCTGGCGCCTTTTTTCACGCGGCTACTCGTAGCGCTCGTCGATGACGCGCTTGGTCTTCTTCTCGCTGCGCGGCAAAAGCCCCAGCTCTACCACCTTCACCAGCGGGGTGAAGCCGATCTTGCTCTTCACGCGGGCGGCTACGCGCTTGGCAAGCGCTATGAAGTCCTGCGTGCCGTCGGTCTCCACGTAGATGCGCATGGTGTCGCGGCCTTCCAGGTGCGACAGGCGGATCTGGTACTCGCTGGAAAGCTCGGGGAACGTGGCGAGCACCTCTTCGATCTGCGCGGGGAACACGTTCACGCCGTGAATCTTCATCATGTCGTCGGAACGTCCGGTGATGATATCGATGCGCGGGTGCTCGTTGTGGCCGCACGGGCATTCGCCCGGGATGATGCGCGACAGGTCGTGCGTGCGGAAGCGGATGAGCGGCGCACCTTCCTTCACAAGCGTGGTCAACACGATTTCGCCCCACTCGCCATCAGGCAAAACCTTGCCGGTTTCGGGGTCGACGATCTCGACGTACACGAAGTCGCTCCAGATGTGCATGCCGGTGCCGTGCTGGCAGCTGATGCCGATGCCGGGGCCGTAGACCTCGGTCAGGCCGTAGATGTCGTAGAATTCCACGCCCAGACCATCGATGATGCGCTCGCGGATCTTCTCGCCCGAACGCTCGGAGCCGGTGATCAGCTTCTTCAGGCAGATTTTGTCCTTAAGCCCGCGCTTTTCCACCTCTTCGGCGATGAGCAGCGCATAGCTGGCGGTGGCGGTGAAGACGGTGGACTTCATGTCCTGCAAGAACTGCAGCTGCTTTTCGGTGTTGCCCGGGCCCATCGGAATGGCCATGGCGCCGAGCTTCTCGCAGCCAGCCTGGAAGCCTATGCCCGCGGTCCAGAGGCCGTAGCCGGGCGTTATCTGAACGCGGTCTTCCTTGGTGACGCCCGCGTATTCATAGCAGCGCGCGAACTGCGTGGCCCAGTCGTCGACGTCCTTCTGCGTGTAGGGGATGATGACGGGCGTGCCCGTGGTGCCCGAAGACGAGTGGATGCGCACGATCTCGCTCTCGGGAACGGCGGCCAGTCCCAGCGGATAGGCTTCGCGCAGATCGGCCTTCTCCGTGAAGGGGATGTTTTCGAAGTCTTCCTGCGTCTGCACGGTGGACGGGTCGAAGTCGCCATAGAGCTTCGCGTAGAACGGCGAGCGCTCCTTGAGCGTGGCAAGTTGCTTTTTCAACAGCTCGAACTGGGTTTCGGTCAGTTGCATAGTTCCTCTTTTCCTGAGTAAAGCGTGTGCCTATTCTACGCTAAAGCGCCGCCTGTGCTGTGTGCGTTCGCTGTAAAAGCGTAAGCGGTGCGAAGAGGGGTAGACCATAAAGAGAATCTGTCTCCGTAAAGTTCGTATTTGGCGTGAACTGCGGCGTTGCGGGGCAAAGGTTGCCCTTCCGCTGCATGTGCGTGCTAAAGTTTCGTGCATGGTTTTCGCTGGAGCACATATCGCAAACGACGACACGGCTTGCGCCGTTAAAAGCGCACGCTGGGCCGAGCAGTGTCGCGAGAACTGCGCAGTCATGGCCGCACGCTGGGCCGAACAGTGTCGCGAGAACTGCGCGGTCATGGCCGCACGCTGGGCCGAGCAGTGTCTCGCCGCAGGCGCCATCGCACGCGCGCTCCATCAGAACCGATATTTCCGATATTGCTAGCACACGGGTTTCCCGGGTGCTTTTTTAGTGCCAAAACCCGTGTGCATTGTCGATATCGCAGGTGCCTGCAGCTCGCTTAGGCGAAGGCGCTTGCACAGGTGGTAAAACGCGCTCGGCCGGCGGGTCGGGCGTGGGAGTGAAAGGTAAGAACGTGATTGCAAAAATTTGTCTAGTCGTTATCTTCTTCGGCGTGGCCATCGGCGTGGGAATCTACTGCCGCAAGTACGCCAACGGGGTTGACGGCTTCGTGCTCGGCGGTCGCAACGTCGGCGCATGGATGAGCGCCTTCGCCTTTGGCACCAGCTACTTCAGCGCCGTGGTGTTCGTGGGCTACGCGGGCCAATTCGGCTGGAAGTACGGCCTCGCAGCGTTTTGGGCGGGCCTTGCCAACGCGGTGATCGGCAGCCTGATGGCGTGGTGGATCTTGGGTCCGCGCACGCGCGAGATGACGCATCGCATCGGCGCCACCACCATGCCCGAGTTCTTCGGCAAGCGCTACAACTCCAAGGCGCTGCGCGTGGCGGCCGCGGCCATCATCTTCGTGTTCCTCATCCCCTACACCGCTTCCGTGTACAACGGTCTGTCGCGTCTGTTCGGCATGGCGTTCGGCCTGCCGTACGAGTGGTGCGTTATCGCCATGGCCGTGATCACCTGCATCTACGTGGTGGTTGGCGGCTACATGGCCACGGTCGTGAACGACTTTCTGCAGGGCATCGTCATGCTCGTCGGCATCTGCGCGGTGATCTTTGCCGTGCTCGGATCCAACGGCGGCTTTATGGAGTCGATGACCGCGCTTTCGCAGATTGATGGTGGCACCGGTTTCCAAGGCGTGTTTACGAGTATGTTCGGCCCCGACCCGGCCAACCTGCTCGGCGTGGTGATTCTGACCTCGCTTGGCACGTGGGGCTTGCCTCAGATGGTGCAGAAGTTCTACGCCATCAAGGACGGCCCGGCCATCAAGCAGGGCGCCATCATCTCCACCGTCTTCGCGATTATCGTTTCGGGTGGCTGCTACTTCTTGGGCGGCTTCGGGCGCTTGTACGGCGACCAAGTCACCATGCAGGCCGACGGCGTGACGCCCGTGTACGACTCGATTATCCCCACCATGCTTTCCACCTTGCCCGAGATCTTGATCGGCCTGGTCATCGTGCTCGTGCTTTCCGCGTCGATGTCCACGCTTGCGGGCCTGGTGCTCAACAGCTCCTCCACGCTCACGCTCGATCTGATCGAGAACAACGTCGTGAAGGATATGAACGAGAAGAAGCGCGTGGGCTTCATGCGCGCCTTCATCGTCGTGTTCATCGCCATCTCCGCGGCTATCGCGCTTGTCCAGTACCATTCGACCATCACCTGGATCGCGCAGCTCATGGGCATCTCGTGGGGCGCTCTGTCCGGCGCGTTCATCGGCCCGTACCTGTGGGGTTTGTATTCGGGCAAGATTTCGAAGGCCGCCGTGTGGACGAGCTTCATCTTCGCCGTGGTCCTGACGGTGGGCAACATGATCGTGAGCCTGACCGGCAACTCGGCTGCGCTGAATGCCGTTGTGGGGGATATCCCCATCATCGGCTGGGTGTTCGCCAACTCGCTGAACTGCGGTGCTGCGGCCATGATCGCGTCGATCATTCTGGTTCCGCTGGTCAGCCTGTTCACGCCGGCTGTGCCGTTCGACATCGAAGCGCCGTCGCCTAAGGGCGCCATCGACCGCGACTACCAGGATCGCGTGGCGAGCGACCCGAATCTGCCCGCCGTTGGCATCGGCGCCGAGGGTATGGCGGCAGACGAGGTTTCGGGCACGGTAAAGCCCAAAGACTAGCTTGACGCTGAGCCATAGACGCCAGGCGCATTTGGTTCAAACGCCAGGTCACTTGCCCATAAGGCGAGCGGCCTGGCTGTTTTTTGCAGCTCGATATGGCGATGCTGACACAAAGGCGCCAGGCGCCTTTGTGTCACGCGCGTGAAGAATCTTTTTGAGCGCAGGCGCGCGTGCTAAACTAGCTCGCGCAATGCGTGGCCGATTGTGCGTAAGTCCAGTTGCACAGTCGGCGGATCGCGAGGTCCTTCGACTGTTGTTTGCCCAGCCCAACGGAAAAGGACCTCATCTATGACCAAGAATTTCAACGCCACCCTCATGCTCGTCGTTTTGTACGGCGCTGCGTTCGTGGCGGCCTTCAGCGAAAACATCATCAACGTCGCACTGCTCGACATCACCGCCGAGATGGGCGTCGATACCATCACGGCGCAATGGCTGGTCACGGGCTACATGATCGTCGGCTCCATCATGGTTGCGGCCACGAGCTTCCTCTTCAGGCGCTTCACGCTGCGCCAGCTGTTTTTCGCGGCGGCGGGCGTGTTCCTGGTGGGCTTGGCGGGCGCCTACTTTGCGCCGATGTTCCCGCTGCTGTTAACGTTTCGCCTGATCCAGGCCTTGGGAACGGGCATGTTCATCACGCTGATGATGAACACCGTGCTCATCATCGCCCCGCGCGCGAAGCTCGGTACCTATCTCGCGATCGGCTCGTGCTGCATCACCCTTGGCCCTGCGTTCGGCCCGGTGGTGAGCGGCGCGATGGTCGTGGCACTCGGTTGGCGCGCCATCTTCATTCCGCCGTTCGTGGTCATGGTCATTCTTGCGGTGGCCGGTGTGGCATTGCTGCATAATGTTGCCGAAACCGCTGATCTGCGGCTCGACATCCTCTCGCTCGTGCTTTTGGCGGCTGGCCTCACGCTTGTGGTGTTCGGCCTCACGCAGATCATGAGCGCCCCCGTCCTCGGCGTTGTCGTGCTGGTGGTGGGCGTGGCCATCATCGTGGTGTTCGGCTGGCGCCAGCTGCGCATCGAGCAGCCCATGATGAACGTGCGCCCGCTGTTCAAAGGCCGCTTCAGCGTGGCGTGCGTGCTGTCGGTCGTCGCCATGATGACCACGTTCTCCATGAGCGTTCTCATGCCGCTCTACTTTCAGGGCGCGCTTGAGTTCAGCGCGCTGGCATCGGGCGCGCTCATCCTTATCCCCATCGTTATCAATGCGGTGTTTTCCCTGTTCGGAGGCCGCATTATGGACGCGCGCGGCGAATGGCCGCTCATCCCGTGCGGCTTTGCGCTCATCGTTATCGGACAGGCGTGCATTTGCGCGGTGAGCCCCAGCATGAACCTGGTGGCCGTGGTTGCGGCGGCGTGCGTAGTGTACGCGGGCGTGGGTCTTATCTTCTCGCCGTCGCAAACGGCGGGCCTGAAATCGCTTACTCCCGAGGAGAACCCGCATGGCGTGGGCATGATGAACACGTTTATCCAGGTGGCGGGCGCGCTTGGTCCGTCGCTGTTCGTGGGTGTGTATTCCAACACCGCGGCGAGCGCCGTGCTGGAGGGATCGACCGCGGCATACTCGCAGGCGCAGGGCTTTAGCAGCGCCGTGCTGGTCGCGGCCGTTATCGCGGCGGTTGCGCTGGTCGTTGCGATTTTCTATGCCAAATCGGCCGGCAAGCAGCCCGTTGCGGCAGCTGCGCGCAAGCGGGTTGAGGAAAGCGCTGGTCAGATCGGTGCCCAGCCGATTTCGGGCGACGTTGCGGCCTTCACGGCGCGCGACCTTATGCGAGCCGATGCGTACTGCATTCCCGCTAACGCCACCGTGCGCGATGCCATGACCGCCATGAACGAGCGCCGCACGAGCGGCCTTCCCGTGGTCGATCGCGCGGGCAAGGTGGTCGGGTTCATCTCGACCGGCGACGTCATCCAGGCGCTTGGCGATAAGGATACGGCGGCCGAGTCGCTCAGCTTTATGTATCGTGTGGCCTACGAGCAGCCCGAATTCAAGGAGCGCCTCGAAACTGTGATGGCTGCCAACGTGATGGACTACGCGACCGACCGCGTGGTTACGGTTGCGCCCGAGGCCACGGTTGGCGAGGTGTGCGCGGTGCTCGGCCGGCACAGCATCAAGAAGGTGCCGGTGGTTGCGCACGGCAAGCTGGTCGGCATGATCAGCCGCGCCGACGTGGCGCGCCGCGTGATGGTCGACCTGGTGTAACGCGCGGCTTGGCGCCGGGCGAATACGGGGGAGGGCTCGGCTCGGCTGCCGGCAGTTGAGCCAAAATGACCTGGCGTCTATGGCTCACGTGCCGCGGAGGGCGCTGCTTGCTTGAAAAGTGCCCCCTTTCATGGTTTGCGCCATGGGCATGCGGCGTTTCTGCTTGAGAATCGCCACTTTCATGGTGCGACTCATGGCTTTCGGGCGCATTTTTCGAGATGCTGAAGCGAGCGGAATTCGCTCACCTGGGGTTATGCAGCGGCCCTTTGCGTATCGGATGTAACCGAAACCTCTATTTGCCTGCGCACAACCATGAAAGACCGCATTCTCATGCAAATTCGAGCCCAGTCGGTTTCTCTAACCATGAAACTGTGCGATCTTATGCACCCCGACATGTCGTCAAACGCCGCTAGCTTGCTAAGTGCTGGCGGATTGGGCGCGCAGTCCTCTATGCTACGACGATTTGCGGGAGCGGTAGGTCGTGCGGCTCGGTCGGCACGGCGTCGACCTGCTGTTCGGCAAACCCCACGCCGACCACGAGCGCGTCTTCGCGTAATTGTGGCAGGTAGCGGTCGTAGTTGCCGCCGCCGTACCCCATGCGCATGCGGTTGCTGTCGAACGCGACGAGCGGCGCTACCATGGCGTCGATTTCCTCGGGCGCTACCAGCGGAAACTCTTCGGTAAGCTCGCGAACCGTGTAGCGCTTGAGCTGGCTTCCCAAAAACGCGCGGCGCTCAAGCGCATCTGTTGCGCTCGCCTGGAAAAACGCCATCGGCGCCTCCGCCTCGGATGTCGCAAGCATTGCGGGGAAGCACAGCCGCCAACCGCGCTCGTCGGCTGCGCGCACCAGCGCGTCGAGCTGCACCTCGCTTCCCATGTGCGAGTAAAGCGCCACGAGCGGGCGCGTCGTCCCAAGCGTTTCGATTGCGGCTACCAGCTGCGCGCACGCTTCGGCGCTGCGGCGCTCGCGCTCGCGCTCGTCGATGGCATCGCGTCGCGCGATGACCTCGGCACGCAGTTCTTTTTTGGCTTGGCTCATGAGCGCTCCTTTTGGCGGCATTTCAACTATCATGTATGGTATCAGTTGCAAGCGAGACGCGAGGGAGCTTTTATGTATTGCAATCAATGCGGTGCGGAAATCGAGCCGGGAATGGGCTTTTGTCCCCACTGCGGAGCAGGGCTCAGCGACGGGAGCGCGCCTGCGACTGGACCGGCGCAAGCAACCTATTCCGCCTACGTGAACACTAACGCCAACGCGGGGGTTCCCTATCCGCACGCCAAAGATGAGGGCTTGTTACTTGCGGCGTTCGTGCTCAACGTCATCTCGACCGTGTGCTTGGCCTTCACGATCATCGGCCTGGCCTGGGCAATCCCCATGACGGTGCGCTCATACGGCATCTACAAAGGCACCAAGCCAAACACCGTCGCGTTCGGCGTGTGCACGCTGATCTTCCTCAATCTGATTGCCGGTATCCTGCAGCTTGTTGCCGAGAAGGACTACTAGCAGCAGCCTCGCGGGGCCGCGCTGCCAGCCGCGCCCGTCCGTCAGCTGGCGTTAGTCGCGCTCGTCGAGCTTCTTGTAGGGCTTCGGCGCGGGTCCGAACGTCGTCTTGTATGCGGGGCGGATGATGCGCTTGCCCGCCACGATCTCTTCGAAGCGGTGCGCCGCCCAGCCGGCCATGCGCGCGCACGCGAAGAGCGGCGTGTACATCTCTTCGGGGATGCCGATCATCGAGTACACGAAGCCCGAGTACATATCCACGTTAGCGCACATGTCCTTGGTGATGCCGCGCTCCTCGAAGATGACCTGCGGCGATATGCACTCGATGGTTTCGAGCAGCTTGTATTCGGCTTCGAACTCGGTGCCCTCGGCCAAGCGACCGGCGAACTGCTTCAGCACCACGGCGCGCGGGTCGGACTTCGTGTAGACCGCGTGTCCCATGCCGTAGACCAAACCCGAGCGGTCGAACGCTTCCTTGTTTACGATCTTGCGCAGGTAATCGGCCACTTCTCCTTCGTTATCCCAGTGGGCAACGTTGGCCTTGACCTCGGCTTGCATGGCGCGCACCTGGTGGTTCGCGCCGCCGTGGCGCCTGCCCTTGAGCGAGCCGATGGCCGCGGCGTAGGCGGAGTACGGATCGGTGTCGGCCGAAGAGAGCACGCGCGTGGTGAACGTGGAGTTGTTGCCGCCGCCGTGCTCGGCGTGCAGGCAGAGCATGATGTCGAGCATGCGCGCTTCCTCGGGCGTGAACTGGCGGTCGGGGCGCAGCATCGACAGAATGGTCTCGGCGGTGGACTGGCCTGGGATGAAGTGGTGGATGATCATCGAGCCGTTGTTGTAGCGCGATTGCATGGCGTAGTACGAAAGCACCATGATGCGCGGCAGGCGCGAGAGCAGCGAGATGGCGGTGTAGATCTCGTGGTCGGGTTCGCGCGATTCGGCCATGTCATCGTGAGCGTACAGCAGC
>R11__coassemble_753_pt1 | contig 20032 bp, 17 predicted proteins | sample R11__metabat2_high_PE_032 | metagenome-assembled genome bin R11 | reverse complement strand
GTCTACGCATCCAAGACTGTCGAAAACTTGGAGCAGACACGCAAGGCGGGTCTCTATGGCGTGTCCATGCCGCGCCGCTACGGCGGACTCAACCTGCCCAATGTCGTCTTCTCGATGATGAGCGAGGTGGTCAGCGCCGCCGACGAACAGTCGCGCGCAGCAGCGAAGAAGCCTTCGCGTGCTCGTAAGATCGCCAAGGTCGTAGGCATCGTGGTGCTCGTCATCGCGATTATCGACGTTATCGCGCTTGCGGCGTTTGGCATCGACCGCTGGCTTCTGCATGACGATGCCGCCGATATCCAGGGCAGCTGGTACGCCGATGGCACCACCACGCGCATCGCTATCACGGGCGACAACATCCAGCTCACTGACGATGTTTCCTATGGCTACACGCTCGACACAGTCGCCAAGACCATCGAGTTCACCTTTGCCACGTCGAGCGGCCACGGGCGCTACTGGTTCGATAACGAGCGCAACACGCTTGTCGTGGAAGACGGCGACTACGATGCGTTTTCCACCTTCACCACCGACATCAGCCGGGCGGTCAATCAGTTCATCGCCAGCTTCCAGGGCAAATTGCTGGAGTTTTCCGTCGACGACACGACGTCGGTGTTCACGCGCATGACCTCGTCCGACGAAGCGGATTACGCGGCAGCCGAAGCCGAGCGCATCAAGCAGGCGCAGCAGGAGGCCATCGCCGCACGCGAGGCGCGCGATAAGAACGGCAACGGCATCGACGACAACACCGGCAAGGCCATCCGCGTGGTCGACGAGGATGGCGATGGCATCGATGACGAGACCGGCCAGCTGATCTCGGAAATCGATGCGGATGGCGATGGAATCCTCGATGAGCGCGATGTCGGCTAACAGAAGCGGCACTGCCGCTGGTACGGTATGCGCGAGCGCGGCGGCTCCCCTTGAGACGCGCGCGATCACGGTGCGCCAGGGCAGGCTCGTCATCGATGTGGCGCTGCCGAATCCTGCGCTGCGCTACTGTACGCCCGCCTTGGCCGATCGTCTGACCGGCCGATTTCCCGACCTGCCGCATCACGCTTGCGTGAACGGTGCAGGCGACACCTTCGCCGCCGTTATGCAGACGACCGATCTTGCGCACGTGCTCGAGCACCTGACCATCAGCTATCTCGTGCGCGAGGCAGAAGTGGACGACGCGTGTTTCACGGGGACTACCGAGTGGACAGACGAAGCGGCGGGGCTTGCGCGCATCCAGGTGAGCTTTACCGATGATCTTGCGGCGCTGCGCGCCTACAACCAGGCGCTTGCCGCCCTGCTCGAAGAGCTTGCCTGCGCGTAAGATCTGCGGGCTGCTCCCACACTCGCGCGCCCGCAAAGGCAACGAATCGGCAACCAGTTTATTAAACTCTCGGGAAAATACTTACGAATCGGAGTTTCACACGTATAATGGCAACCAATGGAATCTACCCAAGGAGGACGCTATGTCTAAAACTGGTTTCTTTGTAGCAGGCGCAGCCCTCGGCGCAATCGCCGCTCTGCTGTACGCCCCCAAGACCGGCGCTGAAATGCGCACCGAGGTCTGCGACAAGGTAAATGCGCTTCTCGGTGAAGCCAAGGATTGGGGCGCAACCGCAACTGCAGCTGCTCCCGCAACTCCGGCCGAAGCCGTTAGCGCCGTTGCTGCCGAGGCTGCTTCCGTTGTCGAAAGCGTCGAGGCCCAGGCTGCTCCCGTGTTCACCGAGGCCAGCGATGATCTTCGCGAGAAGATCGAAGCCGCTCGTGCTCGCATCGCCGCTCAGGTAGCCAAGAACGCCGAAGAGGCCCAGGCTGCTGCTGCCGAAGCCGTGCCGACCGAGGTCCCAGTTGAGGTTGCCCCCGTCGAGGGCGAGCCGGCTGCTGAATAACAGCCACCTAAAGTATCTACATAGGGCGGCGGCTGCGATCGAACCCCGACCGCAGCCGTCGTTCGTTCTTTCGGCGCGCCTGCGCCGGCTTCGCGAGGTTGTTCAATGGCAAAGGTAATTGCAAAGGGAAATCTCATCTCCACTAACGATATGACGGGAATGCGTGTCGTGGCTGGTCCCAAGCTCAAGAAAATGGGCAAGGTTCGCATGTTCGTGTTTCATCCGGCGGCCAAGCGCGTGCTCGGTTTCATGGTGAAGCGCCCCGATGCGGCGCTGATGTTCCACCGCAAAGACGTGTTCGTGGGGCTTGACGGCTTCGATATCGAAGACGACGGCAAGACGCTCGTCATCCACGACGATTCCGATGCCAGTGGTAACAAGGCCATCAAGGCGCTCGGCGTTGACTGGGACGAATGCGTTATCTGGGTGGGCATGCCGCTCATGACCGTTGGCGGAACCACGCTCGGTTACGTGGGTAACGTGGTCTTCGACCGCAAAACCGGCGCGGTGGCGTCGGTCGAAAGCGATGCAGGTGTGGCCAACGATGCCATCGTGGGCAAGCGCGTTATCCCTGCCAAGATGATCAAGGGCTTCAAGCGCGGCCAAGGCATGGCGCTCGCGCCTATGGGCCAGTACGGCGAAGCCGAAGACGATGCCGAGCTCGGGGCGATCCTCGTGGCCGATGAAGCGCTCGATCTGGCTACCGAAGGCGGCGTGGCCGAGGTTGCCGGCAAGGCGACCGCCGTGGCCACCGACAAGGTGAAGAAGGCTTCGGTCGAGGTTACCGACAAGGCCAAGAAGGCTGCCGCCGAAGTGCAGACCAAGGCCAAGCCTACGCTCGATAAGGCTGCCAAAACGGCGGGCAAAGCTGTTGAGAAGGGCGCCTACGCAACGGGCAAGCAGATCAAAGCCGCCGGCAACATGTTCGGCGATTTCAAGGAAGAGTTCGACAAGGCGCTGAACGGCGAAGATGAGCCGACCGGGAAATCAGGCTCTGGGTCTGCGGCCGTGGCGACCAAGAAGACCGCTTCGAAGCTGACCACCAAAAACGCAACCGATGCCAAGAAGAAGTCGGCCGAAGCCGAGCGCTCCGCCGCTATTAAAAAGGTTGCCAAGAAGGCCGGCCCTGCCGAATCGGCTGTTATCGCAGCGGGCGAGCACTTGAACAAGGTTCCGGGCATGTTCGGCGGCTTTGCTGAAGAGTTCAAGAAGGCGCTTGAGGAAGACGACGAGTAAGAGGCGCCCATGTCGAAGCGCTTCAGCACAAGCGACATAGCAAAGTTCGCGGGCCTTGTGGCGTTCATCGCCATCATGGCCGCTATCGTGGTGGTGCTTTGGCCTTATCTCTCCGATGTATTCAACGAGGGCGGCATTGACCGCCTGGTCGAGCGCGTGCAAAGCTCCGGCCCGCTTGGCGTGCTCATGCTGCTCGGGCTTCAGCTGGTGCAGATCATCGTGGCGTTCATCCCCGGCGAGGTGGTGCAGCTTGCCGCGGGCCTAATGTATGGGCCGTGGCTTGGCGCGCTTATCCTGTTCATCGGGTGCGTGATCTCGAGCTCGATCATCTTCAAGCTGGTGCGCGTGCTCGGTGCGCCCTTCGTGCAGGACATGGTTTCAACCGAGCACCTGGAGAAGTTCCGCGAGTTCGAACGCACGGGCAAGCTCTCGATCATCGTGTTCATACTGTTTCTTATCCCCGGGCTTCCGAAGGACGTGTTCACGTATCTGGTTCCGTTGACCGACATGCGCATGCGAAGCTTCGTTATACTTTCGAATGTGGCGCGCCTGCCAGGCATTATTGCGTCGACGTTTGCAGCGTCGAGTGTGGCCGAGGGCAACTTCGCGGCGGCAATCGTCATCGCAGTCGTGGTGGTGGCCATTGTGGTGGCGGTTATCGTGAAGCGCAAGCAGCTGATGGACCTGCTGTCGCGCTACGCGGTTGACGAGCGCCTGATCGAGCGCAGCGAGGAAGCCCGCGCCGAGCGCGCCGAGGCCGCAGACGAAGAACGCAAGGAGCGCGACTAGTGGATACGCCGACCAAAGATCATGTGGCTGCAGGGCTGTTCGCCATCTTCTTGGGTGTTTTCGGCGTGCACAAATTCTATCTGGGCTACAATAACGCTGGCTTCGTGATGATGGCCATCAGCATCATCGGCTCCATCTTCACGTTCGGCATCGCTGCGGGCGTGGTCGAGGTTATCGCCATCATCGAGGGCGTTATGTATCTCATGCGCTCGCAGACCGAGTTCGATGAGCAGTACGTCCTGAGCAAACGCGAATGGTTTTAGCGCGCGTTTGCGCAGTTGGGAATAGGAGAGCGTATGGCATCTACCGCCGATTCGAGAACGCTTCAGGGTTTGAACGTCGCCATTTTGGTGCTGGCGATTCTGGGCGTCATCATTACGCTTTTCACTCTCGTCGGAAGCATGGCGGCCGTGAACTACACGACCGAGAACACGCAGTCTTCGGGCACGGTAAGCACTTCTTCTAGCTACACCTCTGAGCTTGCCGAAATCGCCGACGCGCTGCATGCGTTCAGCGCAAGCGATGTGGCGGCTGCGGCCGATGAAGTGCGCGAGCTTTCGCCGACCGATTTTGCCACGCTGAGCGCCGCCATGGACACGGGAAGCGATTCGCGCATTATCCGTGCGATGAACAACATTGGCCTTGGCAAGGATCTGTCAACCGACCAGGTTAAGGCTCTTGCATATCTGCTCAGCTTGACGACGGCGTCGGATGCGGCCGACTTGGCCAACCAGCTGAACGCTATTTCCGATACGCAGATCCAGCGCCTTGCCGACGACCTGGAGAGCATAGCGACCACGCCTTCCACCGCCGAAGAGCTTACCGGGAGCACGACGAGCTCGAGCGTGCGCACGGGAATCGCGGTGTTTTTGGCGGGTGTATTCACGTTTGTCCTGATAGCCCTTGTTGTCTCGCTCGTGGCGAGCGTGCTGGGCATTCGCAATTGCGATAAACCCCGCAAACTCGGTGCAGCGTTTGCGCTTGCCATCGTCGGCGCCGTGCTTGCGTTTTTCTCGGTCCGCTGGGTTTCGATGGTGTTGCATATCATCGCGGCGGTGAAGACCGGCGCCGTGCGCAAGGTCGGTGCAGGTTTGCCCGATGCGGGCCAGTCGTCAGAGGCGCCCGAGTCGTCCGAGTACTACGACTACTACGCATCTACCCGTCAGGATCTGTAGCGCGCGTACGATCCGTAGCTAGAAGGCGCCGCGGGGCGCCGTTTGTTGCGCAGGCTGCGCTCGGTTTGCTCGGAGGGTGGGCCAAGGGTGCATGAAATGTGCCCCTTTCATGGTTGCGTCCATGCGTCGCAAGCAATTCTGCATGAGATTCGCGCCTTTCATGGTTGAGCGCAGGTGAAAAGAGCGAGCTTTTGGAATGCCGCCCTTACCGTAAAATGCGCGACCTGTGGTTTTCGCGCTTGCGATTCGAGAAAACTCGCTTCTTTGGAAAAAATACCGTGCGCACAACCATGAAAGAGGCGAATCTCATGCAGATTTTCGCTGCATCGATGGCGCAAACCATGAATAACGCAAATCTCATGCACTGTAGTGCGAGCGGTGCGCTCGCCAATTGGCGCCTAGCCAAAAAAGCCCCGCAGCCAGCATGCCGACTGCGGGGCTTGCACTTGTTGTCAGCTCGAATTGCTACTGGATGCTCGCGCCCAGTTCGCGTGCGGCCTCAAGGCCGGGGTTGCCGTCGATGGCGCCCTTCTCGTACACAGCGTTGACCAGCACTTCGCCGAGGTTTTCGTACTTGCAGTAGTTCGCAGCGATGCGGAAGCTTTGCACCAGGCCGTCGGCCGTGGTGATGTCCTTGTCCTCGAAGCACAAAAGCAGCGCCGTCTTCTTGAAGCCGAACATGCCCGGGTTGCCAATGGCGCAGAACATGCGGTCCATGAACGCCTTGACCTGCGCGGGGTAGGTGTAGTAGTACATCGGGATGGCGTAGACGATGACGTCGTTGCCCTTCATCTGCGGGTAGAGCGCCTGCATGTCGTCGTCGATGCAGCAGGTGCCTTCGTGCGCGAAGCAGTATTCGCAGGCATTGCAGCCGTGGATGTTCAGGTTGCCCACGTCGAGCCTGGTCACCTTGTTGCCAGCTGCCTCGGCGCCCTCGATGAACGCGTCGGCCATGCGCGACGAGTTGCCGTTCTTGCGGGGGCTTCCGTGCACTACCAGAATGTTTGCCATAGTGTGTCCTCTCTCTTTTCGCCCGAAGGCGCAATCCCGCACAAATTGTACTTCTTTGGCAGGTGGGAGGGGTAGTGTGTTTATGCGGAAGCGCGGTGTGTTTATTCGGATTGTTCGGCCCGCAGCGCTTTTGCGCGCTCCTTGTAGTGGTACATCATCTCATCGGCTTCGGCGAAGGCTTCCTCAACGGATTTTTTGTCCGGCTCGTAATACGCATAGCCGACCGACACGTGGGGCAGGCGCTCGTCGGATTTGCGCAGCTCATCGAGGCGGTTGAACAGGTGGCTGTTCATGTCGTCGATATCGGTGCGCTTGCCCTTGAGGATGGCGCACATCTCGTCGCCACCTGTGCGGAAGCAGTCGCCTTCGCGTCCGTACACGATCATGATGGCGCGCCCGACCACGCGCAGGCATTCGTCGCCGGCGAGGTGACCGTAGGTGTCGTTGATCTGCTTGAACGAGTCAAGGTCGAACGTGATGATAGTCGCGGGTTCGGCCAGGCGCGAGACGGCGGTCTCGTAGCCGCGGCGGTTGAGCAGTGAGGTAAGCGCGTCGACCTGCTGGAACGTGTCCAGATAGTAGATATATAGAATGCATGCGGCGACGGCGACCGAAACCCAGATGACGCGCACGGAGGAATCGATCATCTGGAACACGACTGCGAATGCGATAATAACCGCGCACATGAAAAGCATCGGGTAGCGGCGGCTTTGCATGGCGCGCGCCGTAGCTATGAGCTTCGCGAGCATGTATGCGAACGAGGCGACGTAGACGATGACGTAGACGAAGTAGAACGCGCCGCGGTGGTAATTGCCGTCGGTATCGATCCAAAAGACGAAGCCCGCAAAGCAACTGACCAGCACGAACGCCCCGTTGAACAGCAGCAACCCCAGCATGACGCGGTTGTGCTTGCTATTGGGGAAGCTTTGGGCGAACACGTAGGCAAGGCAGGGCGCCGTAACGAAAATGTAGGCGTTTGCCAGGCAGGAGACCACCGTCCATCCGCCCGTGAACCCGTGCAGGTACACGGAGAGCCACTCGCACGCAGCAAGCGCAGCGATAAGCCCCGCTATCAGGCAGAACGTGTTGCGGCTTTTCTTGGTGAACAGCCTGCTCGAGCACACGCTGAGTACGAGCGCAAGCATCGCGAGCACCGTGATGATGGTGATGGCTGTGTAGTAGACGCTCAGAAGTGTTCTCCCTCATCTGTAGTAATTTAACATTATAAACTTTCGAGAGCATTTTCATAGCTTTGCAAGCGGGGCCGTGATCGCTCCCCCCGCGGCCACATCCCGGGCCTCGGGCCCCGGGCCGCACCCGTCGGCGGCGGGCGCGCAGGGCACACCCGAGAGGTAGGCCCCATCGGCGGGGAGGCCGTGCGTCGCATCGTGCATGGAAAGAGTCCGTGCGTTGTCGGCGTCAGGCGCGACTGAATCCGTCGGGCCCGGCAGAGGTGTCGGGTCGCGCTGAACGCAGTTCAGCCAAACGTCTATCCATGCAACCTACCTAATGCTCGTAGACCCTGGCATATTGCTGTTTATAACTCTAAAAAATTCAGAACCGATATTATCGAAGATGTAGCTGAGGCTTGCGCTAATGTCTAAGGTGTGGTATAAGTAAATTAAGTATAAATTTTTCGGATTATTTATGGAACTCTAGATGAATCCGATGTGAGGGGGGGTGCCGACATTGAGAAAGATATTTTTGGAAAAAGCGGGTGCTGCCGTGTGCGCGGTAGTGCTGGCATGTGGGATGTCAGCTGGGTCGGCATTCGCGACTCCGGTAACCGACACAAGCACGAGCACTGTAACCGCGTCGACAAACGAATTTACCTATGAAGGATCCAGCGCCAGCAGCGATTGGACGCTTTTTGTCGATGTCCCCGCTAAGTTTTGGGCTGGCGATTGTGATGGCACAACGGTCACGATTGCGACTGATTCTTGCAACACCGGTCGGGTATTGGCTGGTGCAACGTATTCGGGAACGGGGAGTTTTTCACCTTCTCAAGACGAAGACGGAACATACCGCAGCCTTTTCAGTAAAGCAACAACCATATCTATTAGTTCGGCCCAAGATAGTGTTGACGGAGCTCTGAAGATTAGCAGCGGCGGCTGGGGAAATGATGAAAAGGATACCTTCTCTCATTTGGATGATGGCTATAGTTGGACGAGTAGCGATACTACTTATCAAGTGTATGCAAAGGCTGATTACGAAGCAAACTGGGCTCTTGAATCGTCGAAAACGTTCACAGCGGGTACTCACATGGTGACGTTGACCTTTACTATTGACTGGGGTTCGATTGCGTAATAGGTGCAAGGTATTGCATCGAAGACTCTTGCCAAGTAACTCTCTTGAACAGACTCCGCCTGCCCGAGCGGGCGGAGTTTTCTGTATTGTGTTCGGATTTACGCCGCTTGCGCGCTTGTTTTCTCTGGTGCTTGACAATTTCGGCGCCCATCGAGACGTCTTCGCTGTAGGCGACTTCCGCAAGGATTGTGTAGACGGCGCCTACAGCAGGAAGGCGGCTTTTCTTCGGAGTTCAGCTTGCTTTCGACGATGTTCTTGAGCCTGGCTTTCATCAGCATTAATGCGAAGCGTCCGTTGGGGGAATGCGTCCACCACACGGCCCTCCCGCGGACCTCACGGTTCAGGTGCTTTATGGCGTTATTTGTGCAGATGTACGTCTTGCGCTGCAGCGAGATCCATGCGCGTCAGCGTCTCGATGCTGCCTTTGTGCACCGCCTGAGACTATAGAGCGCGGCCTTCCCCTCTGCTGTAAGCTACCCACGTCCTCTGAGATCGTAGCGGACATATGATAAAGAAAATGCGCCTATCACACGGCTATCCATCAAAGGGAAGCCCCGACCGAAAAGAGCAACCGAGCACAATAAAGAGCTCGTTGGCCGACATTTAAAGGGAACGGAACCAACGAGCCGAGAAGAACTTAGGAAAGAGGCTTCCCCAACTAATATTATACACCATTCTGATATGGACGTGCGCACGATGTGAATTAATCGTAACGCAATCGATGTCGTCACCGGTGAGCTCTTCAAAAGAGCGCTCGCTGGCAATCCTAGCGCATCGGAAATCGCGGAGTGTGTACGTTCACTTCTGCAGCTCGCCTACTGCGCCTATTGGCCTGGCTGCACAGGCCTCTGCCGCTGCCGAGACCTGCATGAGCTAGGCGTCGCATGCGACGCGATTGCGATGTCGGCTTTTGTGAGGTCTGCCAAGGACAAGAGGGGCAAGTGCGGCAAGAGCGATGCGCGCGCCATCGGGCGTGGAATTGCCAACTCCAACAGCGATTACGGCGTGGCACGGGTCCCCGACGGACGCACCGACGGGCGACGTGGGTTCGCTGGCACTCTCGGGTCGATGCAAAAAATTGGGCTTATTCATCATGGATTGGGGCCATGTCAGCCCCTATTCTCTCTGCGGATAGCTGGCATGGTTTGCGTTTTCCCAGCTCTGGGATTGTGGCGCAAGAAAACCCTTTCCCGATTTACGGCGTTTTTGTGATGAACAAGCTCGGTTTTTTGCATCGAAATGCCGCTTCGCGGGGAGAAAGGTCGACGACCACCCGCGTAATGCCGATGTTGCGGGAAATCCCAGCTTGACAACCGCGTCCGCATAGCTGTGGTCGAATGCGGCAAGGGACTCGAGGGCCAATCTTCTCGGCTCTTTGGCGTACATCCGCGAGGTCCTCTTGGTCCTCTTTTGGTCAATGGATTCCATCACTGTCACGTTAGCTCATAATTTGTTCGACATGAACATCCGCACTGAAGGGAAGCTCGGTAATCGATGGCATGATGTCGGGTGAGCCGCCAGGTGTATTCGACATAGGGTGCCAGTTCTAAAGATGGGAACGAATAGCGCTGTCGAATGGGCTGATAGGGCGGCTACCGTGCAGTACTTTTGTTTTTTTGACCGTTCGGTCAAAAACCTCTTGCATGGGAACAACAAAGCGTTACGCTGCATAGTGGAATAAGTTTGACCGATTGGTCAGTTTTACGAAAGGCAAGGTATGGATCAGCAGGATTCCGCGTTCGTCGACGTGCGCAACCTGGGGCTTAAAACGCCTGAAGGCATCGTGTACGAAAACGCAACGTTCTCGCTCGAGGAAGGCAAAGTCTGCGCGCTTTTCGGTAGCGAAGGCTGCGGCAAAACGTCGCTTTTGCTGGCGCTCGGCGGCCGCATGAAGTTCAACAGCGGCTCGGCTACGGTTTGCGGTTACGACCTGAAGAAAGAATTCAAAAAGGTGCGCGCCATCAGCGGTGTTTCCGTGGTCGAGCGCGTAAACGACGTGCCCAAGTACCTGCGCGTGCGCGATATTCTGGCGGCCGAGCTTTCCATGGCGGGACGCCCGGGCAACAAGAAGGGCGTGGCCGACTACCTCGACGAATGGGACTTCGCCGACAAAGTGGATACGCCTTACAACAAGCTGGCCGCGCGCGATCGCTATCTGTTCGAAATCATGCTCGCGGCAACCACCGTCCCCAAGCTGCTTTTGGTCGATGAGATTCAGAAGGGCATGACGCACCACTCCTCGCTCGAGATGATCGAGCTGTTCCGTCGTCTGTGGCAGAAAAAGCAGATCACCACGGTGTTTTGCACCAACGAATACGAAATCGCGAGCGAGGCCGACTGCATGGTCGTGCTCGATGAAGACGCCGAGCTGCAGCGCGAGCAGGTTGTGAAGAAGACTGGCGGCGAAGGCCGTGCGCACGTGGCGGGCTTCGCAAACAACGCCGAGGTCAAGCCTGTGTACGAATGCGCTCCGAACATGCTGGGCGCAGCTGAAGAGGCCATCCCCGCCGAAGTTGTGGCCGTTGCCAACGCCGAAAGCGAGGTGTGCTAATGAATTCTCCGTTCACCGGCATGCGCTCGGCTGCGCTCGAAATGCGCAACATGAAGCTGAGCAAGTGGAAGATCGTGTCCATCGTGGCCATCGCGCTTATCCCGGTTATCTACGCGGGCCTGTTCCTGCTCGCGTTCCTCGATCCGTACGGCAGCCTGAACCAGGTGCCGGCCGCGGTGGTCAACCTGGATAAGGGCGCGGTCATCAGCGGCGAGCAGCGCTATCTGGGCCAAGAGCTCTACGATTCGCTACTCGAAAACAACGAGAACAAAAAGGAAGGCGAGGCCTCGGGCTACGACTGGAAGTCGGTAAGCCTTGAAGAGGCCAAGGCGGGCCTTGAAGACGGCACCTACTACATGATGCTCGTCATTCCCGAGGACTTCACCTCGGCGGTGGCCTCGGCCGACACGTCGAACCCCGAAGCGGCCGAGTTGCAGGCGTATTTCAACCCGTCGACCAACCTGATCGCGCAAACGGTGGGCTCCTCGATGGTCACCAAGATCAAAGCCGAGCTCAACACCAAGATTCAGGAAGAGTACTTCAACAATATATTTGTAAAGCTTTCAGATGCTTCGACCGATCTGCTCGATGCCGTTGATGGCAGCAAACAGCTGACAGATGGCCTCGACAGCGCCTACGATGGCAGCGACACCATCACCGTGAACCTGGGCACGCTGGCAACGGGCGCGAAGACGCTCGACGAGGGCTTGGGCACGCTGGCAAGTGGCACGGCCACGCTCGGTACGGGCCTAAGCTCGCTGGCGAGCGGCGCGGCGCAGGTCGATAGCGGCGTCGGCAGCTTGCAGAGCGGCACGTCCGAGCTTGCGAGTGGCGCAACGCAGCTGGTCGATGGTGCGAACAACCTCGATTCGGGCTTGGGGCAGCTTTCGAGCGGCGCAACGGAGCTCGACGACGGCATGACGCAGCTGGTCGATGGTGGCACCAGCCTGAATAGCGGCCTCGACACGCTCTCGGCGAGTATGCTCAGCCTGAAGAGCGGCATCGTCAAGCTGGACAATGGCGTTATTACGCTTGATACGGGCTTGGGAGAGCTCGAGGTTGGCGCGTCTGATCTGCAGGCGGGTCTCGAGCAGTTGAAGACCGGCGTGAAGGACTACACCGACGGTGCGGCCCAGGTTGCCGACGGCGCTTCGCAGGTGGCTGCCGGCACGGCCCAGCTGAACGACCAAGCGGGAACGCTTGTCGATGGCGCTTCGCAGGTGAGCGGCGGCCTCTCCGCGCTCGATGGCAAGAGCTCGGCGCTTTCTGAAGGCGTAAGCAAGGTCGGCACGTCGCTGCAGACGCTCGCGGGTGGCTCGGCAACGTTTTTGGCCGGCATCGAGAGCAAGATCAACGAGCAGGCGACCGACGCCGATGTGGCCAATGCCAAAGCGGCATACAGCCAGGCGCTGACCGCCTACACGGTTGCGGTTGCAACCTACGGCGCCCAGAGCACTGAGGCGCAGGCGGCGCTCGGTACGCTGAACGGCGCGCTTACCACGCTTGCGAATGCGAGCGGCAGCTACGGTGCGCGCACGGCGCTCGCCGAGGTTTCGAACAACTACTCGGCCATCAACAGCGGCCTGAGCTCGCTGAGTTCTTCCTACAACGATGAATCCACCGGCATGGCTGCCAGTGTGGGTGCCTACACGGGCGTGGTTTCGCAGCTGTCCGCAGGCGCTTCGCAGGTTACCGCGGGGGCTCAGACGGCGGCAGGTGTGATCTCGCAGATCAACGATGGCGCGCAGCAGGTTTCGGGCGGCGCGACCCAGCTTACCAGCAACTCTGAAGCGCTGGTCGCGGGCGCTGAATCGGCCGCGGCCGGATCGGCTCAGCTGGCAACGGGCGCGACTTCTGCTAAGGCGGGTACGGCCGAGATGGTCACGAGCATCGGCACGGTCGACGATCAAAGCCAGCTCACCCTGCTCGGCGGTATGAACCTGCTGATCGCGGGCACCGACCAGGCCGATGCGGGCAGCGCGCAGCTTTTGCAGGGCCTGCTTGGCGCGAAGAGCGGCTCGACGCAGCTGTCGAGCGGCTTGGCAAGTGCGAAGGACGGCTCGTCGCAGTTGGCGAGCGGCCTTAGCAGTGCGGCGGCGGGCATCGGCACGCTGACTGCGGGCGTCGACACGCTCAAAGACGGCACCTCGCAGCTGGCAAGCGGTGCGGCTTCCGCTAACGATGGCGCAGCTCAGCTGGTAAGCGGTGCGCAGTCGGCCGAAAGCGGCGCGGCGCAGATCGCAAGTGGTGCGACGCAGCTGGCTGATGGCTCGCAGACGCTGACCGACGGCCTTAAGACCGCGGCCGATGGCTCGCAGGAGCTCTACGATGGCCTGGTCGAGGGCCAGGAGACCATGGCTGAAAGCGTTGAGAATTCCGATGCCAAGGCCACTATGATGAGCGAGCCCGTCACCGCCAACGGCGATAGCCAGACCGGCGAGAAGATCACGCAGGTCGCCAACTACGGCACCGGCTTCGCACCGTACTTCATCGGCCTGGGCATGTGGGTCGGCTGCCTGATGATCACCTTCCTCATCCGCACGATGAACAACCGCATCCTCATGTCGAACGCTTCCAGCTTCTCGGCCGTGTTCTCCAGCTACCTGCCGATGGCGGTCATCGCCATTATCCAGGTGCTCATCCTGCTGCTGTTCATCCAGTTCGCGCTTGGCTTCCATATCAACTACGTGCTGCCGTACTACCTGTTCGGCCTGCTCGTGGCGCTGAGCTTCATGGCTATCATCCAGTTCTTCCGCGTGGCCATGGGCACGGCCGGCACGGTTGCGGTGGTCATCATCCTCATGCTGCAGCTGTGCACCGCGGCGGGCACCTTCCCGATCGAAGCCGAGCTGCCCATCTTCAACGTGCTGAATCCCATTCTGCCCATGACGTACGTGGTGAAGGGCTTCCGCGTGGCCATGAGCGGTCTTGGGCTCGAGTACATGGTGAGCAGCGTTATCGTGCTGGCGATTTACCTGGTTGGCGCGCTGTTCCTGACCACGGTCATCGCGCATATGCGCCGTCGTGTCAGCCTGAACACCATGTATCCGAAGATTCAGATGGAAAGCTAATTCGAGGGCGTGGGGGAAATGCCTCGGACGGGGATTCGCAAGAAATCAGAGGCGGCGCGGCAGAACTTGCTCGACGCCGCCCTGCAGGTCATCGGCTCGAAGGGCTACAGCGGTGCCACTATGGACGGCATCGCGAAGGCCGCCGGCGTGTCGAAGGGCCTGGCATACTATCATTTCGCGAACAAGGCCAAGCTTGCTGCGGCGGTGCTCGATAACGGGCTGGGAACGCTCGTCGAGCAGCTGCGGCGCGCGGGCGCCGAGTGTGAAAGCGCCGCGGAGGCCATGGACGCCATGGTCGAGGTGCTAGGCGATAAGTTGTACAGCAACAAGCTGGTCAGCCGTTTCGTGTTCGAAGAGATGTTTCGCGAGGATCGCGATTGCTCCGAGGTGGTTCACACCTACATACAGACGTTTTTGGGGCTTATCGAAGAGCTAATCGCGCGCGGCCAGGCCGAAGGCGCGTTTTCCGCGGCGCTCGATGCGCAATTCACGGCGGTCTCGCTTTTCGGTGCCGTGATGACGGCATCGATGTACTACACCGGCTTGGCCGAAGGCGTCGAGCCGCTTTCGCAAGCCGACTTCACCGCGCGCCTAAAGTCCCAAGCGCTTGCTATCTGCCGCGCCTAACGCGCGCGAGTGTGCAAGCGTGAGCCAAAATGACCTGGCGTCTATGGTCCATTTGAACCATAGACGCCAGGTCATTTTGGCTCACCTGAGGGTGCGGGCGTCGCCTTGGCGGGCGGTTATGCCGTGGGCATCGAGGTATTCCAGGATGGGGACAGCGTACTTGCGGCTGCAGCCGAGCGGACCTTTCAGGTCGGCCACGGTTCCCGCTCCGTGTTCTTGCAGATAAGCGCGCAGCTCATCGACATGGGCGTTGAATGTTTCGGCCGCAAAGCAGGTGGAGCGGTCGATGCGCACGACGCGCCCGTCTGCTTCGAGCTTGCCCACGGCGCGCGTAGCGAGCGAGTTCGCAATCCCCAGGTTTTTGACGACATCGGCGAGGGGAGCGGGGTTCATGCCCTGCTCGGCGAGCGCGCCAAGGATGCGCTCTGCGGCCTCCTCTTCGGCGGCAAGTGCGCCCCCAAGCGAGCTTGGATGGCTTACGAACGAATCCGAGAACTGGGCTTTCCCTGCCTCGACCGCCTTGCCGATTAGCAGGTCGAAGCGCTTCGCCTCCATGCGCGGGGCCACCTTCTGGCGCAGCTCTTCCTTGCCGATGCCGCGCTCGTCGGGGTTGGCCGCATGAAATGCGATAAGCTGTTTTTCGATCGCTGAAGACGTGCGCTGGACCAGGCGATTCGTGGTGAAGAACGCTTCGCGCGCGCCGTCGGCCGCACTCGCCGCGCTCGTCGCGCTCGCGGCACCGCCGGCGTCGCCGGCTGCAAGTGCGCAGAGCTTGCGGGCCTCAACTGCCTGCGCGAGCAAGTCGGCTGCGGCTGTAGGCTCGATGCCGATGCGGTAGGCAACCTCGCTTGCGGTCAGCGGGTCGCACGCGGTTTCGACCGTAAGTTGCGCGGCGGCTACCATGTCGCCGGCCTCTATCGCCCGGTGCGCTGCGAGTTCCTCCTCGGTTAGGTCGGTTGACCTGCGCGGATGTGCAAGCAGCACCGTACCGCCGCCCGCAACGCTTACGGGCGAGTAGGTGCGCACGACAAAGCGGTCGCCCGAACAGATGGCAAGCGGCTCGTCCAGACGGATCTGCGCGAGCGCCGATTCGCCCGACTTCAGCGATTCGATGCCGTTGCAGAGCAGCACGCGTCCGAGCATCTCGCGGGTGCCGTGGGCGATATGCATGCGCGTGCCGGTTTCGAGCGGCTTTCCGGTCTTGGCGACGTTGAGGTAGGTCAGCCGCGCGTTGAAGCGATCGGTCGGCTCGACAAGGCCTGGGGCAGCCAAAAAATCGCCGGCGGAAATCTCGTCGCCCTTGATGCCGGCCAGGTTGATGGCCACGCGGTTGCCCGCGGGCGCGCCATCGGTTGCGGCGTTGTGCATCTGCACGCTGCGGATGCGCGCCGTGGTTTTGCCGGGCAGGATTTCAACCGCGTCGCCTGGCCGCGCGGTGCCGCTCCAAAGCGTGCCAGTGACCACGGTACCTGCGCCTTTGATCTGGAAGGCACGATCGACGGGCATGCGCAGCTGTTTTCCGCGCGTCGCGCGCGTGGTCTTGGCGCAGGCAGCTTGAATGGCGCAGAGCAGCTGGTCGAGCCCTTCGCCCGTGCGCGCGCTTACGGGTACGATGGGCGCATCGGCGTAGGCGGTGGTGGCCAGCCAATCGCCCACTTCGCTGCACATGAAGTCGACCCAGTCGGCATCGACCGCGTCCGTCTTGGTGAGCGCAACCACGCAGCTGGCGATACCGAGCGTCTGCAGCACGGCCACGTGCTCCACGGTCTGCGGCATAACGCCGTCATCTGCGGCGATGACGAGCAGCGCCACATCGATGCCCGTGGCCCCCGCTATCATCTGCTTCACGAAGCCCTCGTGGCCGGGCACGTCGACCACGCCCATGGTGCGCCCGTCGGGAAGCGCAAGCTGCGCGAATCCGAGTGTGATGGTGATGCCACGGCGCTTCTCCTCGGCCAGGCGGTCGGGGTCGGTGCCGGTGAGCGCCTGGATGAGGGTGGACTTGCCGTGGTCGATGTGCCCCGCGGTTCCAAGGATCAAGTCGACGCGCTTGGCGGGCGCGCTGGCGGCGGGCGCGCCAGTTGCGGGCGTGGCGTTTGCGGATTCGGTCATGGCTATCCTAGCAGGTCAGGGTTGCAAAATAGGCTGCGATGGCATCGGCCGCGGTAGCGATGTCCTCATCGGAGAGCAGCGTGCGCGCATCGAGCACCACGCGCTCGTCGTGCACGCGCGCGATCACGGGCGTGGCGCACTTCTGGATAAGGAAGGCCTGGCAGCTCTGCGCGTTTGCGGGGCTGCCCTCGGGGAAGCCGATCGCAACGGCGGCCGAGGCGATATCGCACATGGGAAGCGCTCCGCCACCCGCGCGCGAAACCTCATCGATCACCTGGGCCGATGCGAGATCGGCGGGGATGGCGTCAGCCGTATCGAGCGCGGCGAGCAGAGATTCCGCTCGCACACGCACTTCATCGGCGGTTTCGGTGAGCATGCGCAGCGTCGGGATGCTCTTGCGTGCGGCGGCGGGGTCGAGATACAGGCGCATGGTGGCCTCGAGCGCGGCAAGCGTCATCTTGTCGAGGCGCATGGCACGCGCGAGCGGGTTTTGCTTCAAGCGCTCTATCAGCTCTTTCGAGCCTACGATGATGCCCGCTTGCGGTCCGCCGAGCAGCTTATCGCCCGAGAACGACACGATGTCGGCGCCCGCGCGCAGCGATTCGGCGATGGTGGGCTCGGCGTATTCGCCGAAGCAATCGAGCCTCGTAAAAGCGCCCGACCCCTGGTCTTCGTACACGAGCACGGGTTCGCTGCGCTTGGCGTTGGCCGCATCGGCGATGGCGCGCAAGTCGGCCACGCTTACGTTTTCGGTAAAGCCGACCAGACGGTAGTTCGAGGGGTGCACCTTGAGCAGCATCCCCGTGTTTTCGCAGATGGCGCGCTCGTAATCGGAGACGTGCGTCTTGTTGGTGGTGCCGACTTCGACCATGCGGGCGCGCGAGGCGTCCATGATGTCGGGGATGCGGAACGATCCGCCGATCTCGATGAGCTCGCCGCGCGAAACGATAGCCTCATGGTCGGCGGCGAACTCCGCGAGCACCATCATCACGGCTGCGGCGTTGTTGTTCACGGCCATGGCGGCTTCCGCACCGGTCAGCGCACAGATGAGTTGCTCGCAATGGTCGTGGCGGCTGCCGCGTTCCATGGCTTGCGTGCTGTATTCGAGCGTGGAATAGCTGGCCATCACGTTGTTGACGGCCGCTACGGCTTCGGGTGCAAGCGGGCTGCGACCAAGGTTGGTGTGCAGGATCACGCCCGTGGCGTTCACGACGCGCCGAAGCGAGGGCGAAAGCAGGGCGCCTGCACGGCAGGCGGCGTCTTCCGCGATGGTTTGCGCATCAATCTTAGGCGTTTGACCTGCAAGGATTTGCTGGCGCTTGGCATCGATGGCTTCGCGCGCGGCATCGACCACAAGTTCGCGCGGCAACGACGCGGCAAGCGACGCCAAACAATCTTTGGATATCACGTCTTCAACGCGCGGGAGGTCGCGCAAAAGCTGGTTGTTCATAGCACCTGTTTCTCTTGGACGGGCAAGCAGCACTATAGCAGCAAATGCCGCCTGATATGGGATTACTCGCTTTAGCGGGCGGGCGTGCGGTAATGCTTTACCGCCGCGCGGCTACCTTAGGAAAATCTTGCCGGCTGGGCCGTCGACCGCGTCTCCAATGCGTGCGGGAGCTCGTCCAAGCTCGTGCTCGAACGCTTGCGCAAACGCATCGGCGTCTTCGGGAGCCACGGCGACGAGCAGGCCACCGCTCGTTTGCGGGTCGCAGAGCACTGCCATGCGCGCGTCGTAGGTGGCCCCATCCATGACGCCGCGCGGCACGAACGGCTTGCACCAATCGATGATGTTGAACGTACGGCCAGGGATGCAGTAGTCGAGCGCATAGTCGTACACGCCATCGAAAAGCGGGATGTTATCCCAGTTCAAGACTGCAGCACAGCCGCTCGCCGCGAGCATCTCGTTGAGATGCCCCGCAAGTCCGAATCCCGTCACATCGGTAGCGGCGTGCGTTTGCACTTGCGCCATCGCGCGCGCTCCGTACATGTTGAGCTCCATCATCGACTCGATGACCGGCCGCATCGTCTCATCGGTTTCAAGCCCCGCGCGAAATGCCGAGTTCTTGATGCCGACGCCGACCTTCTTCGTGTAGAACAGCGCATCGCCCGGCATAGCGCCCGCGTTGCGGATTACCTTATCGGGATGCACCACGCCGAAGACCGAGAGCCCGTACTTCGGCTCGTCGTCGTCAATGGTGTGGCCGCCAACGGTGAACGCCCCAGCCTCGGCGACTTTGTCCGAGCCGCCGCGCACCACATCGGCTACGACCTCGGTGCCGAGCGAGCAGGGAAACGCAAGGATGTTCAGCGCCGTGAGCGGCTTGGCGCCCATGGCGAAGATGTCCGAGAGTGCATTAGCTGCGGCAATGGCGCCGAATTCGTACGGATCGTCCACGACGGGCGTGAAGAAGTCGAGCGTGAGCACTGCGGCCATATCGTCGCTCAGGCGATAGACGGCGGCATCATCGCTGGTCTCGAACCCGAGTAGCAGCGCGGGATCGATGGAAGGCGCGATTTTGGAAGTTATCTCTTTGAGGTCGCCCGGACTCCACTTAGCGGCTCAACCGCCCTTCTCAGTCAGATGGGTCAGTCGGATTTTCTCAAGTTCGCTCATGGGGGCACCTCCTTCCGCGCTCGCAAGAAGTATACCAGCTTGCGAAGGGAGGTTGCGCTGCGCTCGCGCCCGCGATTGCCTACCGGCTGACGGCGGTGTTTTCGGAGGAATGCATTCCAAAGCGACGGTTTTGCCAATTTGGGCTGACTCGGCACATCTTGGCGACGGGCGCAGTCAGCCCAGAATGGGAAAACGACAAGTTTGGGCTGATTTATTTCGAGCGATTTGGCTGAAACGCGGATTATGTTGGAGCGCAGCGGGGTCGCTATGGTCGGGGAAGCGAGTAAAAAGTCATCCCAGCAAGCAAAAATATCTTCTCTGGGCTGACTTCCTGCTCCTGGTCTTCGCGCATTGTCAGCCCAGGATGGCTATTTTCGATATCTGGGCTGAATGGCCGCGCTTTACCATGGCTGGAGAGGGTCGAGTTTGATGCGGCGAGCCTGTTGCTTCGGCTCGATGGCCGCCCTTGTTTGCGGTTTCGGGCGGCGCCTTCGGCAGCCTCCGCCCGAAATCGAACCGCTCGCACGCGGTCCGGCCGCTCGCCGCGGCTCGCGCCCGCGGCCCTCGCCCCCGGGCTCGGGCCGTCGAGCCCGCCCGGGCCCCAGAAGACAAAGCTGGTTGTTCATAGCACCTGTTTCTCTTGGACGGGCAAGCAGCAC
>R11__coassemble_739_pt1 | contig 20219 bp, 12 predicted proteins | sample R11__metabat2_high_PE_032 | metagenome-assembled genome bin R11 | reverse complement strand
GCGGATATCGCCGTAGAGCTTGGCCTCCTTGAACGCCTTCTTCGACCAGCCACCGGAAACGATGTAGTCGGCCTTCGGATCTTCCACGTTCAAAAGATTCATAGGGATGCCTGCGAATTCGAGCGTCGCGCCACCCTGCAGGAAGAGCACCTTGTAGTTCTCGGGGATGTCCATGAGTTCGCGCAGGTCGGCTTCTGCCTGCTCGATGATGCCCTTGAACGCAGCGGAACGGTGGCTCATCTCCATAACGGACATGCCCGTGCCCTGGTAATCGAGCATCTCGGCTGCGGCCTGCTCGAGAACCGCCTCGGGAAGAACCGCCGGACCTGCGGAAAAGTTGTAAACCCTGCTCATTATTCGACCTTTCGTGTCTATAACTAGGGACCTGCGTCCCGTTTTACCGACTTTGTACTATAGCGCGTTAAAGTGACGAGGGGGTTAAAGATGCGCGGATTTTTCGGCAGCGGCGTGATTGCGGCCCTATCCTACGCTGACCAAACGCTTTTGATAGCCCGCCTGCACCGCTACCTGCGCACCTTCGCGCTCGACCACGCTTGCAAGCGTTTGCGCAGGCAAACGGTAGGTGTTGTTGTTCTCGGAGATGTGCATGGCCACCACCTGCTCAAGCTCGTCACTCAAAAGCGTCGCAAGCTCCTCTGCCGCTTGTTCGTTGTTGAGATGCCCGCGCGCAGAGGCTATGCGCTTGCGCACCGCGTAAGGGTAAGGGCCCGCGTCGAGCATGCGCAGGTCGTGGTTGCTTTCAAGCGCCAGGATGCGCACGCGCTGCAGCGCCTCGTGCGCCGCTCCCGTCACGATGCCCGTGTCGGTCATGAAGCCGAGCGCATCGTCGTCGGACTCCACACGAAAGCCGCACGAGCTCGCGGCGTCGTGCGACGTTTCGAACGGCAGCACGTCCAGGCCACCCGCACGCACCGACTCGCCCAAGCGAAGCGAGCGTATATCGGCCAAGTCGCCGAGCGCGATAAGGTCCGCGCTCGCGTTGAGCACATCGTCATGCACATAGAGCGCAGGCGCCTCGATGCCGAGCTTGCGAAATCCGCGCAGCACCACGCCGAGTCCCTTCGTATGGTCGGTATGCTCATGCGTTATGAAGATCGCATCGAGCGCAGCCGGGTCGAAACCCGCCTCGTCGCACGCCGCGAAGAAATCGCGCTTGCAGATGCCGCAATCGATGAGCACGCCGCGCCCCGTGCGCGCGTCCTCAACGATGGAGGCATTGCCCTTGCTGCCCGTACCGAGCACGTGGAGCTTCAGCTGGCGCTGCACAGCTCACCTACATCTCGGCGATGATGCCGCTTATCAGCTTGCAGAACACCGGCTCCTGGCGCTTGGCCACCTCGAGCACCTCGGTGTCGTTGGGGCTAGCGCTTTCGATGCCGCAGGCCATGTTCGAGATGAGCGACATGCCGAGCACCCGCATGCCCACATGGCGCGCGGCGATAACCTCTTCGCACACCGACATGGCAACCGTATCGGCACCCCATGCGCGAAACGCGCGGATCTCGGCGGGCGTCTCGAAGCTCGGACCCAAAAGCCCCAGGTAAACACCCTCTTGCACGCGAATGCTCTCGCGCTCGGCAACCGCGTGCGCAATCGCGCGCAGCTCGGGGTCGTAGGCCTCGTACATCGAGAAGAAGCGGAACTTCAGCTCGTCGGGTTCGGGGCCGACCACGGGGTTTCGCCCAGTGAAGTTGATGTGATCGCTCATGATGCAGAAATCGCCCACCTGGTACTCGGCGTTGATGGCGCCGGCCGCATTGGTGACGATAACCGTACCGATGCCGATCTGGTTCATCAGCCAGATGGGGTATGCCACCTCATGCGAGGTGTTGCCCTCGTAACCGTGCAGGCGCCCCTGCATAACCAGCACGCACTTGCCCGAAAGCGTACCGCACACGAAACGGCCCACGTGGCTTGTGGCCGTGCTCGTCTTCATATAGGGAATCTCAGCGAAGGGGATGTAGACCGCATCTTCGACCTGTTCGGCCAGAGGACCGAGGCCGCTTCCAAGCACAACACCCACCTCGGGAACCCTGCCTTCGAGCTTCTCACGAAGAACCGCACTCGATTCGGCCAGCTTCTGAACCAACGTTTTATCTGACATGCTCGTCTCCTTCTTTCACCGTGCGAGCCACAACGACACGCGGACGCCCCGCCAAATCCGCTACCACTTTAACATCTGCGAAACCCAGACCGCGCAGGTAATCCGCTGCTGCATCCAGGCACGTTTCGTGAAGCTCGCACGCGAAACCGCCGCCTGGCGCAAGCGCACGCGTGCTCCAATCGGCCAAGCGCCTGAACAGATCGAGCCCGTCTTCTCCCCCATCGAGCGCAAGCGCGGGCTCGAAATCGGCCACCTCGCGCGGCAGCTCGGCGAGCACGGCGCTTGGGACGTAGGGAGGGTTCGAAACCACGAGGTCGAACTTGCCCATGAAGCGTGCAGCAACGTTGTTTCCCAAATCGCTTGCCACCACCCCGATGCGTGCGTCGAGCCCAAGGGCGCGCACGTTCTCGCGTGCAAGCTCGATGGCCTCGGGCGCGATATCGGTTGCCACCACGAGAGTTTCGGGATGCTCGTAGGCAATCGAGCAGGCGATACATCCCGACCCCGTGCAGATATCGGCCACCAAAAGCTTGTCCGTAGCAGCGCCAGCTACACCGCTTTCGGCAGTCTCTTTGGCCTGGGCGAACAAATCGCGAAACGCTTCGGAGGAATCATCTGAATCGATGAGTTCGATCGCCGCATCGGCGCTCGTTGCAAGCGCGGCCACGATATCGTCGTCGAAATAGCGGCGATGCACGGGCGGCAGCAGCGCCAAGGCCTCGCTTACAAGCACTTCGGTTTCAGGGCGCGGAATGAGCACCCCGCGCTTCACGTGCACGTTGATATGGCGAAACGTTACCTCACCCGTGATGTACTGCAGAGGCTCGCCCGCTGCCCGGCGCGCGACGAAACCGTGCAGCGCATCGAGCTCGGTTGCGCTGAGCACCCGGTCGAAGTTGGTGTAGAGCTCTATTCTGGAAAGCCCCGCGGCTTCACCGAGCAGCCACTGCGCCGAAGCGCGCGGGTTCTCATCGCCCTTGCGCTCGAGATAGCCGCACGTCCAATCGAGGGCGCGCTTTATGGTCCACGGCTCGTCGGGCATGGCGCCTACACGATGGATTCGAGCTTCTTGGCGCGGTCTGCCGCCTGCAGCGCCGTGATGACCTCTTCGAGCCCGTTGCCCAAAAGCACGCCGTTGTAGGTTCCGTTGAATCCGATGCGGTGGTCGGTCACGCGATCTTGCGGCGCATTGTAGGTGCGGATCTTCTCAGAGCGGTCGCCCGTGCCGATCTGGCTGCGGCGTTCGGCGCCTTCGGCCGCCTGCTGCTCTTCGAGCATCTTGTCGTACAAGCGCGCACGCAGAACCGCCATAGCGGCGATCTTGTTCTGCAGCTGCGACTTCTGGTCCTGCGACTGCACGACCAAGCCCGTGGGCAGGTGCGTGATGCGCACGGCCGAATCGGTGGTGTTGACGCACTGGCCACCCGGGCCGCCCGCGCGGTACACATCGATGCGCAAATCTTCCTGACGGATGTCGATGTCGATCTCGTCGGCCTCGGGAAGAACGGCCACCGTTGCCGTAGAAGTATGGATGCGGCCCTGGCTTTCGGTCTTGGGAACGCGCTGCACGCGGTGCACGCCGCTTTCGAACTTCATGACCGAGTACACGCGATCGCCCACGACCTTGAACTGGATTTCCTTGTATCCGCCTGCATCGGAAGGCGAAACGTCGAGAAGCTCGATCTTCCATTTGCGCGACTGGGCGAAGCGCTCGTACATTTTGTACAGGTCGCCACCGAAGATTGCGGCCTCATCGCCGCCCGCACCTGCGCGGATCTCCACGATGATGTCCTTGGCATCGGCCGGATCTGCCGGGATGAGCATGAACTTGATCTCTTCCTCGATACCGGGAAGTTTCTCTTCGATTTCGGCGATCTCCTCCTGAGCGAACTCCTTCATCTCGGGGTCGCCGAGCAGCTCCTTGGCTGCGGCAAGGTCGTCGACCGCGGCAACGTACTCGCGCGCCATCTTGACGAGCGGGCCCTGGGAAGCGAATTCCTTGGCCAGACGGTTGTACTCCTTCTGGTTGCTGACGATGTCCGGGTCGCCCATCTTCGATTCGAGCTCTTCGTAGGCCTCGATGATCTTCTCGAGCTTCTCGGTCATTTCGGTATCTTGCGCCATGCGAAATCCTTTTCAAATCGCTTAAACGTGGTCTGCGTTTTCGTAACAGTCGATGTTATCAGATTGCGCGGCGATTGCGCGAACAAGAGCGCTCCTACACCTAATCCAAACGATACGCAAGCGAGCATGAAAATACGCGGAAAAACGTTTTCGCAGGTCAGAAATTATCTGATTTTCAGACAAAAGCCGCGACCTGCGAAAACACAATATTTTGGTCAAATTCAAATAAGGAACACAATATTTTGTGGTTTCTGCCTTTCCTTTCAATCGTGAAACAACTATGATGTGCAAGGCCGCGCATGTAACCCATGCGTCGCACTCGAACGCACACGCACCCAAAAGGAAGAAGGCAGCACAGCATGAAGATCATCAAACGAAACGGGGCTGAAGTCCCCTTCGACCTTACTAAGATTTCGAACGCCATCGCTGCCGCCAACAAGGAGGTGCCCGAAGGAGTCCGCCTGACCGAGCGTCAGATCCGCTACGCTTCCGAAAACGTCGCCGATCTGTGCGAAGCCGCCGGGCATACCGTGTCGGTCGAAGAGATTCAGGACATGGTCGAGGACGAGATCATGCGCTTGGACTGCTACGAGGTGGCCCGCAAGTACATCATCTACCGCTACCTGAAGAACCAACAGCGCCAGAAGAACACCACCGACGACAAGATCTTGGCTCTCATCGAATGCAACAACGAAGAGGTTAAGCAGGAAAATTCCAACAAGAACCCCACCGTTGTCTCCGTTCAGCGCGACTACATGGCTGGTGAGGTCTCCAAGGACCTCACCATGCGCGAGCTTTTGCCCCCCGAGGTGGTGCAGGCTCATAACGACGGCATCATCCACTTCCACGATTCCGACTACTTCGCACAGCACATGCACAACTGCGACCTGGTCAACCTCGAAGACATGCTGCAGAACGGCACCGTCATCTCGGGCACGCTCATCGAAAAACCGCACAGCTTCTCCACCGCGTGCAACATCGCCACGCAGATCATCGCGCAGGTGGCGTCGAGCCAGTACGGCGGACAGTCCATTTCCCTTACGCACCTCGCACCCTTCGTCGAGATCTCGCGCCAGAAGATTCGCCACCAGATCCTCGACGAACTCAACGAGATGGGACTCGAGGCCAGTGCCGAGCGCATCGCGTGCGTCGTGGAAACGCGCCTGAAAGACGAAATCCGCCGCGGCGTGCAGATCATCCAGTACCAGGTGGTCACGCTCATGACCACGAACGGTCAGGCGCCTTTCATCACGGTGTTCATGTACCTCAACGAAGCCAAGAGCGAATCGGAAAAGCACGACCTCGCCCTTATCATCGAGGAGATGCTGCGCCAGCGCTATGAAGGCGTGAAGAACGAAACCGGCGTATGGATCACGCCCGCCTTCCCCAAGCTCATCTACGTGCTTGAAGAGGACAACATCACCGAGGACGCCCCGTATTGGTACCTCACCAAGATGGCTGCGAAATGCACGGCCAAGCGCATGGTGCCCGACTACATCTCCGAGAAGAAGATGCGCGAGCTCAAGCTCTCCACCGGAGAAACCGAAGGCAACGGCGACGTGTACACCTGCATGGGCTGCCGTTCCTTCCTCACGCCCGACCGCTCCGAAGGCGGCTACGGCAACGTTGCAAATGCCGGCAATTACGAACCCGGCAAGCCCAAGTACTACGGCCGTTTCAACCAAGGCGTCGTCACCATCAACCTTCCCGATGTAGCGCTTTCAAGCTACGGCGATACGGAACGCTTCTGGGAGATCTTCGACGAGCGCCTGGAACTTTGCCATCACGCGCTGCGCTGCCGCCACGAGCGCCTGCGCGGCACCACGTCCGATGCCGCTCCGATCCTCTGGCAGTACGGAGCGCTTGCGCGCCTCGAGAAGGGCGAACCCATCGACAAGCTGCTCTACGGCGGCTACTCCACGCTCTCGCTTGGCTATGCGGGCTTGTACGAATGCGTTCGCTACATGACCGGCCACAGCCACACCGACCCCGAGGCCACGCCGTTTGCGCTTTCGATCATGCAGCTCATGAACGACAAATGCGCAGAATGGAAGGCCGCCGAAAACATCGACTACTCGCTCTACGGCACGCCGCTCGAATCGACCACGTACAAGTTCGCCAAGTGCCTGCAGCGCCGCTTCGGCGTGATCAAGGGCATTACGGACAAGGGCTACATCACCAACAGCTACCACGTGCACGTCACCGAAGAGATCGATGCCTTCACCAAGCTCAAATTCGAAAGCGAATTCCAGCGCCTGTCCCCTGGCGGCGCGATCAGCTACGTCGAAGTTCCCAACATGCAGGACAACCTGCAGGCGGTGCTCAGCGTCATGCAGTATATCTACGAGAACATTATGTACGCCGAGCTCAACACAAAGAGCGACTACTGTCAGAAGTGCGGCTACGATGGCGAGATCCAGATCATCGAAAACGACGGCAGGCTCGACTGGGAATGCCCCAATTGCGGCAACCGTGATCAGTCGACGATGAACGTCGCACGCCGCACCTGCGGCTACATCGGTACTCAGTACTGGAACCAGGGCCGTACGGAAGAAATCAAAGACCGCGTCCTGCATCTGTAGGCCATTTTCGGGAGGGCGCCGCTCAGCCAGGCTGGCGCCCTCGTTTTTTCTCACCATGAATTTCGGAACCATCAAATACTGTGATATAGCAGACGGCGAAGGCGTGCGCACCACGCTCTTCGTTTCAGGCTGCACGCATCGATGCAAGGGGTGTTTTCAACCCGAGACCTGGGATTTCTCCTATGGTGAAGAGTTTAGCGAAGAGGTAGCCGACGCCATTATCGAAAGCCTGAAGCCCGCGTACATCGACGGCTTCACCGTACTTGGCGGCGAGCCGATGGAGCCCTCCAACCAAGCACAGATCGCCCCGCTGCTCGAGCGCATTCGCGAGACGTGCCTTGGAAAAACGATCTGGCTGTACACGGGCGATATCTACGAAGACCTCATCGACCCCGAAAGCCCACGCCACACGCCCTTTACCGAACGCATATTAGACGCACTCGACGTGCTGGTCGACGGCCCCTTCGTGCAGGATTTGAAGAACATCTCGCTGCGCTTTCGCGGATCGGAAAACCAACGCTTGATCGACATGCCGCAAACGCGTGCAGCCGGGCGCGTCGTGCTCTACGAAGGCGATGCCGCCTACAACGCCCACCGCATGTAAAAACGAAAATGAACCATAGACGCCAGGTCATTTTAGCTCACCTGAGCCATAGACGCCAGGTCATTTTGGTTCATCTTGTAAAAGAAGAGGGAGGCCACGGCCTCCCTCCTTGCATACTCTGTCAGAGCACAGATTAGATAGCGAACAGCTGCTTAACGCGCGGCTTCGGACGATAGCCGATCATGTTGCGGCCAGCTTCGCCATTTTCGAAGCAGATAAGAACCGGCGGGTTCTTTGCGTTGTACTTAGCGGCAAGGTCGGCCTCAGCAGCAGCGTCGATCTTGTAAACGACTTCCTTGGTCTCGCCTTCGTCGAAGATCTCGTTCAGGACCTTCTCGATGTTTGCCGAAGGATCGTTGTCGCCAGCGAAGAAGGCGATGCAGGGATCGGCGGAGCCGAGAACCTTGGCGTCGAAGTCTGCAGCAGTGATTACCTCAATCATTGTGTCTCCTCCCAGAGTACTACTTACATGCGTGCTTGAGCCGCGGCTCATGAACACGCGTCTAACAGTTGAAATTATACCTAACCGAATAACTGCTGAAAACGGAACGGAGCGCCGTGCAGAACAACCAATTATTGGCCTGGTGCTGTTGACAAGTTTCCCTGCTGTACAATATACGAAAACGGAAAGGATACTCTATGAATAAAGCGACCGCGATCGAATCCTCCCCCGCTTGGCTCAATCAGCCTGTACAAGATGTCAACCTCGTGCTCGAAGGCGGGGCTATGCGGTGCCTCTTCACCCAAGGCGTGCTCGACTGCCTCATGCTGAAACGTCTCTTCGCCAAGCGCGTTATCGGCGTATCGGCGGGTGCGCTTTCGGGCTGGTACTACGTAATGGGGCTCGTAGGCCGCGCCTGCTACATCAACGTGAAGTATTGCACCGATTGGCGCTACCTCTCGCTTAAGAGCTTCCTGGTGACGGGCAACGCCTGCGGTCGTGAATACATGTTCGACAAGGTGCCCCGCGAGCTCGAGCCCGTGGATTTTTCGCTCTTCAACGATTCACCTATCCAGCTTGTCGCCGTATCTTCCAACATCGAAACGGGCGAAGCGGACTACCATGCCCTGAAAGACGCCGACGCCGATATGCCCTATCTTATCGCCACCTCTTCAATGCCGCTCGTAAGCCAGATTGTAAACGTCGACGGCAAGCTTCTGCTCGATGGCGGCACATGCGACAGCGTACCTATCGACTACTCGCTGAAAACCGGCGCTCGAAAGCACATCGTCGTGACCACTCACGATGCCAACTACGTGCGAAAGCCCGAGCGCGCTCTTCCCCTTATGGAGCGCGTGTACAAGGATTACCCCTACTATCTGGACCGCGCGCGCTACCGCCATTACGAGTACAATCGCACCTACCGCGAGATCCAACGCATGCATGCGCGCGGCGAAGCGTTCGTCATCATGCCGCCTGAGCCTGTTACCGTATCGAACATGGAAACGGATCCGAAGAAGCTCATGGCGCTCTACGAGCAAGGCTACAAAACGGCGCTCGAGGCCTGGCCGGCGCTTGAAGCGTACCTGAGCGCCTAACGGCCGAATCTAGGTCCGCACAAGCCGCAGAGCGCCTCGCAGTACCCCTCGCACTACTTATTCGCGCTCCAGACTTACCCGCATACATGGAAAGGCCCGATCATGGATCGGGCCTTTCCGTTAAGCTTGTATGCCGAATCTACTCTTCGCGGCTCTTGCGACGAGCACGCAGCGCCACGATAGCGGCTACGATAGCGATAAGAACGATTGCACCTATCACAAGCGCAAGCACCTGATCGCCCGTCTGTGCCAAGTAGTTCTTGTAGATGTACTTGTACACCGTGATCTCGTCGGCATCGTTATCGATAATGGTGCCGTCGGAATCCTTGATGACGATTCGGAACCGCTCATCAGACAGGTTAATGCCGTTTGAGCCCTTGGCCTCTGCATCGGAACCGCTCACAATGTGCACGGCCCCTTCATCATCAAGATAGAACACCGTATCAGCGGCTTTGTAGTACTTGGCGGGAGCGGAGAGCTCGCGCAGGATGTAGTTCTTGTTCAGCTCGATCGCGCGGCCGTCGTCGAGCGTTGCCGCAAACTCTACCGCACCGTCGCCCGTAGTCCAGCTAGCAACGGTTTCACCCGTAGCCTGATCGATCAGCGCCATCTGGGCACCGGAAACGTAGGTCTTATAGTACGAATCAACCTTATTGATCTCGAACTTGATCTGTTCATCAGAGACGCCCTTCGCATAAGTGAGCGTCTTGGCGTCGGAAACGCTGCTCAGCGAAGAGGAATCGTCGGCAAGGTCGGACTTCTTGAACAGGTCGCTGCGATACGAATCGACCAGATAGCCCGCAGGAGCAGTCTGCTCCTTGAAGTAGTATTCGTACCCGTCGAGCAGCGTGACGTCGTTGAAGTAGATCCAACCATCGGAATCGGAAGGCGTACCTTCGGCCACATAGGCATCAGCCCCGTCTGCGTTATACGCCCACAACGTGTAAACGGCACCCTCGAGGGCCTTGCCGGTGTTCGCGCTGGTCTTGCGCACCTTGACGTTCAGGCTCTTCATGGAGTTGGTGATAGTCGGCGTGCCGGCGATCTTGGCGGTCTTGTCGAGCGCCGAGCAATACCACGCTTCGTACATCAGGCTACCATCGTTGTCAGCGTCTTCATAAACGTTGATGTAGTAGTAGATCTTCTCACCCGAGTAGTTGACATCATCGTTGTAGCCAGATTCGCCAGGCTGGGTTCCCGTCTCCTCGATGACATACCAATGCTCGCCCGCCTCGGTGAACTGGAACAGCGACATCTCGCCGGTTTCTGGGTTTTCGATACCCAGCTTGTCGAAGTCGACCAGACCGTTCTTGTCGTTGGTCTGGGTCTTCACCAAACCGCCCGACACAGCCGAACCATCGGAATTGATCTCGGTGAGCGTGAAGGTGAATTCCTCGCCCTCCATCGACCCGTTTACAAGGACCTTGCTGATCTTCGGGTCGACCCAGACCATCTTCTCAGCTTCCTGGTCTTCTGCAGGTGCATCGAGCGAATAGCTCGAGAGATTCACCAACGAGTTGTTGATAAACGCATGCTCTGCATCGGTTTCCTCTTCAGCGCCGTTGCGCAAGTAGGTAACCTCGGGCGTCTGAAGCGCACCGCGCTCATCAGCCGCAACCTCTACCTTAACCAAGTATACGGAAGTATCCCAACCAGAATGCTTGGCGGCATCGTTTTCGGTCACCTTGTAATACCAGGTACCAGCCGTCTTGTAAGCGATGTCCTTGAATACGACAACGGATTTATACGCGTTGCCATCCGCTTCGAATTCGCTGGTAGAAGCCGTGTCGGAGACGGTCTTATCGGCAGCATCGACAAGCCATGCCGCACCCTTCTCATCAACCGTGTAAACCGCGGGGGTGCCTGCAGCGGGCGTACCATCGGCGTTCACACTTTCGAGCGTGAACGTGAAGTTCGCGCTATCGACAAGCGCTTTATCCGCATAGTAGTACTTCATGAACTCGAAGTGGGTAATCACGGTGTTGGGCGTGTAGTCGTTTATGGCGGTAACGGTGACAACATCTGCGGCATCCTCGGTAAGAGCCGCCGTAGCGGTGTTCCCCTTAGCGGAGCCATTGCTATACGTGGTACCGACATATGCATAATCGGCAACATCCACTGCGCCATCAGCGGTGATCTCGGTTACAGTATAGGTCTCGCCGTACTTGAGGCCCTTCACAACCGCGGTGTCGGCCGTGCCATCAGCGGCAACGTTCACCTTTGCGGTAGCGACAACATCGCCCACGCTATCGGAAACCTGGAAGCTGAAAGTCTTACCGGCAGCGATTGCGTTTGCATCATCTTCGCCGTCAACGGTAACGGACTTCGTTATTTTAATCACGCCGTTGTCCGCGTAATGGTTGGTGGCGACCACGGCCACGGCCGACTCGGCGGTCTTGGCGGGGGTCACGCGGGCGTAGGACGCCTCGCCGCCGCCGTAGCTCACGCCCTCGTAGGTGTAGCCCTCGGTGGCGGTCTCGCCGACCTCGGCGACCCGGTACTCGCTCGCAAGCTTGAGGCCGCGGACCACGGCGGGCTCGCACGTGCCGTCATCGGCGACGGTGACCTCGGGGGTCGCCACGACGTTGCCCTCTGCGTCGGTCACCTCGAACTTGAACGTCTTGCAGGCCGCGACCGCGGCGTCGATGCCGTCGAAGGCCTTGACCACCTTGATCACGCCGTCGTCCTCGTAGGCGTTCACCGCGGTGAAGGCCACGGCCGCATCGGCGGTCTTGGCCGCCACGACGTCGCCCTCGGTGACGGAGGCGGCTGCGTCGTAGGCATAGCCCTCGATGGACGTATCGCCCGTCTCGGCCACGTGGTAGGTGGCGCCGAGCTCGAGGCCGTCGATCGTCTTGGTCTCGCCCGCCTTGAGCGTGAAGGTTTCGGAGTAGCCCTCGGGGCCGGTAACGGTGAAGGAGAACTCCCTGTCGGCAGCATCGGTACCGCTCGTGCCGACAACGGACTTCGTCACCTTGATCACGCCGTCGTCCGCGTAATGGTTGGTGGCCGCGACGGTTACTGCTGTTGCTTCGCTTTCGGAAGCAGCAGCTACCGCGCTTGCAGAATAGGTAACCTCTTTGAACTCGTAACCATCAACCGCGGTCGCGCCATCTGCCGTCACCTCGGTCACAGTGTATTGCGCACCTGCCAGCAGGCCCGAAACCGTAACCGTGTCTCCTGCCTTGACCTTTACCTCCTTGTAGCCCTCGATACCATCACCCGTTACACGGAATGTAAATTCCTTGTCGTCGGTATCGATAGCATCGTCGTCGGCATTCACAGCAGCCTTAGCGATCTTGATGAAGCCTTCGTTGCGCGCATAGTTGTTATCGAAGGCGACTGTGGTCTTTTCGCCGCCCACAATCGTCGCGGTCGCACTTCCGCTTGCAGAGGTTGCACCATCGACCTTAACGGTCAAGGTGTAGTCATCGATATCGGGAGCGGTTTCGGTAACGGTGTAGGTGCCGACCGCCAAATCCTTGATACTCCAAGCGCCATCCACGAACTTGTCGTAGGTCTGCTCGGCAACGACCACTCCGCCCGCATCCTTAACGGTGAATTTCATCGCCGCCTTCTGCGCATCGGTCAAGTCGCCAGCGCCGATCTCGGAATCTTCCGCGAAGCTCTTCCTCACAACCAGCTCGCCGCTCTTGGCATAGGTGTTCGTGGCGGAAACGGCAACCGTCGAAGCTTCGTCTTCGGTCGCCTTAGCGACAACGGTAGCGCTCGTCGCACCCGACCCGAAGTCGACGCCCTTGTTGGTATAGCCCTGAATATCGAGCGCAGCCTCGGTTACGGTGTACTGCTTACCGTTCTTGAGCCCGCTCACGACAGCGGTACCCGAAACGCCATCGGAATCGATGGTCACGCTTGCGGTCTTGCCGCTTTCGGCACCCGGTCCCGTAACCGTGAACAAGAAAGTCTTGCCAGCGGCATCGGTTGCAGCAACGCCGCTAAAGGGTCTTGGTGATCTTGATGAAGCCCTCATCGTTGTTGGTAAGATCGTAGTCGCCATCGGAAGCCTTGGTGCCGCCGGTAACGGTGTAGCCGGCAGCCTCGGGCGTCATGCTAACGCCATCAATCTCAACAGCCTTCTCAACTACCCTATAGGTGATCTCCTTGCCGTTGGAAGCGTACTTCGGCAGATTGCTAAACGCGTACGTCCAATCATCGGAAGTCAGCGTCTTAGTCGAAATCGCATTGCCCTCGGCATCCTGCGTAACAGCGGCAAAGCTGCCTGTCGCGTTGCTTTGCAGCTCGACGGTAACGCTATCGGCCTCATCGGTGCCTTCTGTCCAGGTCTTCTCGCCTTCGATATTCACGACCGAAACATCGGTGAAGTAGATGAATTCGCCGTCTTTGATCTCTTCGCCGTCGAAATCATCCGGCTTTACGATAGTCGCCGCTGCATCAGTGCTGCGATAGACGAAATAGTAGGGATCCTGGTTTACCACGTAGCCTTCGGGCGCTTCGATCTCAACGAGCTTGTACGCATGGTCGTAACCCACTATCAACGCCTGTGCGTTGTTGCCGAAGACCAGCTGCCCATCGCTATTGGTGGTGTACACACACGGATCGCCCTCGGCGGTATCGCAAACGGCATTCCACTTATCAGTTCCCTCATCCCAGTAGTACAGGTTGAACTTCGCGCCCTCGATAGTAGTGGACTGATGAACGCTATCGACCTTCTTCAGGCGAACGCCCTGAACGCTGATAGAGCCACCCGAAGATTGAATCGCGATGTTCTCTTGGTGCGAAGTCGACTTTTCGCCGAGCTTAGAGCCGCTAACCGTCGCGCTGTTCTCAACGTTTTTGAGCGTTATCTCGCTTTCGGCATTGAAGTTGTACTCGTAATCGACGAGAAGCGCTTGGCTGTCGGGAAGCGTCAACGTGATCGTGTACACCATGTACTTGCCGTCGTCGGACTTCTTCGCCGTGTAGGTGTAGTAGTAGTCCTCGCCCTTCTTCAAGGGCTCACCCCGAACGGCCGAATTGTCGCTCACTGCATTCGTGCGCGGCGAGACCTTCAAATACGCTAGCGGGTCGAAATCGGGCGAGGAGGTGTCGTCATCATCGACGAGCGTTACTTCAACGGGATTCGCTTCGTTAATGGGCACCTTGAGCGTATCGGTAACGGTGATGGTGTCGCCCTCATCGAGGTCTTCACCGAACATGTTCACACGCAGATAGTACACGACGTTCTGCGAGCCGTTCGAGCTATCGGCGGTATTGGCGTTAACCCCCTTGCTCAAGACCCCGTAGTCGTAATCCTTTTTAACGTTCGTGGTCTGGTCGTTGGTAGCCAACAGGTTATCGCCCGATTTGAGCTCGGCATGGTTTGCAAGGACTAACGTGTTGTCGACGGCAAGGTCACCGAAATTGGCGACGTCGATTCGATAGTACGTGTAGAAGTTGATGAAAGAAGTTCCGTACTTGTTGGCAAGCTCGGGGGTAAGCGTGATCGTCACCGTACGAGATTCGGCGTCATGCACAATCGCTAATCCGTTAATGCCCTTGATGTAGTACGAATCCGTCGCCTCGTCGTAGGTGAGACCAGATGAGCTGCTACCCGCAGCCTGAGCCTTCCAGCTGCTGAAAATGGGCGTGATGCCTTCGGGATAGTAATCGGTTATGGTAACCGGTTCGGTGTACGTCGTAGTATCGTCGACTCCTAAGCTAGCCTGAAGTATCCAGCCGACCTGAGCGTTCGCGCTTCCGTTGGTAGGCTTAAGGTCGCTGTAATTAACATTGTAGACATCGTTGTCGTTGTAACCCGTTCCGTTTCCGCTCGGAATATAGAACTTGTTGAGCATCGGGCGATAGTACTCGGTAGCCGTTACGCCGATTTTTACGTTTTGACTGCTCAAATCAACAAGGTTCTTCTTCGAGAATTCCTTGGACAAATCGCTTGGACCCACCTTGGCCGTAGCCTCGTACTCGAATTCAAGCTTCTGGCCGGGTGTCATATCGTTATCGAACTTGATTATGTAGCCATACGGATTTTCGGCGCCGTCTTTGTACGTAAAGGTAAGCGTGTAGGAAATCCCCTCTGGCATAGCGGCCTTAACCGCCTCGACGAGCGCATTCTGCTGATCAGTTGTAAGGTACTGATCGTCTTGCAGAACATCGGTCAGGGTCGGCTTGATGATGCGGTACGTACTACCTGCATCGACCGTTACCTTCCACTTGGTGGTAACGAGCGCCGTATCGGAATCAGCAACCTGGATAACGCCAACCGCGGCTTTAGCAATCGGGACCCAACCGATCTTGGGCGACGACGCGCCGATGTAACCAGTGCCACCCGTAGGCGGAATAAGGGCCGCCTGGTTGGTGGTGGTCACGTTGTTGCCGCTCGCCGTCCAGGTTACGGGCGCCGTATAGGTTATCTCGTAATAGCTTTTGCTGTTATCGCCAAAGGTGTATGAAGCCTTGCCAGTCTTGGCATCGACGAATTGGCTCGTAATATCTGTTTCCGTATATTCGCTATTAGGACCATTTGAATACGTTTTTAGAACGATCTTTTTCACGCCGTCCCAGCTGAAGTTGCTGCTTGGAGTATCGGTAAGCGTCCAGCCCGAGATATCGGCCTTATTTTCATTGATCTTGATAGTCCATTGGATATCGGTGCCTTCGTCGACGACGCTGTACTCCTTGGTCAACATGTTCTTCAGCTTGACGGTAACCGTATCGCTCTTGCTTTGCGAACCAGCCGTAATCTTGGCAGTGTTCTTAGCGCCATCCGTGTAGATAGAGCCATCCTTAACCTTCGTAGCGCCGAAGTTCACTTTCAACTTGTAAGTGATGTAGTACTCATCTCCCGCAGCAAATTTGTTAGCGAACTTTATCGTCATAACATTGCTGCTAATAGAGCGGGTGTAATCTGTGCCCTCGGTAAGAACATTACCATTCTTATCTTTAATGACCAGCTTATCCGTATCGGTGCTGTAATAAGACAGACGCCAGTTATCCCACGTATCGGTAACGGTCGGAGCCACGGAGGTTCCGTTAACGCTTGAAACCTTCACCTGGTACGCGAAAATACCAAGCGCTTTCTCCGCGTCGGTCGTCCCATCTTCGACAACCGACTTCTCAAGGCTCACATCATAGGTAGCAACCTGCTTTGCGGGGATGATCTGGGGCGTGAGCGGCGATTCCCACGGAATCTTGTACTGCGTGATATCGACCTTCTCCAGGCTCGAAACGCTGGTTTCAACCCAAACGTTGCCCAAAACATCGAGACCGGCCTTGTTGTTTGCAATGGTGCTATCCGCCAGCGTAATGACGAGCTTTGCGGTGTTATCGGTCGTAGAGTTGGTGATGCTGTAGGTTGCAAGCGTAACGCCTGCCTGCTGCATGGCCCTATCGGTTATATTATCGAGCACCTTGAAAGGCAGCGTGTACTCGAGCTTGGACACGTTCTGGTTGCCCGATTTGGTAAGGGTATATCCCGGTATTTTGAAATTGAGCGCCGCTCGAACGGAATCGGTTGCATTAACACCCTCGTCGGGAATGCTTTCCCACACGGCACCGCTGCTCGTCGTCTTACGCTCGAGCACAGGCTGCCCGACCAGAAGGCTGGAAAGGGCCATCGTGTCGTCACCCGCAGAGGCAAGCAGCGGCGTGGATTCGGAACCGCTTTCGGAGGAAAGCGGAGCGAGCAGGGTGGTTATCCCGCTATCGCCCTCAGCTGCCGCCGCCTGAGCATCATCGCCCTCGCTCGTCGTTGCTTGTTCGATGGGCGTGGCAGCAGGCACCTGCTCGGTGCTTGCCGTACCGAGAATCTTGTTAGTTTCGGCCTGGTCGATCCCGGCCGTTGCATTATCAGAATCTGTCGCCAAAGCGTAGGCAGGCAGCTGACCCAACACCAGCACCAACGCGGTTGCCACTGCGATGAACTTATTCTTCAAACTCGTTCGCTTCGCTGTCATGATTACATCCTTGCTTGTATCTCGTCTCTGCCGCTCGGGGGCGGCGCATGGTTACTCGATCAGATTCGAATGGAAGCTACGCGGCCGCATTCGAGTTGCCGTCCGCGTCGTCGTTCTTCTTGCGGCGCTTGAAAAGCAGAAGCGCTATGATGAGCGCCACGATGGCGACAGCTACGATACCGCATGCTACGGGCAGCACGCCGGTGCGCGTACCTTCGTTGAGCATCTGACCGAGAGGCGTTGAATCATCGAAGATAAGCCCTTCGGCGCGCTCGCGCTCTTCCTGGGTTGTGGTGCCGTCCGAATCGGCAAGGCCGCCCTCCTCGCCGAGAACGACGATCTCGGTGACTTCGGTCGTACCGCCGTCGGTGATGGTCGTGCCTTCATCGACTACGCCCTCGTCCTCGATATCAGGCGGGATGATGTAGGTGATCACCGTGCCCGCGTATTGCGTATCGTCGATATCGCGGTAGTACACGGTATAGGTGGTGCGGCTCTTATTGAAGTAGTTGTGCGCGAACGCAGCGCCCTGGCCATCGAGGCGCACCCATGTGACGCCGTTCTTATCAAACTGCACGGGACCCGGCCCCACTGCCGTATCCTTGTTATTGGCGGGGTCGATAGCCACCGTGGTCGAATCGATTACGGAATTGTCGGCGATATTGACGTAGCGCAACGTGACGTTATACGCCTCGTCGGGTACGTATCCTTCAGGCACGTAGTACACTGTCGTCACGTTCACATCGCCATAGGTGAAGCTGACCGCATCGGGGTTGAAGGGTACGAGCTTGGTGCCATCGGAGAGGGTCTCGTCTTCGGGCGTGAAGGTCTTGGTCTCTCCGCTGTTGATGCCCTCGAAGGTAACCGTATCGAAGGTTTCGCCGGTTACGCCGTTTACCTTCCTGACGGTCCAGGTAACGGGATCGGTCGGAACCGCTGCATCGTAATACACTTTGAAGGTCTTAACGCCCGCCTGAACATCATCGGCGTCGAGCGGGTCCATGGTAATAACGTTATTAGAAGAAGAGAGGGTGTATTGGGTTACCACTCCATCGGCGCGCATGAAGAATGCCGAAGGAAGCGTGTAGTAATGAAGCTGGTTGATGGTGATCTTGTCCGTGAACAGAAGCTTCGTACCGCAATAATACTGAACGCGGGCCTCGTAGAAGCCAGTGGAGCTATCGGCCGATGCGATCTTGCGGCACTGGATGGTGTACTCGGTCTTGCCGGGATAGCTCATGCTAACCGTGCCCGTGTTGGAAAGCGCACGGTAAATGATCGTCTTCCCCGAGTTGTCCTGAACGTTGAATATCGTTTGCAGGTTGACCACCAAAGGATCGGCATCGGTATAAACGCTCGTGATGCCCTCGACGCTTTGCACGCCGTCAACAACGTTACCGCCGGTATAGGGAATCACGTTGCCCTGCTCATCGACATAGGTGATGGTACCCGTGATGGCCGTGGTCGGATCGTAGGCTTGATAAACGTACGTGCCATCGCCCACCGCTACGCGCTGGTAGCTCTTGCCATCGATCTCGACCGCAGAGGCGTAATGGTAAACGCGCGCATCCTCGCTTGAGTTATAGCTGCGCACGCCGATAACGACCTGCTCGCCGGTGTCTTTAAGCGTTGCGGTAATCGCCTTCAGATACCACGTACCCACCGACTGGGTCTCATTCTGATCGGAGAAAACCTCGATCTTATAGGTATCGATGCCGCTTGCGGAAAGCAGCGGCGTGTTCAGCTGCAGAACACCGGCCTTAGCGCCACCGCTCTGATGCAGCGTCCACTCGTACTGCTTGGCAACGAGCACATCGCCTTCGTAGATATCGACATAGAGCTTCTCGTCCTCGCTTCCCGCGATGGAAAGCACATCGATCGGTTGGTTCGCCGCAACCGTCCCGTAGTAATCCATGCCGGTAACAGTAGCTGCATGCGCCGATGGAATGGCAAATGCTAAAGCCACTAGCAGGGAAAGCACCGCCACGCCCATACACACGCGCATAGAACGCAGCATTGTCGCGGTCTGCTTCATACGACAACACCCCTCTTATTGTTTTAATACCCTTTTGATGTTTAGGCACACCAAAACCAGCCAATGCAGACTCAGCCATGTTTTATATATCACAAAAACAAGAATAGTTGCAGCAGCAATCAATAGAGGTAATCGGATGGAAAAAAACAAAGCCTTCGCGAATCGGCGAAGGCTTTGCTAACTGATTATATTTCCGAAGCGACGTTATGCCTGCGGGCGCTCTTGCATCTGACGCTGGCGCTGGCGCTGCTGGCGCTGGCGCGGCTGGCGGTTGCCGACCGGGGTGGTGCAATACGGGCACACCGACCACTGCGGCTCGAGCGCATGATGGCACGTGGGGCACAGGTTCTTCAGGCGCGTATGGCAATTCGGGCAGATGATGAAATCGGATTCGACCGGGCAGCCGCAATTGGCGCATTCGCCGTACTTGGTAAGCTGGCGCTGCTTGAGGGCGATTTCGAGCTCCTGCTCATCGCGGTCGACCGCGTACATGGGCGGACGGAGCAGGCAGTACGCGATAACGCCGATGAACGGCACGAGCGCGAGAATTGCCCAAAGATACCACATGGAGCCGCGCAGATACGCATCGCGCGCAGTCCACACGATGGAGAGTATGTACAGGATAACGATTACGACCAGAACGCCCGTCAGCGCCATTTGCACTTGCGGGGTCCACAGCTGGGACAGCAGTTCGCTCATTTCAACCTCGGTTCATCCGTCTAACCAGCTTGCCAAAAACCAGGCAACCTAAAACATAAACAGGTATTATAGCAAAACTACACCGATTGGTATTTCCTGCACGTAACGTGCATTTCTCCATCGGGCAAGAATAAGGGGCATGCGTATCTGCATGCCCCTTCCCCATTGCCTATTCGGTATTGCAGCAAGCTTACGCGAGCTCTGCCAGCTGTTCGTCGATGCGCGCGATCTTATCGGCAAGTTCGGCGTGCTTGGCGCGGTCCTTCTCGATGATCTCGGGTGCGGCCTTGGCAAGGAAGCCTTCGTTGGAAAGCTTCTTGGAAAGCTTCTGTTCGTCCTTGGAAAGTTTCTCGCGTTCTTTGGTAAGGCGCTCGCGCTCGGCATCGAAGTCGACCAAGCCCGAAAGCTCCACGTACACCTCGAAGCCCGTGGCCAAGAACACCGCCGACTGAGCGGGCTTTTCGACATCGGCACCTATTACCAAGCCTTCGACGTTGCCCATGTTCTCGATGAGCGCGCGTTGCGCTTCAAGCAGCGCAGCGTCGGCGGGGTTCGCCTTGATGGTGATGGAAAGCGCCTG
>R11__coassemble_729_pt1 | contig 20374 bp, 9 predicted proteins | sample R11__metabat2_high_PE_032 | metagenome-assembled genome bin R11 | reverse complement strand
TGATGAAAGCTCGCGATTTACGCCAGCATGGCCCGACCGGATGATGAAAGCTCGCAATTTGTGCCAGGTGGAGCAAGTCGGATGATGAAAGCTCGCAATTTGCGCCAGCAAAACTCAATAAACGCTAGGACGTGAAGCTGAACTGCAGCGGCTCGCGAGGCGCAGCCTCGGCTTCGCGGCGCTCGCTCGCACGCGCGGCGCTCGGCGAGGCCGCATAGCGCCCATCGAGCGGGAGCGCGCCCTTGCCACGGCGCAGCAAGAAGAACGCCGCCGCGATAATAGCCGCAAATACCACAACCGCCACGATCAGTGCCACGATGAAGAGCGCCAAATCGTTCAAGCCCTCATCGGATGCGGCGACACCTTGCTCGTTCGTTTCAGCATCCGCAGACGAGCTGCCCGTCAGGGATTGCGCATTAGCGCTTGCCAGGTTCGACCCGAGCACAACGCTATCGCCAGTCAAGTCCTCATCCTCGTAGCCGATACCGCTCTGGGCCGCAGCGGAAGAGGTGCCACCCGAACCGGATACCGTGCTGCCGCCAACGGTGTTGCCCGAACCCGAAATGCTCGATCCACCCGAGCCGCCGGAACCGCCGGAACCGCCGGAACCACCACCGATTTTGGCAAGCACTTCGGCATCGACCGTCGTCTCGGTCTCTTTATCGGATTTGAACACCTTGCCGCAGCGTGCGCAGGTGTAGTACTCGTTGTTGCCGTCTTCTGTAGCAGTAGGTGCCTTGTAATCGACGCGCTGCAAATCGTGCCCGAGCGCGGCAATCTTCACCTTATCGTCGGCCAGTTCCTCAGTAGCCTTCTCGTCCGCAAAGTTCTTCGAGCAGTTGCTGCAAGTGTAATGCTCGATGCAGCCTTCAGTCGAACAGGTAGCTTCAACTGCGGCCACCTTAGCGATGCTATGACCGGTCTTTTCCGCCGTGATCACCTTGCTCTTGTCGACGACGGTAAGCGTGCCATCTTCGTTGGCAAGCAGGTATTTGCCGCAGCAAGTCCACTCGTAATGCTCGATGCATCCATCTTGCGTGCAGCTCGCCTTGCGCTCCGCCACCTTTACCAGCGTATGGTTGGTCGTGGCAAGCTTTTCCGCTTCGGGCGTGGTCTGGTATGCGCCTTCGGCATCCTTGAACGCAAGGTTGCAGCGATCACACGTAAAGTACTGGTTGTTGCCCTCGGTCGAACAAGTCGGCGCGACAGCTGCCACTTCGGTCATATTGTGCCCGAGCTTGGCGATGGCTTCGGTTTTCGTACCACCGCAGCGAGCGCACGTGAAGAGCTTCGAGCCATCGGCCGTGCAGGTGGGCTCAGCGGTTACCGTGCCCTCATCCCACTCGTGTCCAAGCGCCGCAATAGTCTTCGCCTCGATGGTGGAAACCTGCGAACACCCCGCATCGTCGTATACGGTACGGCAGCGCAAGCACATCCAATACTCGAGGTTGCCCCCTTTATCGCATGTGGGATCGGCCGCTTCGTAATGATCGATCGAATGGCCGGTCGCGGGCTGTTCGAGCGTGGAGATATCAACCAGGTACTTGGCGTCGGCATCCGAATACGTATTGCCGCACGCGCTGCATTCGTAGTATGCGGAGTGCCCCGCGGTCGTGCACGTCGCGGCGACCTCGGCAACCAGATTCAGCTTATGACCGTAATCGCTCGGCGAAACAATGGTCGTAGCGCTTTCATCCGAGAAACATTTGCCGCACGCGCAGCGGAAATAGTAACGCGCACCGCACGCACCGTACACTTTGGTCATATTGCCTTGGGGCGCCACGCGGTACCCGTTCGAGGTGACAACGGTGCCCGAAGCATTTTCATAGGAAAGCGATTCAAGCGTTGCATGCAGGCCATCCGCCAGATAGCGCGTAGGGCTCGAAAGATAGGTGCCGGAAGAGATAACCAGCTTGCCAGACAGGGCGCCCGTCACCTGCGCGACGCCCTCATCGGGTTCAACCGAGCTGATAACGGAAACGGTAGCGCTCGGCGCGGAAAGCTTGCCGACGATGGTCTTGCCGTTCAAGTCGAGCGTGATGGCGCACGATCCGCCGGTCACGTTTTCGAAGACGTTGGCCATAAGCTTCACGGTATCGCCTTCGGTAGCAGCAGCGATCGCTTCAGCCACGCTCGCGTATTCGCCCTTGCCCGCGATCGATGCCACGCAATCGGTCGCCGAAGCAAGATGGGAAACGCTCAAAGAGCCATCCGAGAAAAGCGCTACGCAGCGGTATTCCAGGGCATTCGACCAAGCGCCTGCGCTCACGGAGTAGCGCGCCGCATACGCATTGCCCGGACAGGCCACCCAGGTGCGCCCGCCATCGACCGAGCACTGCCATGCATACAGTGCTTCGTCATCGTTGGCCTGCACGGAAAGCCCGAGCACACTGCCCTCGGCACCCGTAACGTTTCGCGGCTGCACCGTGATGGCGCCAGACGGCATATCGGCAGCCCATGCGCTCTGAGCACCGCCGAAAGCGACGCAACATGCTGCAAGCGCCAAGGCCCAAACAAGGGCGATGGCGCCGGCTTTCACGGCAAGCCGATCGGAAAGCGCTCGAGCGATACCATTCATGCTATTCCTCCGTATATGCGGACATATCCACGTTATAGGGAACGTTATCGGGCATGACGTACAAGGTGGCGTTGAGGTTGGATACCAGCCCGCGGAAGTACTGATCGCTGATATCCTCTCGGTTGTTGTACAAAGTCACATCGCGGAAGTACTGATACAGCGACGAAGGCATGGCCGACAAATCCATCGTGGTTACCTCTTCGGGGTCGTAGGGCATCGTGAATCCCTGGTCAACCCACACAAAGCACTCCATGCCATCATCGTTGAACGAATCGGAAACCTCGCCGACGTCGGTCTTCGCAAGCGCCGTAGCGAACGCCGAGGAATACTCGGTGGTATCGGCATCCCAGCCCATAGCGCCATCGTTTTCCTTCAGCTCGTCCACGTCGCAATACAGGCTCATCAAAGCCAAGAACGTCTCGACGTCGGTGCCCGATTCGACGAATTCGTCTTTGATAAGCTCGCACTTCTCGTAATCGGACAAACTCGCCTCGTCGCCCGCGAACTGTATGCCGAAGCAATACGAATGCTTCACCACGAACGTGTCGTAGAACAGCGAGGCCTTGTTGGAGCCGTCTTCATCGAACTGGTCGCATTCGTCGTAGGTTGCGTGATAGGCCACGAAGTTCTGGATGGTGGAGCGCACCTCGTCGGTAGTGGGTTCGTCGATCTTGCAATCGGCGTACAGCAGGCGCTCTTTGAGAAGCGCCATGCGCTGCACCGACCTGAAGCCTTCAAGCGTCTGCCCGTATTCGGCAAGCGTGCTCTCGAAGATCTCATCATCGTTGAAGGCGTAAGCATCTTTGAAGGCGGCTACCACCTCATCGACTTCCTCATCGGAAACGCTCACGCCAAGCTCCTTGGCGCGCGCTTCGACGGCGCGCTCGGTCAGAAGTTCGTTAGCGGTAGATTGGCGCAAGCGCTCCGGGGTCAGATTGTAGGCCGCCAAAAACGATGCCCACTCCTCGTCGGTAGCGTTTTCGTAGCCCATCTGCTTTTTATACGTGGCAATGTAGTTGGTGATCTCGTCTTCGAAGATGTAGTCGAACGCGCCGTACTTAACCGCAGCACCTGGTACGGGGATGATTCCCACAGCTGTGCCGCCCACGCCGATAAGGCAGAGAACCACGATGATGGCAACCACGATGCCGATGATCTTGCCGCGCTTCTTGGGCGCAGGGTTCGCTCACCGCGGCGGCAACGGGCTCTTCGTCTGCCTCTTCAGCATCGGCAGCGTCGCCCTCTTCGGGAGCCTGTGAAGCGTCGTCGATCTCGGTAGCCGAAGCCTCCGCTTCCTGCACTGCCTCAACAGAATCGCTCGGCGTTTCTTCGATCTGCTCAGCTTTCGATTCGAGCGTTTCTTCGCCCTGCTGCTCTTCGGACACGTGAACTCCATTCGCGCTAAACAAGAATATTTCTATTTCAGCATAATACAACTGCTTTGGATTTTGTGCCGATTCCTCGCAAACAGCACGAAAGAAGCCCCAAAACGTAAGGTGCGGCACCGCCAACGCGGCACCGCACCTTCCCTCTCCTCCGCGGAAATCGCTTACTTCAAAGCCGCAGAGATCTCGTTGTACACCGATGCGCTCACCGCAGCCGTACCTCCGAAAACATAAGGCTGGCTCACGCCTGACGCATTTGCCTTCAGGAAATCGATACCCTGCGTATAGCCGTCGTCAACCAAAAGGATGGGGCTTGCGTTCTTGCCGCACAAAGCCGCACCGCAAAGAGCGTCGTAGTAGCCCTTGAGGCCGGTCGCGAACGAGACGCACGTCATCTTCATACCCTCGTCAAGACACAGCTGCGCGATAGCCGTCGAAGTCTCGAAGCAGTTCGCGCCAGCTACGCGCTTCACGGTAGCCCCCGTATCCTTGCCGAGCGCCGTTGCCGCGGCAGCGCTTACGCAGGACGTACCGCCCGCGATGATAACGCGGCTGAAGCCGCCCGCCTTGATAGCGGCAACGACCTCAGATGAAATGGTGCCATCGGAATTGGCCAAGAAGATCGGCGCGTTCTTGGCGTAAGCATACGGGCTTGCGGAAAGAGCATCGTAATAGCCGTTCACCGTGGCCACGATGCAGGTATCGCCCCAAGAGCCCTTGCCAAGCTTGTACACCTCGATCGACGTGCCTACGGCGTTTGCACCAGCCGCGCGCGTAACGGTGCAGCCAAGCGCCTTCACCTGGGTTTCCACTTTCGAAGACACCGCAGCGGTACCGCCCGCGATGATGACGTTCTTGGCACCGAGGCGCGTGATCTGCGCCTGCGCTTCGGCAGACAGGCTATCGGAATTGGTCATAAGCACCGGGCACGACTTCAAGCCGGCCAAACCCGACGCCGCAAGAGCGTCCCAGTAGCCGTCGAACGTAGCAAGGATAACCGTGTCGCACGAATTATCGGCAAAGCCCGTGTTCACGATCTGAGTCATGGTGCCGAATGCGTTCGAACCCGCCAGGCGCACGGGATCGGATGCCACGGGCGCGGTGGAATCGTCTACTACGTAGGTTTTACCAGCGTATTTCACCGTGGCGGGAATATCGGCCTTGGTAACGCCGTCCGTGAACGCCTTTACGGCAGCGATCAAAGACGACCCGCTCGAAGCCTTGGTGAGCGTGTAGACGATGCCATCTACCTCGATGGTGTCACCTGCGCCAACAGCCGTATCAACCGCAGTAGGATCGGTCCATGCCTTAAGGAAGTAATCGTTTGCCGCGCCGTCGATGTAGTCGAATGCGCCAACGGTGTTCAAGGTGCCCACCGAACGCAGCCCAGCCGAGGCCGTGGCGATGTAGTCGGCAAGATACGCCTCGATGGCCTTGGCGTCGGCCGAAGACGCACATGCGATCATAACGCCACCGAGAGCGTTTGCGTACTGGGCCGCAACCGTGCAGTTGGCAGCGTCGGTAGCATCGGCAATGACGAACGAGGCCGTGTAATCAGGATCGGCCGCAATCTTCTCGGCGATAGTCTGCTTAGCCAAAGCAAGCGAGCCTTCGGTAACGTTATCGGCATCGAGGATGCGACTTACCTTCTTGCCGGTGCTCGATGCGATAGAGGACTCGGCGCTCGTAGAGATGCAATCCTCACCGCCCACCAGCACGATGTTCGTAACCGAGGAGCCGGAAAGCGTTGCGGTATCGTCCGCGGAAAGAGCGCCGTTGGAATCGAGGAAGAACACACGGCATCCGTTGTCGTACACGTAACCGGCCGCAGCTGAAGTGGCCAGCTGCTTAGTCGACGACGCCACAACCGCCGTGCCCGACCAAGAAGCATTCCACCGAGAGGCGTTGAACGTGGAGATCGCGCTTGAGGCCAACGCCTGCGCGTTCGACGCAGAAGCACCGAAGCGCGAGCCACCGCCGACGGACAGATCGTTGATGTAGTCGGTAAGATAGACCGCCTTCGAGCCCGTAGTCGACTGCGGCACGCTCGACGTGGAGCCAAGCGCAATGTATTTGGTGGCCCCTGATTGGATATGGGCCGTGCGCATGGTCGAATCGACCGTGGTGCCGTAGTCGAGCAGCACCAGGCCCTTGTTCGACGCCGCTCCGGCAAACCCGGCCGCGAGCAGCTGGGATTGCCATTCCGACCCCGATGCGATCACGTTGTAGTTGGCATCGTCTGCAAGCAGGCGGCTTGCGGCATCGCTTGCTTTACCCAAGTAGGCCGATGCGCTTGCGGCGTCGTAGTAAGCGGTGCTTTCAGGCTTGGGGGCCACAACGTCGAAGCGAACGTAATCGGTTTCGGATTCCTCGTAGTCATCCACGCCCATCGCGCACACCCGATAGTAGCCCGCCGTAGTGATATCCGCCTCATCGACATCGTCCCAATGATCGATGCTCTCGGAAACAACGCCACCGAAACTCGTGGTGATCTTCGTCACCGCTTTCTGGAAATGGAGCGTGTACTTCGAGGAATCGAGCACAGCGCCGTCGGAGTTGCGCACGACCATCTCGTCGAGATCGGCAACATGGTTGTTCGCATCGAGGTATACGGTTGCATTCGTCGAAGTCGTTGTTCCGGTAACGTCCGCATAGTTTTCGGAAATGGCCGGAGAATCGATGTAGCAGTACGTAAGGTCTTCCCTATCGACGGCCACTACCCTATACGAGCTGTAGAACGGGGTAGAAGCGTTGTAGAAGCCCGAAGAGCTGTTCATGCCCGTCCCAGAATCGCTTGTCGATGGACGCTTTAGCACACCCCATACTTTGCCCGCAGGAAGCTGGGGCACCTTGGTATCGCTGCCCTCGTAGAAATATGCAGAGTAGTCTTTGGTACCGTACACCAGGGAAAGCAGCTTGACAGGATACGTCGCGCTACCGTTATCCATCTTCATGGTCTGGCATGTGATGGAAGCCAAGCGGTTGTTCGAATCGGACGTCGCATCGACGGATTCGTAGTAATCGAGCGTGCAGTATTCATCGGATACGTACGTTTTGCCAGTCGCCGTACCGTAGCTGATGGTGGAACGCGCGCTCTTGAACACGAGCGTAAGGCTGGGATCGCAGCCCGAAACGCAGTCCGAAGAAGCGAAGTAGCTCTTGGGATCAGCCGAAACAGGGCCCTTGCACACGATCTTCTTCAGATTCGTGCAGTTGTAGAAGCAACGCAAACCGATGGTGTAATTGAAATCGGTATAGCCAGTGAGCCCTTCGGCAGCAGCTTCTGCAGTGTTCGGATACGCGGTGAGAAGCGGCAATTCGATTTCGGTGAGCGCCGAGCAGTCGCGGAACGCCTCGCGATGCAGATAGCGCATGGTATCGCCCTCGAACTTAACCGACGCAAGCGACGAACAGCCGGTAAAGCAGCCATACGACACGCGGTCAAGCGAAGCGGGGATGATGATGGATTCAAGCGCCGAATCGCCCTTGAACGCATACGAGCCGATAGTGGTAAGGCCAGCCGAAATGGTGCAGCTTGCAAGCGAAGTGTTGTCGCGGATAGAAGATTCGCCGAGAACGGCAACGCTATCGGGGATAACGAGCGAGGTCAGACCCGTTGCGCGGAATGCTTCGGCGCCGATGCTCGTCACCGTGTTGGGAATACTGACCGAAGTGAGCTTGGTCACATCTTTGAATGCGCCTGCGCCGATGGCAACCACCGATGCGCCGTTCACGGTTTCGGGGATGGAAAGAGAACCGCTGCCTACCGTAGCCACCCCCACGAGCGTAGCGCCCGCATCGGTTATCGAAAAGTTTATCATCCAGCCGTTACCGCAATCGATAGCCGCCGTTTCGGCAGCCGCTGAAAGCGTTGCAGCAGGGCGCGCGGCGGCAAGAGCGGCCTCGACCTCGGCATCGTAGGCAGCAAGCTCTTCATCCGAAATATCCTCGGCATCGCCAAGAGCATCCACAGCGCCCACTTCTATTTCATCTGAGGCCTCTACGGCAAACGCCGCTGCGGGCACCCCACCGAGCGCCATAGCGGAAGATAGAGCAAAGCTCAAAACGCACTTTGCCGCACGACCCTGTGTTTTCGGTTTAACCATGTGAACCCCGTTTCTCAATGTGAGGACAAAACCAGCCCTGATCTTGCTGATACCGCGGCGCTCTAAGCGCAGCCGCATCAAAAAGATCGCATGTCTCACGCGACGAGCGGGAAGGCCGCATATGCAGCCTTCCCGCCTTGGGAGCTATCCGAGTTTGACGACAGCCCCAAACAACGTCCGCATCAAAGCGAACTACTTCAAAGCCTCAGCGATAGCGGCCTCGGTCGCAGCGCTTACGGCAGCAGAGCCACCGAAGATGCGCGGCGAGATGATGTCGTCCTTGTTAGCAGAAACGAATTCGAGGGCAGCATCGTTGTAGCCGTCGTCCACGAGAAGCAGCGGGCTCGCGTTCTTGCCGCACAGGGCGCCGCCGCACAGGGCGTCATAGTAGCCCTTGAGACCAGTAGCGAATGCGACGTTGGAAACGCCCATACCTGCATCGACACTCTTCTGAGCCATAGCGGCGGAAGTCTCGAAGCAGTTTGCGCCGGCTACGCGCTCGACGTTGACCAGAAGGTCGGACTTCAGGGCGCTTGCAGCGCTCTCGGAAACCACCGAAGTGCCACCGACGATAACGACGTTCTTGAAGCCGCCGTCCAGGATTGCAGCCTGTACCTCAGCGGAAATGGAGCCATCTTCGTTGGCCAGGAAGATCGGGGCCTTCTTAGCGTACGCATAGGGGCTTGCAGAAAGAGCATCGTAGTAGCCGCCGACCGTAGCGATGACGCAGGTATCGCCCCAAGAGCCCTTACCAGCCTTGTAAACCTCGATAGAGGTGCCGATGGCGTTAGCGCCAGCAGCGCGCGTGGTGGTGCAACCGAGAGCCTTCACCTGATCCTCGACAGCGGAGGACACGGCAGCGGTGCCGCCTGCGATGATGACGTTCTTAGCACCCAGGCGCGTGATCTGCTCGGAAGTAGCAGCGGTCAGGGAGTCGCCGTCGGTCATGAGAACCGGGCAATCCTTGATACCGGCAAGACCGGAGGCAGCCAGAGCATCGTGATAGGTGGAGAAGGTGGCGAGCACTACGGTATCGCAAGAGCCGTCTTCCCAGCCCTCTTCAACGATAGAGGACATGGTGCCGAACGCGTTCTCGCCTTCATCGCGACTAACTTCTTCCTTCTCGGGCGTAGGCTCGGGCTCAGGCGTATCGCTCTCGGCATCGATCCACGTCTGCGTCGGCGCAAAGCTGTTGAAGCGATAGGAAGCACCGTTGTAGCCGTAAGTGCCGTCGATTGCACGGTTGTCGAGAATACGGGAGATGGTGGCGTCCGTGGTCTTGTTGTTCTGATAGTACTGATAGCCCTCGCTGAACTTGGCGAGAACCGCGTCGCGGCTGTAATCCTTGCCCAGGCTGGTAAGCTCGGTGCCCTCAGCCAGAGGAGAAGTGGAGTAGATCCAGGACATGGCGGATGCCAGGCTCGAGGTCTTCAGGTGGTAGATAGCGTCGCACCAGTAGGTGGAAAGCTGCATGTTCGGGAAGAGCTCGGGATAGATGCAGTCCATGGCCATGGTCGGGTACAGCGTCTTCTCAACGGTGAAGTTGGAGCCGTTGGTTGCGCACGGCATGCCGTTGACCACGTAGTTGATCTTGGAAGCAGCAGCCTTGGCCTCGGCGGTAGTGGCGTTTGCTTCGATCCATTCCTGCCACTGGGTAGCGCTCTTGGTGCTCTCGGGCATGTAGATGGCATCGCACGTTGCCAGATCGTCGGCCGTGGCGATGTAGTACTGGTAAGTGTTGGTCGAGGTGTTGTCGCTTGCTACGGCAGAGGTGCCCTGCTTGGTGCCGGATGCCTCGAGCGCATCGCCATCGGAAGCGCCGAGCTGATCGACGACCAAGGGAAGCCAGCCAGCGGTACCGTCGACCGGGCCGCCGCCAATGCCTTCGATGTAGTCGATAACGACGACCTTAACGGTGCCATCGGCCAGGCTCTTATCGCCGAACTCGGTATTGACAAGAGCAACCTTCTTACGCTCGACGGTGCCGTCGTTGATCTTTTCAAGCGTGTAGTAGGCAGAGCCCTTGACCAGCTTCTCGTAGTTCAAGGCGCACTCGGTCGGAGTCTCGGAGTAGCGGCTCGAACGCGGCAGCTCGTTGACGGTCTTCCAGGTAAGCGCTTCGCCATCCTTAAGGCCTTCGTAATCGGCGGTGTCTTCGATAACCTGCTCGCCTGCAGCAGCCAGCTGATAGAACGAATCGCCGAAGGTGTAGAAGGAGTTGTTTGCATAGCCAATGATCTCGGGATCATAGTTCTCGTCGTTGTAGACGTAGTAAGAGCTATCGTACGTGCCCTCGGAAGCCTGAACGGAAATCTTTTCACCAGAAGCATTATTGATAGCGGAAACGGCGCCCGGAGTAATGCTCTTCTGGCCGCGCTGCTCGGTCTCAACGATCTTGGCTACGACGATGTAGCCCTGCGTGGTCTCGAAATTGCCCGTACCATCACCGTTGTCGGTATACACATAGGTGGTGCTCATGCCCTGGGTTTGGGTTTTGTAAGTAACGCTACCATCGCTACCCGGAACGCAAAGAGCTACGCCGTCGGCATCGACGATCGTGATGCCATTGTTATTGGCAACGCTGTAGCCATCCGGCGCGGAAAGAGCGTCGGGAGCATACGAGCCGCCCGAGGATGAAGCGGTTGCGGCGTACTGGCCCTGCTGGATGTAGCTGATGTAGGTCTTAGCGGCATCGGCGGAGAGGTTGTTGTTGGTGGTAACAACATCGGGACGGTACTTGAAGCCCGTCCAAACGCCTGCTTCGCTGCTCCAGTTGGAGCCGCCATCGGGGCTTTTGTTGGAACCGGAAGTGGCAGTGCCCCAATCGCTGTAGGTGGAAACATCGCCACCGATAGACTGCTGGTACAGGTTGTAGAACGTGTTCCAGTTGTAGGCATTGGGGCTTTCGTTGGCATCGGTCGCCCAAACGCCGACCGTGGTCAGCTTCTTAGCGGTATCGTAGGTGATAACCGTGGCGTTACCGTTGCCGCCGTTGCCGTAGTAGGCGCTGTTCGACATACCAAGGTAGTCGGAACCGCTGGTGGACCAAGCCTCTGCCCAAGTGGTCAGAACCTTGTACTGGGTTGCGCCTTCGGTACCCGCATCAACCAGGTTGCCATCGGCGTCCTTCCACACCGTGTTGGTCATCGGCGTGGTGGGGATGGCCCAGTCAGCGGTGTCTTCGCTAAACTGGACGGTACGAGTCGCAGCAAACGCCGCGCCCGCGCCAAGGCTCGCGCACAGAGCGAACGTCATGAAGCCGACGCCGACTGTGCCGATCTTGCTCATCTTTCGCATTGATTCTCCTTTCGATTACCGGCAGCGCATGCCGCCCCTATCGCTTTAGGCAGCAATGCGCTCTGCCAAAGTCGATTGCATTATACTCTTGTCAGAATATTTTGTACTGTAATTATTTTCGTATCAGTATATTTTTTGGTCTTCGGTAACAACCTGCGCGCATCAGAATCGAAAGGCCTCGCATTGAAAATCGCATCGCATCGGCAAAAACCGAGTGCTTTACAGCGAATCCGTTCCCTGACGGAGCGCCGATTTAGCGACACCCCGTCAGGGAACGATCCCAAATCAAAACCACCTTGTATTCGGCGGCGCGCGAGGTTTCGAGACCGGCTATTCGTTCCCTGACGGAGTCTCGCAAACTCGAAACCTCGTCAGGGAACGAAGCGCGTGAAAAGACTCGTTCCCTGACGGAGTCTCAACTTCAGCAAGCTCCGTCAGGGAACGAATAACAGCCCAAAACGTTCGAATTTACCGCCCAAAAACACTTCGGCCAAAAAAGAATCGTTCCCTGACGGAGCGTCAATCTCGCGACACCCCGTCAGGGAACGAATAAGGTAAAACCAGCCCGCCAAAAGCCGACGAACCGAACGATCAGCCAGCAAACCCTGCGCTAGTGCAACCTAAACGAAGTGAAGAAGTACTTCACGTTACCGAGCTGCTTGCGCGCGGCCTTCCAAAAGCCCGTGTAGAACGATTCCATTTTCGAAACGTCCTCATCGCTCACGGGCGTAACGCCGTAAACCATGGTGGCATAGCTAGTGGCAAGGTCTTTGAACTCGATGCCCGACTGCTTGTTGTAATAGTACATCGCGGCTTCGCTACTCGTGCCGAACTCGAGCATGGTCTGCCCTTCGGGCACACGCACCCCTACCCGCTCGAACTTGCCGATCAGGTACAAGAACAGCTGCTCGAACTCGCCTTCGGGCCCAAGCGCGCGCATCTGGTTGAGACGGCGGGTGCGCCACGCACGGCGCAACACGAAATACGCCACGATAAGCGCAATCGGAATTATCAAAATAAGCAGCAGCGGCCAGTTCTGCGGATGGCTCTGCATATCGAACGCATCCTGAATCGACTCGAGGTTCAGCCCCATGAACAGGCCCTCGCTCTGACCGTCGTCAGGATCGCTTGTGGCATCACCCGTTGCGGGAACATGCTCGCCATCGAGCGACTCCTTGATGTCGTCGGTAGTACGCGATTCGTTGCCCGTTTGGTCGCTCGTGGTATCCAGATTGGGAATCTGGTATTCATCGGAAAGCCCTCGCACCTCGATGGTTTCAAGCGCGCGGTACTCGGTTATCAACTTGATCTCTACCGCACCCGGGTTAAGCTGCGAGATAACGCCGAACCACAACCCAAGGCCTATCCCCACGGCAACCACCGTAGCGCACACGGCCACCGCAAAGCCCGGGACGAACGAGATCTTCTCGACGCTCGTGGCGCTACGCAGCACGCTCTGGTAGTTCTTGTAGATAACCAGAGCCAACATGGACACCACCATGATAATGGCCCACACCAATTCGAAGCGCCCGTAGAACATCTGCATGAGCGCCATGAGAAACGCCCCTATGGCGAAAAGCACAAGCGCCGAAGCGCGCGAACGCGAAAGCAGATAGCATCCGATGGGAACGAGCGTGCACACCATAGTGAAGATGAGGTAGTTGGTCTCGTTGTCCACAAGCAGCACGTCGGTAGGCGTAAGGGCCCCGCTCGCAAGCCACGCCACCACAACGACAACGGCGAAGACGATGCCTCCGGGCACCATATAGCGCTTGTTCGATCCTATGAAAAACAGCGCGAGCAGGCAAACGGCGACGATGACCGCAGGAAGCGGGCTGTACTGCAGCGCAGGGTCGACATAGAAGCCGTTAAGAAGCATGTAGCACAAAGACATAGCCGCCAGAAACACCAGCACTAGATCCCAGAGAGCAGATTTCAAGTACAGCTTGTTCATTGCTGCTCCCCCTCTTCGTCGATGATCTCGGTGCCCAAATCGGCGGCCGAGCGCAGCACGAAATGCGGAACCTGCACTTCATCCAAACGGCGCAGAGGCTCGGCGAACTTGCGCACTTCCTCGGTATCCATCGAGGGCGGCACAACAAGCAAGAGCACGGGGTTGCGCTTGTGCATCTTGAACGACACGAGAAGCGAAAGCGCCTCCTCGTTGACCTGCGACGTGCAGAAGATGATGTTGTCCTGCCCGTGGATAAGCCCGCCTTCGCGACGCAGCATCTCAACGGCTTCATCGCCTGCACCGGGTGCGATGCGCGGCAGGATGTCGGTGAGCTCGGGGAACTCGTGATAGTCGAGCAACCGCAACTTGGCATCCTCACCGTATTTGTTGCGGAATTCGAGCACCGAATCGATACCCTGCGCCAATGCGAACTCGTTAGCCGAAAGCGCCGCCTCCACGATGCCGTCGAACACGAACATGAGAGACTCGGAATCGTATTCGGGCGAGGACGTGTCGAGGATGATGGCAACGCCAGGGTTGTTGTAAGCCTCGAACAGGCGCGTAAGGTATTCGCCGCCGGGGTTTCGAGCGGAAAGCTTCCAGTGGATGGTCTTGATCGGATCGCCCCACACGTAGTCGCGCACGCCGGCATAGTCCATGTCGTCGACGGTAAGCGCCTGCCGAGGCTTTTGGCTATCGGAGGTAGCTTCGCTTGAAAGCGGGATGTTATCGGCGCTGAACAGGCGCGGAAGCACTTCCACATAGTGGCGGTTCTCGTTTTTGATGGTATGGGTGAACAACCCCAGAAGGTCGCTAATGACGATCTTGCTCACGCCCGCCGAATACGTGCCGATATGGTCGAACTGCGCGTCGAAGTGGAATTCGCGCTTCTCGTGAGGCATAAGCGTAAGCGATACCGGCGTGATATCGTCAATGCTCCCGAATAAGTCGCTTATGTAGATGTACACCTCGAAGCGCAAAAACACCAGCGGCGAGTTGTTGTCGAAGTTGAGCACGAAGTCGATTTCGCTGCCCCTCTCGCACGACGATGCAAGCGAATCTTCGCTATAGGTGAACGAGCGCTTGAGCACCTGCAGATAGGCAAACGACACGATAACAACCAGCACATACGCCACAAGCGGCAGATAGCCGATCGCGTCGTTGACGAAAAGCGCGCACGCCACGCAAACGGCAAGCACCACGATGCCGCCGACGATGCGCCCGATAAGCGATCGCAGCTCGGTATTGCGCGGCTTTTTCGCGCGCTTCACCTTGTTTTTTCGCCTGAACGGACGCTTGAACGCCATGCGCTACTCCCAGCTTCTCTGGCGGATGGCGAGCATCCAAACGAACAACGGAATCGCTACGACGGATACGACCTGCCCAAGGCCGATCGAGATGCCGTCGATGGTGATAACCTGCCCCAGCACGCCGCATACCAGAAGCACGAGCGCGCCGGTAACGATATTGCCTCCAAGCTGCTTGCGGAACTCCGAGCCGAAGACCTCGCGGACGATGAACGGTATGACGAGCGACGCCATGGCCACCTGGCCGGCGTTGAGCTGCGCCACCAAAATCATGAGCGAGCCGCAGACCAGCGCGATGATGCGAAGCTTCGTCGGATCGACTCCGAGCAAGCGCGATTCATCGTCGCTGAACGAGATGAGGTTGAGCTTGAAGCGGAACAAGAACACCGGCACGAGCGCAACGATGGCGCCGAGGATAAGCGTTACGTACATCCACACGGAAACGTTTCCCGTGGCGTTTTGCAGCTCGGAGTAGACCATCCATGTGGTTTCGTCCATGAAGTAGGTTTGCACGTAGGTGATGATGACGCCGAGCAGCTGCGAGATGATGGTGCCCATGAGGATCATGTTCACCACGTTGAAGCGGCCCTTGCCGCTGATCCACTTGCCACCGAGCATGACGAGCGCCAAAACCGCTATTCCGCCGATAAACGAATACAGGTAGTACAGATCCGAATAGCCCACAGCCGCTTCGCCGAACTGCATCACAAGCACCAGAAGCGCGATGTTGATGCCGTTGGAAACGCCCAGCATCGAAGGAGCAGCGATGGGGTTGCGGAAGGTGTTCTGATACAGCATGCCCGAAAGCGCCAGCAGCAGGCCGCACACCAAGAACGTGAACACGTTCCAGCATTGCAGCATGATGTAGGAATACGTGGGGAACTCGCGCACGACCTGGTTGAGCGCAAGTTCGTAGGCATCCGCATCGAAGAGCATCGAGGGCAGAAGCGTAAACCACGTACCGATGCTTTGAAGCACCTCGACGGGCGTATGGAAGCGCCCGGGGAACACCGGATCGATGCACAGGGCGAACATCGAGATAACCACGATTGCTATGACGAAGATGAGGTACTTCGTACGCGTCTTGCGACGGTCTTCGTGCATCAGAAATTCGGTACGCTGAAGCGAGATGTTACCCGCTTGCGCTTCTTCGGTAAGCGCGAAGGCGTCGTCTTCGTTCATCGCCTTGAACGCCTCGCGCATGGTCTTGTTCTTGCGCGAAGCCTGCTTGCCCTTGCCGGCCTGCTTGCCCTTGTCGGCCGCAGGAGCCGCATCTTGGCCGGGAGCGACCGTCGCCTCGTGGCTTGCCTGGGCATATGCCAGATCGGCCGGAGAAGCACCGGGAACGCTCGCCGCTTCCTCTTGACCGGGAACCGCGGAATCGCGCAGGTCGATGCGCACCACTTCGTCGGCGCCCCTGGCGCGCCCCGAGGTGGACCCGGACTGGTGGTCGCGGCGGTTTGGGCGAAAACCAGTAGCCACCGGGGGGCCACCATGCCCCCTCCGCGATTATCAGGAAGGAAATGCAGCCCACTATGCTGGTGATGATACCCGCCGAGCCGCTTGCCAAAAACGGTATGCCCAGCTCGGTGATGTAATACACCGCACACATGAGTATGCCGCCGATAAGCGCGCACGCGGGTAGCAGATAGCGGAAATCGGGGCCTATGAGCTTGCGGGCGATATGCGGAACCATGAAGCCCACGAAGCCGACCATGCCGCAGAACGAGATGACGAGCGCGGTCATGATGGTGCACAGCGCCACGACCAGGTTGCGCGTGCGCCCGGTAGAGATGCCCATCGAACGCGCTTCGTCTTCGTCGAAGGCAAGCAGGCTCATGCGGCGAGACATCGCCAAGCAGATAACCATGCAGATGATGAGCGGAATAGCGAACACCGCTACGGTAAGCGGCGTGTAGGCACCCGAAAACGACGAGGACGATGCCTGCGCCAGATAGGTGGCCGCATCGGAATCGCCATGGTTGTTGAACCACATGCGCACCCAATTGATGATGAGCGCGATGAGCGAGGTGAACACCTGGCCCGCAACCACGAGCGCCACATTCGAGACCTTACCACGCCCCGCGATGAGCGCGATGAGCATGATGAGCGCCACGATGATGGCGCAACCCAGAAACGAGCAGATGAAGCCGCCGAACTGTTCGAGAATCACCTCGCCGGGCGACATGTTCGCATACAGGGCGCACAGCTCCTCGTAGCTGCCTTGGAAGTACTGCGTCTGGCTATTGGGCAGCACAATGAATGCGTACAGGATGCCGCCGATCATGCCGCCGGAGGTAACGCCCAAAGTGGAAGGCGATGCCAGCGCGTTTTTTAGCGATCCCTGGAAGATGCCGCCGGACAGGGCCATCGCGGCACCCGCCAGGATGGTTACCAAGATGGTGAAGAAGTACGTGGCGTATTGGGTGTTGGGGTTCAGAAACACGCTGAGGAAGTTCTGGAAACCCGCAACCGTTTCGCCTAGAAGCACCGAGAGCGCTTGCTTGGCGGGTACGCGCGAGAAGATCTCGGTGGGCAGGATGCACACCAAAACGAACACGACCACGAGCGCCACCGCGATGACGATCAGCTTGCGCATGCGCGGGTCCATCGCGTAGCGCGCATCCTGCTCGGCCGCATAGACGTTCACTTCGTCCTTCTTGCGAAGGCGAAGCTTGCTGTAGGTGTAATCGGGGCCGGTATCCACAGGGCCGCGATCGGTGTTGAAAACGGAATTGGCATCGCTTTCGGCTTTGGCCTCGCGCTGCTTCTTCTGCTTCTCCGCCTCCTGCTTGCCGGGAACCATGGCACCGTCACCGGTTTGTATCTTCAACTTAGCCACGTGCTGATCCCTTATTGATTGACGATAATATCGATATCGATGTTTACGTTGTATGCCCAGCTGTAGAAGTCGACTACGTCGCTCTCCCACTGGCTGTAGCTGTAGCCGTTGCCGAACACCGCGCTCACCCACGTGGACTCGAGGAACGACTCCACGGTGCCCTCGGTCCAATCGCAGAAGATACCGTTCGGGTTAACGACGATAAGGTCGTCGGAAAGCGCGGTACCGAGCGGGTTTGCGGGGTTGTCGGCGCTCATCTGACCGTCGTTCGCACCGATCGCGCTCCAATACGCAACCGAGCGGCCCATATCGGCTCCCGCCGCACTTTGCAGCGCAGAGGAAACCCAGGTGTAAGGATGGTACAAGCTGGTAGAGCTTGCGCTGCTCAGGAGCATGGCCTGCTTGATCTCGCTTGAAGTAACGATGATCTTGGGCATGTAGGCCGTACCCAAGCCGGCGCCGACCGCCACTGCATTGGTGTTGCGGCCGGAGTCGAGAAGCGAGCGCTCGATGCTTCCCGTGAACAGGTTCTTTATGTTCTGCGTGGTCAACGTGGACGAAAGCGGGGTGAGCGTGCTGAGCGAGAACTGCGTAACGGCGAGCTCGCCTGTAGAGGAGCCCGAAGCAACGACGGCTGCGTTATTGATGGCTCCACCCGCTTGGATGTAGTACGAAACCGGTGTGCCCGTATAACCCAGGCTGGAGAACGCCACGCCGTAATCGAAGGGGTGACCCGAGAAGACCGCTTGGGCATCCCAGCCATCGATGAGAAGCGTGTATACAGTGTTGCCGCCCGAACCGATGTAGTCGTTACCCGACTGAAGCACCTTGTCCTCGCCGGAGTTGGCGCTAAGCGCAAGGCCGCCATTGGCGTTGCTGACCGCGGTATCGTGCAGAGTCACGTACTTATCGGCACGGGCGATCGAGTTCGAGCCCACGCCCGCCGCAGCGCCGTACTGGGCAACACCGCTTTGGTAGAGCATGTCGCCCACGTCGAGCACGTTGCGCTTGATATCGAAGGTGTTGTCCATCGGACGCAGGTTCACCCAGCGGATGCCCGCGGCCTCAAGCTTGTCGAGAGCGGCGCCGTAGCTGCCGAAATACGACTCTGCCGAATACTCGGCGATGATGGCGCACGTACCCGCGGCCAAACCTTCGGGGTCTTTCTCCTGGAAAGCGGCTATGATGGCGTCGACATCCATATAGGCTGCCGATCCGTCGTCGCGCCAGCCCATCTTGATATCGCCCTGAATGCCGTTTGCGATGTTGCCCGAGCCCGTTATGCCTGCATTGTAGAATCCCACGAGCGTTTCGTAGTCGGTAGCCACGAGGGCGCCCGTTCCGCCGAGCATCTGCACCATCGAAGCGTAGCTGCCGAATGCGGCAAACGAGCTGATGGGGTTATCGGCCGGGCTCGAATTGGGATCGAACGCATCGAACGCGAGCGACGGGGTGTTCAGCGAGCCGCTCTGCTCGTTGGGCGAGAACCCGTTCTTCGGGTCGTAATCGCCGATGACCTCGACATCACCCTTAGCGCCACCGCCCGTATCGTCTTCCTGGGTGCTGCCGGGCGTTGTGCCGTTGGGATCGGCCGTGCCCGCAGCATCGGAGCGGGTGTCGCTATCGTCTTCGTTGTTGCCCTGCTGGGTTTCGGTGGGTTCGTCCTCGTCTTCGGCCTGCTCTTCTGTCTGAACGGCTTCGGCGGTAACGGCGTGATCGACCGCATCCACCCTATCGGAGCGATAGAAGAACACCGATTCGCTCGCTTCTATCCCCAAAAAATCGGGCACGGTAGAGAACTTCGACATCTTCGCGATGAATCCGCTGGTATTCGGTTCGGAGCTGAACACGACAAGGTTTTGCACCCTATCGGTTACAGGATCCTCTTCGCTTACCTCCATCGAGGAAACCTCGTTGCTCTCCTTATCGGATTCGGAGTTGCTGATGTAGTACTTGTTGGGATTGTCGTAGTCGATGTTTTGGGATTGCTGATCGTAGATGATCTCCTTCAGGGCATCGGTTTCGCGACAACCCGACAAAGCGAACACGCCGAGGATCACCACAGCGACAAGCGCCACGCGCGCCGCACGTGGTGCAAGCTTTGCTAACGCAGTCGTTTTCCGTCTAAGCACCGACATAGCCAACTACCCTTACTTTTCGCCCTTGAGCTCGGCTTCGTCGATGAAGGGAACCGCGATACCCGAAATGATGGAGCCCATGACATCCTGGGGGCTACGGCCCGCGACCTTGGCCTCATGGCGAAGCGAGATGCGGTGGCACAGCGTGTAGGGCGCCAGGTACTTGACATCATCGGGCAGCACGTAGTTGCGACCCTGGAGCAGCGCGTAAGCGCGGGCAAGCGCCAGAAGCGCGATGCCACCACGAGGCGAAGAGCCGATCTGCACTTCGGGGTTATCGCGCGTGGAGGTGACGATTTCGACGATGTAGTTCACGACCATGCGCGAAACGTACACTTCGGCCGCGCAAGCGCGCAGGTTGAGCACGTCCTGCTTGGTGACGACGGCTTCGAGGCTCTGCTTGGCCTTGTCGCCCAAGATGAGGACCTCGGCTTCCTGATTGAAATCCGGATAGCCCATCGAAAGCTTGATGAGGAAGCGGTCGATCTGCGCTTCGGGAAGCGGGTAGGTTCCGAACTGCTCGATGGGGTTCTGCGTAGCCAGGACCATGAAGGGCTCTTCCAGCTTGTAGGTGTTCGAGTCGATGGTGATCTGACGCTCTTCCATGGCCTCGAGCAGCGCTGCCTGGGTCTTCGCCGAGGCGCGGTTGATCTCGTCGGCCAGAACCAGGTTGGACATCACGCCACCGGGACGGAACTCGAAGTCCTGGGTCTTCTGGATGTAGATCGAAAAGACGGAAACGTCGGAGGGCATGACGTCGGGCGTGA
>R11__coassemble_715_pt1 | contig 20636 bp, 18 predicted proteins | sample R11__metabat2_high_PE_032 | metagenome-assembled genome bin R11 | reverse complement strand
TCCCGCCGGTAGTTTCCCGAAGCCCCTTCAGGGGCGGTTTGTTTTCGGAGGTCTTGGGAAGAAAAATCCCCCGAGGAAAAGAAATCGGGAAAGTATCGCGACCCTTGCGGGCGCACCAGGCGGCGTGTGCGAGTGTGCGAGCCTCAAAGGGAGGAGCGAAGGAGCCAGGCGGGGCCGCAGGTGGTCCTGGACGCCCCGGGCCCTCCATGGTCGGACAGGCAGCCCGCTTTGAGCGTCGTGGATGCAGATGCCCGCCGTGGCAGACCGAGGAGGGAGACGGCAGGCCTGGCCGCAGAGGATGGGGGCAGAAGCGTCAGGCGTCACCGCCGCGCGAGGACGGCCGGCAAGCAGGCCGCGCCGCGCCGTCATGGGGATGGTGGCGGAACCGGGGCAGGGCAGTCCACCGTGGTGTACCCGCGACGTCCCCGCTTCGTGCAGAATCGACGTGTAGTCAGCATCGGGCGCTTCTCCGCCACATCGACGCAGAGGCGCTGGCTGACCGCACCGCTGAGGACGGGACCCGGGCGGGTCGGGCGCCTTCCCGGGCGAGCCCGCTTCCTGCGGGGGCCATGGCGGCGGTTAGGTCCGAGGATCCATGCCGATGGCCTGTGGCAGGAGTGGAAACGTGGCTGCTGGTGGTAAAATACGTTGTATTGCACATCGCAATCTGCAAGGAGTGGTATCCAGATGAGCTACAACGAGCTTGTTGAAAGCGGCGCGAGCGCGACAGACCTGCGCAAGCACCTCGTGGACGGCGATACCGTCGCCGTCACCATCCGCATCCCCGCGAACCTGCGCGACTCCGCCAAGGAGGAGGCAGCGCTTCGCGGGACCACCTTCAGCGCACTGCTGAGGGAATGCCTCATTGACGAGCTTACTAAGGGCAGATAATGGAGTACCTCGACAACACAGGCAGACAGCGCCTCGGCGACGCGTTGCGGGACTCCATCGACGACGGGGCCAAGCTGTCGATCATCGCCTCGTACTTCACGGTGTTCGCCTACGGCGAGCTGAAGGACGAGCTCTCTAAGGTAGACGAACTTCGCTTCGTGTTCAGCGAGCCCACCTTCGCCAAGCAGATGCAGGCCGACAAGGAACCTCGTGAGTTTGTGCTCTCAAGGCGCTCACGAGAGCGAGGCGTCGGCGGCACCGGCTTGGAGCTCACCTTGAAGAACAACCTCAACCAACGCGCCCTTGCGCGCGAGTGTGCTGAGTGGGCGCGTAACCGCGCCGTCTTCAAGACCGCTAGGCAGCAGGGCATGATCGCCACGAGTGGCACCTACCATGTCTCGAACGCCGAATCCGAGGACCACGCCTTTATGGGATCATCGGCCAATTCGTTCACCCTGGAGGGGCTCGGCTACGAGCGCAAGCCCGGCGTCGTCACCGGCGTCAGCCACTTCCAGACGAGCGCGGAGGCCATGGGCCTCAAGGCCATGTTCGACGGCGTCTGGGGCAACCCGGCCCTCGTCGAGGAGGTCACCGACGAGGTGGTTTCCCAGATAGAGACCCTCTACCGCGAGAACCCGCCCGAGTTCGTCTACTTCCTGACGCTCTACCACCTGTTCCGAGATTTCATGGAGGACTCCGAGGACCCCATAAGGCCGGGCCTCAAGTTCGAGGAGTCTGTGGTCTGGAACAAGCTCTACGACTTCCAGAAGGACGCCGTGGTCGGCGCCATCCGCAAGCTGGAGAAGTACAAGGGCTGCATCATCGCCGACAGCGTCGGCCTGGGCAAGACCTACGAGGCACTCGCCGTCATCAAGTACTATGAGGAGCGCAACGGGCGCGTGCTCGTGCTGTGCCCCAAGCGCCTGCGAGAGAACTGGACGCTGTGGACTCGCGGCAACGACGATCGCAACCCGCTTGCGGACGACCGCTTCGCCTACGACGTGCTCAACCACACCGACCTCAGCCGCTACCAGGGCATGTCCGGCGACATCGATTTGGAGCACCTGCGCTGGGGCAACTACGACCTGCTGGTCGTCGACGAGTCCCACAACTTCCGCAACAAGTCCACCGACTCCGAGAAGAAGGACCGCTACACGCGCCTCATCGAGGACGTCATCAAGTCGGGCGTGCGCACCAAGGTGCTCATGCTCTCGGCGACGCCCGTCAACAACCGCCTGCTCGACCTGCGCAACCAGGTGGAGCTCATCACCGAGGGCGACGACGAGTACCTGGCCGACACCGACGGCATCGCCTCGATCACCCATGTGACCAAGGTCGCCCAGCAGCGCTTCACCGAGTGGAGCAAGCTACCCGACGAGGAGCGCACCACCGAAAGCTTCGTGAATGCGGTGAACGCCGACTATTTCAAGCTTCTCGACGTGCTCACCATCGCGCGAAGCCGAAAGCACATCACCAAGTACTACGGCGCCGCCAGCGGAACGTTCCCGCAGCGCAGGGCGCCGATTGCGCTCAAGACCCCCATCGACCTCGAGGGCGAGCTGCCTCCCATCGCGGAGCTCAACGACATGATCGCACAGCTCACATTCGCGCAGTACCAGCTACTGGGCTACGTGCGGCCCGACAGGAAGCAGAAGTACGCGGCGAAGTACGGCGACACCTGGGGCAAGGACTTCGAGTCGCAGGTCAACCGCACCGCGGCCGTGGCGAACCTCATGCGCGTGAACGTGCTGAAGCGCATGGAGTCGTCGGTCAACAGCTTCCGCATCACGCTCGAGCGTATCCTGAACGCCTGCACCTCCATGCGGGCCAGGCTCGACAACGTAGGCGCTTCCGCCGGCTATGACGTGGGAGGCTGGGAGTACGAGTTCGACGACGACGATGACGCCGACGAGTTCGTCTCCGGCGGCAAGGTCCAGGTCGACCTGCGCGACGTGGACGCTCTGCGCCTCGGGCAGGACCTCGACTACGACATCGAGAAGCTCAACATGCTATTAGGCTATGCGCGCGCCGTCACGCCAGAGCGCGACGCGAAGCTGCGCAAGGTTCGCGAGTTCATCGAGCAGAAGGCCCGTAGCCCCTACAACGAGGGCAACAGGAAGGTCCTCGTGTTCAGCGCGTTCGCGGACACCGCCGACTACCTGTTCGACCAGCTGGCCGAGCCGCTGAAGAGGGAGCTCGGCCTCGAATGCGCCGAGGTGTCCGGCAACGGGAACCGCACCTATTCGCTGAAGTTACGTCGCACCACTTTTGAGAGCGTGCTGGGGCACTTCGCGCCGAAGGCCAAGGAGCTGTCGGAGGCCGACCGCGGGCGGGGCGAAATCGACGTAGTATTTGCCACCGATTGCATCTCCGAGGGCCAGAACCTCCAGGACTGCGATTGCGTGGTCAACTACGACATCCACTGGAATCCCGTGCGCATCATCCAGCGCTTCGGCCGCGTCGATCGTTTGGGTTCGGAGAACACGCAGATCCAGCTGGTGAACTTCTGGCCGGACATCGATCTTGACGAGTACATCCAGCTGGAGGGCCGCGTCAAGGGCCGCATGGTCCTCATGGACGCGAGCGCCACCGGCGAGGAGAACGTGCTGGAGGCCAAGCCGAGCTCCGAGATGAACGACCTTCAATACCGCCGCAAGCAGCTTCAGCAGCTGCAGGAGGAGGTATTGGACCTTGAGGATATCTCGGGCGGCATCTCCATCACCGACTTCGCCTTCGACGACTTCCGCGTGGAGCTGCAGCGCTACGCCAAGGAACACTCGGGGCTGCTGGAGGGCTCCTCGCAGGGCCTCCACGCCGTGACCGAGATCCCCAAGGAGCTTCGCGGCGAGGTGGATCCTGGCGTCATCTTCTGCCTCAAGCAGAACGACGAGAGCCGAGACCCCAAGGACACCAACCCCACGTTCCCGTACTACGTCTCCTACGTTACTCAGACAGGTGAAGTGAGGTCCAAGCACACCAACCCCAAGGTGGCTCTGGACGTCATGCGCGCGGTGTGCGCCGGCAGGCCCGAGCCGCTCTGGGACCTCTGTCGAGATTTCAACCGTCAGACCAGGGACGGCGCGTCCATGGGCGAATACACCGACCTGCTTGATTCTGCCGTGGCGCAGATCACCGGCGTTCAGGAGAGCAAGGGGATGGAGAGCCTGTTCAGCCTCGGCGAAGTGGGCAACGGCGGAGGGCTCGGATTCGACGACTACTCACTCGTGAGCTTCGTGGTGATGAGATGACCCTGCGTCTGAACGACATATTCCGGCTGCCCGAGGCGGCCCTTGCGGGCGACAAGCGCATTCCCAAGACGATGCTCGTCAGCCAGGCCATGCTCACCAAGCACGAGCAGAAGGTACTCGACAAGGTGAGGCGCCTGGAGCACTTCGCCACGGTGCAAAAGTCGACGACGAGAATTCCTCCCAGGGTCGACGACGAGTACGACATCCAGGGGATCATCGTCCTGCGCTGCGAGATGGCGGGAGACTCCGAGGCGTATGCGGAGGTAGGCCGCCTCCTGCACAAGTGCTTCCCGAACCCGACCGTCATCGTCTTCGACGGTGGCGGGAGCATGTGCGTGTCCGTCGCAGTCACCAGGAAGAGCCTGGCCGAGAAGGGCGCCACGGTCATCGAAGAAGTACAGAGCTCGGGGCGTTTCGTCTTCGGAGAGCCTGGCTATGGCGTGTTCCTTCAGTCGCTGGAGTTCAGCCGTCTTGAGCAGTTTGACCTGCTGACTTATCTACAGGCGATTTCGTGGAACGTCAGGATGTCGAGGACCATACCCGTCATGGGATTCTTCCCAAGATGCAGACAAACAGATCGAGAAAAACTCGCCGGACTGATGGCGAAAAGCGATGCCCTTGCGCATGAATTGAAAGAATTGGAAGAAGCGAGGCGGGATAAGGACGTCTCGCTCAACGAGAAGGCGAAGCTGCGGATGCGCGGCAAGGAGATTCAGAAGGACCGCGACCAGGTCGCTGAAGAGATCAAGGAGATGTGCGATGGAAGAGATTAAGGCAATGAACCTGGAATCCAAGGACCTCGTCGCCGAGCGAATCAAGCAGATGAAGGAGTTGTTCCCTGAGATTGCGACGGAGGGCGATGGTTCCATCGACTTCGAGAAGTTGCGCCTCATCCTCGGCGATGAGGTGGACGAGGGTGACGAGCGCTATGCGTTCACGTGGCCCGGCAAGGCCGACGCGATCCGCCAGAGCCAGACCGTCTCGACAGCCACGTTGAGGCCATGCCCGGAGGAAAGCGTCGATTGGGATACCACGAAGAACCTCTATATCGAGGGCGATAACCTTGAAGTGCTGAAGCTGCTGCAGAAAGGCTATCACGGCAAGGTCAAGCTGATTTACATCGACCCGCCTTACAACACCAACAGTGATTTCGTCTATGAAGACTCATTTGAAGACCCCATTGCAAACTACAAGGAGCAGTGCGGGCTAAGCAACCAGTCCAACGCCAACGTCAGCGGCCGCCATCATTCCCGCTGGTGTTCTTTCATGTATGCAAGGCTGAAAAGGCCTGGGTCTTCGCCATCCGCTTCGTGTGCCCGGTGCTGGTGCTGGTTATCTTGGTGTGGAATATCGTGGGTATGCTAGGGTAACCGGCTCCGGCGATTGTCTTCTTCAGGCCCCGCTCTTTGCGAGCTGGGGCCTTTTGTATGCACCCGTTACAAAAAAATCGTTCGTAATTCGCCAAAAATGAGCGATAAATCTAAATAACTCCGAACAATTAATAATTACGAACGATTTCAGAAACCAAGCATTCGAAGCGCTGTGCCCAATGCAAGAAAAAACGCCCGGCCTTTAGAAAAGTCGGGCGTTTTTGCGCTCTTTGTGGCAAAGCCGCACAATTTGAATCAGGGTTGAATCGGGGGCTTCAAACGAATTGGCCGCCCAAAAACCTGCTGGACTAATTATGCGCCGAGCGGCCTGATAACGTCGGTTTCGCCGTCCCACTCGCCAGCCGATTGCAAGATCATGTCGTGCAGGGTCTTCGCAGAAGGCTCGATGAGCTGGACCATCGTGCCGAAATCGGGGCGCATGTCGATGACGACGAAGCTTGGCTTTGAGATGTACTCCTGGATTTGCTCGTCGGTCATTTCCTTGCCGGCCAGCTGGAACTTTGCCTTGGTTGCCTCGAAGTCAGAATAGCCGACGGTCACAACCTCGATGTCAAGTGCCTTGCATGCTTCGATTGCCTCGTTCAGGTCGTCAACGAAAATGTGGATATGGTTGAATGCGGGGCCGTCCATGATCCCCATCTCGGTGAACATGGTGGGGACGTCGGTCGGGGTTTGCTGGACTACCTCGATAGAATGAGACCCCCAGGCGCCATAGCATGCATGGAATTCGAGGTTGGAGCAGTCAACTTCCTCGCCATGATAGAGAAGCTTACCGAAAGTGTTGGTCGTATAATAGAATGGGCCTGAGCCGAAGAGCTCATGATGACGCTTGGCAAATGCCTCCCAGTCGTTGGAGTAGAAGCCCAGCATGTGGACCCAATCCTTGCCCTTGAAATAATCTTTGTAATCCATGATTCCCTCTCCTTTCGCTTCGACGACATCGCTCGTCACTGAATCGCTTCCCGAAGAACTCGTGCTGCTGCTTCCCGAAGCACAGCCGGAAAGCGTGGCCGCTGTCACAACGGCAGTTAAGCCGCTGAATTGGAGAAATTTTCTCCTGGTGAGTTCATCCATATTCGCCCCCTTACCTTCTGTTTATTGGATAACCCCTTGGTTCGGCAGGCTGGGCTGACGATCAAAATGCGTTTCTGCTCGCTTTGCCTTGTGCTTAGCCAGGCCACAAGTGCAGTTTTATGGACTCAAAGGCGCGCTACAAGGGGGCAGTCGTGTTCGTTAGGGGTTGCTGCAGCGGCCAAAGTGAATTCTGTGTCCCGACGCAGGGTTACACTTGGAAAGCTTTGTTCCTAATTCATCGCCGCCGCGCGGTCGGCGGCGATGAACACCGTCTCGTAGAGGGACAATATCTTTAGGAACCGCTCGGGGGATGCAGCTTCCGTCTTTTCAGTAAGGCAGTCGTTGCGAATGATCTCGCCCAACTTGTAGCTGATTTTCTCGATAGTGGGATGCAGCTCGCCTAAGACCAAGGGCTCCCAGTCGATGTTTTTCGGGAGATTCTTTTCGGAAAGCCCCATGCGTGCAAGGCATTGCTGTGTGCCAGGCAAGTCGTACATAAGGCCGAAGAGCAGTGTAAGTACGGTATGCTCGTCGTCTTCGAGAAGGCGGTGCGTGTTCTGTCTTGTAAACGGCCACTCATAAGAGTAGATGACGCCTTGAAAGACCCTGATTGCGTGAAGGTAGGCGCTTGCAACTTCCTTTGGCACGGTTAGCTGATTATCGGCGGCCGACCCTAATATGGTGAAGTCCTCATCGAAGAGCGGCTCTTTCGAGTCGGTGCCAATGGCCGTTTGGGCGAAGGCATAAAGGCTTGGAACGCTGGGCACCGATCTAAAGCTTACGTATGCGAAATCCGAACCTACAAGTGCATTAAAGAAGGCCTTTGTCACTAAGAGCGGGTTGAAAGGTGGGAGAACGCCGAATGCCATGTTTTCCTCTTGTCTCGCTGAAAATATCCAATTATTAATCGCGAATATTAGCAAACGCTACATCACAGAAAAGGCCTGGCAAGCTGAACAATTGCGAACGGCAACGCCAATTTGCGCAGTTCGTGGCACACCTGGGTTGCAAATGGGGCGTTTGTCACCCTTAGCTGGTTCAATGGCAAATCTTGGGAATTGTGAATGCGAAGCCAGCGGCAAAAAATACACGCATCGGGCATGACGAATTCATGCACATCGATTAGAGGAGGGGACAATGGGTCTTTCTACTAAGAGCAAGCTCAAGGAAATCATGAAGCGCGAGGATGCTATGGACGTGCTGGAATCCTTCGTACCGGGCGTTAAAGCCAACCCGCAGCTCAAGCTGGGAGCTAGCATGCCTATCGCCACGTTGGCAAAGATGGCTCCGGACATGCTTCCGCCCGACATGCTGCCTGAACTCGACGAGGCTTTGAAGGCGCTTCCCGAATAGCTTGTCTTTTCAAGCAGCACGTAACGTGCAATGAATCGCCGGGCCTCGCTTCTGCTTCGAAGGGGGCCCGGTTCGATGTTTTAAGGGCAGCGATAGGGGGGAAGGCGTTGTTTACTCAAGGCACCAAACTGAAAATCCATTTTGAGGGAAAGCTTGAGGACGGAAGTATTTTCCAGAGCACGCGGCTCCAAGGGAATGTCCCTTTTGAGTTTGTGATTGGAAACAGGGAGATACTTCCAGCTCTTGAGGAACGTATTTCACGGATGGCCGTCGGAGACAGCGCGTCGTTCGTCATCCCAGCCGCGCAGGCCTATGGTGAGTATGACGAAACGCTGAAAGAGCGCGTTCCTGTTAGCCAAATACCCAACGGGTTCGATCTTCCCGTGGGAGGCTATGTCGTGTTCGGTACCGCCGAAGGACCTTTGCGGGTTCGCGTTGAATCGATTGAAGGCGGCATTGCCACGTTCGACTACAACCATGAGTTTGCCGGTCATGATCTTACCTTTTCCGTTGATCTTTTAGGGGCTTTGGAAGAGGGAGACCATATTGGTCACGAGCGCTACTACGCCGAGCCCGAAGAAGGCTGCGCCTGCCATAGCCTGGGCGGTCATGGCCACGATGGCCATGACCACGATGCTGAAAAGGAATGTTGTTGCGGGCGCCATTAACGCTCAATCCTGCATTCGCGCCCGTCACGTGACAAACGCAGGAAAACGTTACCCAAAAACATCACACCGATTCGCATCGCGGCAGGTGCAGCGCCCATAAGCAACTTTTTGGGAATTGAGCGAACTCGGTAATTTAAAGACGATTGCAAGGGCCGGGGCTTTGCCCTGGCTTAGTAGGAGAAACAAAAAAATAGGAGAGGAGAGGAATATGGCAGAAGAAATGGCCAACGGACCATGGCAAGAGCCCGAAACCACTATTTACCGTGGCATGGCATGCGGCGGCACGGGCGGCGAGCTTTCTGCAGTGGACTCAAAGGATGGCAAGGTCGTGCGCATCAGGCCTATCCGCTATACCGATGAGTACACCATGGACGAACTTAAGGACAGCCTGTGGTCGTTCACGGTGCGTGGCAAAACGCTTTCGTGCCCCATCAAGACGGCACCACCGTATCAGTCGCTTGCGTACAAGAAGCGTGTTTACTCCAAGAATCGCGTGAAGTATCCACTGAAGCGCGTGGACTGGGAGCCGGGCGGCGATCCTGAGAAGATCCATCCCGAAACCCGCGGACGCAGCAAATTCGTGCGTATCAGCTGGGACGAGGCATGCGACATCATGGCCTCTGAGGTGAAGCGCATCCGCGAAACCTATGGTGAAAATGCCGTTTTGGCTGTTGGCGAGGACGGCCATTGCCAGTCCAAGCTGATCCATATGGTCGGCGGCAACCACATGAACTTCCTCATGCGCACGGGCGGGTGGACCCGCGAGGTTCGCACCCCCGACTCCGTTGAGGGCTTCTATTGGGGCGCTAAGTTCGTATGGGGCGCTCAGGTTCAGGCAGGTCTGGCCATGTTCGATGCTGGCTGGAACGTGCTTAAGGATGTCTGCGAGAACGCCCAGATGGTTGTCATGCAGGCAGGCGACCTGGAAACCACGCAGAACTATTCAGCACAGTGGATGAGCCGCGCCATGCGTTTCATGATGGACACCGGCATCAAGCTGGTTGCCATCGACCCGTTTGGCACTTATACCGCTGTGTGCCACGATGAGATCACTTGGATCCCGCTGCTTCCCAACACCGACGTTGCCCTTGACTACGGCCTGATGTACGTCTGGCTTACCGAGAACCTCTACGACGCCGATTACGTTGCCACCCACACCACGGGCTTCGAGCAGCTCAAGGCATATGTACTGGGCGAGGAAGATGGCGTTCCCAAAGATCCAAGGTGGGCATCTGAGCGCTGCGGCGTTGAGCCGTGGACCATCAAGGCGCTTGCGCGCGAATGGGGTACGAAGGCCACGACCATCCTGCATTACTGCGGATGCCATGTGCGTGGGCCTTACAGCCACGAGCCCGGCCGTACCGAGGTTTACAAGCTGGCATTGCAAGGTTTTGGCGCTCCCGGTGTTCAGCAGATGCACCTGTTCACCTACGGCGGCGCAAAACAGAAGACGCGCGCCACATGCTCTGGCCCGTTCCTGTTCAGCGAGATGCACGCATTGCAGTTCTATCCGGCCGACCAGACCATCCCGCGTACCCTTATCGCGAAATCCATCCGCGAGGGTCATTCCCAGTGGTGGGGCTCCCCGCAGATCATCTTCGCAACGCGCGATGAGCAGTTCGAGGAATTCCAGTATCCTATCCCCGAGGACGAGGGCGGCTGCAAGGTTCACATGCTGTGGTCCGAGAAGCCGTGCAACGAGACCTGCTGGGGTGGCGGCTTCGATTTCCAGAATGCCATGCGCAGCTCTGAGCTTGAGTGCGTCGTGACCAACCATCCGTGGCTCGAGAACGACTCGCTTTTTGCTGACCTGGTCCTGCCTGTTACCACGCCTGTTGAAGAGGCCGACGTTGTTGGTTCCGGCATGGGCGACTCCATCGAGGTGGCCGCCATCCAAGATGCTGCTATCCCGCCTGTTGGCGAGTCCTTGTCTGACTATCAGATCTCTCTTGAGATTGCCAAGCGCTACGGCGGCCAGGAATTGGCTGACGAGATGGCTTCCGGCATGATCGACGGCCAGCCCGCTGTTGGCCTTACCATCGCTCAGCAGCAGCGCAGCGAGTTCGAGCGCTCTAAGGTGGCCAAGGAAATCTCCTGGGAGAAATTCTCCGAAAAGGGCTTCTACATTCCGAAGCTGCAGAAGAACTGGGACAAGATCAAGCCGAATGCACGCCTGTTCTACGACGATCCCGAGAACTTCCCCATGGATACCGAGTCCGGCCTGATCGAGTTCTACAGCCAGGAGCTCGCCGACGGTTTCCCCGAAGACGCCGAGCGCGGTCCTCTTGCCAAGTGGGTCGAGGGCGGCTCTGCCGAAGAGGGCTGGTCGCATGACGAGACTCTGCGCGGCGAGCGTGCCAAGAAGTACCCGTTCTTGGTGAATGCCTGCACGGGACGTTGGCGCTTCCATGCGCAGTGCGACGATATTACCTGGCATCGCGAGATTCCCACGGCAAAGGTTGCAGGCAAAGACGGCTATCTGTATGAGCCTTGCTGGCTGAGCCCCGAAGATGCTGAGAAGCTTGGCATCGTCGACGGCGATATCGTGAAGGTATTCAACGAGCGCGGCACCGTTTTGGCTGGCGCGAAGGTTTCCGAGCGCATCCTTCCGCAATCCGTCATGGTTTGCAAGGGTTCCCGTTCCGATCCAATCGCCCCGAATTTCGATCGTGGCGGCAACATCAACCTCATCAGCCCCGCAGGCCCTATTTCCAAGCATTGCTATGGCTTTGTGGTGAGCGGCTACCTGGTTGCTGTCGAGAAGGTTTCCGACGCCGAGATGGAGCAGTGGAAGGCCGAGTACCCCGAGGCGTTCGAGCGCGCGTATGACCCGGCTTCTGGTTCCCATTACGCCGGTTGGGTTGAAGGAGTTGAAGAATAATGAAGGCATTTCTCATTGACTTGGACAAGTGCGTAGGTTGCTACGACTGCCAGATTGGCTGCAAGGACGAGCATTGCGGTAACGATTGGACCCCTTACGCCAAACCGCAGCCCGATACCGGTCAGTTCTGGATGCATGTTATCGAGACCGAGCACGGTGCGCGTCCCCATGTGAAGGTTTCCTATGTGCCTACCATGTGCCAGCATTGCGCTGACGCGCCGTGTGCGGCTGCCTGCACGCAGGACGCATTCAAAATCCGCGAGGATGGCCTGGTGCTGCTCCTTCCGGATAAGTGCAATGGCTGCGGCGCCTGCCTGGATGCCTGCCCGTACAACGCAATCTTCTTGAACGATGAGCTCAAGATTGCCCAGAAGTGCACGGGCTGCGCGCATCTTATCGATCGCGGTTATCCGATTTCCACCCCGCGTTGCGTGGATAACTGCCATATGGATGTTATCCAGTATGCCGAGGAAAGCGAGCTCGACCTTACAGGTGCCGAGCGCCTGCATCCGGAGTTTGGCCTGCAGACGCGCGTGTTCTATCGCGGCTTGCCGAAGACCTTTGTTGCCGGCAAGGTATATGACCCCGAGATCGAGGAGGTTATCATCGGCGGTCGCGTGACACTGCGCACCGATGGCAACTCCTACACCGCCCGCACCGACGCTTTCGGCGACTTCTGGCTGCGCAATGTCGCCCCTGGTGACTACACCCTCACCATTCAGGGCGGCTCGAAGCGCTACGAGACCGAGCTAACGGTTGGCGAGAAGTCCATAGGCTTGGGCAATATCCCTGTAGCCTAACGATTTTTCCGGGGCGCGGTTTCTGAGGGGATTCCACGGGATTCCGCGCCCCGGTATTCTTTAGAAAGGAAGCAGATATGTGTTTCAGACCAGCTGGTATCACCGTTGAGCTTATTTGCCCGGAATGCGAAGAGGATCTTTCGCAGGTGGTCAACCCGAAAACCAAGAGGTGCCCCTATTGCCAGGCCGATCTTTCGGAACTGGCCGACAAGGTGGCCCAGGTTCTCACCGCGCAGGACATCAAGAAGCCTAAGGCGGCCGCCCCTGGTGCCCCCAGTGCTCCTGGTGCCCCTAAAGCTCCTGGCGCGCCTGTAGCACCGAGTGCACCCAAGGCCCCTGGTGCGCCTGTAGCGTAGCGCTGGATATTTGACGTTTTCGGTTGCTGGGCAGCGCTTCCGCTGCGCATTTTCTCAAGTGGTTTGTTTTCTAGGAAAGGAATTGCCATGGCTTGCCATATGACAGAAATCAAGCAGGTTGGTTTCGTTACTCCCGACATCGAGGCCACCATCAACGCCTTCAAGGCTATAGGCCTTGAAGATTGGAGCCCCGTTACCGAAGTGAACCCGGAAGGCTTCACAAACATGAAATTGAATGGGGAGCCGCAGGAATATGCGTTCCTTTGCGCCACGAACAACGAATGCGAAATCGAAATCGAGCTTATCCAGCCTCTCGATGATTTATCTGATTACGCCGATTTCATCAAAAAGAACGACGGCCACGCCGCCCTGCATCATTTGAGCGTTATGACCGATGACCCGGACGCTCTGCGCAATTCCGGTCACAAGCAGCTCATCGTCGGCCATCAGAACGGCATCCCCTTCGGCTGGGAGTATTACGACTTCCGCGAGGACCTGGGTACCGTTCTTGAGTATTTCCCCATGGATCAAAGCGAGGATTAGTCATGTCTATTATTGGAAAACTTCAGGTGGTTACCGGCGGCACGTCCGGCATGGGTTTCGCCACGGCGCTTCGCCTGGGGGAGTATGGCCCGGTGCTCATCGGTGGGCGCGGGCAGAGCAAGATTGATGAATCGCTCGCAAAGCTTAAAGAGGCGGGCGTCGAAGCCTATGGCATGAGCTGCGATATCTCCGACAGGGCGTCGGTCGAGGCGTTCAAGGAGTACGCGAAAAGCCTGGGAGCAATAGGCTCTGTCTGCAATGCGGCGGGTGTGTACATCAACGGAACGAACCCGAAGATGATCCTCGATATCAATATGGGCGGCGTCATCAATGTCACCGAGGCGTTCCTGTCTGAACTTGAAGACGGCGTCATGTGCCACTACTCTTCCTGCACGGGGTATCTCTACGATCCAACGCCAGAGGTTCTTGAGATTTGGGAGGATACCTACGCCGAGGACTTCTTCGAGAAGAACCTTGCAACTATCAAGCCGCCGGCAGGCACGGAATTCCTGGGCGAGAATTTCCCCTTCTATGCCGCCTCAAAGCGCTTTGTCATGTACTACACCATGGCGAACGCTGAGCGTTTCGGCGCAAAGGGCAACCGCATCTTCTCCATTGCTCCTGGCTCTTTTGACACCCCAATGCTGCGTGCGGGTTACGATGATCCGAGCATCGTTGGCGATGCTACGGCGCTTGGTCGCGTTGGAACGCCCGAGGAGATGGCCGATCTTGTGGTCAAGCTCATGGGACCCGGTCCCGATTATCTAACGGGGTGCGATGTGCGTATGGATGGCGGCTGCATAGCGCTCACACAGGTGCCCCAGATAGACTGATTTTCCTTATCTTCTTTCTCTTAAAGCCGAGCCTCTACAGGGGCTCGGCTTTTTACTGTTTTTTACAGCGCACGGTTTTGCGGGAAGAATAAGCGCGTCGGCGAAAATTCCGTCGACGCGCTTATCTTGGGAGGTTTAGTTGCGATGAGGCTATCCCTCGTCGTCACCGTATTCCATGAAATCGGAGCCGGCGATAAGCTGGCCACCATCGATGATAAGGCCCTGGCCGGTCATGAAGCGCGAGGCATCTGAGGCCAAAAAGAGCGCTGCATAGCCCATATCCTCGGGGTAACCGAACGTGCCCAGGGGAACCTGCTCAAGGAAGCGCTGCTTGGCGAAGTCGTTGCCGAAGGCGGCATGGGTGAGATCGGTGTCGATGTAGCCGGGGTAGATGGCGTTCACGCGCACGCCGAAGGGGGCCAGGTGGTAGCCGAAGTGCGTGGTCAGGCTGCGAAGCGCGCCCTTGGTGGCACAGTAGGCGGCGCAGCCATCGGCGCTGTAGGCTCCCAGCGAGGAGATGAAGATGATGGAGCCCACTTTGTTCTTCGAGCACTCTTTCCAGGCGTACTTCATGAACCACACGGTGCCCATAAGGTTGGTGTTGTTGACCCATTCCCAGTTTTCGGTGTCGAACTCGTCTGCCACCTCGAAGGATGCCGCGCCTGCGACGCCTGCGGCGGTAACCAGGATGTCAAGGCGCCCATAAGTCTCGATGCACTTGTCAACTGCGGCCTTGCATTCTTCTTCCTTTTCAGCATCGCATACAGCGTAGGCCGCTTCATAGCCCTTAGCCTTGAAATCGGCTACCTTTTCCTGAAGCTTGTCTTCGCGGCGCGCTACCAGGAATACCTTTGCGCCTGCTGCAGCGATTGCCTCAGCGGAAGCGCTGCCAATGCCCCACGAGCTTGCTCCTGTGACAAGAGCAACGCGGCCGGTGAGATCGAATGCCTCTTTGACGTTCACACCCATAATGCCCTCCTTGATATCGTTTCGGTGCGATTGGCGCACCTTTCCAAACGTAAAGTCTCACATTTCGCCCAAAACGAAAACTCGCAAGACCGTGGGAGTGGGGGCAGGCTTGTTTACAATTAGAGGATGCGCTACTCGTGAGTGCCACAAACGATCTGAAGTGTCACCTCAAAGCGTGACTTTTCTTTTACGGGAGGGTAAACTGAGATTATTCGATGGGATGGTCCAGTGCTTGAAAATGCGCTGTTCAATGCCAAGAATGTTTTTCTACGCATAATCGATCGGGGGGTACGATGAGCGCGAGAGACAAGATTATCGCTACTTTCAAGCGTTTGGTCATGGAAACCACGTACGATAAAATCACGGTGAACGAAATCTGCGATGCCGCAGGCGTGTCTCGCAAGACGTTCTATGTTCATTTCCAAAACAAGGCGGCCATTGTCAATGCTATTGTTTTCAAGGATATCGTGGAGCCTATGGTGAAGATGAACGAGGTCACGCCCTCCATAATAGGAAATCCCGAAATCATAAGCCAGCTCCCTAAAGTAGAGAACAGAAACGTATACTGCGCCATTCAGGAAGACGGCGCCTTCTACTCGCGTCTTTGCAGCATGCCCGGATCCATTGATAGCCCGCTTGTCGATGCGTTGACTTCGGCTATCCAGTCTCTGAACCTTCGCATCATGAAAACCATCGGTTACGAGGCCGAGGCGTGGAAGCTCGATTACATCTCCTATTATTACGCATCGGGTAACGCGCTTCTCATACAGCGCTGGATTCGGAGCGGCATGGCAATTTCCGTTGATGACCTTACCGAGCTTTACGATAGCATGACCACTCCCTTCTGGCGGCAGCTGGCAGGGCTTTCGGCGTAGGGATTGGCGCGGGGCTTGGTGCAAGGCTCGGCGCGGAGCCGAGCCTCTTATTTGGCCAGTGTGAGTCTGCGGCTCTGCAAAAATCGTTCGTAAAGCGCCAAAAATTGGCGATAACGCAAAATAACGCTGAAAAATGTATGTTTGCGAACGTTTTTAAAAACCAAACAACCGAAACGCTTCGTCCAACTCGGTTTTGAGTTGCCGTTGTGCGCTGTGAAATTCCGCGCTGCTGGGAAACTTGCTCTGAGGTGCTTTTCGCGAGTGCTTCCTTTTGTGCGCGTGCAGCTTGGCTTCGATTTGGCGTGCTGTGCGGTTGAAAGCGGTCAAATTATTTATTTGACCTGCTGTGATGGTGAAAAATGGCACGCCTATCGAGGTTAAGTCGTTGTTGCGAAGCGCGTCTGCCTCAAGGGCATCAAGCGAGCTGTGCTCAGCTGCGTCTTTATATTCGACGGCCACGTTCTGCTCAGGCCAATACAGGTCGATATAGCGCGATCGCTGTTCAATAAAATTTCCCTTATGTACACTCTCGAAGATGCAAACAAAGATTTCAAAGCATGGGTTAAGACTAAAACTGAATTAAGCGGCGGGGAAAAGGCTTACAACAATATTGACGACCAAGGTCGTCTGTATCAGCCCGTGTCTATGGCTTGGCCGAACAAGAAAAAGGCTCCAGATGACTACTTTGTACCCCTGATTCACCCAACAACAGGAAAGCCATGCCCTATGCCGCCACGAGGGTGGCGAAATCCTTCTGCAACGATGGAAGACTTGCAAAGTCGCGGATTGATTTTATTTGGGGAAGATGAGACAACACAGCCAAGAAGGAAATATCTACTTGAAGAGAACATGATGGAGAACATTCCTTCACTTCTCTACAACGGAAGCAGCGACACCGCTCTTCTGGAGAGATGGGGAATCCCGTTTGACACGCCCAAGGTCACTGACATTTGCATCGAACATATTCAGGCATTAACCTCTGGCAACGATATCGTGCTCGATTTCTTCTCTGGCTCCGCGACAACTGCCCATGCTGTATATGCAGCCAATGCTAATGACGGCGGGAACAGGAAGTTCATCCATGTTCAGTTGCCGGAGCCATGCGGCGAGAGTACCCAAGCACACGAGATGGGTTTCAGCAATATATGCGAAATAGGCAAGAAACGCATACGGCTTGCCGGTGAAGACATCGCTGTCGGTGATACTGGTTTCCGCGTTCTCAAGCTCGATGAGTCGGGAATCGCGCGTCCCGAACCGGGCCAGCTGATGCTCGACCGCATCAAGTCGGATCGAACCGATGAGGATATCATCTTCGAGATGATGCTCAAATGGGGTCTCGAGCTCACGTATCCGATCGAGAAGACGGAAATCAACGGCTACGAGTGCTACTCCGTGGCGGGCGACGCCCTCATCTGCTGCATGAAGCCGGGCCTCACCGTCCAGACGCTCAACGAAATCGCCGAGCTTGAGCCGGATCGCGTCCTCATGCTCGACTCCATCCTGGACGATACCCTGAAGCTTAACGCCCTGCAGATCTTCAAGCGCGCCGAGGAGCATACTCAGAAGCCAATCGATCTGAGGACGGTGTAGCATGGCCGCTCTGGAATTCAAGTACTCCGCTGAGCAGGAGCATCAGGTTGATGCGGTCACTGCGGCGTGCGACTTGTTCCGAGGTCAGGAGTTCATGGCCTCGGAGTTCACCGCCGGCACGGTAGGTGGCATGTTCGGTGATGCAATCGTCGTGGGTCATGCCAACAACCTGCGCGTGTCGAATAGGCAGTTGGAAGAGAATCTGCACGCGGTGCAGGAGGAGAACAGCCTTGCCCGCACCGAGGTGCTCACCGACGGTCGTCTGCGCGACTTCACCATCGAGATGGAGACCGGCACCGGCAAGACCTATGTCTACATCCGCACCATCTACGAGCTCAACAAGCGCTACGGGCTTACCAAGTTCGTAATAGTCGTGCCTTCCATCGCCATTCGTGAAGGCGTGAAGAAGTCCTTCGAGAGCACCCGCAAGCACTTCGAGGGGCTCTACGACCGAAAGCCTCTCGAGTTCTTCGTCTACGACTCCAAGGATATGGGGCCGGTGGGCAACTTCGCCACCTCGTCGGCCATCCAGGTGATGATCATCAATATCGGCGCCTTCAACAAGGAGATGGATTCCGACGAGAAGAAGGGCATCACGAACATCTTCCACCGCCCGAGCGAGAAACTCATCGGCGGCCGCAGCCCACAGGAACTCGTGAGTTCCTGCAATCCCATCGTCATCATCGACGAGCCCCAGAGCGTCGACAACACCGCAAAGGCCAAGAAGGCTATCAAGACCCTCAACCCGCTGTTTGTGTTGCGATATTCGGCCACACACAAGGAGCCCTACAACATGCTCTATCAGCTGGGCCCGGTGGACGCGTTCCAGAGGAACCTGGTCAAGGGCATCGTCGTGGATTCGGTCCTCTCCCAGGAGGACCTGAACGGCGCCTACGTTCGCTTGGACTCCACCGATGCAAAGAGCGGGTACAAGGCCAAGCTCACCATCGATGTGCGCCAGAAGGACGGCAGCCAGAAACGCAAGCCCGTCACGGTGAAGACCGGCGACGACTTGTACATGAAGTCAGGAGAGAACACCGACTACGAGGATGGCTGGGTCATTACCAACATCGGCACCGCCGAGGGCGACGAGTTCGTCAGATTCCAGAACGGCGAGTACCTGGAGCCCGGCGACGTCATCGGCGACGTTGCGGCTGAGGCCATAAAGCGCGCGCAGATAGCGCGCACCATCGAGGACCACCTGGAGTGCCAGCTGAGGCTCTACAAGCTGGGCATCAAGGTCCTGAGCCTGTTCTTCATCGACAAGGTGGAGAAGTACCGCCTCTACGAGCCCGAGGTACACAACGGCGAGTATGCGGAGATCTTCGAGCAGGAGTACACACGCATCGCGTGCAGCAAGATGTGGCAGAGGCGATACGAGAAGGCCGGCGTCCCGCTGGCGACTGACCCGCGCGGCCTGCACCAGGGCTACTTCGCTCGTGACGGCAAGGGAAAGTTCAAAGACTCCAAAGAGGGCGCTAGCACCACCGCGGACTCCAGTGCCTTCGAGCTCATCATGCAGAAGAAGGAGACGCTCATCTCCTTCCCGGACGGATCCGACCACGACAAGGACGTCGCCTTCATCTTCAGCCACTCCGCGCTGAAGGAGGGCTGGGACAATCCCAACGTCTTCCAGATCTGCACGCTGGTGGAGACCAACGATTCTCTCACCAAGCGCCAGAAGATCGGCCGCGGCCTGCGCCTGCCCGTCAACCAGGACGGCGAGCGCAGCTACGACCCGGAAGTAAACGTGCTCACGGTCATCGCCAACGAGTCCTACAAGTCGTTCGCGGACGGCCTGCAGACCGAGTTCGAGCGCGAGGGCTACCGCTTCGGCGTGCTCACGCCCGAATCCTTCACCAAGCTTGTGTTCCATAACGAAGAGGGCGACGAAGAGAAGCTGGGCTTCGAGCGCTCCGAGCAGATCTACGAGGCCTTCAAGTCCGAAGGCCTCATCACCGCAAAGGGCGCCATCACTCCCGAGCTGAAGCTCAAGGCAGAAGCCGGCGAGGTGGAACTGCCCGAGGGCCTGGAGCAGGTGGAGGAGCAGGTCGAGGACGTCATCCTGCACAAGGCGCAGAAACTCCAGATCAAGGACAAGGCCAAACAGGTCTCCGTCGAGCTGCAGAAGGACGTGTCCCTCGACCCAGCGTTCCAGCAGCTCTGGGAGCGTATCCGCCAGACGACGCGGTTCGAAATGGACATCGACACCGACAAGCTGGTGGCCAAGGCTGTCGAGGGCATCCAGGGCATGCCGAGGATCAAGCCGCTTGAGGTCATGAGCATCAAGGCCGGCCTGGACATCGGCGACATGGGCGTCAACGTCAAGAAGAAGAAAAACCTGCTTGGCGAGGAGACCAAGGAGGAGGACATCATCCGCTCCGTGGTTACCACCGACGTCGAGCGAGTCTACGACTTGCCTGACCCTATAGCGGAGCTGCAGGATGTCGTCGGCCTGACCCGCAGGACCATCAAACGGATCCTGGAGGAGTGCGGTAGGTTCAAGGAGTTCGAGATCGATCCCATGACGTTCCTCATGCAGGTCGCAGCCAAGATAGAGGCTGCGAAGAATGAGGTGGTCTCCCAGGGCATCAAGTACACGAGGCTCCCAGAGAGCGAGTGGTACACCATGGACATCCTGGCTGTCGAAGATTTGACGGCCTACCTGGACCAGAACGCCTGGGAGCCGCTGAGCGGCAAGAGCCTCTACAACTACGTGGTCTACGACTCTTCGACCGTCGAGAAGCCTTATGCACTAGCGCTTGACCAGTCCGAGATGGTGAAGGTGTTTGCCAAGCTGCCGAGCAAGTTCAAGATTGACACGCCGCTGGGTAGCTACAATCCTGACTGGGCCTACGTCGAGGAGGTCGACGGCAAGGAGCGCGTCTACTTTGTCATGGAGACCAAGGGCGGCGGCAACGGCACCCCGAACCTCCGTCCGACGGAGAAGGCAAAGATCGAGTGTGCCCAGAAGCACTTCGATGCCTTGGCAATCGACGACGTCGTCTATGACGTCGAAACCACATATCACTATGCGACCATGAAGGTTTAGGGGACCAATCATGACGGAAATGAGCTTGTAAGAGCATTCGACTGGATTCTAGGAATCTAGCCCCTCGTCATCCTGAAGATGCTCGCATCCAGCTGGGCGATGCCGCCCTCCT
>R11__coassemble_589_pt1 | contig 23169 bp, 21 predicted proteins | sample R11__metabat2_high_PE_032 | metagenome-assembled genome bin R11 | reverse complement strand
CGGCTCGGCTTTGAAGTGCTCGACAACGATGTGCTTGGTCTGCTGTGTTATCGAGCTTCCGCTAGCCTTCGCCTCGGCTTTTATCATCTCGTAAACGTCTTCCGCGAAATCGCGCACCTGAACTGCGGGCATGATTCTCCTTCCGTTGCAGTGCATCAATAATAGATGCAAAATAGATGCACGTAAAGGGAAATTTACGCAAGGATGATATTGCCCAGCTGAGCGGCTCCCGAACTGTCCAGGTGAAACGTAGAAGTTGGGTGCAAATCTGTCCGCGCGCATGGCAATTACGCTCCCATTGGGTACTATTCAGAAAACGAATTCGGAAGGAGCCGGCTATGAACGCAAAGATGAAGCGCCGCCTTGCCGTGGTAAGCGGCATTATCATCATCGTCATCATCTTGCTGCTCGCGCTCACGAGCGCCGGCAATTCCTCGAAGTCGATCACCGTCGCCGAGGCCGCAACGGGCGGTTACGCGGGCTCGCGCGTGCAGGTCACGGGCAACGTGCTCAAGAACTCTTACCATAGCGAAAACAACACGCTGTACTTCACCATCTATGATTCCGATAGCGAATCTTCGCAGGTCAAGGTCGAATATCAGGGCTCGGTTTCCGCCACGTTCGGAAACGACGTCACGGCCATCTGCACGGGTAAGATGGGTGAAGACGGCACGCTTACCTGCACCGAGCTCGTAACCAAGTGCCCCTCTAAGTACGAATCGGGTGACACGCAGGCCTTCGGCGTGGCCGACTACTTGGCCTACGACCGCTCCAAGATCGAAGGAACCATGGTCAAGGTGCGCGGCACGGTGGCTGCAGGCACGCTCGTGGCTGCGGGTGCGGCCGAACGCTTCGCCCTAGCGGATGCCGATGATGCGCAGACCACGCTTTCCGTCAAATACGACGGCGCCCTTTCCGACGAGGTGAAAGAGGGCACAACCGTTATTCTGTCCGGCTCGCTTAACTCCGCGGGCGTTTTCGAAGCGACCGAAGTGGCGCTGGAAGGCTAGCGTATGGCCGGGGTCGGAACACTCGCGCTGTTCGTCGCCTTCGTTATGGCGGCCATCTCGGCTGTGGCGCTCATCGCGGGGCATCTGCTCGGTGGAACCGCGGCCAAGCGCACCGATGCGGGTTGCGTGCAGGGTGGCGCTGCCGAAGCGCTCACGCATGGCGGCCGCATCGGCCTCGTTATCGTCTTCATCGCGCTCGCGGTCTGCTGCGGCGTGCTCGTCGTGTGCTTCCTCACCGATAACTACAACATTCAGTACGTCATCGACAATCACAGCTCCAACACCGGTTCGCTTGCGCTTTTGTACAAGATATCGGGTCTGTGGGCGGGTCGTCAGGGATCGCTTCTGTTCTGGACCTGGCTCATCGCGCTGTTTGCCGGCATCGTTTCGGTGCGCCGCATCGGCGAGCTCGACGTGCTCGACAACACGGCCGCGTTCGTGTTCGCGCTGGTGCTCGCCGCGTTCACGGCAACGCTTCTGTTCAGCGCCGACAACATGCCCTTCACCCCGCTCGATAGCAAGTACGTCGATTCGGATGGCACGGCCACCACGGCCGCAAGCCTGCTCGGTATGAACTTCCTGCTGGAACATTGGGCCATGGCCATACATCCGCCCACGCTGTTTGCGGGATACGCGGGCCTTACCGTTCCGTTCGCCTATGCCATCGCGGCGCTCGTGGCGGGTGATAGCTCGCGCGAGTGGGTCAACCGTTCCACGCGCTATCTGCTGGTCAGCTGGATATTCCTTACCATCGGCATCGGTTTGGGCGCCGTGTGGGCCTACGTCTGCTTGGGCTGGGGCGGTTACTGGGGTTGGGACCCGGTGGAAAACGCCAGCTTGCTGCCGTGGCTCGTGTGCATCGCGCTTATTCACAGCTTCACGGTGTACCGCAAGCGCGGCACATTCAAGCGCTGGAGCATCATGTGCGCATGCCTTACCTTCGCGTTCGTCATCATGGGAACGTTCATCTCGCGCTCGGGGCTCGTGCAATCGGTGCACGCCTTCGAAGGTGATCCGGTGTCCACGGCGCTGTTCCTGGCGCTCATCGTGGTGTCCATCCTTGCGGGAGCTGTGGGCTTGGCTTTTCGCTGGGGCGAGTTCGCGCCCGATTCTGCCGAGGGCGACGAGGTCGAAAGCTTCATCTCCAAGGACATCGCTTACTATCTGAACAACCTGTTCATGGTCGTGCTTGCGGTGCTCCTCGCATATCTCACCATATCCTCGGCGCTGCCGAGCTGGCTGCCCTTCGGCGGCGAAACCGTATCGGCGGGTACCTACAACGCCATCGCGCGCCCCATCGGCATCGTCTATCTGGCCGTGCTCGCGGTGTGCCCTCTGCTCTCGTGGCGCAAGACCGAAGGCGCGGCGTTCGCCAAGCGGGCGCTTGTGCCGGGCATTTGCGCTGTGGTGGTGTTCGTTATGCTCGTGGCGTTCTGGGCAACCAACCTGCTTCCCGTGTACGACGAGATGGTAGCGGGCGGCGGCTCTATCGCCGAAGGCTTCACCACGTATGGGCCGGCGGTCTATTACCACGGGCTTGCCATCGTGGGCTTCGCGGTTGCCAGCCTGCTCTTCTTCAATGCGGCGTTCATGATCGGTCGCGGCGTTTCCACGCTGGCGAAAAACGGGCGCGGCGCAGGCGCGGCGATCGGCACGTTCGTGCACCGCTGTTCATCCATCTGCGGCGGAGCCGTCGCGCACATGGGTATGGCGGTTATCTTGGTGGGCCTTATCGGCTCGTCGATGTACGCGGCCGAATACGCCTACACCGTCGACTACGATGCTGCAACCGATAGCATTTCGCAGGAGCTTATCGCAGGCGATTACGTGCTCACCTACACGGGAAGCGATGTGTACGAGACCAACAGCGAAAAGATCGAAGTGGCGCGCACGGCCCTCGACGTTACGGAAAACGGTGCGTCGGTCGGTCACGTCGAACCCGCCACGCGCACGGTGATCATGACCGCGCAAACGCAGCTCGAAGCAAGCGTCATCGGCTTTCCCACGAAAGATTTGTTCGTGGTGTTCAACGGGCTGGTCTCCGATACGCAAATCTCGTTCGACGTTAAGATAAACCCGCTGGTCAGCTTTGTGTGGGTCGGCTTTTTCATGCTGGGAATCGGCGCGCTTGTGGCAATAGTGGGCAACCGCAAGATCAAGGCGGTGCGCGCATGAGCGCCGCAGTAGCCGCCGCGGGGCTTTCCAAGCGCTTTGGCGACAGGCTTGCAGTCGAAGACGTTTCCTTCGAGCTCCCCCAAGGGGCGTTCTTAAGCGTGTTCGGCCCCAACGGCGCGGGCAAGACCACGCTGCTGCGCCTGCTCGCAACGCTTGCGCGCCCGTCGGCGGGCACGCTTTCCATCGCGGGCGTCGATGCACTCGAGCAGCCCGAGCAGGTGCGCGCCCTTATCGGCGTCGTGTCGCACGCGCCCATGCTCTACCCCGACCTGACTGCGCTTGAAAACCTTGTGTTCTACGCCCGCTTGTACGGGGTGGAAGACCCCGAAGCGCGCAGCTTACAGCTGCTCGACGCCGTGGGCATGAAGCATCGCCGCTACGATACGGTATCCACGTTCTCGCGCGGCATGACCCAGCGCGTAGCCATCGCGCGCGCTTTGGTGAACGACCCATACTTGGTGCTGCTCGACGAGCCCTATTCGGGGCTCGATCCGCACGCCGTTGAAGTGCTCGACGATCTTATCGCAGGTCAGCGGGAAGGGCGCACGTTCTGCATGGTCAGCCACGATAGGGAGCGCGGCTACGAATCGTGCACGCACGCGCTTATCATGCGTGAGGGCCGCGCGGTGTTCTTCGCCGAGCGCGCTGCAACCGATGAAGCGGCGTTCGAGCGCGCCTATCGCGAAGCGCTCGGGCAGGGGGTGCGCTCATGAGCGAAAACCGCCAGCCCGCAAGCACTGCCGTGCGCAGGGTGCCTTCGGGCTTTGCGCAGTACAAGGCCCTGCTCGGCAAGGACTTGCGCCGCGAATTCCGCACCAAGGAGATGCTCACGTCGATGGGCCTCTACGCGGTGCTCGTGCTTCTGGTGTACGGCATCGCCGTGGCCCACGCGCAGGCCGGCTTCGACGTGACGCAGATCGCGGGCGGGCTTCTCTGGGCGCTCATCGTGTTCACATCGCTTCTGGGCCTTGCCCGTTCATTTGCCTACGAGAAGCAGAACAGCTGCATCGACGGCTTGCTTTTGGCTCCGCTCGACCGCTCGGTGGTGTTTCTGGCCAAGGCCAGCGCCAACTTTTTGTTCCTGGTCGTGGTGGAGATCATCACGGTAGCGCTCTTCGCCCTGTTCTTCTTGTCGGGCTCTCAGATTGCGCCGCCGTTTGGCCTGATAGCGGCCCCGCTTTTGCTGGGCACCATCGGGGTTGCGGGCCTGGGCACGCTGCTTTCCACCATCACCATGCACACCTCCGGCAAGGACGTGATGCTGGCGCTGCTCTTCATCCCGCTCATGTTCCCGCTGCTCTACGCGTGCGTTTCGGCCACGTCGGCTGCGATCATCGGCGCTGATGGCTTTATGGATGTGTTTCAAATGGGACTTGGCCTTGCAGCGGGTTACGATGTGATCATGATTGCGCTAAGCTGGTTCCTCTACGATTTTGTTATCAGCGCCTAACTATTTGAAGGAGGGGATATGGCAACCAAGAACAGCGCGCCGCGCCTGCCCGAAGCCGGCCAATGGCCCGATAAGGTAGCGCCCGTGGCCCTCGCAGCCGGAGCCGTGCTCACCATTGTGGGCTTTCTTCTGGCGTTTCTCTACGCGGGCCCAGTCAACGGCGCCTCTGTCGATGGCGTGGCCCTCATCGGCGGGCAGATGGTTTCCACCAAGCTTTTGCTTTCGCAGAAGATCTTCTACTTCCATATGCCCGTGGCCATCACCTCGTTTATAGCGCTCGTGTTCTCGGCCTACTACGGCATCCGCTTCCTGATCAGCAAGAACAAGCGCTTCGATACCTGCGCGCGCGTTGCCATGGAGGTCGCGCTCGTCTTCGTGCTGTGCACCATGGCCACCGGCGAGATGTGGACGCGCTTCGAGTGGGGCACCTGGTGGGCGTGGGAACCGCGCCTTACCACCTATCTGGTGCTGCTGCTCATCGTTATCGCGTACTTCGTGCTGCGCGCATCGGTGGACGATCCCGAAAAGCGCGGCGTGTTCTCGGCGGTCGTGGGCATCTTCGCATTCATCGATGTTCCTATCTGCTTCATGGTCACGCGCCTTATCCCTTCGAGCTTGCACCCGGTGGTGCTGCGCGAAGGCGGCATGAGCGCCGACATGGTGGTCGCCCTGGTGGTGTGCATGGTCGGCATGCTCTGCCTGGGCTTTGCCATCTACCGCTTGCGCTTCAGGCAGGTGCGCCTTGCCGAGCGCGTCGAAGCGCTCAAGAAGAAACTCGACTAACCGCGCGCAAGCGCTTACCGAAAGAAGGCACGCATGAACCCCTTGCTCGAAGAGATCTACAGCACCATCGTTCCGTCGCTTCCCTATATCATCGGAGCCTACGTGCTTATCTGGGTGGTGCTGCTCGTGTATTTGTTCATCATCCACCGCGGCACCAAGAAAGCCGAACGCGAACTCGCCCTTTTGGAAGAGGCCGTGGCCGAGCGCGGAGCGAATTAAATCTGCCCCACTAAAAAATTTAGCTTTCAGCACAACAAATAATTACAGACGCCAGCAAAATTTAACGGTTCTGGTGCCACATTTCGTGCACTTCCCCCTATAATGCACTCTAGATGAGAGGACCAAAAAGTTGGTTTGAGCTGGACAGATGCAACTCAAACCTAAGGGACAGAAGGGAAGGGGGATGCATATGAGCGATATCGAGAAAGATAACCTTGAGGGGATTCGCTCAGAAACTCCCGACGACTTCGCTGCAGATGTGCTTGAAAGCGCGTCCGATGCGAAGCCTGCCGATGGCTCTAAGAAGGCTAAGAAGAAGAAAGAGCCCGGCAAGTTCCGCCAGAACATGAGCAAGCCGGTTGTCGGCAAGCTCAAGCGCGGCCACGTCACCATCATCGTGCTGGTGATCGTCGTTGCGGCAGCGGGCCTGGGCTTCAACGCCTATCACGAAACGCCCGCGTTCTGCGGTGATATCTGCCATTCCTCCATGGATGGCTACGTGCCTACGTTCTACGCAACGCCTGGCCAATCGGCCACCGATAAGTGGGGCAACGAAGTCGAGGATGCTTCGGGCATGCTTGCCGCCGTGCACCATGCCGCTGGTAGCGAAAGCTGCATGAGCTGCCATCACGCGCAGATCGTCGAGCAGGTAACCGAGGGCATTGAAACTCTGATCGGCGATTACAACGCGCCGCTTTCGGAGCGCAACCTCACCAACCTTATCCATTACTGGCCGTCGGGTACGGTTTATACCGACTTCTGCCTGAATGAAAGCTGCCACGACCTTACCGTGAGCGACCTGACCGAGAAGACTTCCTATATGGAGCGCAACCCGCATTCGTGGCATCACTGGGAGTACACCTGCTCCGACTGCCACAAGGCGCATCGCGCTTCGGTCATGATCTGCTCGCAGTGCCACGACGATGCGACTATCCCCGATGGTTGGATCTCGGCTGAAGAGGCCGACGAGCTTACCACCAGGTACGGCGCATACGACGACGAAGAGTAAACCGTATTCGAAAGCGATTGGGAACGCGAAATGGGAGCAGGCAAGATCATAGGAGGCATCGCAGCGGTCCTCGCCGTAGGCGCGGGCGCGGTGAGCGTTGCCACCAGCTCCCATTCGCTGCTTCGACCTCCGGGGTCTCAGGGCGAGAAAGACTTCATGTCGCGCTGCATCAAATGCGGCAAGTGCATCGAAGCCTGCCCTTACCAGGCCGTGCATGCTGCTGGCATCGATGCTGGCGCGGCGTGCGGCACGCCCTGCATCACAGCGCGCGACCAGGCATGTCGCATGTGCGAGGATTTCCCGTGCGTCAACGCATGTCCCACGGGCGCTCTGCGCGATGTCGAAACGCGCGCCGATGTGAACATGGGCTACGCGGTGATCGACGAGGTCAACTGCATCGCGTTCAAGGGCATGCGCTGCGAAGTGTGCTATCGCGCGTGCCCGCTTCTCGACGAGGCCATCATGACCAACTACGAGGAGATCGAAGACGATTCCATCCACGTGAAGTTCATCCCCACCATCGATAAGGATGTCTGCACGGGATGCGGGCTTTGCGTCATGCGCTGCGTGGTCAGCGATCCGGTTCCTATTCGGATCAAGACCCTCGCGGAACAAGGAAAGTAAAGTACGGGCCGGGCAAGGATATGGGGCCCGTTAGATAAGCTGAAATGGGGAAGAAATGACAGAGCAAGCAAAACAGGGAATTTCCCGCCGCTCATTTGTCAAGAGTTGCGCAGTGGCCTTCGCAAGCGCCATGGCCGCAGGCACCATCGCCGGCTGCGCTCCTCGCAAGAACACGCCGATCACGGGCGACAACGTCAAGGAAACCTTGGCGGTCTGCCGCTTCTGCGGCTGCGGCTGCGGCGTTATCGTCACCTCGAAGAACGGCAAGCTCGTAAGCGTTAAGGGCGACCCGCAAAACGATTCGAACCGTGGCTTGAACTGCGTAAAGGGCTACTATTTGTCCAAGATTCTCACGGGTGAGGATCGTCTGACCAAGCCGCTCATCCGCGACGATGCTTCCACCAAGGGCACGGGCAAGCTTCAGGGCCTGCGCGAAGCCACCTGGGAAGAAGCGCTCGACTTGGTGGCCGACAAGCTTCGCGCCACCTGGAAAAACGACAAGTCGCGCTTGGCGTTCTGGGGCTCGGGCCAGCAGCCCATCACCGAGGGCTATTGCACGGCGAAGTTCTGGAAGGCGGGCCTGCTTTCCAACAACATCGACCCGAATGCGCGCCTGTGCATGGCCTCGGCCGTTGTGGGCTTCATGAACGTGTTCGGCACCGACGAACCTGCCGGCTGCTACGCCGACATCGACGACGCGGAATGCATCATCACCTGGGGCGCCAACATGGCCGAAGCGCATCCCATGCTGTACTCGCGCTTCCAGGCGCATCTGCTCAAGCACCCCGAGTGCAAGCACTACGACGTCACCACCATGCGCACCCGCACGTCTGCCAAGGCCGATAAGACCATCATTTTCAACAACAACGGCGATCTGGCCATTCTCAACGCCATCGCCAACTACCTGGTGTCTAACAAACTCTACGACGAGGACTTCGTCAACGACCACCTGGAGTTCTTCCAGGGTACCGAAGACCTGGGCAATTCGTTTGAAGATACCTACGACAAGTCCGAGAAGGGTGCAGCCGCCGATACGACCGAATCGATCACGTTCGAGGAGTACGCCGCGCGTTTGGAGCCCTATACCTTCGAGCACGCCGCCGAAATCGCTGGCTGCACGGCCGACGAGATCAAGGAGCTGGCCGAGCTCTTCGCCGATAAGGATCTGAAGATCCTGTCGTTCTGGACCATGGGCGTGAACCAGCACAACCGCGGCACGTGGGTCAACCATTGCATCTACAACATCCACCTGCTCACCGGCAAGATCGCCCAGCCCGGCTGCGGCCCCTTCTCGCTGACCGGCCAGCCTTCCGCATGCGGTACCGCACGCGAGGTCGGCACGTTCAGCCACCGCTTGCCCGCCGACCTGGTCGTGGCCAAAGAGCCGCATCGCCGCTATACCGAGGCCGTGTGGAACCTGCCCGAGGGCTACCTGGACGAAATCAAGACCAACGGCTACCACACCACCAAGATCTTCCGCGAGATGTCCAACGGCAACATGGACTTCCTTTGGACGGCGCACAACAACTGGGCCGTTTCGATGACCGACCTCACCCGCTTCTTGGGCAAGGATGGCAAGCACAACGGCATCTTCAACACGTTCATCTGCGTGTCCGAAGTTTATCCGACGCTTTCGACCCAGTACGCCGACGTGGTTCTGCCCGCCGCCATGTGGGTCGAGCGCGAAGGCCAGTTCGGCAACGGCGAGCGCCGCACCGCGGTGTTCGAGAAGGCCGTCGATGCTCCGGGCGATGCCCAGTGGGATCTCTGGATGCTGATGGAGGTCGCCAAGCGCGTGCTTTTGGGCGAGAAGATCGGCGACGAGGATGCGTTCGATTGCCTGTTCGGCAAGTGGTACGACAAGGATAAGGGCGAGTGGAAGTACGAGACCCAGCGCGAAGTTTGCCGCGAGATCTGGGAAGAGTACCGCACGTTCTCGAACCCGCAGCTCAACGAGCGCGCTGCCGCCATCAACACCGAGCAAAGCCTGAAGATGGAAGCCAAGCAGCTGGCCCCGTACGATTACTACATCGAGGACCACGGCCTGACCTGGCCTGTTCGCGAAGTCGACGGCAAGTGGCTGCCCACCAAGTGGCGCTTCAACGGCGGTTCGCAGGAAGAGGGCTTCGACCAGTATGGCGTCGAGAAGTACGGCGATGCTAGCTTGGCCAAGGGCCTTACCTTCTACAAGGCCACCAACAAGAAGCCCAACGTGGTGTTCCGTCCGTGGGAGCCGCCCGCGGAAGTGCCCGATGACGAGTACCCGTTCGTGTTCTGCACGGGCCGCTTGCTCGAGCATTGGCACACTGGCTCGATGACGCGCCGCGTGCCCGAGCTTGACAAGGCCCTGCCCGAAGCTCTGCTCGACATGAATCCGGCCGATGTTTCCAAGCTGGGTTTGAAGGATGGCGATACGGTCAAGATCACGTCGCGCTACGGCGAAGTCGAGATCAAGGTTTCCACCGCGGGCCGTACCGAGCCGCCCGAGGGCACCGTGTTCGCGGCGTTCTTCGCCGAGGAGACCCTTATCAACCTGGTGGTCGAAGAAGTGTACTGCCCCTTGTCCAAGGAGCCCGACTTCAAGAAGACCTGCGTTAAGATCGAGAAGGTTGGCTAACAGGCGTGGTTATCTCGAGCCTCATCATCGAAGTGTATCCCGAGCAGGTCGAATCGGCCTGCTCGGCGCTGGCTGCTATCGAAGGCGTCGAGGTGCACGAGATCGTCGACGAGTACAAGGTCATCGTTTCGCTCGAGGCCGATACCGTCGATGATTCCTACGACATCGCCAAGACCTTCATCGATATCGATGGCGTGTTCGGCGTGAACCTTGCCTATTACGATTTCGCCGAAGACGAGACCATCTATCCCGAAGGCGTCGAGGGCCTCATGCCCGAAGACGCGCAAACCGAAAGCGAGTAAATGGCCGAAGAGCAGACAGAGGAAAAGCAGGTGGCGACCAAAAAGCGTGCCGGCAAGACCAACGTGGCAAACGTAGTGCGTCACGTGGTGCAGGTGTGCGTGCTGCTGCTGTTCTGCGCGCCCGTCCTCATTTCCGGATGGCAGCTTTTGGGCTTGAGCGCTGGAAGCAACTCCGCTGTTAGCACGCCTGCCGAGCTGCCGTTTTTCGGCACGCTCTCCTCATCGAGCATAGGGCCGGTGGTTCCTCTTGATCCGTTTGGGATGCTGCAGGTCATCTGCGCATCTAAGACCATTGACCTCGGCTGGATTCCGGGCATGCTCATCGTCATCGTGGTGTACGGGCTTATCCGCGGCCGCGCGTTTTGCGGTTGGATGTGCCCCGTCAACTTGTTCTGCGAGATCATCGACTGGATTCGCCAGAAGGCGGGCCTTAAGGTCGAAGAGATGCCCATTCCGCGCCGCACCAAGGTGTGGATAGCCGTTGCGGTGCTCGTGCTTTCGCTTATCTGCAGCGTGCCCGTGTTCGAGGTCGTCTCTCCCATCAGCTTTATCAACAAGGGCCTGGTCGTCGGGTCGTTCGTCGGCCTGTTCACGCTTATCGCTATCGTGCTGGCCGAGCTTTTCTACGGGCATCGCGTGTGGTGCCGCAGCATCTGCCCGCTCGGCGGCTTCTACCAGGTGCTTGGCAAGGTGGGCCTTGTCAACGTGCGCATCGACCACGAGAAGTGCATCGGTTGCAACAAGTGCAAGAAGGTGTGCAACTGCGACCCGGATATCCTTACGGCCTGCATAGAGGGCCAAGATACGATGGTGCGCTCGGGCGATTGCATGCTTTGCACCAAGTGCACGGGCGCTTGCCCCACGGCGGCCCTTGCCATCAAGATCGGCCGCACGCCCGCGCCCGCGAAGCCCGAAGATCCCAAGCCTGCATCTGACGCCGAATAGGCTGGTCGTTAGACTGGCGGCAGGATTGCTGGTTGGGATGGTGCGATTCGTGCCTTTTCATAGTCGGTTGGCAGAGAGTTGGCGCTTTCATAATGAAAAGGAGCAATCTCTGCCCAAAATAGTTCGCTCGTTATGAAGGCAGGCCATCTCTGCCTATTTTTCGCGACTAGAAGGGTCGAAAGCGGTAGCTATCGCGATTTGTCATAGTTGAACGGCAGAGAATTGGAGTTTTCACCATGAAACCCCTAGTTATCTACCAGCGAGGGGCGCAAACTTCGCAATTGCCTGCTCGCTGCGCAAAATGAGAAGGGCCCCGATTTCTCGAGGCCCTTCAGGGGGAGGGAAAGTTCTAAGTTGGAATTAGAACTAGGTTATTTAGCCTTCGGATGAGCAGGCTCGACGACCTTCGTGAAGAAGAGGCCAGCGAGAGCGCCGCCAACCAAGGGCCCTACGGTGTAGATAACCAGGGTTGCGAGAACGTCGCCGTTCATAGCATCCTTCATGCCGCAGATGGCAGCGATGACGCGGGGGCCAAGGTCGCGAGCGGGGTTCAAGCCAGCGTCGGTGATCGGGCCGACAACGCAGATGATCATGGTGACGGTCAGGCCGATGAAGAGCGGGAAGATAACGTCGCCCGGCTTGCCGCAGTTCGCATCTTCGGTCATGGAGAAGATGACGAACACGAGGATGAATACGCCAACAGCCTCGGCGATGCAGCCGGTCAGCATGGAGGCAACGCCAACGCCGTTCGGCGTGCGCTCTGCCCAGATGGAGGACCAGTCAACGGAGGAGCCGAGAGCCAGGCAAGAATCGCCGAAGAGCACCCAGAGCAGAGCGGCAGCGATAATAGCGCCGATGAACTGGAATACTACGTAAGGCACGAAGTCCTTCCAGGGAAGGCGGCCGGTGATGCACATTGCAAACGTAACGGCCGGGTTAAAGTGAGCGCAGGAAAGGTTGCGCGTGCAGTAGATAGCGATTGCGATAGTAATACCCCAAACCATACCTACCTGGAACGGGCCACCGAAGGCGCCCGAAACACCGAGCGTTGCGTTTGCAACGGCGCCGATGCCGAGGAAGCACATCAGGAATGTGCCGATGATTTCGCCGAGAGCGATCTTAACGATGTGGCTCCCGCCATTTTTTTCTTCTGCCAATGTAAATCCTTTCAGAAGAGGCCAATAAACTGTGCTGCAATCTGTCCCGAACATATTGCCGCAGCCATGTTATTAGACGAAGTCTAACATTGCAAGCAAAAATATTGGATTATGTCTAATTATTTCAGGAATGGATAACTTTTTAAGTATCGACTTAACCGGCCGATATCGATATCAGATTACGGTGTAATTCCCGCTGCTCCTTCTGCGCTTTTGGTACTATTGCCCGAGTGTTTCAATTGGGTCTTGCGCTGCGGGCGCGGGATAAGCGTATTCGGTAGGTGTAGCTATGGATGCTCTTTCGGTACTTCTCTATGCGGAGATAAATCTTACGCTGTTCGTTATTTTGGCCATTTTGCTCGTCAAGGCGTTCAGCGATCTTAACAAGCGGCCGGGCATGCGCCTGTTCGTGGCCATGGTCATAAGCCTTATGGTGTTCACGATCAGCGATGTGCTGTGGTCTTTGCTCGAAGGCGGCTACATTCTGCCTCTCGAATCGGTGCTTTATGTGGTCAATGCGGTGTATTTCATTTCGATATCGCTTGTGGCACTGCTGTGGTTCATATTCTCGGAAACCACCATGGGCTCGCCCTTGGTTAAAACGTATGTGGGTAAGGCCCTGGTCGCGATTCCTTTTGCGATAGTCGTCGGGCTTGCGGTGACGGCCCCGCTTAACCGCTTGCTCTTCTACTTCGACGCAGCTGGATCGTACGTACGTGGGCCGCTGCATGCGCTTCAGATGGCGTTCCTCTTCGCTTACGTGGTTATTGCGGCTGCGCATGCGCTGGTAGCGGCCCTGCAAAAGAAGAACTTCGCTCGCCGAAACGAGCTGCTCACGCTCGTGTGGTTCGCGGTGCCCGCTGTAGCGTTCGCAGCGCTGCAGGCGGTAGTGGCAGGGGCGCCCTGGCTCTCTTCGGGCACGACGATTGCGGCGTTGCTTACATTTATCAACATGCGCGACCAGCTTATTTCGCAAGACATGCTCACCAACATGAACAACCGCAAACAGATGCTGCGTTTCCTCTCGCAGCGCATGGTCAGCCTTGCGCCCGATAGGCACCTTTACCTGCTGATGCTCGACCTCGATGGATTTAAATCTATTAACGACGAGTTCGGCCACACTGAGGGAGACCGTGCTCTTGTGCTTACGGCGAACGCCATGCGCAAGGCCACATCCGACATCGACTGTTTCTGCTCGCGCTACGGCGGCGACGAGTTCGTGCTCATCTACGAGACGAGCGATGCGGATAGCGTCGATGCACTCATCGAAAAGATCCGCTCGACCATGGACGAGGCTATCGCAGCGCACAACGCACCGTACAAGATTGGCTTCAGCATCGGATGCGTGGAGTATCTCGATCGTGCGCAAACGATTCCCGATCTCATCATCGAGGCCGACCACGAGATGTACAAGCAAAAGCAGCTGCACCACGGGCAGCGCGCTTAGGCACCGGGTGCGGATGTGTCGACAAGCCGTGTGAAATCCAAGCAGCGCGTAGCCGACCACGGCGAGGTCTTCACGGCCGAGCGCGAAGTGCGGGCGATGCTCGATCTGCTGCCTGCCGAAAGCTTTTCTGCCGAAGCGCGGTTTTTGGATATGGCTTGCGGCGATGGCAACTTCTTGGTCGAGCTTTTAGCACGCAAGCTTGCCGTTATCGGCAAGGCGCATCTTGCTGCGGATCAATGGGATGAGCTGGCTCTTCGTGCGGTGAAATCGCTGTATGGGATAGAGCTTCTGGCCGATAACGCGCGCCGCTGCCGTGCGCGGCTGGCGGCTGTCGCGCTCGCAGCGCGCCGCGAGCTGTTCGTGTCGCAGGCGTGCGATGCGTTTGTCGCTGCGGTGAAACGCGCGCTTCGCCGCCGCATCGTGTGCGCCGATGCGCTTGAGCGGCCGTTGCCGCGTACGTGGCAGGGCGCTTTCGAGGCCGTGGTGGGAAACCCGCCCTATCAACGGCAGATCAACGAGCCAGGTCATGGCCTTGGAGCGGTGCCGGTGTATCAGCTCTTCGTGGAGCGCGCAATCGAATTGGCGCCGCGTTACGTGGTGATGATCATCCCCGCGCGGTGGTATTCAGGTGGTATGGGCCTTGCCAAGTTTCGCAAGGCGATGCTTACGAGCGGGCACGTGCGCACGCTCGTGGACTTTACCGATTCGCGCGATTGCTTTCCCGAGGTGGATATCAACGGCGGCGTGTGCTATTTCTGCTGGGATCGCGACGAAGCGGGCCCGTGCAACTACACCAATATTACGAATGGCCAGGTAGAACACGCGGTTCGTGCGCTCGACGAGTTCGATATCTTCGTTCGTCGCACCCCTGCGCTCGGCATCGTGCGCAAGGTGTGCGCAGCTGCCGAGCCCACGCTTGCCGCGCCCGGTGGCTGTAGCGCACAGACTCCCTACGGGCTGCTTTCCACATTCGAAGGCGCCGCAGAGCGCTGTGCGGGCGATGTTGCCGTGGTATCGAGCCGGGGCGTTACGTATGCGCCGGCAGCAGGCATAACGAAAGGGGCGGATACCGTGGGCAAGTACAAGGCTATGGTCTCCAAGCTTTCGTGCGAGCATGCGGGCAACCCAAGCGCTCAGGGAAGCTATCGCGTGCTCAGCCACATCGACGTGCTTGCGCCGGGCGAGGTGTGCACGCAGTCGTATCTGGTGCTCTGCCCGACCGATGATGCGGCGCAAGCGCAAAACGTTGCCGCTTACCTGCGCACGCGGTTTGCGCGCTTCCTCATCTTGCAGACGCTTTCGGGCATGAACATCTCGATCGCCAACTTCGCATTCGTGCCGTGGCTCGACTTCTCGCGCGCTTGGACCGATGCCCAGCTCTACGAGCGTTACGCGCTTACGCAGGCAGAAATCGCATATATCGAGCAGCTCGTCCGCCCACTCGAGTAGCGTGCAACGTTTTTCACGCCGTAGATGCGCGGGTGTAGTAGAATACTGAAAACAGGATTTCGAGCTTGGGGAGAGCCATGGGAATTGTAACCATCATCATCGCAGTCGCCGCATTCGCTTTGGCGGTGTACGAATTCTTCTGCGCAGCCACCGACCCGACGGCGCCGTACGGCCGTGGCAAGAAGATCAAGGAAAGCCGCAAGCGCGCCTTCATTGTCGATATCGTTTTGGGTATCGTCATGCTCGCCATCTCGATCATCACGCTGCTCGTGGGCTTTGGCATCATCGGCTAACCCGCATCGATAGCGCTATGAAAGCCCAGATACGCTCTGGGCTTTTTTATTGCCTCAATCCCGTATCGTACGTGCTATATTCACCTATAAGGATAATTCCGAGCGAAAGGTGGATCGCATATGCGCGACCATAGCAACCATATTGAAAGTTCGCGCCACGTGATGGTGCGCGAGGTGATGAAGCGCTGGAAGTTCACGCGCCGCACCGAAACCATTCCGACCATCGAAGCGGTGGGGCGCATCTGCGCTGAAACGCTGACCTCGAAAAACACACTGCCCGGCAAACTCACCTCTAACATGGACGGCATCGGTGTGTACTTTGCCGACTTTGCCGACGGCATGCCCGATGTTTCCACGTGGGAGCGCGGCAAGCAGTGGCAGTTCTGCAACACCGGTGTGGCCATGCCCGCCGATTACGATACGGCCATCCGCATCGAGGATGTGACCATCGAGGGCGATAAACTCATCGCGCTTGATGCCGCGCCTGATTGCAAGGGTGCGAGCACCACCGATGTCGGCGCGCGCGTGCGCGAAGGCGAGCTCTTGGTCAAGGCTGGTCAGGAGCTTACACCGTCGCTGTTGGCTGCGCTTGCCATGGGCGGCTACACCCAAGTGAAGGTCATCGCGAAGGCCAAGGTGGCGTTCATCCCTACGGGCAACGAGCTGGTTGCCGCAGGCGCCGAGCTTCCGGAGGACAAGAACGTCGAGACCAACGGCATCATGACGCGCGCCAAGCTTACGCAGTGGGGTGCCGAGCCGCTCATGTACGATATCATCCCCGATGACTGGGACATCATTGAGTCGACGCTTAAGGATGCGGTGGCCAAGGCCGATATCGTCATCATCAACGCGGGCTCTTCCAAGGGCAGCGAGGACTTCACCTGCGAAATCCTCGAGCAGGATGGCGATATCATCTGCCATCAGCTGAACCAGGGCCCGGGGCGCCATGCGTCGGCTGCTATGCTGGAGGGGTGCCCTGTCATTGGCATCTCCGGTCCGCCTGCGGGCGCCGAATTCACCACCGATTGGCTGGTCAAACCGCTGGTCGACCTGTACATGGGTCGCTCGCTCGATTTCCCGCCGACCGTAATGGCGCGCATGCTGGATGCCTGCCCCATGAATCCGCGCCCGGTGACTCCCGTGCGCCGCGCGCAGGTGTGGCGCGATGAGTTCGGCGGGTTTGTGGCGCGGTTGCTTCCTCCCTCGCCGGCGGTTGCGCTTACCACCTATGACGATGCGAACGCGCTCATCACCATTCCAACCGATAGCTACGGTTGGCAAGAGGGCGATTTCTTCGAGGTGGAGCTGCGCTGGCCCTACCGCATTCCGCCTTTGGTATCCACGAACGTGGACTGGGAATAGTAGCACGACATACCCACGCCTCGGCCGCAGTACTCCTCGAGGGGCTGCGGCCGCTCTATTGCCTTGAAGAGCTCACCATCGGTTTGCGCGGTTTCGGCTGCGGTAAGCGCCTGTGCGAGCAGGCGCACGCTTTCGGCGATGTCTTCGGCGTCGTCGCAGCGGCCGACCACCTTAAACGAGCAGGCGCCCGCGGCAAGCAGCTGGCGCGTGGCGCACAGGCCGCACGTGCGCAGGTGGAACGCGCTTGCCCACAGGTCGTTGGTGGCAACCGATTGTGCCAGCTGATAGCTGTCGGCGCCGGCGGGACATTCCCAGTAGGTGCTTTCGCGCAGCGATCGGCATAGCGACGGGCGGCCCGCTCGGTGCGCGCCCAAGCAGTGCGAGTCGGCGAACACGCAGCCGTTGCGCATGGCGAACACCTCGTATTCCACATCGGGAACACGGCGGATAATCTCGGCTATCTCATCGAGGCTTAGGTGCCGCGGAAGCACGATGCGCGTGACGCCCAAGTCGACATAGGCTTTGGCTATCAGATGGTTGGAAACATCGCACAGCGTGCTTGCAACGCAGCCAAGTCCGAGTTCGCGTGCGTGCGCTATAAGCTGCGTGCTCGAAACGATGATGCCCGCGACGTGCGCGTTTGCAAGCGCGGGAAGGAAGTGCTCGGCTATGAAGGCGGCGCCGGCAGGCGAGTAGTGCGAAGCGTTGAACGTGACGTAGAGGCTTACCCCGTCGCGTTCGCAGCGATCGGCAAGCGTGCACACATCGGCGAGGGTAAGCGCGTTTGCCGCCGCACCGAATCCTGTAAGGCGGTTGAGCTCTTCGGTATTGCCGAACGCATCGATCCAGTCCTGGTCGACGAAGCCCGTGTAGAGCTCGCGCGCGCCGGCGTCGACGAGCAACTGATAGCTTTCTAGGCTGTTGAGCGGGGCAAGAACGTTAGCCATAGTACGCCTCGCTTTCGGGAAGGTCGTAGCGTGGCGCGATTACCACGCGCGTGGGAGCGCCGTTCACGGTGCGGCAGGCGGCGTTGTCGAATTGCACCGCGCGGCCCTTGCGCAGGATGTTCGTCTGCCCAAGCGCTTCGTAGGACTCATCGGGGCTATCGATGGGGTCGGCAAACCGATCGACCGTGTACCAGGTGAAGCTTTCCAAACATTCGAAGTGGCAGGGCTCGCCCGGCAGGAACTTATGCTCGGGGGCACGCCCACGCGCCTGCGCCGTGCAGATGCGGCCGGTGGAGAGGTGGCAATAGGGCAGGTGCAGCGCGCAGGTTGCCTCGGCGGGCACGGCGGCAAGATCGAGCTCGTAGGCTACGGGGTCGATCTCGAAGCCAGCGATTGCCTGCGCATACGGGCCTGCATCGGGAGCTGCGATTGCGCGCGGCTTATCCATAAGCGTTTCGTAGCGCGGGTCGCGGATCTCCTTGTGCCAAAGGCGCCCCAGCTGGATGGATACCGGCAGGTTGGCGGCGGCGAAGGCCGCAAGCATTCCCAAGTCGTTCACCACGACTTCATCGATAAAGCGGTAGCGCTCAACGAATTGCAGCGCGAGCGCCAGTACCCGATCGACCGAGTTTTCGCCCGTGAGCGGGATGACCACGCTCGCAGGAACGTTTTGCGTTTCGCAGAAGGCTTCGAAAGCGTTCATGCGGGCATTCGAGAGCGCCAAGAACAGGTGCTCGCAGTAGTACGAGCCCAGGTAGATGCGCCCGATAGGGTCTTCGGTGTGGCCTTGGGCATCCGCTGCGGCGCGGGCGCGTGCGGCGATGCCCGCGGGCGTCATGACCGCGTCAGTGGCATCGAGGTGCTCCTGGCAGAAGTTGATGGCGATAAGGGGTTGGGGCATGGTGGTTCCTTGGGTGCTTTCAATAAAGATGGACCCCGCCTGTGTGGCGAGGTCCATCGTGCGAGCGGAGTAGCGCTATTCAGCTGCTTCGTCCTTGACTTCCTCTACCGGGGAAGCGCCCTCGTAGGATTTCTCCTCTGCGGGCTTTTCTTCCTTGTGCTTGCCTTCGTAGCCTTCGGGCTTCGGGCCATGGGGACGGCCTCCGCCGTAGCCTTCGCCGCCGTGGCTATAGCCTTCGGGCTTCGGGCCCTTGGGGCCAGGACCGCCAGCGTATCCGCCGGGGCGCCCGCCGCCGTAGCCCTCGCCGCCATGGCTGTAGCCCTCGGGCTTGCCGCCCATCGGGCCGGGGCCGCCGGGACGGCCACCGCCGTAGCCTTCGGGCTTCGGGCCGCCCATCATCGGGCCAGGACCGCCAGCGTATCCGCCGGGCTTGCCGCCGCCCATCGGGCCAGGACCGCCAGCGTATCCGCCGGGCTTGCCGCCCATCGGAGGCATACCGCCCATCGGGGGCATACCCATTGGGGGCATCTGAGGCATCTGCTGCATGGGCATCATCGGCATCATCGGCATGACGGGAACCCACATAACCATGGGCATCATCATCGGCATGCCCATCATGGGCTGCATCTGGGGCATGGGCTGCATAGGCATCTGAGGCATACCCATCGGAGGCATACCGCCCATGGGGCCGGGCTTCGGGCCGCCCATCATCGGGCCGGGGCCGCCAGCGTATCCGCCGGGCTTGCCGCCGCCCATCGGGCCGGGGCCGCCGGGGCGCCCGCCGCCGTAGCCTTCGCCGCCGTGGCTGTAGCCCTCGGGCTTGCCGCCCTTGGGGCCGGGGCCGCCGGGACGGCCTCCGCCGTAGCCCTCGCCGCCGTGGCCGTAGCCTTCGGGCTTCGGGCCCTTGGGTCCGCCGTAGCCTTCGCCGTGCTTCTTCTCTTCCATAGGGACTCCTTTCCAGGATCATCACATGCATTTCTGCATTGTTAGTAGACAAGAATAATGCATAGTTGGGAATAAAAGGACTTAGAAATTTCCCCAAAGAGATATTTTCTAAGCTATTCGCATTGTATGCCCGAGTTGGTCTATGGCAGCGGTCGGTTCGGCTTTGTTGCCAACGTGCAGAGATGTTGAAACCAACTTGTGATTAAATGGAGCGGATCGCTTTGTTTAAGGAGGCATGTATGTTCGAAAAGACGTCCGTATACGACCTGGATTTCAACGTATTCGAGGAAATCAACAAGAATTGGATGCTTATCACCGCCAAAAAGCCCGATGGGGCGGTGAATACCATGACGGCCAGTTGGGGAGCCATGGGCGAGCTTTGGGGCAAAGAGGCCGCGACGGTTTACATCCGTCAGAGCCGCTTTACCAAGGAGTTCGTCGATGCGCAGGAGTACTTCACGCTCAGCCTCTTCGACGGCTACAAGAAGGAGCTGGGGCTTTTGGGCACCAAGTCGGGGCGCGATGGCGACAAGATCGCCGAAGCCGGTTTTACGGTGGTCGACCTCGATGGACAGCCGGGTTTCGATCAGGCGAAATGCGTGCTCGTGTGCAAGAAGGCCTACCAGGCTGATATCCCGATGGACTCCATGTCCGCCGATATCGTGGAGCGCTGGTACGGCGATGGCGACTACCACACTATGTACATCGGCGAGATCGTCGCCTGCTACGTGAACAAATAGCGCTGAACGGCATAACGACAGAGCCTGTTTGGCGGAAAACTCGAGCTTTCATCATCTAACGCAGCGCTGCTGGCGGAAAACTCGAGCTTTCATCAAGCTGATCGAGCCGTAAGACATGGCGCCTGTCTTGAAGCGGCGCACGATGCTCGATGCCGGCTCCACCTCGTCAAGAGGTACGGGCACGCGTCCTTCGAAATCGAAGTCCATGAGCCCGCGGAGGTTATGGACCTGGGTGTTTTCGGCGAGGATAGCCGAGTAGCGCTTGAACTTCTCGTAGTCGCCTTCGCGCGCGGCCGCCTGCAGGAGCAGGATGGTGCGCGGGTTGAACAGATGGCTTTCGGCCCCATCGGCGTTGCGCATCTTGTGTGCGCCGACGCTTGTGAGCGAGAGGTCCTCGGGCAGCCCCATCGGGTCGAACGCGGCCGCATGGCGCGCGCTTACGAGCTCGGCGATTTGGGTAAGGCCGATGCCGCCGATGCGGCTCACGGTATTGGTGAAGTAGGGCGCGACCACGTCTTCAGCCAGGCCCAAGATCTCGAAGATCTGCGCGCTTTGGTACGACTGCAAAGCCGAGATGCCCATCTTGGCCGAGATCTTCACCACGCCGCCGAGCACGGCGTTGTTGTACGCCTGCACGGCCACGTAGCGGTCGCGGTCGAGCGCATCGGATTCGATGAGGTCGCGGATGCACTGGTGGGCAAGGTAGGGGCAGATGGCCCGCGCACCGTAGCCGAGCAGCGTCGCGAAGTGGTGCACGCTTGTGGGCTCTGCGCTTTCGAGCACGACCGACACGGCGGTGCGCTTCTTGGTGCGCACGAGGTACTGCTCCACGGCGCTGACCGCCAGAAGCGAGGGGATGGCCACGTGGTTCTCGTCGACGCCCCTATCTGACAGGATGATGATGTTGGCTCCTGCGTGATAGGCCTTCTCGATGTTGAGGAACAAACGGTCGAGCACGACGTCCAAATGCGTGTTCTCATAGTAGAGCAGGCTTATGACCTGCGATTTCAAATGCGGTGTATCGAGCGCCTTGATCTTTTCGAGCTCGAGTTCGGTCAGGATCGGCGAGTCTATCTCGAGTAGGCTGCAGTTCTCGGCGCAATCGGTGAGCAGGTTGCCGTCGCTTCCGACGTAGACCGTGGTGTCGGTTACGATCTGCTCGCGGGTCGAGTCGATGGGCGGGTTCGTGACCTGCGCGAACATCTGCTTGAAGTAGTCGAACAGCGGGCGGTTCGCACTATCGAGCACCGCGAGCGGCGTATCGACCCCCATCGCGGCCGTGGGCTCTGTGCCGGTGGCGGCCATGGGGCGGATGACGTTGTAGATGTCCTCGTAGGTGTAGCCGAACGCCTTGTACAAGCGCTTGAGCTCGTCCGGGGTGTAGTTGTGCACGCGCTTCTTCGGCGTGGGTAGCGTATCGAGCTTGACCAGCTGGCAGTCGAGCCATTCGCCGTAAGGATGCTCGGCGGCATAAGCGCCCTTCACGGTCGCGTCGTCTTTCAGCTCGCCTGCGCGCGTGTCGACGACCAGCATGCGGCCCGGTTCCAGGCGCGACTTCACCACGATCGATTCGTCGGGGATATCGAGCACGCCCACTTCCGAGGACAGGATGAGGCGGTCGTCGTCGGTGACGTAGTAGCGGCACGGGCGCAGGCCGTTGCGGTCGAGCGCCGCGCCCATGACCTCGCCATCGGTGAACAGCAGCGCTGCGGGGCCATCCCACGGCTCCATCATCGAGGCGTAGTAGTGGTACATGTCGCGCACGTCGGCGGGGGAGTTGCTGTTCTTGCTCCAGGGTTCGGGCACGAGCATCATCACGGCCTTGGGCAGCTCGATGCCCGAATACATGAGGAACTCGAGAGCGTTGTCGAGCATGGCCGAGTCGCTGCCGGCCGCGTTGACCACGGGCATGACGCAATCCATGTCGCTGGCGAAGTAGGGCGTGGACATGGTTTCCTCGCGCGCGTTCATGCGGTCGAGGTTGCCGCGGATGGTGTTGATCTCGCCGTTGTGGAGCAGCACGCGGTTGGGGTGCGCGCGCTCCCAGCTGGGGTTGGTGTTGGTGGAGAAGCGCGAGTGCACCATGGCGATGGCGCTTTTCGTGCGCTCGTCCTGCAGATCGAGGTAGAACTTGCGCAGCTGAGCCACCAAAAACATGCCCTTGTAGACGATGGTGCGGCTAGAGAGGCTTGCGACGTAGGTATCCTCGGCGGATTGCTCGAACTCGCGGCGCACCAGGTAGAGCGCGCGGTCGAAGTCGACGCCTGCTGCAATATCGGCCGGGCGCGCGATGAACGCCTGCCAGATGGCGGGCATGGCGTCGAGCGCTTTCTGACCGAGCACGGTCGGATCGGTGGGCACCTTGCGCCAGGCAATGAAGCGCATGCCGCGCTTGGCGACGATCACCTCGAGTGCGCGCATGCGCAGGCGCCGCGTCATCTTGTCCTGCGGGAAGAAGAACATGCCCACGCCGAAATCGCCTGCCGCGCCAAGGGGAGCTGCGTCGGCTTTGCGGCCTTCGATCAGGCCTTCTTCGACGAGCACGGCGTTGAAGAGCTCGGCGGGTACTTGCAGGATGATGCCGACGCCGTCGCCGGTCTCGCCCGATGCGTCCTTGCCCGCGCGATGCTCGAGCTTTTCTACGATGCTTAAGGCATCGCTTACGCACGCGTGGCTTTTCACGCCCTTGATCTGCACGACGCCGCCGATGCCGCACGAATCGTGCTCGAACGCGGGGCTGTACAGTGTTTTCTGGTCGCTAGTCTCGCTCATGGCACACTCCTTCACTCTAAAC
>R11__coassemble_566_pt1 | contig 23820 bp, 16 predicted proteins | sample R11__metabat2_high_PE_032 | metagenome-assembled genome bin R11 | reverse complement strand
GTGTATTTGTACGCATCGTGGCCATCGAGAAGGTATGCCGATTTAAGCGAAAGCTTGTGTTTGCGCAAAATGAAGCAGTCGACGAGGATGATGCCGTTGATCGGGCCTTGGATATAAGCAGCAATGCTGATGAACGCACCGAAGTTATCGGATACGCCGCCCCAGATGGTGAGGACGCTGATAAGAACGGCCATAACGATGACAAGGCCCTTATAGCTCCACTTGGGGAAGGCCGACTTGATTACCATGTCGTTTACGTAGAGGCCGTTTCCCATGGTGCCGATGTTTGCGAAAGCCACCATGATGAGGGCGAGCAGCGCCAGCTGCGGGCCGCCGAGGGTTGCAAGCATCACCGTCGGGTCAGAGATGTACTCGCCGACGGTTGCGTACATCACGAGCGCCATGATCCCGCCGATAAGGACGAACAGCGGCGCTACGATGCCGTATGCGGCGCTGGTCGACCAGTAGGCGCTGCGCTCGCTGCGGCATAGGCGCGGCAGCACATAGGCCTGCGTAGACCAGCTGAATGCGAATGCCACCATGCCCTCGTTCGAGAGAGCAAAGGCCTCTACGGGGCTTGCGTAATCGGAGAGGTCGGGCTGGATAGAGAAGAGATCGGTAGTAGTTGCGCCGAAGCAGATGGCGATGACGATAACGCCGACAACGAGCAATGCTATAACCATGATGCGCGAGGACCACTTGATGACATCAGGCCCGCCGAGGGCGATTAACACGCCGAATATGACGCAGATAACGCCCAGGAAGGGCACGATCGCCTCGGGAATCACTATGCCGAATCCGCCGAAAAGCTGCACAAGAGAATCGCGGAAGAGGTCGGCGGCTACTGCGTACCAGCCGAAGTTCATGACCGGGCAGATGAAGCCGAGCGCGGCTACGCCGTTTTTACCAAGTGCTGAACGCAGCCAGATCCAAAGGTCGATGCCATAGCGTGTGGAGAACCACAACGGCAGCATCTCAATCAAGATGAAGAAGATAGAGATGCCGAAGATGCTGATGAGCATCTGGGGGAAGTTGACGAGCCCTGCCGAATAGGCGCCTTGAGAGTAGCACCAGGTCGCAATTGCGAAACCCGAGGTCACCAAGAAGCAGTCGCCGAAGGAGTACTTGCGGTCCTCCTTGACGAGCGGCGCTATACCGAAGATCGTTTCGTTACGGATGAAGTCGTCGTTTCTGCTCATGCCTACATCCCTCCCGCGGTAAGCGTGGCCAATTCGACGACGATGAGGCTTACGACGATGAGCACGCCTGCGACTATCCAGTCGACTTTCTTCATGCGCTCCGGAAATTCGTAAGCAGGGTCTTCCATAAGGGCCAAACGCTTCGTTACCTCAGCGTTCAGCTCCTCTTCGAAGCTGAGTTCTGATTGCATTGTTCCCATCCCTTTTTAGTTGTTCAAATATCATCCCAATACTTGATTATTGAACACTAACATACAAACAGGGGATTGTCGTGGGAAAACGTGCGATTTTGCGAATATTTTTACTATTGGTACAGCTCGAGCGCGTGGGCGGCGTAAAGCTTCGTGTAGCGATACCACAAGTACAAATACTCGCCGACAGGGTTGCCGAGCGCATCTTGGTAGATGGCCCATACGAACCAATAGAAGCTTGAGATGCAGACGTATCCCACGCAGTGCTTGAGGTCGTTCGGCGTGATATTTCCTTCGAAATAGCTGTTCAGCACATCGAGCGCCTCTTCGTAGGTGTAATCCGAACAGCAGATGAACGTGCCCAAATCGCTTGCGTAGTCCGATTCGCCAGCGTATTCCCAGTCGATGAGGCGGATGCGGTCGGGGCCGACGAGGAAGTTGGGATCGTAGAAATCGTTGTGGCACAGGCACGGTTCTACGTCGTCTGCGGCAACGAACTCGTGCACGCGGGCGACGTTTGCGGCTATCTCCTCAAAGTCGTTGAATGCTTTTCGGCCACGGGCTTTTAGCTCAGCGACTATGTCGAGCGCCTTTTCGTAGACGTCGAACTTCCATTCGGCGTGGTTGCCCGAACGATGAAGCGTGCGTGCGAGTTGCATGGCGGCTTCAACATGGGCGGCATTGTGGTAGTCGAAGGGGATGCAGTCATCGATGAATTTCGAGATCTTCCAGCCTTCCTCAGCGTTTTCGAAGATGAACGTGTCGTCGATATCAAGCTCATGCGCAACAAGCTGCGCAAATGTTTCGCTTTGACGGTTGATGATGCCAGTGGTGGCGGGGCCAGGGTGGCGGTAAACGTAGCTGGTGTCGCCAACGGAGAACTTGAATGACATGTTGGTCAGGCCTTTTTTGATGGCCTGCACGTTGTGGATATCGCTGCGCGTGCACAAAAGCACCTGGCAGATGTTGTCGAGGATCTCGGAGTCGACGTTGTCGATGAACGCAGGGTCGAAGCCGCGCAGCTCTTCGAGAGAGTCGAACTCGTTGATTATGCCCGTTTCGTACTTCTTGAGGTAGAGGCGCAGCTCGTCGATGTGATCGATGTAGATATCCTCCCAGAGCTTATCGGCCGTCTCCGGGCGCTCGTACACCTCGCAGAGCACATCGACGAAGCGCTGCGAGAATGCGCGGTCGAAGTAGGCGTGGCCTATCATGTACCATGCGTGCGCGCCGCCGACGCTTACCTGCGTGATCAGGTCGTGCGGGCCGGTCTGCATGCAGTACTCCTGTGTTTCGCCTTCGCTGAATTCGGCGGCGTAGTAGGCTTGGTAAACATGGCTTTCGAACACGTTTTCGGTGAAATAGTCGTCAGACGAGCAGATGTAGGTGTTGGCGAGCTTTTCGCGCACAAGGTACAAGGTCGAGTTGTTGTTGCGTTCGGCGTAGTACGGGTTGACCACGATAGTGACGCCGTATTTGTCTCCGAGATAGAAGAACTCCTCTTTCTTGTAGCCCACGACAAGCGTGATATCGGTGATGCCAGCCTCTAGCAGCTGCTCGATCTGACGTTCAATGAGAATCTCGCCGCGCACCTTGAGCACGCCTTTGGGACGTTCGTATGAGATGGGGGCGAAACGCGACGACAGACCCGCCGCCATGATGACGGCGTTGTCGACCTTGTACGGCGCGAGCGCCGCGGTTGCTTCGTCGGTAAGGGTTGCCCTCTCGCCAAGAAGCCCTCTGCCCTCGAGCAACTTGATCGTGGCGTTTACGGTGCCAAGAGAGAGCCCGCTTGCTTCGGCGATGGCTCGCTGTGAGGCGTGCGGTTGCTTGTAGAGGCTGTAAAGCACGGCGAATTCGTTTTTCGAAAGCATCGAAGGTCCTATCGGTCTGTTGTCGTTTGCGTAGTATCTCACAAATCAAGCCTCGTGGTTCAACGATTCGCAAATCGCAGGAAGTGTGAACGCTTGCATGGAAAGCGCGCGGAGAATGTTCCATCGCGTCGTCAATGGCGTAAAATAGCGATGTTTGTGAACCGATTGCGCGCATGGGTGCGCGGAGTTTGAAAGGCTTTTCGAGTTCATAATGGATTTTCGTTTTACAACGCGCACGGCGATCCTTCTGTTCTGGGACATCGTCGCAACGTTTCTCTCGTACTGGCTGGGCTCGGTTCTGACCGGGCAAAGCGGTGAGCTTTTCGCCACGCACGAAATCTATTTCATCTTGGGTATCGCCGTTGTGGTGAACCTGCTTACCTATGTGGTGTTCAGCTTGTACAACAGCTTGTGGGAGTACGCAGGCACCGACGACATGCTGCGCATCGTGTTGGCGGTGGGTCTCGGCACGCTGGTTACGGCGGTGTTCTTGTGGCTTACCGGCAATTGGGTTCCCATCAGGGTTTACTTCGCTGCGATGATCATCCAGGTGTTCTTGGTGGGTGGCATGCGCATGCTCTACCGTATCGTTCGCAGCAAGAAGCGCGAGCTGGCCACACCCGAAAACGAAGCGCCGCGCCCGCGCACGCTCGTTGTTGGTGCGGGTGAAACGGGGAGCCTGGCCATCAGCCGCATGGTTTCGAAGGACCCGCTCATGCCGGGCGATCCGATCGTCGCGGTCGACGATGACCCCAAGAAGCAGAAGCTGCGCATCCACGGCGTGCGCGTGCTGGGTACGAGCGAGGACATCGTCGATTTGGTATCGCGCTTCGACATCGACCAGATCGTCGTGGCTATCCCCTCGGCATCGCTTGACGAGCGCAAACGCATCTACGGCATCTGCACGCAGACTGCCTGCCAGCTGCGCACGCTTCCCAATGTGCGTGAGCTCAAGGTCGAGGAAATCGACGACATCAAGCTGCGTGAAGTGGATGTGGCCGACTTGCTCGGTCGCGAGGAAGTGGTGCTGAACACGCGCTTGGTGTGCGGCTACATCTCGGGAAAGACGGTGCTTGTCACTGGCGGCGGCGGGTCGATCGGCTCCGAGCTCGTGCGCCAGATGTGCGCTGTGGCCCCGCGTCGCATCGTCATCTTCGATATGTGGGAAAACGATGCTTATCTGCTGAAAAACGAGCTGCTGCAGGCCTACGACGACATCGATGTGCAGGTGGAAATCGGAAGCGTTTGCGACGAAGGCCGGCTGCGCGATGTGTTCGAGAAATACAAGCCCGCTGTGGTGTTCCATGCGGCTGCGCACAAGCACGTGCCGCTTATGGAGGTCTGCCCGCGCGAGGCCATCCAGAACAACGTGTTCGGAACGCTCAACACGGTGCGGCTCGCCGATGAATTCGGCGTCGACCGCTTCATCTTCATTTCGACCGACAAGGCAGTGAACCCCACGAGCGTCATGGGCGCCACAAAACGCATGGGCGAGATGGTCATCCAGCATTATGCTCAGGCGTCGAAGACCGTGTTCGCGGCGGTGCGCTTCGGCAACGTGCTCGGCGCGAACGGCAGCGTCATCCCCATCTTCAAGAAGCAGATCGCCGAGGGCGGCCCGGTCACGGTGACCGATCCGAACATCGAGCGCTTCTTCATGACCATTCCCGAGGCATCGCGTTTGGTTATCCAGGCGGGCGGCATGGCTGCTGGCGGCGAGATTTTCATTTTGGATATGGGTGAACCGGTCAAGATCGTCGATCTGGCGCGCAGTCTGATCACGCTTTCGGGCTTGCGCGTGGGGCAGGATATCAAGATCGAGTTCACGGGTTTGCGTCCGGGCGAGAAGATGTACGAAGAGCTGCTGATGAACGAGGAAAACACGCTTCCCACCAAGCTCAAGGGCATCATGATCTCGACGGGCAAGGAAGTGAGTTTCGCTGAAGTCGATTCCAAGCTCGAGCTTTTGCGAAATGCGCTCGAGGAATCGGACAAGCAGGCGCGCGACGTGTTGGAAGATGTTGTTCCCACGTACAACCCGCCTGAAAACGTTAAGGACCTGCTGTAATTCGTGTAGAGCGCGGAGCTGCAAGCAGAGCAAGCATCGCAAGGAAGGATTGTCATGGCGAAATACGATTACCTGGTGGTTGGCGCGGGTCTTACGGGCGCCGTGTTCGCGCACGAAGCGGCGAAGATCGGCAGGAAGTGCCTGGTCATCGATCGGCGCGACCATATCGCGGGCAACGTCTACACCGAGGACGTCGAAGGCATCAACGTGCACAAGTACGGCGCGCACATCTTCCACACCTCGCTTAAGAACGTGTGGGATTACGTGAATCAGTTCGCGGAGTTCAACAACTACGTGAACAGCCCGATCGCCTACTACAAGGGCGAAACGTACAACATGCCCTTCAACATGAACACGTTTTCCAAGATGTGGGGCGTGGTGACGCCCGCCGAGGCGCGCGCGAAAATTCAGGAGCAGATCGATGCCGAGGGTATCGGCGAGCCGCAGAACCTCGAGGAGCAGGCGCTCTCGCTTGTTGGGCGCGATATCTTCGAGAAGCTGGTGAAGGGCTACACCGAAAAGCAGTGGGGTCGCGATTGCAAGGATCTGCCTGCTTCGATCATCAAGCGCTTGCCGTGCCGCTTCACCTACGATAACAACTACTTCAACGACCGCTATCAGGGCATTCCCATGGGCGGCTATACCAAGATGGTCGCCAACATGCTCGAGGGCATCGAGGTGCGTTGCGGTGTGGAGTACAAAGACCTTATCGCCGAAGAACCCGAGATTGCCGAGCGCATCATCTATTGCGGTCCGATCGACGCGTTCTACGACTTCAAGTTGGGGCAGCTGGAATACCGCAGCTTGCGCTTCGAGTCGGAGCTGCTTGACGAAGAGAACCATCAGGGCGTGGCCGTGGTGAATTACAACGAGCGCGAGGTGCCGTGGACGCGCATCATCGAGCACAAGCATTTCGAGTTCGGAACGCAGCCCAAGACCGTGATCACGCGCGAGTACCCGGCTGATTGGAAGCCGGGCGACGAGCCGTACTATCCGATCAACGATGCACGCAACACCGATCTGTACGAGCAATATCGCGCGCTTGCCGAGCAGGAGGGCAAGGTCGTGTTCGCAGGGCGTTTGGGCGGCTACAAGTACTACGACATGGATAAGGCCATCGCCGCCGCATTTGAAGTGGTGAAAGCCGAGCTTGGCGTGGAGCTGTAGGGCTATCGCTTATTGCAAGGGTTACGGGGTTCGCGGCGCGCGGACCCCGTTTTTTGCGCTTCAGAAGCGTTGCGAAACGCTGCCGATGAGGCTTATTCGTTCCCTGACGGGTTCTCGCAAGATTGAAACCCCGTCAGGGAACGACGCGGTGTGGAATCTGGGGCGGTTTTGGGCTTTCAGACTTCGTCAGGGAACGAATAAGGCTGTCGAGCGTCGTTGTGGAGCGCTGTTTTAAGGGCTAGGTCGTTCCCTGACGGAATCCCAATCTCGTGGGATGTCGTCAGGGAATGAATAACGTCTTAAAGAATGCTTCGAGGGGAGCGCGACCCCTATCTGCATGCGATTATCGCTCGGGGTGCTGCGCGTTGTTGTTATCCGAGTCGTCGGACTTGCGCTCGTAGTGGTCGAGGCGGTCGAGGGCGATCTGCTCGGTGAGCTCGCGGATCTTGGTTTCGAGTTCGGAGATCTGGCGGCTCATGAAGTAGCTCTTCATGAGCAGCACGAAGATGAAGAACAAAAATATCAGGTTCACCGGGGCCTGGAAGCCCATGATGTCGGAGAAGAAGCCGCCAATCTCCGGGAAGATGGCAAGCACGAAAATGAGCAGGGTCAAAAAGATCCAGAAGATGGAGTCCTCGATGCGCAGCTTGGATTTCTTTATGCTGCGCAGCATGAACACGACCAGGATGACGGCGGCTACCAGAAGCACTATGCGCAAGGCTATCGACATGGCATCCTACCTAAAATACTGGAAGATCAGGATGGACAGGGTGATGCGCGTCATATAGGCGATGGACGCCTTGGCGTTGAGGTAGCTTTCGCCCGCCATGCGTTCGCGCATCTCGACCTGGATCTCGCGGATCTGCATGTCGTGCTTGCGGATGAGATACGACAGCGTATCTGGCTCGGGTCCGAGGTTGGGACCGACGGCAAGGCAGGCGATGGCGCGTTTGCCGTAGGCGCGCATGCCCGACGTGGGGTCTTTGATGCGCTTGCCTGTGGTGAGCTTGATGAGGTTCGAGATGAGGTTGCTTCCGAACATGCGCATGCTCTTGGGTTTGGGTTTGTCGACGAAACGCGAACCGATGGCGATATCGCAGGTGGAAAGCGCATCGACGAGTGGCTGAACGTACTCGGGTTCGTGCTGGCCGTCGGCATCGAGCTGGATGGCGCAATCGTAGCCGTTGTTGCGTGCGTACTTGATGCCCGCTTGAAACGCCCCGGCAAGACCGAGGTTGATGGGCAGGTCGAGGAAGCGGTAGCCGTGCGCGCGGCAGATATCGGGGGTTGCGTCGCGCGAACCATCGTTGACGACGACGTAATCGAATTGCGGGTAGTTCTCGATCACGTTGTTCACAACGCGCTCGATGCACTTCTCTTCGTTGTACGCCGGTATGATAAGCAGCGTTTTCAACCCATCCCCCAAAACTGCTGTGAGCTGCCCAATCCCAAAGCTCGTGCGCGCAAATCCCATCTTTGCGCGCTTAAACAGTATACAATAGCGAAAGCTGGTTGGAATGGGTTAGCTTTGGGGTTTAGGGAATTATGCCTGCTCATCATTATGCGATATTCTCGGCGCTGTATCTGCCGCATACGGGTGGGGTGGAGAATTTCACGTGGCATATGGCGCACGAGCTTGCGGCGCGTGGGTGCGCGGTCGAGATCGTAACCATGCGCATCGACGATTCGCCCGAAGTTGAAACTCCCGAACGGGGCGTGACCGTGTGGCGCCTGCCGTGCCGCGCGCTTATGGGAGGGCGTCTGCCGTGGACGCGCAAATGCGCGCGCTACACCGAGCTCATGGGAAGGCTCGATGCGCTCGATATCGACCGCGTGCTTGTGAACACGCGCTTTTATCCGCATTCGCTTGAAGGCTTGGCGTTTGCCGAGCGGGCGGGGGCGCGCGTGGTGGTGCTCGATCACGGAAGCGCGCACTTGGTGCTCGGCAATGCGTTTGTCGACCGCGTTATCGCCGCATACGAGCATCGCGTAACCGATAGGGGGCGGCGCTTCGGGGCCGTGTACGCGGGCATCTCTGCGAAAAGCGCTGAGTGGCTGGCGCACTTCGGCATCGATACGACGCTTGTCGTTCCGAACGCGATCGACGCTCCGGCATTTCGAGCGGCGTCGAGCGGGCGCGATTTCAAATCCGAGCTCGGCATCGCACCCGATGAGCTGCTCGTTGCGTTTGCGGGCAGGCTTACGCCCGAGAAGGGCGTTGGCAAGCTTGTGGAAGCGGCGCGGCTGCTCGTGGATGAGCCCGTGCGGTTCGTGCTTGCGGGCGCGGGCTTCATGGAGGCCGAGATTCGCGCGGCAGAACTTGCCAACGTGAATCCGGTCGGCAACCTGGTGCCTGCCGATCTATCGGCTTTGCTGCAGGCAGCCGACGTGTTCTGCTTGCCCTCGCGCTCGGAGGGCTTCTGCACCTCGCTTTTGGAAGCGAGCGCGTGCGGCGTGCCTGGTGTGGTAAGCGATTTCGGCGGCGCGCGCGAACTCGTGCCCGATGAGGGCTACGGCTGGGTGCTAACCGATCCAAGCGCGCAAGACGTGGCGCAGTGCCTGCGCGCCTGTGCGCGCAACCGCGAAAGCCTTGCCGATATGGGCGAGCGGGCGCGAGTGCTGGTGGAGGAGCGCTACTCGTGGGGCGGTGCCGTGGCAGCGCTCGACACGGCCTTCGGCGATGCCGCCGGCGCGTAAATATGCGATAATCCAAAAGTTGGCTGATAGGGTTGGAAACGGCCTGAATCGCGCTTGGGGGAAGTGCGCTTAAGGGGGTGGGAACAAGATGTGGTCGGCGTTTGCGCTTGCATGCGTGGCGGGCGCCCTCTTTCTGTACGTTCCCGGTTACTTGTTCTTGCGCGCCGGGCGCATCGGACGCATTGCGGCGCTTTGCCTTGCCCCTCTCGTAAGCGTGTTCGCCTACGAGGTTCTCGGAATCGTCTACAACCTGATCGGCGTGTTCTCCAGTTGGGTGAACGTGTTCGGCGCGGCGCTTGCTGTTGCGGTTATCGCGTGCGGCGTTTCTTTTGGCGCCTTCAAATCCAAGCGCATGTGCTCTTTTGGCTTCAATGATGCCGCATCCAAGCGCCTGACCAGCAAAAACATATCGTTTGACTGGCTGTGCTTGGGGGCTTACGTGGTCATAGCCCTCGTTGTCGGCATAACGTTTTGCCTGATGTTCTACAACACGCCCGACGCCTACCCCGAGGCTTACGACCTGGTGCATCATGCGGGCGGCATCAACGCCTACGTGCTCTCGGGCGATTGGTCGACGCTGCATTCGTGGCTCTACTACGGCGACAACGCGCAAACCGCGCCGATTTCCTCCGACGGGTTCTATCCAAGCGCGTACTACACGCTCTGCGCGATGGCCGTAAGCGTTTCGGGCATATCGGCCACGGCGGCGATGAACGCGGTCAACATGCTGTGCATCTGCCTGGTTTTCCCGATGGGCATGTATGCGTTCATGGGGCGCATCTTTGCTGATAAGCCGTGGGCGCGCGCGGTGGGCAGCCTGCTCACGGTGGTATTCGGTGCGTTTCCCTGGGCGATTTTCACCTGGGGACCGCTTTTCCCGAACCTGGCTGCGTTGGCGTTTATGCCTGCGTTCGCGTTCTGCTTTCTGCTGGTGGCAGAGGCGGGAATCGACCGCGCGAGCCGCATAAGCGCGCTCGTCGTCGGCCTCGTGGGGCTTGTGAGCCTTGCGTTCTTGCAGCCCAACGCCGTGTTCTCGGCATACGTGCTGCTGGTGCCGTACTACGTGTGCCGGGTGGGCAAGGCGGTTGCCGCGCGCGTGCGTACTCGCGATGAGCAGGCGCTGGTGTTGGCGCGCGTTCTCGGTTTCGGTGCTGGCGCTGCATTCGCCGTTGCGTGTGCAGCATTCTGGGTCGTGCTCTTCTGCCTGCCGCCGCTTCAGGGCGTGGTCACCTACACGTGGGAAGCCTTCGCCACGCCTAGCCAAGCGTTCTTCGACATCCTCACGCTCAAGCTGCGCGGCATCGGTTGGCAGCCGGTGCTTGCGGTGCTCGTGCTCATCGGTGTGCTTTACACGCTGAGGGAGCGCAAATACTTTTGGCTCACCTGCGCCTATGTTTTCGCGGGAATCATCTACACCGCCGATATAGCATCGAGCGGCCTGATCCAGCACCTGCTCAGCGGCTTTTGGTATACCGATTCACCGCGCATTGCCGCGATGGTCGACATCTTCGCCATGCCGCTAGCCGCCTTGGGCGCCTGGGCGGTCGGTCATGCGTTCTTCAAGCTGACCACGCTGCCCGAAAAGCGCGGCCTGTTCGCGTTAGCCAAGGGGTGCCGCGCGGCGGGCACAGTGGTGTTTGCGGCAGCGCTTGTGTTCGGTGCTTGGTGGTTCTTCGAGGACGGCTGCAAGCACACGGGCGAAGAGGGCAACGCGCTCGCGTATTACGTGACCAACACGAAGAACTGCTTCAAGGCGACGAGTCATCGCTTCTACGATGAAACCGAGCGCGCGTTTCTCGAACAAGTGAAAGAGGTTGTCGGCGCGGGAGCGCTCATCATCAACGAGCCGAACGACGGGAGCGCGTTCGCTGCGGCAACCGACCCCGCGCTCAACGTGTACTACCGCTATATGCGCGGTTACGAAGAGCCGTACGAGACCGCCGAGAGCGTGCTTATCCGCAAACAGCTGGCTGATGTGGCAACCGATGAGAACGTGGCGCAGGCCGTGCGCACGATCGGGGCCGAGTACGTGCTGGCGCTCGATTACAGGCGCATGGAGCGCGATGACCGTATGTGGAGCTACGACGGCGGTGGCATGTGGGCGGGCATCGATGCCGTGCAAGACGATACACCGGGCTTCGAGGTGGTGCTCTCGCAAGGCGACATGCGCCTGTTCCGCATCGTAGCGGTGGCGGATGGCGACTAGATTAGCCTATAACGCCCTTCAGCGTGTTCAAAGTCATGCGAGGGCCGGTGTTTTTCAGGTTGTAGACGCCTTCGCGCACGAGCTTCTTCGCGTAGCCGAGCCTATCGGGCGCAGGTGCGGGCAGCTCGCGCAGGTCGGCGAAGATGGCCTTCATGCTCGGCGAGATGTCGGGGTCGGTGAACACGAGGTCGGGGTCCATGCGTGCGAACATGCGGCAGGTGGCATCGAAGACGTCTTCGCGCGAAAGCGGAACTTCCTTCATGACGCCGCCGAGGTAGATGAATCCGCGGTTGATCTGCACGCGCAGGATGCGTTCGTTGGTTATGTGGAGCTCGTCGATGATATCCTGCATGTCGTTCCAGCGTTCGAACGGCAGAAGCGTTTGGCGGATGGCCATATTGCGGGTCTTCTCGGGCGTTTCCTCGCGATAGCAGTAGTAGGGCTTGTCCAGGTAGACGATGGTTTTCGCGCGCAGGAGCGTATCGAGCAGAAACGGGTTGTCGGCCCAGCCTGCACCCGGTATCTCGTGAAAGCGGATGTTGTTTTCGGTAAGGAAGCCGCGGCGATAGATTGCCGACCAGATGCATGGGTGATGGCGCAGCAGATGGAAAACGCCGGGGTCATCCATGGTGAAGGGCTGCAGCGCCGGCTTGATGCGCCCGCGGAAGCTGCAGTTGATGCGTAGCTGTTCGGGGGTGTCGGGCATCCAGATGCGCCAGTAGGGAGTCTTCACGATGTCGATGAGCGTATCGAACGTTGCCGCGTAGCAGAACATGTCGGCAAGCATGTCGGGCAGGATCCAGTCGTCGGGCTCGAGTATGGCGATGTAGGTGCCGCGCGCAGCATCGATGCCGAAGTTCATCTCGGCGCCGTAGCCGTGGTTTTCGCGGTCGAATATGCGGATGCGGCTATCGAGTGCGGCGTGCGCGCGCATGATCTCGAGCGAGTTGTCGGTGGAGCCATCGTTTATGCAGATGATCTCGATGTTTTCGAGCGTTTGGGCCTGCACGCTGTCAAGCGCCTGGTCCAGATAGGGCGCAGCGTTGAAGATGGGCAGGATGACGCTGATGTCGGGTGTCGGCAGGGTTTGGGCGTCAACGGTTGCCATGGTATCTCCTTGGGAGCGCTATTGGTTTTCCAGGCCGCGGTAGGCTGCACAGACTTCGTCGACGTCGCCGATCATGCGCATCTGGCCCTTTTCGATCCAGATGGCGCGCTTGCAGACGCGCTCGACCTGTTCGATGCTGTGCGATACGAACAGAAGCGTGGTGTGCTTGTCGTTGACCAGCTCGTTGATGCGTCGCTCGCACTTTTCCTGGAACAGGAAGTCGCCGACCGAAAGCGCTTCGTCGACGATGAGGATGTCGGGGTCGGTGGCCGTGGCGACTGCGAAGGCCACGCGCGCGACCATGCCCGATGAGTAGTTCTTCATGGGCATGTCGAGGAAATCGTGCACTTCGGCGAAATCGACGATCTCATCGAAGTGCTCATTGATGAACTGCTTGCTGTAGCCCAAAAGCGCGCCGTTCAGATAGATGTTCTCGCGCGCGGTGAGCTCCATGTCGAAGCCGGCGCCGAGCTCGATGAGCGGGGCGATGGTTCCACCGATTTCGACCGTGCCCTTGGAAGGCGCAAGCACGCCCGCCAAGATCTTGAGCATGGTGGACTTGCCCGAACCGTTCGTGCCGACCAAGCCGTAGACCTCGCCGCGGTTGATGGTGAACGAGATATCGTTGAGGGCGGTGAATTCCTTGAAGAACAGCTCGCGCTTCATAAGCGAGATGAAGTATTCCTTCAGGCTGTTCAGCTGTTCGCTTGCGATGTTGAAGATCATCGACACATGGTCGACGACGATGATGGGCTCGGGTTCGTTGATGAGTTCTTCTTCAGCCATGACTTCCGCCTAGATGTAGAGGATGAACTTGTCTTCGGTCTTGCGGAACACGATGAAGCCCACGAGGAACGTGACGACGGCGAACACGATGCATTCGCCGATTTCGAACAGGCCGGGGCAGGTGTTCCACATCATGATGTCGCGGAAGAACGTGACATAGTGGTACATCGGGTTGAACTCCATGATGGCGCGCATCCAGTCGGAGAGCATATCGACCGGGTAGAAGATCGGCGTGGCGTAGGTCCATGCGGTAAGGAGCACGCCCCACAGGTGCATGACGTCGCGGAAGAACACCGACAGCGCCGAGATGAGTAGGCCAAGTCCCATGCTGAACATGGCGACCAAGATGATGAGCAGCGGTAATCCCCAGATGACGTGGATGCTCGGTACCACCTGGAAGTAGATCATGACGAGCACGACGGCGATGAGCGAGATTGCGAAGTTCACGAGCTCGAAGAGCACCTTCTCGATGGGGAAGACCATCTTCTCGATGCGGATCTTCTTGATGAGCGATTGCGCTTCGAGGATGGAGCTCATAGCGCCCGTGGTGCCGCGGTTCATGAAGTCGAACATGATGGTTGCCAGAATGAGGTACAGCGGGAAGTTCTCGATGCTGAAGCGGAACATGAACGAGAAGACCGCTGCGAGGACGATCATCATGAGCAAGGGGTTGAGCACGCTCCAAAGGACGCCAAGGATGCTGCGGCGGTACTTGAGTTTGAAGTCCTTGGAAACCAGCGAGCTGAGCACGAAGAACGTGTGCTGGAATTCGGACGTCTTAGCCTTTTTCGCCGTGTCTTTAACGAGCGAGGTTTTTGCCATCTGATAAGCCTTCTCTATTTTGGTTGCGTGTGCTTACGTAAAATAAAGCTACGGTCCAATATTATATCGGTATTGGACCGTAGTGAGTAGCAGCGCATCTGTTTGTTGGTTGAACAACCCGTGAGAGGTTTGTGTTATCTGAGGCTTTTCACTTTCAAAACCACGTGGCGCACTGCTTCGCGGCGCTGCGAGTTCTCGGGCAGGATGGGGTCGATGATGGCGCGCAGAGGCGAGCTTTCATCGAGGGTCTTATCCGTGTAGTTGATGACCTTGCGTCCGCGTCCGCCTGCGCGTCCGACCAAGCGGCAGAGCAGGTTTTCGTAGAAGGGCATCTCGCGTGCGTAGGACCAGTAGATTTCCTGGCGGTCGCACTCGGTGGTTGACCAGGGCTTCTGGCAACCTGCGTAGTGGATGATCTTTTCGGCTGCGCGAGCGCGGTTGAACTCGTCGACCATGTATGCGGGTGCGTACGAGAACACGTTGGCGATGCGGCCTTCGCAGTCGATCATGACGTTCCACGAAGCGTCGAGGAACTTAACGCGGCCTTCGCAGTACTTGTTGAGGATGTCCTGGTCGTTGTAGATGTAGCGCGTATCCGACGCCTCGCGAAGCCAAGTGGCCACGGGTACGGTTTCGCGTAGGGCGCCCGTGTTGAGCACGAGCACGCCCGCCTGGAAGTAGTCGTAGGGGTTTTCCATGCCGAGCACCGTGCGCGCGTATTCCTTGCGCTTGCCATCCTTCATTTGCACGTTGCCTGCGAAATCGATATCGCGCACGGCGGCGAGGAGGTTGTCTTCGAGGTCGGTTTCGAAAAGTTCGGAGACATCGCCCTGGATGATGAGGTCGCTATCGAGGTAGAGCACCTTGTCGTAGAAGGGCAGCAAGTCCTGGATGAGGAAGCGGAAGTACGTTTCGATGCCGATATGGGCGTTGTTGGTGGTGAGCTCGTAGGCCTTGATGTTTTCGGAGACGTTGAGCATGCGAAGCGTTGCGTTGGGGTACTTGGCCTGGAAGAAGTCGCGCATGATGCAGAACTTGCCCCAGTCGAAGTCGCCGGTGAACACGTTGATGTCGTAGTGGTAGTCGCTCGAGGCATTCTTCAGCATGCTTGCGATGGTGGTGGCGAGCATGGGCGCGTAGTTGGTATCGGCTGCAAGCACGACCGGCACGACGGGCTTGTTGTGCGTCTCGCTTGCGCTGAGGGCGCCAAGCGCGCCTGCGGGGTCGGTATGCTCGAAGTGCACGCACTGGACCTGCTTGGTCTTCCAGCCGAGCTTTTCGGCGTTGTGCAGCAGGTAGATGTTGAGCAGACGCTCGGAGAGGTGCCCCGGGGTGCGCAGGGTTTCCTTGCTGTAGTAGGTCATGTCGCACGTGTCGACGAAGCGCTCGAGAATCGGGAAGAGCCATGCGCAGTAATCGTCGAAGAGCGGCTTGCGCATGATGAACATGTTGCAGAAGCAGGTGGAGTGTCCGTTCACGTAGGCTTCGATGGCGGGGATGTACTCGGGGTGCATGTCGATGAGGATGGCAAGCACGCTGATCAGGTCGTCGTCGATGAGCTTGGGAGCTTCGTGCCAGTGTTCGATGGGCGTGGTGAACTTGCCCGGGAATCGGCGCAGGTCCTTGAATTCGGTGGTGATGACATCGTAGTCTTCGACCGCGCGGCGGATCGATTCATCGTCGAGTGCGTATTTGCGCTGCGAAGCGGCGTCGATGGTGTCTTCCATGATCTCGCCGTAGGCGTTTTCCTCGTAGCGGCTGGCCGAGAAATTGAAGTAGCGGCGGTAATGGCAGAAGCCCGCATAGTCGCACTCCACGTTCTTCCAAGCCCAGTACTGTGCGGTAAGCTCGCAGTACATCGGGTTGAGCTCGGAGATGTTATCGCCCGTATCATCGGCGAGCATGTTCTCGAATTTCCAGCTGGCGCGCCCGGCACCAACCTGGATGGGCTGCAGGATGTTGCTGTCGAAGAGCTTGGTCTGCTTGTGGGCAGATACGAAGATGCGGACGGGTTCGCTGCCGAAGCGGGTGAGCTCTTCGATGCGCCGCACGGATTCGATGTTGCGCTCGGCAGAGTTGCGCATGGATTTGCAGCGCTTGACATCGGTTTTGTCGCCGACGGGAGCGTAGTGCAAGCGTGCGATGCGCACGAGTTCGTTGAACGCATCCATATCGTCGGGCAGCTTGTGGCTCTTGGCGCAGTCGTAGGCTTCGTCGCGCACGAAGCGGTAGAGCTCGCGATCGGCTACGGGTTCGCCGAACACGGCGGCGAAGAAATCGGCCGCAGCGGGTTTATCGGCAAGAGCGACGCGGGTCTTCCAGTCGTTGGCGAGAAGCTCGATGGCCTTGTAGCGCAAGCCGATGACGCTCTGGGTAAGCGAAGGCTTAGTCGCGGCGTAGGCGCAGGCGGCATCGATGCAGGCCTTGAACTGCTTGCAGAACAGGCCGAACTTGTCGGCGCTGATGAGGTTGGTGCCGGTTACGCCGCGCCCGTAGTGGTAGTTGAGGCCGCGGTACTCCTCAAGGCCCGATGCAGTCTTCGCCAAATGGCTGAGCACGAGCGTTTCGTAGCTGTCTTCGGCGCGCTCGAGGCGCTCATCGGTCATGGCGCGGAAGGCCTGCTTGGCCAAATCGCGGCGATAGATGCGCTGCGTGGTGCGCCAGTCGGTTTTGTAACCGCAGCTTTCCTGGTAGATGTTGTTGGCTATCTCGGTGCCGGTAGCGGGTTCGCTCGGCTGGTTGATGTAGTTTTCGAAACCCCAGCGCTCATGTTCGTCGAGGCCGTTTTCGGCGATGGCGGTGATGCCGAAGTGGATGATGTCGCTGCCCGTGCGATCCATCTCCGCGGCGAGGACCTCGCAGAAGTCGGGCGCTAAGTCGTCGTCGCCGTCGAGGAAGACGACGTATTCGCCATCGGCCACCTCGATACCGCTCTTGCGCGCAAGGTGCAGGCCCTTGTTCTCGGTGTGCTCGACCACCTTCACGCGCGGATCGGCGAAGGCGAGCGCTGCAAGCTTGAGCGCCGTGTCGTCGGTGCTCGCATCGTTTACCACCACCGCTTCCACATTGGTAAGCGTCTGGTTGAGCACGCTTTGCACGCACGCATCGATGTATTCCGAAACGTTGTAGGCGGCGATGATGATGGAAACCTTGTACATGTTGGTCCTTCCGGCGAAATGCCTATCGGTCTGAATCGCGTTTTACCACATTGCGCAGAGCGCGGGGGGCCGCAGTTACCGCGCGGCCGATTTTGTACGTTTTCGAGTCGAGCTGCTCGGAAAGCTCGCGGGCGAGGGCATCGCGTTCTTCCGTGAGCGCTTTGATGCGCGCGTCCTGCTTGGATATGCGCAGTTCGTGCTCGTAGAGCATGGTGTCGATCATGATGTCGGCGGGGCTTGCCTCGTGCGAGCGTTTGCGTGCGCCGCGAGCGCGGGCGAAGATATCGCGCCATTGCGCTTCGAAGTCTATGCAGCATACGCGCTCGTAAGCCGCGCGGGCCTGAGCCCCCAGCTGGGATTGCAGATCTTCGTCGACGAGGATGGCGGCAAGGGCGAGCGCTGCCTGCTCGCAGTCGAGCTGGGGCGTTTGGATGACGCCGCCCGCTTGGGCAAGCGGCAGAAACGGCAGCTCGTAGATAACGCCGGGAACGCCCTGCTGCATCGCTTCGGAAAGCGCGAGCGGGAAGCCCTCGACGACCGAGGTGAGCAGCATCACGTTAGCGGCTCGGTAGTAGCTAATCGTGTCCGATTGGAAGCCCTCGAATCGCACGGCGTGCGCAACGCCGAGATCGTCTGCCAACTTGTGGAGGTCGTTTACGAGCGCATCGTCTCCCGAGCCGACCAGCTCGAGTACGGCATCGGGCACGAGCTTAAGCAGGTGGGGCATTATCTTGATGGCTTCTTCGGGCCGCTTTTCGGGGGCAAGGCGGCCGCACCAGAGCACGGTTTTCCCCTCGGGCGCGCTATCGCGCGGAGCGTATTCGCGCATATAAAGCTCGATGGGGTTCACCGAAACGTAGACGTTATCGCTGTAGGCCGACCAGAAGACTTCGTCGGCGGGGGAAAGCCCTATCACTTCATCGGCAATCAGCGCGACCTTGCGCAGCCTTTCGAGCAGCGGCGGATCGTCGATCTGCATGCAGTAGGCAGCGTTGCTGTGCGCATGGAAGGCGAACGCCGCGCCCGCCGCCTGGATGCCCAGGCAGTCGATAAGCGCCGAGGGCGCGCACCAGCTGTTGTACACCATGACGTCGATGCTTTCGGCCTTAACTTCGGAAAGCCAGAAGCGTATGCGGCCAAGAGAATCGTCGTACCCGCAGGTCACATGCTTGCGGACAACGCCTTCGGGCACCGGGTAATCGCCTTCGGTTTCGGGCTCGTCAGTGTAGAGCACGACGCGCAGCCCCATGCCCAAGAAGAGCTTCATCAGTTCGAGCGTTACGCGTTCGGCGCCGCCTACTCCGAATCGGAAGTACTGAAGCGCTACCGTTCGCGTGTTGGCATGGGCGCTTGCGGGTCGGTTTGCCCAGGTGAACGATTTGAAATGCCAGCTTGCCAGCTTGCTTGCATCGAGCAGCTGCTCTGCCAAAGCGGGGCTTGCGCAATCGATGACGAGCTGCTTGTGCGAATCGGGAGCTGTGCTTTGGGTGCATGTATCCAAAATCAATCCAATCTTCAAGGCGAAGCGCTGGCCTTATCGGCGGTTAACGCATATATAAGAGCCGTTTCTGCAAATTATATGGGAGCGTAGAGGGCGATGTCCATTTTTCTCAAAAACGCCAGTTCCCTATGCGAGCGTGTATAATTGTTCGACATGACGGGCGCGATCGTGCGCACCCAAGTAAATCCACCAAGCCAAGAAGGGTTATCTGATATGCCCAAAGTTTCGGTTGTCCTTCCCATCTACAACAACGCCCACTACCTGCGCGAGTGCCTCGATAGCGTGGCGAACCAGACCATGACCGATCTCGAGATCATCTGTGTGAACGATGGCTCGACCGACGGGTCACTCGAGATAATGAACGAATACGCGGCCCGCGATGAGCGCTTCATTGTTATCGATAAGCCCAATTCGGGCTATGGGGCAACGCTGAACAGGGGCATCGAGCGCGCTACGGGCGAATACGTGACCATCCTGGAATCCGATGATGCGTTTCCCCCCGATGCGGTGGAAGCGATGTACAACTTCGCCATGGACAATGGCGGGCTCGACTTTCTGAAGGCCGACGCCGAGATGTTCTTCGGCGAAGGTGCCGAGCGCACCTTCGACTATCTGCCCGCTTCGGAAAAGGAGACCGTGTACGAGGGCGTATTCGACTCGGCGGCAGACCCGGGGCGCTATTTCGCGCGCGGAGGGCAGCCGGGCATGTACAAGCTGGCGTTTTTGCGCGAGCGCGGTATCGTCTACCACGAATCGCCCGGTGCCACCTTCCAGGATACGAGCTACTGGGCCCAGGTGATGTTTTGCGGGCACAAGGTGCGCTATCTTAAGAAGTCGTGCTATTGGATCAGGCGCGACAACCCCGGCTCGTCGGAAGCCGATGGCAGCAAGGTGTACACCATCTGCCGCGAGTACGATTTCGTGCGCGAACGCATCGACGAGCTCGAGGGAATCGACGTGCAGAAGTGCAAGTACGCCTGCTCGTATTTCCGCTACTGGAACTACCGCTGGACGTGCGGTCGCATCGCGCGCGGTGCTGTGCGCGAGTTCGTGGGGTACTTCTCGCGCGAGTTCAACGAGCTTAATGCTGCGGGTGAGCTTGATCGCTCGTACTTCACTGAAGACGAGCTCGCGGTGCTCGACAAGATAATGGCCGACCCGGATGCCTACTACTACGAGGATTTGCGCATCCCCTGGGAGCTTGAGCCCTGGAAGCGCGATAACGAGGCCTTGCTCGATGCGCTCGGGCGCACGCAGGCGGCGCTCGACGAGCTGCGCGATTCGAAGCGCTACAAGCTGGGTTCGCTGATGGTGGCCCCGCTCGACATCGTGCGAGGGGGCAGGTAGATGGCGCAATTCGACCTGTGCGTGGTCGGCGCGGGGCTGTTCGGCTCGATTCTGGCCTACGAGGCGCGCGAGCGCGGTATGAGCGTGCTCGTCGTCGATCGCCGCAACCACATTGGCGGCAACTGCTTCACCGACTGCATCGAAGGCGTGAACGTGCACACCTACGGAGCGCACATCTTTCGCACCGATGATACCGACGTGTGGGAGTACATGGAGCGCTTCTGCGAGTTCAACAATTTCGTGAACTCGCCTATCGCCAACTACAAAGGCGAGCTGTACAACCTGCCCTTCAACATGAACACGTTCTCCAAGATGTGGGGCGTGGTCACACCCGACGAGGCCAAGGCCGAAATCGAGCGCCAGCGTGTAGTCAACGATGCGCCGGCCAATTTGGAAGAGCACGTGTTGAACCTGGTGGGGCGCGATATCTACGAGAAGCTGGTCAAGGGCTATACCGAAAAGCAGTGGGGAAAGCCCTGCTGCGAGCTGCCGGCATCGCTTATGCGGCGCATCCCGCTGCGCTTCCGCTACGACAACAACTACTTCAACGCCCGCTACCAGGGCATTCCGATGGGCGGTTACACGCCGATCTTCGAGAAGATGCTTGCGGGGTGCGAGGTGCGCCTGGGCGTGGATTACCTGGCCGATCGCGAGGCTTTGCGTGCGAGCGCCGAGCGCGTGGTGTTCACGGGTGCAATCGATGAGTACTTCGACTTTGCGTACGGCGCGCTCGAGTGGCGCGCGTTGCGTTTCGAGACGAAGGTGCTCGACGAGCCCAACTACCAGGGCAATGCCGTGTTCAACTACACCGATGCCGAAACGCCGTACACGCGCTCGATAGAGCACAAGCACTTCGAGTTCGGCACGCAGCCCAAAACGGTGATGTCGTGGGAGTACCCGGCAGATTGGAAGCCGGGCGACGAGCCGTACTACCCGATGGAGGATGCCGATAACCGTGCCAAGTACGAGCGCTATCGTGCTTTGGCCGATGCTGAGGAGGGCGTGCTTTTCGGCGGGCGCCTGGGCGAGTACAAGTACTATGACATGCAGGACACGATCAAGTCGGCAAGGAAGGCGGCGGCATCGTGGCTCTAACGTATGCATCTCCCGCGTTCGATGCGATGAAAGACCAGTTCAATGGCGATATCCTGGTGATAACGCCGCTCTACCCGAGCACGGAGAACCCCTATGCGTGCGCGTTCGTCCACACGCGCGTGCAGACCTATCAGGCGGCAGGGCTTGCCGTCGATGTGGCGGTTCAGGCGTTCGACGGCGTATCGCGCACCTACGAGTTCGAAGGTGTGCGCGCACACATGCTTTCGCAAACCGATCTAGGCGAGCTGCTGCGTGCTCGCACATACAAGACGATCTGCGTGCACTTCCTCGAGCTTAGCTATGCGCGCGTCATCGAGGCGTGCGACCTGCGCAAAACGCGCATCTTGTTCTGGGGCCACGGGGGAGATGTGTGCTATTGGGATAGATCCGCATTCACTACGCCGTACTTCTCGGCGCCGCGCGTGATGCCCAACGACGAGCTTGCGGAATGCCGCGCGCGCGATGCAATGCTCGCGCGTTTCAACGCCATGCCCAACGTGACGTTCGTGCCCGTGTCCGATTTCGTAAAGAACCGCAGCGAAGAGCTTTTGGGTTTCACTTGGAATAGCTACGAGGTCATCCACAACCCGATCGACTTCGATACGTTTAGCTATCAGGTGAAAAGCCCCGATCTTCGCCGCCGCGTGTTCTGCGCGAAGACCCAGGACAACGCTTCCAACTATGCGATGGATACCGTGGTGCGTACGATTCTCGCGCTTTCGCGTCGCGCGTGCTTTGCCGATATGGAATTCACGCTCGTGGGCGCGGGCAACTACCACGAAGAGCTGGTAGCGCCGCTGCGCCGATTCGCGAACGCGCACATCATCGATCGCTTCATGACGCACGCCGAGCTTGCGGCCGCACACAAGGAGCACGGCATCGCGCTATTTCCCACGCGCTTCGATGCGCAAGGTGTCTCGATGTGCGAGGCAGCAGCGTCGGGTTTGGCGGTGGTGAGCTCCAAGCGCGATTCGGTTGCCGATTTTCTGGCCGATGACGGGCTTTTGGTGGATACGGACGACTTCAACGCCTATGCGGATGCTATCGAGCGCATGTACAACGATGCCGACTACTTTGCGGCCTGCTGCAAGGCGAGCCACGACAAAGTGGCAGCGAAGTGCGCCTACGAGCGCACAACGGCGCGCGAGATAGCGCTTGTGTCCGAAGGGTATACGGCGTCGGCGCAGGTTGGGGAAGCCGGCTTGGATGGCGCGGCTGTTGCCGCTCCGGTGTTGGCGCTTGTTGTGGCGACCGAGGATGATTGCGCAGTGGGAGCTTTCGCACGCTTGGCTGGCGCGGGTATGCTTTCGGGCGTCGAAGTCGTGTGCGCGCCGACGTATGCCGAAGCGCTCGAGCGGGTGCGCGCGCCGTATTGCAAGCTGCTTGGAGCGCGCGATTTCGTGTGCGCAGATGCTGTTCCGGAGCTTGTTGAAAAGCTTGACAAATGTAAATACGACGCGGTCCTTTGCTCATACGAAGATGTTGACTACGCAACGGAGAGCACGAATATAAGGGGCCGATTCGACTTTATGGTGCCTGGTGTTTCCTACGCCGTAGACGATCTGATCGGTGCGCCGTACGGCTTCGGTGATGAGTTTCCCACATGGAAGTCGGCAATCTATCGCACCGAGGTGCTGCGTGCGCCGGGTGCCCTCGATGCGCTTTGCGGAAGCGATGGCGCGGAGGTGCTTGCGCGCATAGAGACGCTCGGATACTTCCCGCGCGTGTGCTTTACGCATCGGCGTCCTGCGCCTGTTGTGCTTGCGACGTCGGACACAGCGCCTGCGGCTGCCGAAACCGCGCATCGAAGCGGGCTTTTCGGCGCGCTTCGAAACAAACTTCGCTCTTAAAGGGATTGCTTCTGCCCATCTTTGGGCGTTCTCGAGTTTTGAAGATGGCGCGCATTTAAGTTGACGTTTGGTTATCTTGCGGTAAACCTTCTCGCCATGTGGGCAAACATGCTCTATTCTTATGCTAGTTGCAGCTTAAACGAAGTAGAGGTGAACACATGACCAGGTTCGCTGTATCGCCTGCGCGTGCAGGCGTTGTTCTTGCGGTGGTTCTTACCGCGCTTGCGCTCGCGTTCTTGCCGGCTCAGGCACTGGCCGAGCCTTCCATCGACTATACGCCTTCAGATGTTGAGACGAACGTCCAAGTAGAAGCGTATTCGGGCGATAACATGTTTGAAACCGCCGCGGCGGAAGCTCTTGCATCATACCCTGACGGTTGTAAAAGCGCGCTGATAGTGGGCCCAGGCGATGCGTGGATCGATGCGCTTTCCGCAGCGGGCCTGTCCGCTTCCTGCGGGCCCATTCTCTTCACGAACCAGGATTCGCTCAACGCGGTCACGCTCGATGCGCTTGAAGAGCTCGGCGTGAGCGATGTCATTATCATCGGCGGAACCGCGGCGGTGGGTACGCAGGTCGAACGCGGTTTGGCGAGCGCCGGTATCAACGTGACGACGCGCCTTGCCGGGGCGAACTGCTACGGCACGCAGATGGCCATTTACGAGTACGGCGCGGAAAACGATCTGTGGAGCGGTGACATGGCCATCATCGCCACGGGCACGCACTACGGCGATGCCCTCTCGGTGTCTCCGAT
>R11__coassemble_529_pt1 | contig 24844 bp, 20 predicted proteins | sample R11__metabat2_high_PE_032 | metagenome-assembled genome bin R11 | reverse complement strand
CGATCGCTCGACCCACTCCTCTTACTTCAGCGAGGTACCCACGCCGTAGCCTTGAGCAAGCAGGAAGGTGAAGCACATGCCGCCGCCGATGATGAGGCTATCGCACTTGTCGAGCAGCGCATCGATCATCTGGATCTTATCCGACACCTTGCTGCCGCCAAGAATCGCCACAAACGGACGCTTCGGCTCATCAAGCATGCCGGAAAGAGTCGACACTTCCTTCTCCATGAGATAACCCGCATACGCGGGCAGAAGCGCGGCGATGCCCGCAGTTGAAGCATGAGCGCGATGTGCGGTCCCGAAGGCGTCGTTTACATAAGCATCTGCCAGAGACGCGAGCTCTTCGCAGAAAGCGGGGTCGTTTTTCTTCTCGCGCTTGTCGAAGCGCAGGTTCTCGAGCAGAAGCACTTCCCCGTCCTTGAGCGCAGCTGCCTTAGCGCGCGCATCGTCGCCGGTCACATCCTTGGCAAACGAGACAGGCTTGTTCAGAAGCTCGGCCAAGCGAAGGGCCACGGGACGAAGCGAATATTCCTCCTCGAAGCCAGTGCCTGCGGGGCGGCCGCGGTGGCTCATAAGGATGACGCGCGCACCATCCTCGATAAGCTTGGTTACCGTGGGAAGCGCGGCGCGGATGCGGGTATCGTCCTTTACTGCGCCGTCGGCTACCGGGGTGTTGAAGTCGACGCGCACGATAACGCGCTTACCTGCAGCATCGAGCTGGTCGATCGTTTTGATTTCTGCCATGAGAGCTCCTTTAAAGTCGTATTGAAAGGCAAAAGATGGGCGGCCTTGAATGCCGCCCTTCCGAAGTTCGATTTAGAACATGATCTTGGCGAGGGCCTTGACGCGGTGGGAATAGCCCCACTCGTTGTCGTACCAGGCGACGCACTTGACGAGGTTGCCCTTGCCGCCGAGCACCTGGGTAAGGCCGGCATCGAAGATGGAGGAACGCGGATCGTGGATAACGTCGGAAGACACGATCGGGTCTTCGGTGTAGCCGAGGATTCCCTTAAGCGGGCCTTCGGCTGCAGCCTTCATAGCCGCATTGATCTCTTCGACCGTGACGTCGCGCTCGAGCTCGGCCGTAAGGTCGACCATGGAGCCATCGGCCACAGGAACGCGGGTGGCGAAGCCGTCGAGCTTGCCCTTGAGCTCCGGAAGAACCAGCGATACCGCGCGCGCTGCACCCGTGGTGGTCGGGATGATGTTTTGAGCCGCAGCACGTGCACGGCGCAGATCCTTGTGCGGAAGGTCGAGGATCTTCTGATCGTTGGTGTAAGCGTGGATGGTGTTCATCATGCCGCGCTTGATGCCGAACTCGTCGAGCAGCACCTTGGCGAACGGCGCCAAGCAGTTGGTGGTGCAGGAGGCGTTAGAGACGATGTTGTGCTTTTCCTTATCGTAGAGCTGGTCGTTGACGCCCATGACGATGGTGATGTCCTCATCCTTAGCGGGGGCGGTGATGAGCACCTTCTTGGCGCCCGCTTCAAGGTGCCAAGCGGCCTTTTCGCGATCGCGGAACACACCCGTGGATTCGATGACCAAGTCGACGCCCAAGTCTCCCCAGTTGCACTTGCGCGGGTCGCGCTCGGTAAGGGCGATGACCTTCTTGCCGTCGGCGATGAAACCGTCTTCCACGATCTCAACGTTCTCGAAGGCACGACCGTGAACGGTGTCGTACCTGAGAAGGTGCGCCATGCACTTGAGCTTGGTGAGGTCGTTCGCTGCAACGACTTCGAACTCGGGATCATTTGCCATGGCGCAATAGACCAGACGTCCGATACGACCGAAACCGCTGATGCCAACCCTGATAGTCATCGTTTCCCCTTTCGGTAAGGACTGCTAAATCTTGCAGGTTGATAAACGTAGTTTACGCACTGTTAACATACTACCGCTTAATTTCTGCGGCCATTTGCTCTATTCGGCGAATGCGGTGGTATACGGCGGATTTGGAGAGCGGCGGGTTCGCGAGTTCGCCAAGCTCCTTGAGCGTCGCATTGGGATAGGCGACGCGCAGACGGATGATCTCCTGTAAAGCCGGCGGCAGATCATCGATGCCGTAGGTTTCGAGAACCCGGCGCATCGCGTAGATCTGATCGACCGAGGCGATGGCCGCCTTGTTGGAATTGGCAACCTCCGCATTCGCCATGCGGTTCACATCGTTGCGCACGCTTTTAACCACGCGCTCGTTCTCCATAGCAAGCGCCGCCTGATGCGCGCCCACCAAGGCCAGAAACTCGAGAATCGCTTCCCCGCTCTTCATGTAGACCATGTAGGAGTTCCGCCGCTGCTTGATGCGCGGATTGAGACCGCGATCGGACATGAGCGCCACCAGGTCGTTTGCCATATCCTGCGACTCGACCGTTATCTCGAAATGAAAATCGCCGCGGGGGTTTGCGATGAAGCCGCTTCCCATGAACACGCCGCGCAGATACGCCGCAGCACAGCATTGCTTCGAAACAAGGTCTGCCTTCACCCCCATCTCAATGCCCTTGTCGGCAAGGATCCCAAGATCGATGAGTGCTTCGTTGAGGTTGGGTTGAGCGGGAATGTTGATCAGATAGTTCGGCGTCTTGTGAAGCACACTGTGACGCATGGTGAGCTCCGTGCGCAGCCCGTATATCTCATGTATCAGCTTGATTGCAAGACGAGCAACCGACGGGATGTCGGTTGCGATCTCTAAGCGGTTCTTCCCGCGGCCGCTCATGTAGAGCGTGCCCTCGATGCGCGCGATGGCCGCAAGCGTTGCGCGGCTGCAGTGCGAACAAGTGGGCTCTACGCGCGCTAGCTCGTCTTTTACCTCCGAGGTAAACGACATGCGCGTATCACCTCCGCAAATGCATCGCGAAGCTTAGCAGGGTCATGCCAGGTCAAGCGCTTCTCATCAACGAGATTGCGTACGAGCACGTGCGTTTTGCGACGTTCGATCTCTTTCAGATCGGCTTTATCGAATAGCACCGGCTTGATATGCGGTTCGCCTCCGGGGGTGTTTGCATACCACTCGGTAGTGTGCAGGCAATCGTGCACGAGCATGAAATCAATCGCACCCTGCATGCCGTGGCGTTCAAGCGCCTCGTGGTACTCGATGGCGCGCATACCGCGCGTTTCGCCCTGCATATCGGCAAGCGAGCACACGAACACCACGGGCGCCTTCGAAGCGCGCACCGCATCGGCCACACCAGGCACGATAAGGTTCGGAATGATCGAAGTGAAAAGCGAGCCGGGGCCGAGCACGATCATATCTGCGCTTCGGATGGCCGCAAGCGCGGGCTCGTACGCGGTTATGGGTGTCTCAGATTTAAGTTTCACCTGGTCAAGGGTCTCGCGCGAATGACACGCGTCTGCTTGGCCTTCGATGATGCGGCCCCCCACCGTGCGCGCAACGAGCGTCACGCGGTCGAGCGTCGAGGAGTAGACGTGTCCGCGCGCACCAAGGATCTGCTCGCAGATGCGAATCGCTTCGGGAAAGCTTCCGCTCGCCACCTCGAGCGCGGAGAGCATCAGGTTTCCAAGCGTGTGATTCTCAGCGAACGAGAAGCGCATCTTGAACGCCTTAGTCATGGGATCGTTTGCATCGGCGGCCATAGCGGCGATGCACTTGCGGATATCGCCCGGCGTGGTGGCGCCGAGCTCTTCGCGAAGGATGCCTGTCGAGCCGCCATCGTCGGCCATAGCGACCACAGCAGAGGTTTCAACCCCCATGGAAAGCAGCGTGCGGATGGAAACGGGAGCGCCCGTTCCGCCGCCGATGACCACGGCCTTGATGGGCCGCTTGCCCGAGCTTACGCTTACCGAGCCAAGCGCCGCAAACGATTCGGTCGAAGAGGGGTCGTGCGTTATCAGATTGGGAACATCGATTTCCGGCATGGCTTTTAAGCCTTCTTAGAAGCAGCGTCGTCGGCGTATTCGGCGTTCACGAGCGCGCCATCTGCGCGCTCCGCAAGCTTCAAGTCGCGATGCGCCACGCTTACGCGGTAGCCGTTCGTGCGCAGATAGTCGCCCGTGGCCTCGGCCAAAGCGACGCTTCGATGCTGGCCGCCTGTGCAGCCCACGGCAATGGCGAGCTGCTGTTTGCCCTCGGCGACATAGCCAGGCATCACACAGTCGAGCAGCGCTTCCCAGCGCTTGAGGAACGTCTCGGTTTCCTCGTGGTACATAACGTAATCGCGCACGGGCTGATCGAGCCCCGTGAGATAGCGCAGGCGCGGCTCGTAGAACGGATTCGGAAGAAAGCGCACGTCGATGACCACATCGGCATCAACCGGCGCCCCGTGTTTGAATCCGAACGAATACACCGTGACGGAGAGGCCCTGGCGCACTTCCCCTTCGCCGAAGAGAGCACGGATCTTGCTGCGCAGCTCGGCAGGAAGCATCGAAGTGGTGTCGATAACATAGCCCGCCTTGTCGCGCAGCTCGTAAAGCAGTGCACGCTCGCGCTCGATTCCGCGCGAGATGCTCGCCCCGTCCTCGCAAAGCGGATGGCGACGGCGACTCGACTTGTAGCGCGCGATGAGCTTGTCGTCCTCGGCGTCGAGGAACAGGATGCTGTACGGAATGCCCTTGGAATCGAGCTTGGCAAGTTCGGTCGATAGGCTGGTGAAGAACGTGCGCGTGCGGGCATCGCAGACAACAGCGATGCGACGGCTGTCGTCCGATTGGCCGGGCACGTCGGTCATGTCGACGAGCTCGCCGATGAGGCTTGGCGGCAGGTTGTCGACACAGTAGAATCCGAGGTCTTCGAACACGTGCATGGCCTCGGTGCGTCCTGCGCCGCTCATGCCGCTCACTATGACGAGCTCGGGCAGTGCCTGTGTTGCCTGGGCTTCTTCGCTCATGGATAGCTCCTATGCTTTGCTGCTGAATTTATTGCCTATGGATTGTGCGAAATCATTATACTGCGCAAGCACGCGGTAGAGCTCCTCGGCGACCTCTTCGGGCAAGACGTTTGCCTGCTTTATCTCGTCAAGCGTCGCATTTTTGAGGTGTTTGAACGATTTGAAGTGCTTGAGCAGGGCTTTCTTACGCACCGGCCCAAGACCTGCCACCTCATCGAGAATGCTTGCCGTCATGCCCTTGCCGCGCAGCTCACGATGGAACGTGATGGCGAACCTGTGCGCCTCGTCGCGCACTTGCTTCACCAGGTAGAGCGACGCCGATCCGCCTGGCAGCACGACCGGGCCCTCGTCCTGCCAGGGCACGAACAACTCCTCATCGCGCTTTGCCAAGCCGCAGATGTCGATGTCGTCGATGCCCATCTCCTCGAACATGGCTAGCGCGGCACTCAGCTGCGGCTTTCCGCCGTCGAGGATGATAAGGTCGGGCTTCTTGCCGAAGCGCTCATCTTCCAAGCGTTCTTTGCGATACCGCCTGCTCATCACTTCCTGCATGCTCAAAAAATCGTTCGCCTCGTCGAGCGGGGTCTTTATCTTGAAGCGCCTGTATTGGTTCTTATCGGGTTTGCCGTTGGTGAAGACCACCATCGAGGCCACGGTATAGCTTCCGTGGATAGTCGAGATGTCGAAGCACTCGATGCGCAGCGGCGGCTTCTCGAGCGCGAGTGCGCTTTCGAGCTGCAGAAGAGCGTCGTTGATGCGTTTGTCGTCGTAGTTGGTGCGCACCTTGTAGCGCAAAAGCGTGTGCTGGGCATTGCGCTCGGCCATCTCCAAAAGCTCAAGCTTCTCGCCTCGCTGCGGAGCCGTGAAGCGCACCTTGGCGCCGTGCTTGCTCTTGAGCATGCTCGTAAGCCAACCCGCCATCACCTCTTCGTCTTCGGGAAGCGTTCGTACGACCACCTCGCGCGGAATGGATGTCGCCGCGTCGTAGTAGCGCAGCAGAAACATGTGCACTAGGTCGTCATCGGGAACATCGGTTCCGCGGTCGAGCACGAACTCGTTGGAGTTCATCACGCGCCCTTCGCGGATCATGAACACGTGCACGCCTGCAACCGTTTCCTCGCGGAAGAACCCGATGACGTCGGCGTCGAGGTTGCGCGAGGATACCGCACGCTGCTTATCGGTGAGTGAGTTTATGGTGTCGATGCGCGCCTTCACGCGGCCCGCCCGTTCGAAGTCGAGCTCGGCTGCGGCCTCTTGCATCTCGCAGGTCAGCTCTTCGAGGAACTCCTTGTGCTGCCCCTCCAAAAACCTGCTCACGCGCTCCACGTTCTTGGCATACTCCGCGGGCGTGATCTGTCCGCAACAGGCCCCCGGCCCTATGCCCACGTGGCAATCGAAACACGGCCGAATCGCCCCGTCCTGCAGAAACACATCGATCTCGTTCTTCTCGAGCCTGCGCTTGAGCGAACGCCAATCCGCGCAGCTCGTCGAACAGATGGGCACCACGCGGCGCGCCACGTCGACCAAGGTTCGGGCGGCGCGGCTATCGGTGTAGGGGCCGAAGTACACGGTATCGCTTTTGTGCCGCTCACGCGTGTACTTGATCGCAGGGAACACATCACCCTTGGTCAGCGCGATGAACGGATACGATTTGTCGTCCTTGAAGTCGGCGTTGAAGAAAGGTGCGTACTGGTTGATCAAGTTCTTCTCGAGCACGAGCGATTCGTGCTCGTTGTCGACCACGATGTACTCGAACGAGTCGATCTGCTCGACGAGTAGCGGAATCTTCGCACGATCGTCTTGGAAGTTGACGTATTGGCGCATGCGCGCACGCAGCTGCTTGGCCTTGCCCACGTAGATGACCTGGCCTTGCGCATCTTTCCAAAGGTAGCACCCGGGAAGCGCGGGCACGCTGTCGAGCTCGCGCTTTATACGCGCGATCTTTTCGGCTTGCGCACTCTTGACCATGTTCTGATACGTTTCATCCATGGCGAAAGTATAGCAAACGAAGCATTCCGCCTGTCTGCAAGGCATCGCCTACGATGCGATCTTCGAAGACACAACACCACTCGGCGAGACGAGCACGAGGCCTACCTCGCCCTTCGTTGGCGATGATACGAGGAACTTGCCGTACTTGTTCGTTCCGAGCTCGGAATACCAGCTGCGTTGGAAATCGATCACGATGTCTATATCGGCAAGCGAGAGCAGGTAGTCGTTCACGGTCACATCAGCCGTGCGCTCAACGCTCGACGCAGCCGAGCTTGCCGACGACGATGCGCTCGACGACGCGCTCGAAGAGCTGTTCGAGGACGCACTCGAGAACTTCGCTCGCTCATCCTCGGTAGGCGTGGTGTTCGAGAGAACGACAACGTAGTCAACCTTGCAGTTCGCAAAGTACAGCATCGTCTTATCAATGCCGATGGTCGTAGTCGTATCCGTAACGCAAAAGATGCCGATACGGTCACCGTTTCGCTGGATGATCAGCGGGTCCTCGTATTCGGCGAGGTACGACGTGTCGATGGTTACGACGTTTGCATCCTTTTCCTTGTAACCCAAGACCACTTCCATAAGATTGCCTGGGTCATCCGTTGCAGCAGAACTCGCGGAGCTGCTCGCCGAATCCGTGGCAGCGGAAGAAGAGGAAGCGCTTGACGACGAGCTCGATGCAGCATCCGTCTCTTCCGGCTCGAGCGTGCCCTCGTAAGCAAAAACGGTGTAGCCGCTCATGTTGCCAACGGTGTCATCGATGTTGGTGGCCGTGACGTTCCAGCCGTGGCCCACGGCCAGATACGCGCCAATGGCTATCATGCCTGCAAATACCAGGACGAACAGCAACACGACGGCAAGTATTTCGCGAACTCGCTTACTCATGGTGGGCCAACTATAGCACGCGCGCCTTAAATTTCCCTCAAACGTAACGGATTAGCACTAAACGAGTATCATCCGAGAAGCGGAGCGAGGAAGCGCCCAGTATGGCTCTTCTTGTTCTTTGCAACCTGCTCGGGCGTGCCGCACGCAACAACGGTACCGCCGCGCTCTCCCCCTTCAGGGCCCAAGTCGATGATGCGGTCGGCAGACTTTATAACATCGAGGTTGTGCTCGATGACGAGCACCGTGTTTCCTGCATCGACCAGTCGCTGCAACACATCGAGCAGCTGGCGTACGTCTTCGAAGTGAAGACCCGTCGTCGGCTCGTCGAGGATGTAGAACGTCTTTCCCGTCTGACGCTTCTGCAACTCGCTAGAAAGCTTCACGCGCTGAGCCTCGCCGCCGGAAAGCGTGGTTGCCGGCTGGCCCAAGCGGATGTAGCCCAGACCCACATCGTGCAGCGTCTGCAGCTTGCGCTTGATGCCCGGAATCTTCGAGAAGAACTCGAGAGCTTCGTCAACGGTCATGTCGAGCACTTCGGCGATGTTCTTCCCGCGGTAGGTGACCTGCAGCGTTTCGCGATTGTACCTGTCTCCCCCACACACCTCGCACGGCACGTACACGTCGGGTAGGAAGTGCATTTCGATCTTGATCTGGCCATCGCCCTTGCACGCCTCGCAGCGCCCGCCCTTCACGTTGAACGAGAAGCGTCCGGGGTTGTATCCACGTGCCTTCGATTCGGCTGTTGACGAGAAGAGCGCGCGAATGTCGTCCCAAAGCCCGATGTAGGTAGCAGGGTTCGAGCGCGGCGTGCGCCCGATGGGGCTCTGGTCGATGTTGATGGCCTTGTCGATGCCTTCAAGCCCCGTGATGGTTTTGTACGCACCCGTCCTGCGGCGGGCATGGTTCACCTTGTTGGCAAGAATAGGCGCAAACGTATCGGTGATAAGCGAGCTCTTGCCCGACCCCGAAACGCCCGTGACCACAGTGAACGTTCCGAGCTCGACCTCGATGGAAACGTTTTTCAGATTGTTCTCGCGGCACCCCGTAAGCTTCACCACACCACGATTGGGCACTCGGCGCTCGCGCGGCACCTCGATGGCGCGCCTTCCGCTCAAGTAGTCTGCGGTGATAGAGCCTTGTGCAGCAGCAACTTCGTCGGGCGTGCCGCACGCCGTAACCTCGCCGCCGAGTTCTCCGGCACCTGGCCCCATGTCGATCACGTAGTCGGCGCTGCGGATGGTCTCCTCGTCGTGTTCGACGACCACGACCGTGTTGCCCATGTCGCGCAGGCGCTTGAGCGTTTCGATGAGGCGCTCGTTGTCGCGCTGGTGCAAGCCGATCGAGGGCTCGTCAAGGATGTAGAGCACGCCCATGAGGCCCGCACCGATCTGCGTGGCAAGCCTGATGCGCTGCGCCTCGCCGCCCGATAGCGTCGCGGTTGCGCGCTCGAGTGTCAGGTAATCCAAGCCCACATCGACCAAGAAACGCAGGCGTGCGAGCACTTCTTTCACAATCGGACCGGCTATAACCTGGTCCTGGCCATCGAAGTGCAGGCTCTCGAAGAATTCGAGCGATTGCACCGCCGACATCTCGCAGACCTCGTCGATCGATTTGCCATTGACGGTAACGGCCAGGATCTCTGGCTTCAGACGCTTGCCCTTGCAGGTCTGACACGGGATGGTGGCGAAGTACTGCTCGAACTTCTCGCGCTGCCTATCGCTTCCGGCCTCGCGCAGCTTCTCCTCAACGGCATCGACCACGCCGCGCCAATCGATGAACCAATAGGTTTCGCGGCCATCGACCGTCAGGTAGTCGACGCGCACCTTGTCCTTCACGCCGTACATGATGCCCTGCTGCACCTTCTTGGGCATGTCTTCCCAAGGAGTGTCGGCATCGCTTCCCAAGTGCTTTGCCACGGCGCGTAGAACCTGCGGGTAGTAGTTACCTGTCTTGAACGGCGCGATAGCGCCCTCGTTAAGCGTTAGCGACCTATCCGGAACGATCAGGTCAGGGTCGACTTCTTCGCGAGCACCGATGCCCAGGCAATCGGGGCACGCGCCATACGGAGCATTGAACGAGAAGTCGCGCGGCTGCAACTCATCGATGGAATGGCCGTGCTCGGGGCATGCGAGTGCGAGCGAGAAGATGTGCTCGCCTTCCGCAAGCCCGCCCTTAGCTCCGCTCGAAACCGCTTTGTTCTCGGCATCGCCCTTCGCAGCGTCGTCGAGTATCTGCACAAGCACGCGGCCATCAGCGATGCTCGTCGCAACCTCCACGGCTTCCGCCACGCGGGCCACGGCATCGGGTTTGAGCACCACGCGGTCGACGACCACATCGATGAAGTGCTTGATCTTCTTGTCGAGTTTTATCTCTTCTCCGCCGAGGCGCGTGATCTCGCCATCGATGCGCACGCGCGCAAAGCCCTGCTTCGACAGGTCCTCGAAAAGCTTGGTGAATTCGCCCTTGCGCCCCGTAACAATGGGCGCCATAACGATGGCACGCGTCTTGTCGCTTTCGGCCAGCTTCATGATCTCATCGGTCACCTGATCGGTAGTCTGGCTTTTGATCTCGCGCCCGCATTCGGGGCAATGGGGAACGCCCACACGTGCGAACAACAGGCGCAGGTAGTCATAGATCTCAGTCGTGGTGCCAACGGTTGAGCGCGGATTCTTGCTCGTCGTCTTCTGGTCGATGGAAACCGCAGGCGAGAGGCCGTCGATGCTATCCAGATCGGGTTTGGACATCTGCCCGAGGAACATGCGCGCGTAGCTCGAGAGACTCTCGACGTAGCGCCTCTGCCCTTCGGCGTAAATCGTATCGAACGCCAAGCTCGATTTGCCCGAGCCCGAAAGCCCCGTGATGACCACGAGCTTGTCGCGCGGTATCTCAAGGTCGATATCCTTCAGATTATGCTCGCGCGCACCCTTGATTACGATAGATTTCTGAGCCATTCCCAAACGCCTCTCAAACTTCCGGTTGCTCCGTCGATGGTGTTTTGCACAATCTCGTATTGTACCGCAGCTTGTAAACGTTGGCTTTAAGCACGCGGGTGCGCTTGCGCATGCACATCCTTCAAGCGCGCAGGCGAAAGATGCGTGTAGATCTGCGTAGTCGAGAGGCTCGAGTGGCCAAGCATCTCCTGAACGCTTCGCAGGTCAGCTCCCCCATCGAGCAAATCGGTAGCAAACGTGTGGCGCATATCATGAGGCGAAAGCGAATCATCGAGGCCCGCAGCGCGCACGGTCTTCTTGAACATCTTGCGCATGGCATCGGCGCTCATCTGGTTTCCGCGCGATGATACGAAGAAGTACTCGCTCGATTTTCCCGCGAGCAGCTTGTCGCGTCCGTAATGCAAGTAGCGCTTGAGCGCTTGGATGCACATGTCGTGAAGCGGGATGATGCGCTCCTTGCGACCCTTACCGAAAACTTTGACCTGCGCGTTTTGAAAATCGATGTCCACCGTTTTCAAGCCCGATGCTTCCGAGATACGCGCGCCGCACGCGTAAAGGAACTCGAGTATCGCCTGATCGCGCATATCTTCCGGCGTCTGCTTGCGAGCGTTTCCCGCTGCATCCGTGTCGTTATGGATGCTGAGCAGCCTCACCATATCGCGCGGACGCAGCACCTTGGGAAGGTGCCTGTTCTGCTTAGGCCCCTGAAGCACGCTCGCAGGGTCGTTCGTCAGTTCGCCGCACACGTTCAACCAGCGATAGTACCCGCGCAGGGCAGACAGATGACGGTTGATGGTCGTACGCGCATACCGCGCACTGTCAAGTTCGCCAAGATAAGCGCGCAAATTGCGATGGTCAGCCGCACTCTGATTCACCTTATTCCGCTCGCACCACATATCGAACGAGTCAAGGTCGGTCATATAAGCCCTTACCGTGTGCTCGGAAGCGTTGTACTCGACTTGAAGGGCACGGCCGTACGAATCCGCAAGGTTGCGGGCGCGCTCGATGGATTCACGTAGCGTCAACTGCTCCGAATCGCTCAGCTCGGCGGCTTTCGCCGCGCGCTTCCTCGCACGCGTTTTCACCTCGCGCGCCATGGCTAAATCAAACCCCGTGCAGCTAGCTGGCCGCGATAAGCCATCAAGGCGCGCTCACCGCGCTCTGCATAAGCGGCATAGCGCTGAGACTTGTTCTTTATCTTGGCATCGAGCGGTTTTATGATGCCGAAGTTCACATGCGACGGCTGGTAATCAACGGTCTCGGGATCGGTCGCATATGCGAGAAGCGATCCAAACGCAGTCTCGTTGGATAGCTCGGGAAGCGCAACATCGGTAAGCATTGCATACACAGCAAGAGCCACGTGCAAACCCGAGCGAATCGCCTCGCAATACCCTTCCGTACCTCCCACTTGCCCCGCAAAGTAGATAGGGCAATCTAAGGGATTCTCGGCCTTGAACAGCAGGTCGCGGTCGAGCAGCCTCGGCGCATCGATGAAGGTGTTGCGGTGCATCACGCCATAGCGCGCGAACTCCGCGTTCTCAAGGCCCGGAATCATGCGAAAGACCCGTGCCTGCTCGCCGAACTTGAGGTTCGTCTGAAAACCCACGAGGTTATAGCTCGTAAGCTCACGGTTCTCGGCGCGCAATTGCAAAGCTGCCCAGGGGCGCTTGCCCGTGCGTGGATCGGTCAGACCAACCGGTTTCATCGTTCCGAAGCGCGGAGCATCGTTTCCCTTGCGCGCTATCTCCTCTATGGGCTGGCACGCTTGGAACAGGTCCGACGTTTCGAAGTCGCGCGCGATCACGCGATCGGCAGCAAGCAGCGCCTCGATGAACGCGTCGTATTCCTCGCGCGTGAACGGCGCATTCAGGTAGTCGCCCATCTGCTCGCCGTTCGAATCCACGGCATCCTCGTAGCGGCTCTGTCGGAACAGGATTTCGTAGTCGAGCGAATCCGCAAGCACGATAGGCGCCGCAGCATCGTAGAACGCCATATGGTTGCTACCGGTAAGCGCCGAGATGCTCGCAGCAAGCGCATCAGAGGTCAACGGCCCCGTTGCAACAACGATTGCAGCATATCCGCGAAGCTCATCGAAGCTTTCCACCTCGCGGCGCACAACCTCGATAAGCGCGCTTTCCCCTATCGCGCGCGTAACGGCCCCGGAAAACAATTCGCGGTCGACCGCAAGAGCGCCACCTGCGGCTACGCTTGTTTCACGCGCGCAGGCATACAGCTTCGAACCCAGAACATCAAGCTCTCGTTTCAGCATGCCTGCCGCGCTTTCGGCCTTCATGCTTTTGAGGGAATTCGAGCACACGAGCTCGGCGAAATCACCTGTTTTATGAACGTCGGTCGGGCGTTCGGGGCGCATCTCGAACAAATCTACGCACACGCCTCGTGCGGCAAGCTGCAAAGCGCATTCGCTGCCGGCCAATCCCCCACCGATTATGGCTATCTTTCTTTCCATACCCCAAGTGTAACCGAAACGCGGTCCGCATCCGCTCAAGCATGTCGACTCTCACAAGGTATCCGCTACGCTATCAAGCACGGGCCCCAAAGACCGTCTTTGTAGCGCGTGATTATCCCCGACACTTCGGCCATCGCCATGCGCCGCGACATCTCCTCACGCGCACGCGCAGCCCCGTAAAGCTCAACAGCTAAGTTGTATATCTCCTCCTGCGACATCGGCGTCGCAAGAATCGCCTCGATAAGTTCGTCCACTTCCTCGCCTTCCTTCTCAGAGCCAGTCATTGGAACCTTGAGCGTGCCAAACAGATTGAAGAGCTGGTCTTCGAACGTCTCCTCATCCACCACCGGCGTCGCTCCTTGGTACAGAAGCCTGTTCGACCCGCGCGACGATTTCGACGTGATCGAACCCGGCACCACTAGCACGTCGCGATTCGTCGCTAGCGCCTCATCCGCTGTCGAGAACGTTCCCGAAGGCAAACCAGCTTCCACTATCAACACGGCACGCGATAAGCCCGCTATCAGGCGGTTGCGCTCGCGAAACGTGAACCGCTTCGGGGGAAACCCCCACGGGTGCTCGCTTATCACAGCGCCTCCCGAATCTACTATCTGCTGGAATAGCCCCTTATGCTCGGGTGGGTATATCTCATCGCACCCGCCGCCAAGGATCGCAACGGTCGGCCCTTTTGCCGCAAGCGCCGCTTTATGGGCTGCCGAATCGCACCCACGAGCACCGCCCGATATTATGGGAATTCCCTTCTCCGCCGCGATACGCGCGAACCGCTCGGCGCACGTGCGTCCATACGGCGTCGCCCTGCGCGCGCCGATAACGGCGAGCCCCGGCTCAAGAGACCACGGGTTCCCTATTCCATATATGCATGCTGGCGGTTCGCGCACATCCTCGAACGCCATCGGATAGCCCGCACACCCCCTCTTAAGCACCCATCTATCTCCTTGTATGACCTGCGGCATCAGTACACCTCTTCCCGTAATCTAAAACTCAGCGCCTCGCACAGATCGGCGTTTCCCACTTCGAGCCTCTGCTCGATATCCGCAATCGTGCGCGCCACCGAAAGCGTTCGCACGATCGCGCGCCCGCTCATATGGTTCTTAAGCGCAGCCTTCTCGAAGAACGCCTGCTCGGCATCTCCCAACCTGCACGACTCGACCAGGCTCTTCGGAGTCGAGTCGATCTCGTACCTGCTTTTCCTCCACGATGCGTACTCCCTTGCGCTAAGCACGCCTTCGCGCATGCTCGCCGAATCCGTTCCCGTGCGCATTTGGAGTACATCCGCAGGCGGTATGCGCGCTACGTCGATGTGCATGTCGATGCGATCCATGAGCGGGCCGCCAATGCGGTTCTGGTAGGCGTTTATCTGGCTCACCGTGCACGAGCATTCCATCTGCTTGTCCCCGAAATACCCACATGGGCACGGATTCGATGCGGCTATCAGCATGAACCGCGCGGGAAACGTAATCGTCCCATCCGCACGCGTTATCGTCACTTGGCCCTGCTCCATCGGCTGTCTCATGCTTTGAAGAACCGACGGCTTGAACTCCGCAAGCTCGTCAAGGAAGAGCACACCGTTGTGCGCAAGCGATATCTCGCCCGGCCGCACAGGCGTGCCGCCTCCCACAAGACCCGCAACGCTCGATGAGTGGTGCGGCGCGCGAAACGGCCGCCCTCCTGCGAGAATCCCCTCGATGCTCTCACCAGCCACGGAATGGATGAGCGCCGCTTCGAGCTTCTCCTCATAGGCAAGCTCGGGAAGAACCGATGCCACGCGCGATGCGAGCATCGTCTTACCCGAACCCGGCGGCCCCATCATCAGCAACCCGTGGTTTCCCGCTGCGGCTATCTGGATGGCGCGCTTGGCGATCTCGTTACCGGCCACGTCCGCGTAATCCGATCGCGCTGCAAAACCCTGCACCTCCCTGAACTCCATATCAACGAAGGCAGCCCGCTTCAGATCGCCTATCGCGCGAAGGCCCAGCTGCTCGAGTCCCTTGATCTCGAGAAGCCTCTCGGGCGCGCACGCACACACCATCCGCACTCCAAGACTGCGTGCGCACAATGCGTACGCAAGCAGCCCGTCCACGGGCCGCACGCGCCCATCGAGCGAGAGTTCGCCCACATAGAGCGCGCCTTCGCAAAGCTTCGCGTCTATCTGTTTCGTCGCAGCCAGAAGCGCAACCGCTATTGCCAAATCGAATCCGGAACCCGTCTTTTTAAGCGCACTCGGCGCCAGGTTCACAACAATACGGCTCGCGGGCATATCGTAGCCAGACGCCTTGAGCGCCGCCCGTACCCGCTCGCGTGATTCCTGCACGGCGGCGTCGGCCATGCCCACGATGCCGAACGATGGGATACCATCCGATATCGCCACCTCGACCTCGACGGGCACGGCGTCCACCCCGCGCAAAACCGCGCTTGTCACCATACAGCGCCTCCGCACGGCTAGCACCCCGCTGAGAAGGCGTTGATATGGTGCTTGACCAAGGCACGATCCGTCCCGCAAACAAGAAGCGCCACGACATCGAACCTCACCGGAACGTCCACTACATCGCAATCTTTAAGATAGCTCGCGGCGATCCGCTCGTAACGTCCTCGCTTTTCGGCATCCACGGCCTCGCTCGGAAAACCCTTCGCAACGCTCGTGCGCGTCTTAACCTCGACGAAAACTATAGCGCCCTCTTCTGACCTCGCAATAATATCGGCCTCACCGTACTGGCACTTCCAGTTCCGCTCCAAGATCTCGTAACCCCTCCGCTCCAAGAAGCGTGCCGCCGCAGCCTCGCCGCGACGCCCCACCTCCTTCGGCGACAGGTCATCACGCGTCTCCTCGGCTGGTTCTGGGTCGAACCCATCATCGAGTTCGTCGTCGCCGCGGTAGTCGAAGCCATCCTCGTAATCGTGCCCATCGAAGCGCTCGTCCTCGACGTTTTCAGGTTGAAGGTCTTTTTCGGTTTCCATACCATGCTCCTTTCTCAAGCAGGAGCATCGTAGGAACTAAAGTTCACAGAAAATGAAACACAAACCTAACGCGGCGTACCCACGGATCCAACGCGGTATACCCATATATCTAACGCGGTTCTAACAGCGCAGGTCAGAAGAGCGTCTCTTGCGTGAAGGCCGTGCAGAACGTGGCTCGGTGCAACGGCGTGAGCCCGAACTCTTTGATAGCTTCGATATGGGCAGCGGATGCATAGCCCTTGCATTCATCCCAATGATAGGCTGGGTAATCGGCCGAAAGATTGCGCATGAGGGCATCACGCTCGACCTTGGCAACGATCGATGCCGCGGAAATGGACGCGCACTTCGCATCGCCCTTCACGATGTTCACCTCGCGCTTGTCGAAATGCAGCGGATTGCCGTCGAGCAAAACGATATCGGGCACGATGCCCTGTGCCTCGATCTGTTCGACCGCGCTTCTGAAGGCCTTGATGAGCGATGCCGTCATGCCAACCGCATCGATGACATCGGGTTCGATATAGGCAACGGCCCAGGCAAGCGCCCGCTCTTTGATCTGCGCGGCGATGAGCTCGCGATCTTCGGGCTTCACCTGCTTGGAATCGTTAAGGCCGGCGATGCGCTCATCATGATCGAGCACCACGGCCCCTACCGCCAAAGGCCCCGCAATCGAACCGCGCCCCACCTCGTCGAGCCCCACGATGATGTTTGCCCCGCGCGCGGCAGCAAGTTCGGTTTCGAAAACGTAGATGGATTCTACCCGCGCAGCTTCGGCGGTTTCAGCTTCGATGCGGCGGCGCGCAACCTCGACGGCATTGCGCACACCCTTGCGCGTATCGGCCACAAGCGAGCGTTCGAGCACGGCGAATTCGGCCGCATCGGCAGCCTTGAGCTTTGCCTGGATCTGTGCCACGGTGAGCGCCATCTGCTTCTCCTTCGTCGTGCTTGCGAAACCATTATGCCATGCAAGCAGCCCCAAAGCGCAAAAAACCCGCCCCGAAGGGCGGGTTCGCATTGCGAATCGAGAGGCTTAGCGGAACGCCTTCTCCTTGATCTTTGCAGCCTTGCCAACCTTGTTGCGCAGGTAGTAGAGCTTTGCGCGACGGACATCGCCCTGGCGAACGACTTCGATCTTGTCGATCTTCGGGGAGTTGACCGGGAAGGTACGCTCAACGCCAACGGAGAAGCTGACCTTGCGAACCGTGAAGGTCTCGCGAGAGGATTCGCCATGACGACGGATGACATCGCCCTGGAAAACCTGGATACGCTCGCGGTTACCCTCGGTAATACGATAATGAACCTTGACGTTATCCCCAACGTGGAAGTCGGGAATATCCTGCTTGAACTGCTGCTGTTCGATAGCGCGAATGATATCCATTTCAAATCCTTCTATATGTTCAAACCAAAACTAAAGTTTGCTGCCTGTTTCAAGACGCGACTAAGAAGTATATCGCCTGCTTAGTGCATATGCAAGAACTGTTTTGCCGTCCTTCAAATTATGCACACCTAAAGGACGCCTCTCCTCCGAATCATATCAGCGTGAGAAGCGCGTACGCGATGACACCCGCGATCGCACACCATAAAAGCGATTTCGTGAACCGGGCCACCACAACAACCACGAGCGCCGCAAGAAGCGGTGCACACGCAGGCCAAAGCCCTGCATCGAACATCCCCGGGGTGAAGAGATCGTTGGCCACGAGCGCCGCGAAAGCCGCAGGCGGGATGAAGCTGAGCGCCTCGGTGACGCGCTCGGGCAGCTGCTTGCCCTTGAGCAAGAACAGCGGCAGCACGCGACACGCAAGCATGGTGAGCATGCACACGACGAGCATGATGAGGAAGTCGCTCCAGCCGATAGGCGTCATCTACGCACGCCCCCTCACCCGCGAAAACGCGATGGCGCAAAGCACGCCGAAAACCGCACCGATAAGGATGGCGGGACCCGAAAGCCCTACGAGCTTGCATGCAACAACGCCTATGATGGCGCACACGGCCGCCACGATGTTCGCGGGCGTGATCTTCTGCGTTACGAGCAGGCAGATGAAAATCGAGGTCATGGCGAAAGACGCAATCGCGAGCGGAATGCCAAGCGCGTTTCCCACGAACACGCCCACCACGCACGAAACCGTCCAGGAGCTTTGCGAGCAGAGGTTCACAAGCAGCGATTTGCGCAGCGTCCAGTCGCTACCGCCTTCGAGGAATTTGTTCAGGTTGACGCCGAAGCTCTCGTCGGTAACGGTCGCCGAGAAGAAGAACGCAAGCAGCTTCGAGGCCTTCTGCGCATACGGCGCAAACGACGCCGAGTAGAGCATCTGGCGCGTGTTCACCAACGATACGCTTGCGATAATCGATGCCATGGGAGCACCTGCAAGCCACATGTTGGGAATCATGAACTGGCCCGCGCCCGAATAGAAAAGCGCGCAGAACAAAAACACCTGCAGCGCATTGAGACCGACCGACGCGCTGAGGATTCCACAAGGAATGCCTATGGCGACGTAGCCGAGCATGATGGGCAAGGCGTTTTTGAATGCATCTCGTATGTCTTCGCGAAGCGACATGACTTGCAATTATAGCCACGCGCGAGAATTATGCACGGGCTTTCACACGATGGGTAGACCTCTTGCGCTGCGGCGTGCCGAAGCGAATACCCCGACTTGTCGACCGCAGCAAAAACGCCAGAGCCAAGCGCCAGCATGCATGAAATCCTACCGTTTCATGGTTCGGGACATGCAAGCGCTGCAAATTTGCATGAGATTGAAGCGTTTCATGGTTGGTCACACGGCATATGTATCGATTGGCAATCAGACCGCTCCAGGCAATAAATCTTGACCTGGGGTTTTACGGCCAAGCCGCAACAATACCTGTCTTATATGCAGAAAACACCCTGCGCACAACCATGAAACGCTTCAATCTCATGCAGATTCAGACTGCATCGATGGCGCTAACCATGAAAGACGCAAATCTCAAGCAAACTTGCAAAGTTCTTCGGGCGCGATGACACCGCGCTCGGTGATGAATGCCGTTATGTAGCGCGCGGGCGTCACATCGAAGGCGGGGTTCCACACATCCACTCCCTCGATTGGCACGGGCAGCACCTCGCAGGCCGAACGCTCCTCGATGGGGATCTGCGCGCCCGTTGCGATAGAGAAATCGAGCGTGGAGAACGGAACCGCCACGTAGAACGGTATGCCGTGCTCGTGCGCAAGAACCGCAACGCCGTACGTGCCGATCTTGTTGGCCGTATCGCCGTTGCGCGCCACGCGGTCGGCGCCCACGATAACCGCCTGCACCTTGCCCGCACGCATGAGCGACGCCGCCATGTTATCGCAGATAAGCGTTGCGGGAACGCCCGCCTGAGCAAGCTCCCACACCGTAAGGCGCGCCCCTTGCCCTACCGGGCGCGTTTCATCGGCGTACACGCGTTCAACCTTGCCCTCCTGCGCCGCGGCGTAAACCACGCCAAGGGCTGTTCCGTAAAACGCCGTGGCCAAGCTTCCCGCATTGCAGTGCGTAAGGATACTCGAACCCGGCTCGATGAGCTCGGCGCCGTTCGCTCCGATTGCGCGGTTTATGCGCTCATCATCGGCCTCGAGCTTGGCCACGTGCTCATACGCAAGCTCGGCAAGCTCGTTCGGCGCCATACCTGTGCTTCGAGCATCCTGAAGAACGCGATCGATGTTCTCCACGGCCCAGCGCAAGTTGACGGCGGTCGGACGTGCGTTCGCAACGCTCTCGAGCATCTGCTCGAACGCATCCTCGTTTGCATCCGCGAGCTCTGCGTTAGCGTTTTCGTCGCACCACAAGGCCACAGCCGCCGCACCCGCGATACCGATAGCCGGCGCCCCGCGCACCGCGAGCGTCTTTATCGCATCGACCACCTGCTGCCAATCACGCGTTTCCTCAACGCGAAGCTCGGCGGGCAGAAGTCTCTCGTCGATGTATTCGAAAGCGGTTTCTCCTTCAACGCGCGTGAAATGCACGCTACGCGGCAAGTTTTCCATGTGAAGTTCCATATGCACCTCCTTCGAGATTGATTCTACCCGTGCGCGCGGCCTGCAAAAAGGCGCCAGGCGCATTTTTTCACACGCCGAATGAAATTTTCGCCCAGCGTCTTTTGCAGGCTTCCGCCGTCAAGGTTCGACCAAATATGTTGCTTTTTTCCTACTGTTTTGCTAGGCTTTACACGAATCATTTTGAGAGAGGAGAAATCCATGGCAAAGTACGACACCATAAACGAGCTCATCGGCAATACGCCCCTCGTCGAGCTTGTGAATCTCGAGCGCAACCACGACCTTGCCGCAACCGTGCTTGGAAAGCTCGAGCGCACGAACCCCGGCGGCTCGGTTAAAGACCGCGTGGCCAAATCGATGCTCGATACCGCCGAAGCCGAAGGTAAGCTCGACCCCGACACGGTGATCATCGAACCCACTTCTGGCAACACCGGCATCGGCCTTGCGGCGCTTGGCGCGGCGCGCGGTTATCGCGTCATCATCACCATGCCCGCGAGCATGTCCATCGAGCGCGTCAACCTTATGAAGGCCTACGGTGCCGAGGTTATCCTCACCGATGCCGCCCCGGGCATGGCGGGTGCGGTCGAGGCGGCCGAGGAGCTTTCCGTCAAATTCCCGAATTCGATCATCGCAGGCCAGTTCGTGAACCCCGCAAACCCCAAAGCCCACGAGCTTACCACCGGCCCCGAAATCTGGAAGCAGACCGAAGGCGAGGTAGACATCTTCGTGGGCGGCATCGGCACAGGCGGTACCGTCACGGGCGTGGGTCGCTATCTTAAAAGCGTGAACCCCGACGTTGAAATCGTCGGTGTCGAACCCGCCTCTTCCCCGCTTCTTACACAAGGCCACGCAGGCCCACACAAAATCCAGGGCATCGGAGCGAACTTCGTGCCCGATACGTTCGATGTAGACGTCTGCGACGAGATAATGGCTATCGAAAACGATGAGGCGTTCGCGTTCGGGCGCGAGCTTGCGGCAAAAGACGGCCTGCTCGTCGGCATTTCCTCAGGAGCCGCCGTTGCCGCCGCCGTAAAACTTGCCCAGCGCCCCGAAAATGCTGGCAAGACCATCGTAGCGCTGCTGCCCGACACCGGCGAGCGCTACCTCTCAAGCGAGATGTTTTCCTAAAGCGCACGCTTCCCACCCTCGCCCCAACAAGAAAGCGCTCCCGAGATATCGGGAGCGCTTCGCTTTTGTGCAGCGTATCGCTTCGAATTACTTCAAAGCAGCCTGAGCAGCGGCCAGGCGCGCAACCGGCACGCGGTAAGGCGAGCAGGATACGTAGTTCAAGCCGATTTCGTTGAAGGTGTGGATGGAATCGGGGTCGCCGCCATGCTCGCCGCAGACACCGACGGTCAGGTCGGGATTGCCCTGCTTGCCAAGCTCGACGCCCATCTTCACCATCTTGGCAACGCCCGGATCGATGGTTGCGAACGGGTTGTACGGCAGAAGCTTTTCTGCCAGGTAGGTCGGCACGAACTCGCCCTCGACGTCGTCGCGGCTGAAGCCGAACGTGGTCTGGGTAAGGTCGTTGGTGCCGAAGCTGAAGAAGTCGGCCTGGGTAGCAATTTCATCAGCGGTAACCGCAGCACGCGGAAGCTCGATCATGGTGCCGATCTCGATATCGAGCTCGACGCCCTGCTCCTCGGCAACCTCGGCAATGACGCCCTCGGCCACACCGCGCAGCTTCTCGAGCTCGTTCACGGTGCTGACCAGCGGAATCATAACCTCGGGCTTCGGGTCGAAGCCTTCCTTCTTAAGCTGAGCGGCCGCAGTAGCGATAGCGCGCACCTGAAGCACCGGCAGAACCGGGTACATGATGGACAGGCGGCAACCGCGCATGCCGAGCATGGGGTTGGCCTCGGCGAAGGAGTCGATCTTTGCCATGAGCTCGCGCTTCTCGGCGATCAGCGCAGCGTCGGCGCCGGTAGCCTCGAGGCGGGCGATCTCGACGTCGAGCGCACGCGGGCTCTCGAGGAACTCGTGCAGCGGCGGGTCGAGCAGGCGCACGATAACGGGCAGACCGTCCATGGCTTTGAACATGCCGTAGAAGTCGCCTGTCTGAGCCTCGGAAAGCTGGTCGGCTGCCTGCTGGCGGATTTCCTCGTCCTCGTTGAGGATGAAGGTCTGGATGATCTGCTTGCGCACGCCCAGGAACATATGCTCGGTGCGGCACAGGCCGATGCCCTCGGCGCCGAAGCTACGGGAGAGCTCGGCATCCTCAGGGTTGTCGGCGTTGGCGCGAACGCCCATGGTGCGGAACTCGTCGGCCCACTCGAGGATGGTGTCGAGGTCGCCGGTAAGCTCGGGCATAACCAGATCGACCGCGCCGTTAACCACGATGCCGGTGGTGCCGTCGATAGAGATGATATCGCCTTCGTGCAGCACGACATCGGTGCCGGAAACGGATGCTTCCTTCTTGTCGGCATCGATCTTGAGTGATTCGACGCCGCACACGCACGGAGCACCCATGCCGCGCGCGATAACCGCAGCATGCGAGGTCTTGCCACCATGCGAGGTGAGGATGCCCTCGGCGGCGATCATGCCGGCGAGGTCGTCGGGGTTGGTCTCCCAGCGAACGAGAACGACCTTGCGGCCTTCCTCAACAGCCGCAACGGCGTCTGCCGCGGAAAAGACCACTTCGCCCACAGCGGCACCGGGGCTGGCGTTGAGGCCCTTGGCCAAAACGGTGTAGTCGGCGTTCTTGTCGAACTGCGGATGCAGCAGCTGGTCGAGCTGGTCGGGGGCAACGCGCTTGACGGCCTCTTCCTTGGTAATGAGGCCCTCGCCCACCATGTCGATGGCGATCTTGAGCGCGGCAGCAGCGGTGCGCTTGCCCACGCGGGTCTGCAGCATGAAGAGCTTGCCCTGCTCGATGGTGAACTCGATGTCCATCATGTCGCGGAAGTGGTTCTCGAGGAGCACGAAGATGTCCTCGAGCTGCTGGCCGGCCTCGGCAAGAGCCGGGACCTTCTTAAGCTCGGAGATCGGCGAGGTGTTGCGGATGCCGGCGACGACGTCTTCGCCCTGGGCGTTGACCAGGAAGTCGCCGTAGTATTCCTTGGTGCCATCGGCAGCGTTACGCGTGAAGGCAACGCCGGTAGCAGAGGTTTCGCCCTTGTTGCCGAAGACCATGCACTGCACGTTGACAGCGGTGCCAAGGTCGTCAGAGATCTTATTCTTCTTGCGATAGAGAACCGCGCGCGGGTTGCCCCAGCTGCCGAAAACGGCTTCGATAGCGTACTTCAGCTGAGCGGTCGGATCCTGCGGGAAGGCCGCGCGGCCATCGACGACGAGCTCCGGATAGGCATCGACGTCGGCGTTCTCGGCGAAGATCTCCTTGAACACGCCGACGAGCTCTTCAAGGTCCTCGGCGGTAAGGTCGGTGTCGGACTTGGCGCCCTTAGCAAGCTTCATGGCGTTGATGGCATTTTCGAACAGGTCGCCATCCATGCCCATAACGACGTTGGAGAACATCTGGATGAAGCGGCGGTAGGAGTCCCACGCGAAGCGGGGGTTCTCCGTCTGGGCGATGAGGCCCTTAACGGATTCGTCGTTGAGACCGAGGTTCAAAACGGTGTCCATCATGCCGGGCATGGAGAACGGAGCACCAGAGCGGACGGAGACCAGCAGCGGGTCGGCAGCATCGCCGATCTTCTTACCCATACGGTTCTCGAGGTCCTCGCGATACTCCCAAATGGTATCGAGAGCGCCTTCGGGCCACACGTTGCATGCGTTGGAATATTCCATGCAGGTCTGGCAGGAAATGGTGAATCCGGGAGGAACCGGCAGGCCGATGTTGGCCATCTCGGCGAGGTTTGCACCCTTGCCGCCGAGCGTGAACTTCATGTCGGTGTTACCCTCAGTTACGTTGTTTCCCTCGGCGTCTTTGCCAAATTTAAAGACGCGCTTGACTTCTTCAGTCACCTTACACTCCTTAGCTTTCTGAACCGATCGGTTCGTTCAACTGTCTGTACGCGCATGAACAATGATTTGGACGCGAACATTTCGAATGGTAGCGCAAATCTAATTGGCAACCCGAGGCGATTCGCGTATTCGCGCCCAACGCTCGATTTCGCCCCCGAGCGGTTGAGACTTGTAGAGGCATACACACACTTGTACCAAAAAACGTTCACAATAGTAGAAGCGCCCCGTACGTGGAGCGCTTCTACTCGAATGGGTTTCGCGATTGCAGGCTAGCGGCTACGCCGTCTGCTGACGACCCTGCTTGCCTCCCTGGCCATTGGCGCTAGGTCCCGCTTGCATGCCGCCCGAGCCGCCCATCATGGAACCCATCATGCCACCGTTGCTCGCACTGGTAGAAGCGGTGAAGCTCGTGGAATTTCCGCCTGAAACGGTGCCGCTCTTGGCATAGCCGTAGGTATCGGCGCCGCTCACGGTTCCGCCCACGACCACGTTGTACGAGCTCCCATCGGCCATGCCGTCGGTCGAGACGACCGCGCACTGGAAGGTCTTGGCCGCGGTGTAGGAAGCAAGCACGTTGCCCGACGCATCGGTGATCGCGACGTTTTGTCCGGCGCTGCCCGATGCCTGGATGGTGGCGAATGCCTGCGTGCCGCTGGAGAAGCTTTCTGCCATGCCCACGGAGCCGAGCGCGATGACCGTGCCGCCCGTGATGGTGCCCGTAGTGCCGTAATCGAGTGCGCCGTTTCCGCTGTTCGTGGGGCCGCTCACAAGCGTGACGCCGCCGGTGACGGTAAGCGTGCCGTTGCTATCGAGGCC
>R11__coassemble_351_pt1 | contig 31702 bp, 27 predicted proteins | sample R11__metabat2_high_PE_032 | metagenome-assembled genome bin R11 | reverse complement strand
CGCCACGGGCACGCTATACTTGTAAGATAACTTGCGATACTCGATATAGGAAAGGACGAGCGTGCCTGCGAAAACCGAAACCGAACCCACCGAACCGAAGCTAGCAACCACCTCTGAGGGGCTCGAGCTCGTGGCCAACAGGCTGCATCTGCGCGGCGATTTCTCAGCGCTCGTGCGCCGCACAAGCCAGCAAGCGCTTGCCCGCGAGCCGCTTATCCGCGCAATCCGCGTGAAGGGTGTACCCGGCCCCATCACGGTCGTTGACGCTACGGCAGGCCTCGGTGAAGATTCCTTCATCATTGCAGCGAGCGGTGCGAACGTGATCATGTTCGAGCGAGACGAAAAGATCGCAGCACTCACCCGCGACGCGCTCGAACGTGCACGAGCCGACGAGCGCACCGCCGCCATCGCAAGCCGCATGAGCCTCATCGCCGCCGACAGCATCGCAGGTCTTGCCGCCTTAGAAGGCGCACCGAATGCGGTATACCTCGACCCGATGTTTCCCGAAAAGCGGAAGGCCGCACTCACCAACAAGAAGCTGCAGCTCTTCCGCATGCTCGAAGCGCCCTGCGAAAATGAAGCAGAGCTTCTCGAGGCGGCCCTGAGCGCGGCAACGAAGAAGGTTGTGGTAAAGCGTCCCGCCAAGGGCACGTACCTTGCCGACCGCAAACCCAGCTATACTCTTGCCGGCAAAACCATACGCTTTGACGTATACACCGTTTAGGAGTACAAAATACCTAGATTCTCAATCGATCAAGGAGGACGCATGACACCCGCGAAAATCGTAGCCTGCATACTGGGCGTAGTGCTCGTTATCGGCGGCATCTATTGCCTTGTCACCCCTGCTCAAACCTATATGGCACTCGGCTGGCTTATCGGCGCATTCATGCTCATCGAAGGCATAGGCTCTGCCATAACATGGTTCGATAGGCACAAAGCCGGGCGTACCGATTTCATCACGCTCATCGGCGCGATCATCTCGATCATCTTAGGGTGCATAACGCTCGGCTCGATGGGCCTGCAGTATGCGTTCGACCTGTTTATCGCCTATATGGCCGCGCTTTGGATGGTCATCAACGGCGTAATCCGCGCAGCGTCGTCTCTTGCGCTTCGCCGCGTGTACGTCAACGGCATGAAGGTAAGCTGGGTGCCCGGCGTCATCTTCGGCGTGCTTCTCATCATCTGCGGAATCGTTGGCTTTGTGAACCCCGTCATCGTCATGGCCGCATACGGCATGATCATCGGCGTTTCCATCCTCATCGCCGGATTCGCCTTGATGAGCATCGCGTTTGCCTAGCCCCGCTCCATAGAACCAGAAAGCGATCAAGGCCTTCTACGGAAGGCCTTACCTTTGCGCGCCTATTCAAATTGTTAGGCTATTCGATATTGTCCGCTACTAGATTTTGTCCTATATTTTAGGCATGGCTTAAAAACACCTTTGAGGAAAGGACGCATCCAATGGAAACCTACTACAATCCTGCTGACCTTGCTAAGTTCTCTGCCGATGGCGTAGGCGCAGCATCCCCCGAGCTTTGGGACAAGTACATGAACTACTACGGTAGCGTCTTCCAGGATGGCGCCCTTACCGCTCGCGAGAAGGCCCTCATCGCCCTGGCCGTCGCTTCCGCTGTTCAGTGCCCGTACTGCATCGACGCCTACACCAACAACCTGCTCTCTCAGGGTTGCGACGACGCCGAGATCATGGAAGCCATCCATGTTGCTAACGCCATCCGCGGCGGCGCATCGCTGGTGCACGGCGTTCAGGCTGTGAACATCATCCAGAAGAACGAACTGTAAGAAACGCAAGCGCTCGCATTCTGCCCGCGGGCGCTTATTCGGGGCTGGCCAACTCGTTGCGCCAGCCCCACCCTTAGACGAGGATATTCTGCCATGTCCGAACTTATTGAAAAGATAGCAAACGATCCCGAACTGAAGGCCGCTATGGCCGCTTTCCCGCCCTTCGCCTCGCGCGTGGACGAGGAATACCGCTACGGTCTCGACGAGCTCGATGTGCTGCAGGTGAACATCACCCGCAAGTGCAACATCGTTTGCAAGCACTGCCATCTGAATTGCGGCCCAACGCGCACCGAGCACATGTCGCGCGAACATCTCGAACAATGTCTCGACGTGTTCGAGGCACGCGGCTTCAAAACGCTCGACATCACAGGCGGCGCGCCCGAGATGAATCCCGACTTCGAATGGTTCATCCGCGAAGCAGGCGCGCGCAACATCCCCATGATCGTGCGCTCGAATCTGATAATCCACGAGGAAGAGGAATTCGAACACTTCCCAGCGCTCTTCGCAGAGCTCGGCATCAACGTTGTCGCCTCGCTTCCGCACTATCGCGAACGCAACATGGAAAAGCAGCGCGGTACCGGCACGTTTGCTCCCGTAATCCGAGGCCTGCAGCGTCTGAACGCGCTCGGCTACGGCAAAGGAGATGCAGGCCGCAACGCTAACGGCCAGATCTTGCAGCTCGATTTGGTGTTCAATCCATCAGGGCTTAACATGCCGCCCGACCAGGCTTCTATGGAAGCCGAGTACAAGCGCCGCCTTAAGGCCGACTACGACATCGATTTCGATAACCTGTTCGCATTCACGAACGCGCCTGGCGGTAGGTTCGCGCTCTCGCTTTTGAAGGCGGGCAAGCTCGATACGTACATGAACAAGCTGATCGACGCCTTCAACCCCGATACCGTTCCCGGCATGATGTGCCGCATGGAGTTCTCGGTTGCACCCGATGGGCACCTCTACGATTGCGACTTCAACCAGGCGGTAGCGCTTCCCTGCGCCGATGGGCGCATGATAGGCGACCTGCTCGACCTTGAACAGCCGCTTAGGCGCCGCATAGTCTTCGGCAACCACTGCTACAGCTGCACCGCCGGTGCAGGCAGCAGTTGAGGCGGCTCGACGGCGTAGGTCTACGTCACGGCTAATGCGTTACTTACCGAGCGCGGTTCGAATTCGAGCGAAATGCAAGAATTCACCGCGCTCCGCTATCTCTTCGATCTCTTCCCAGGTAGCAAGCTTGAATCCCATTACCTCTTCGGCCTGCAGCACCACATCGGACTCGTCGAAATCGAGAGCGAAACCAAATATATCGACGATGTAGTTGCTCCCGTGCTTCAAATCGACGTTGGTGTAGTTATAGAGCACATTGAGCTCTTCGCCCGAAACATCGAGCCCTACCTCTTCGGCAACCTCGCGCACGATAGAGGTGCTCGTGGTTTCGCCGGCGCTCACACCGCCACCGGGCACTTCCCACCAACCGGCTCCCCAGCTCTTATCCATCGAGCGCTGCGTGATAAGGAACTTTCCTTCAGCGTTCTGGATAATCGCAAGAATGTTGAGCATGAACTCGCCTTCGTTGAGAAACGTTCCACGCTCGACCGAGCGACCTGTGAATACGCGATTCTCGTCGTAAATATCGATGATTTCAGCCAACTTGCGCTCCTTGCCGCGTAAACCTCTAGTATCATTTTCTAATGATAAGCGTTCGAACCACTTGCAGTCGACGAAGGGACAACAATGGCACAAAACGCCATAGCTCACACCGACACAACCGAGAGCCATTTCAGCCTAAACAAGCGCACGGTTCTCGTTATTGAAGATAACGACCTGAATCGCGAAATGCTCTGCGAGTTCATCTCCGATAGTTACAACACAATCCAGGCCGAAAACGGACAAGTCGGTTTAGAATTGTTACGAAGAAACGTACATCGCCTATCCGTTATCCTGCTGGATATCCAAATGCCTGTCATGACGGGCTACGAATTCCTGAAAGAGCAGCAGGCTGATCCCCTTCTGCGCACTATACCCGTCCTTGTAACAACTACGATCGAATCTGACAATGAAGAAGAGCGTTGCCTAAAACTGGGAGCTATGGATTTCGTTACAAAGCCATACAATCCCGATGTAGTACTTTGCCGCATCAACAACATTATTATCTTGCGCGAAACCGCAAGCACCCTCGAAGCTATCGAGCATGACAGGCTGACCGGCTTGCTTACTAAACAGGCATTCGAGTACCACACACAGGAAATTCTGGATGCCAACCACGACCAAAACTTCGACATGTTCTACCTCAACCTTACTAACTTCTCATTTATCAACGAGCAATATGGTACGGCTTACGGCGATGCAATCATCAAATCCGTTGGAAACGAAATAAAACGTTTACTCGGTAGCGACCGTCTCATTGGTCATATCGGTGGCGATACCTTCGCATTCATGGCCATTAGCAACACTATCGACGATTCGGAGGTCGTTGAAGTTCTGCCTAAGGCTGTGGAAGCACTTCTTCCTTCAGCAAACGTTCGTGTCAAGCTCGGTATCTGCAAAGAGTTCTCCAAAGACTTCTCTGCAGCGACGGTCATCGATAATGCATCATATGCGGCAAACTCTATTAAGAGCCTGTACGAAATGTCCTTCGCTTATTTCGACGAAGACCTCGCTTATCAGCTAACACGAAGACGCTGGATGGAACTGCGCATGCAGGAAGCCCTTGAAAACGGAGAATTCAAAGCCTATTATCAGCCCAAGCACGATGTGCAGACGGGAAAAATCGTTGGCGCAGAAGCGCTTGTCCGCTGGATCAGTCCAGAGCACGGTTTTATCTCGCCTGGCGACTTTATCCCTCTCCTTGAAAGCAACGGGTTCGTTACGGACGTCGATGCCTATATATGGCAGCGAACTGCACAAAATCTCAGCAATTGGAAAGCCCATGGTGTCCCCATCGTACCCATTTCGATTAACGCTTCGCGTCTTGACTTTAACAAGGAGGATATGCTCGAGCAGCGCATGCAGATAATCGAAGAAGCGGGCATTGATGTGTCGTTTATGCACCTTGAAGTCACCGAATCGCTTTTCGCGAACAACACCGAGGCCATCATCGGAAAGCTCAGTTCATTTAGATCCGCTGGAATAAAAATAGAACTCGACGATTTCGGCACGGGCTATTCCTCTTTCGAATCGCTTGCGATCATGCCGCTCGATATCGTTAAGCTTGACATGACCTTCATGCGCGATCTTGATAACCCTAGCAAGGTAAAAATACTTTCCGCGTGCATCCGCCTAGCAAAAAACCTCGGGTTCGATACCGTTTCAGAAGGCGTTGAAACCGCCGACCAGCTGAGTATTATTGAAGTGCTTGGCGGCGATTACGTTCAGGGGTACTATTACTCTAAGCCTTTGCCGGAAGACGAATTTAGGGCGTACCTGTTAAGCCACGAATAGGAGAGCACATGAATGTTGAAGAACTCTACAAACTTATCGAAGGCGATTACGCAGACGCCAAGTCGCGCCTTATGAACGACAAGTTAATCTCTAAATTCGTGGTGATGTACCTAGACGACCCTTCGTACGACGATCTAGTGGCTGCATGGGACGCCCAAGATGGCGATTCGATCTTCACGGCTTCCCATACGCTCAAGGGCGTGTGCGCGAATCTTGCACTCACGGCCGTGTTCACCCCCGCCTCGCAGCTGTGCGAGATGTACCGCAACGGCGCGCGCCCCGATAACATCGCAGATGCCCAAGCGCTCATGGATGCCATCAAGCAAGCAAACGACGCCACCGTAGCCGGCATCAAGCAATTCGCCGAACGGGGATAAAAACAACCCGAGCATAAACGTTTTTCTTAACCGAGTTTCACCCGGAGGATACCCTATGGACGAAATGGCCGACATCTTCAACAACTCCGCAACCACGCGCATCGAGCTTGCCGAGTCGCTCATCGATTTGGCCACGCCTAAGCCGACCGAGCTTTACCTCTCGGATATCCACGGCGAGTACGAATCGTTCTCCTACATGCTGCGAAGCGGTTGCGGAAGCGTGCGCTCTGCAGCCGAAGAGGCGCTGCCAAAAGCAAGCGAGGGCGCTATTTCCGAGCTCGTACTGCTCATCTGCTACCCCGACCGCGCGCTTGAGCGCCGCCCCGGCGGCGACGGCGACGCCGCGTGGCTTACCGAGCGCATAGTCGAGCTTGGCAAAGTCATGGGATGTTTCGCGCGTAAGACCTCTCGTTTCTTCTTCGAGCAGGCAATCGAGGGCGATTACGCTACGCTTATCGAAAACCTCGCCTTAAGCAATGCGCTGCGCGAGCAAGTTGCAAGCGCTGCGATTGAAGCGAAGTGCGCCGAACCCTTGATCGTTGCGCTTTGCGAAGCCATCCGCAGAATCGCCGTGGGGCGCGTGCACATCGTGGGCGATATCTACGACCGCGGACCCGCACCCGAAGCCATCATGGAAGAGCTCATCGAGCACCCCTCGCTTGACGTGCAGTGGGGCAACCACGATATCGTCTGGATGGGTGCAGCATGCGGACAGCGCGGGTGCATCGCGCACGTGGTGCGCAACTGCGCTCGCTACGGCAACCTGAACATCCTCACCGATGCCTACGGCATGGATTTGAGCGGCCTCATCGACTTCGCCAACGACGCTTACAAGGACGACCCGTGCGTGGCCTTCGGCCTTAAGACCGTGCCTGAAGGCATGCCGCAAGAGGAAGTCGACTTGAACGTGCGCATCCAGAAGGCCATGGCTATCTTGCAGTTCAAGGTGGAAGCGCAGCTCATCGACGATAATCCTTCGTTTGGCCTTGAAGACCGCAAGCTTTTGCACCTCATCGATCGCGAGACGAACACGGTGGTAGTCGATGGCGTCGAATACCCCATAACCGATACGGTCTTCACCACGGTGGATTTCGCCGACCCCTACAAGCTGACCGATGCCGAAGAGGCTGTGATGCAAAGCCTGGAAGCCGCCTTCACCGAATGCGATCTTCTACAGCGCCATATGGCGTTTCTGCTCGAGGCGGGCAGCCTCTACACCATCGCAAACGATCATCTGCTCTACCACGCGTGCGTGCCCCTAAACGATGACGGCACGCTTAAGACGGTAGAGCTTTTCGGTAAGGAGTACGCAGGCCGCGCGCTCTTCGATGCGGTCGACGAATACGTGCGCGCCGCATTCCATGAGACGGACCCCGCACGCCGCAAGCAAGGCCTCGACCTTATCTGGTATCTGTGGCTCGGCCAAGGCTCGCCGCTTTTCGCGAAGTCGAAGATGGCCACGTTCGAGATCTACATGATCGCCGATAAGGCCGCGCGCAAGGAAGTGAAGAACGCCTATTACGCGCTCCTTGAAGATGCGGATGTGCTCAACGCAATCCTTGAGGACTTCGGCGTGGATACTAAGCGCGGACGCATCGTGTGCGGTCATGTTCCCGTGAAGGTAAAGGATGGCGAGGACCCTGTGAAGTGCGGCGGGAAGGCCATCATCATCGATGGCGGCATGTCGCGCGCCTACCAGAAAACCACAGGCATCGCCGGCATGACGCTCGTAAACGATGCGACGGGCGTCTATCTCTATACGCACGAGCCCTTCTGTGGCATCGAGGCCGCGCTTGACACCAACACGGGCATAACGTCGAGCAAGCGCACTATCGAGCTTTACGACACGCCACGGACGCTCGCAGATACTGACGAAGGCGCCATGATGGCAGATGTCGCAAGCGAGCTCGAGCAACTAGCAGAAGCGCTCGAGTCAAACGGCAAGTAAACGAAAAGCGGCCCCGGTTGACCCGGGGTCGCTTCGTTGTTGCTTCGCTTTTCGCGCAGGCGCTAGGCTTCCTGTTCCTCGCGCACAAGACCGAGCTCTTCGGCAAGCGATTCGCGCATCTTGTACTTAAGTACTTTACCAGCAGCGTTCATGGGGAACGCATCCACGAACTTCACGTAGCGTGGGACCTTGTGGCGTGCGATATTCTTCTTGCAGTACTCCTGGATCTCCTCCGCAGTAGCGGTCTCCCCTGCTTTGAGCACGATGCACGCTGCCGCCTCTTCGCCGTACTTCTTGTCGGGTACGCCGACAACCTGCACGTCCTGCACCTTCGGATAGGTGTAGATGAACTCCTCGATCTCCATCGGATAGATGTTCTCGCCACCGCGGATGATCATATCCTTCAGGCGGCCGGTGACGTAGAAGTTGCCCTGGTCGTCGAAGCGGCCCAGGTCACCCGAGTGCACCCAGTTCTGCTTGTCGATGGTCTTGGCGGTGGCTTCGGGCATCTTGTAGTAGCCCTTCATGTTGTTGAAGCCGCGCGAGCAGAACTCGCCGATTTTGCCGTTCGGCATTTCCTCGCCCGTATTGGGGTTGATGATCTTGCACTCCACGTGCGGGAATGCGTATCCCACGGTCTCCGTGCGCAGCCAAAGTTCATCGGTCCAGGAGCTCATCGTGGCACCCGGCGAGGTTTCGGTCTGGCCGTAAACGCTGATGATGCCGCCCATGTTCATCTCATCAGGATACGAAGCGCGCTTCATCAGATCGGCCGGGCAACCGGCACCCGCCATGATGCCTGTGCGCATGTGCGAGAAGTCGGTCTTCTTGTAATCGGGATGGTTGAACATGGCGATGAACATGGTAGGCACGCCGTTGAACGCCGTGATGCGCTCCTGCGTGATGCACGAAAGCGACGACTTCGCGCTGAAGTACGGCATGGGGCACATGGTAGAGCCGTGCGTCATGCAGTTGGTCATGGAAAGCACCATGCCGAAGCAATGGAACATCGGCACCTGGATCATCATGCGATCGGCCGTGGACATGCCCATGCGGTCGCCGATGATCTTGCCGTCGTTCACCACGTTGCGATGCGTGAGCATGACGCCCTTGGGGAAGCCCGTGGTACCCGAGGTGTACTGCATGTTGCAGACGTCATCGGGCTTCACGCGGGCGGCCATGCGCTGGATTTCCTCGAGAGGAACGAGGTCCGCGCGCTCCATGGCCTGCTCAAGCGTTAGGCAACCCGGCATTTCGAAGCCGACGGTGATGACGTTGCGCAAGAACGGCAGCTTCTCGCAATGCAGCGGCTCGCCAGGTACGGAATCCTTGATCTCGGGGCAGAGCTCGTTGATGATGCCCGCGTAGTCCGAGTCGAGAGCGCGATCGATCATGACGAGCGTGTGCGTATCCGACTGGCGGAACAGGTATTCGGCCTCGTGCACCTTGTACGCGGTGTTCACGGTAACGAGCACCGCACCGATCTTGGTGGTTGCCCAGAACGTGATGTACCACGCGGGAACGTTGGTAGCCCAGATAGCCACCTTGCTGCCGGCCTTCACGCCCATGGAGACCAAGGCGCGCGCGAAGGTATCCACATCGTCGCGGAATTCCTCGTAGGTGCGCGTGTAATCGAGCGTGGTGTACTTGAACGCGTACTGATCGGGGAATTCTTCGACCATGCGGTCGAGCACCTGCGGGAACGTGAGATCGATCAGGTCGTACTTCGGCCAGATGAACTGACCGGTACCATCGTGGTTGAGCTGCAGGGCGCTCTTTTTGCCCTTGTCATCCACAAAGCGCTGCATGTAGTTGACGAAGTGCGGGAAGATGATATCCGGGTCGGTGAGGTCTTCCATCCACGCAGGTTCCCATTCGAGCGACACATAACCCGCGTAGTCGATGGAATCCAGCGCGCGCATAACATCGGCAATGGGAAACGTTCCCTCGCCCACCAAGTTGTAGGAGCCATCGTTATCCGAGTCGAGCATGTGCACGTGCTTCACATAAGCGCCGAGGTTCTTGATGGTGATGCCCGGCTTCTCGGAATTCTCGCGCATGGGCGGCTTCACGTCCCAAAGCGCAGCCAAGTAATCGCTCGCATAGCTATCGAGCAGCTTCATCAGACGCGCGGTATCGGCGAAGATGCCGCTCGTCTCGATGAGGATGACGATCTTGCGCTCGGTTGCGTAATCGATGACGGCGTCGATGGCCACGTGTATCGCCTCGTCGTTATCGACTTTGGCCTTCACGCCGATGTAGGGCGCATGCTTATCGGCTGCGATGGTGATGAGGTTCTTGAACTCCTCGGCCGCATCGGCTGCGGAGATATCGAGCTTGGAATCGAAGATGGGGATCTCGAGACCCTTGTCGCGCAGGGCGCGCACGGTGGCCGACGAGTTGTACTTGTGGAAGGGGCAACCCTTGTCGATCAGGCGAGGCTGGTTGAACACGTCGTAGACCTCGATGCCGTCGAAATCCATCTCGACGGCAAGCCTTACCAGCTCATCCCACGAATAATCGGACCAGCCCCTGGTAGAAAATGACAGCTTCATACTAGTTCTGCTCCTCGTATACGACCTTGTTTACGGCATTGATGTAGGCGCGGATGCTCGAGCCGACGATGTCGGTGGAGATGCCCAAGCCCGAATAGACCTTGCCGTTGGCGACGATCTTGATGAGAGATTCGCCCATGGCCTCCTGGCCTTCGGTTACCGCGCGGATCTGGAATTCATCGAGGTCGTAGCTCTTGCCGATAGTCTTTTCGATAGCCATGAAGGCCGCATCGATCGGACCATCGCCCACGGCGACGTTCTCAATGCGATCCTCGTTCTTCTTCAAGCACACACGGGCGGTAGCCTTAATCGTGTTGCCCGAGTTGATGACGTAGTTGTCGACCTGGTACGTCGGAGGCACCTGCATGGCCGCCGATGCGACGATGGCATCGAGCTCGCGGCTGCCAACGCTTTCCTTCTTCGAGGCGATGCGCTGGAAGGCCTCGTACACGCTCGCGGCGTCTTCGGCCGAGAGGTCGTAGCCGAGCTTCTTCACGCAATCCATAACGGCGTCGATGTCGTCGTGCTCGTTTAGAACCATGCCCTCGTCGGGTTCGGCGATGTTTGCCGTCTGGACAACCGCCTGCGAGTTCACCGGACCGCACATGCGCGCGATCTGCGAGGCGATGCGCTTGAGCTCCGTCGTGCGCACCGAGCAGCTGACCTGGCATTCATCGGCCTTGGCAGCGAAGATCTTGGCGAGCTTGTCAACCGATGCGGAATCGATCGGGTACGTGGTTGCCTTAACTTCGTCGGCGCCGGCCATGACCGCGGCAATAGAGCACGCGTCGGCCATGCTCAGGCTATCGGAGCACGAAACGCCGAACCTCACATCGGCAAGGGCCGGAACCGCGACAAGGATGCGCTCGACGAACTCGGAGAATTCGCCCGGCAGCATCTTGCCCGCCGCATCGCTTACGGTAACCGTGGTTGCACCCGCGGCGATGGCGCGCGCGATGACGTCGCACAAGTACTCGAAATCGGCGCGCGTGGCGTCGTCTGCGATGAACTCGACGTCGGCGGTGCACTCAACGCACTTGGCGATCGTGGCCTCGATGGCTTCGGCCATGCTATCGGCCTTCTTGCGGAAGATGTATTCGATCTGAGCGGGGCTTACCGCAGCCTGGACCTGCAAGCGCGGATGGGCGGCCTGCTCAAGCGCCGCCCACGTGGCCTCGACCGATTCGTCGGTCAGGCTTACGGGAACAGCCAAGACGCTGTTCTTGACGATGGAAGCGAGCGACTTGATGCGCAGGGAATCGGCCTTGGGAGATACGATGCCCTCGACCTCGATCGAGGAAGCCCCGAGCTTATCTAGCAACTTGGCCATTTCTAGCTTCTGCTTGAACGTTAGGCTCATATCCTTAGCGTTTGCTGCTTGCTTCATGGTTACGTCGCTGATACGGACTTCTTTCATCACTTCTCCTACCTTCTTACGTGATGCCTGTATTACCTGCGCAAAGCGCATCCGTAAATTATATTCTGCTATTGGGAAAAGCGCAGATAACTACGCATATCATCCACGATTTTCTCTTTGGCGGAGAATGCCCGCCCCGCACGCGAGAAACCCGTGCAAAAAAGCGCCTGGCGCCTTTGTGTCACGTTGATATAAAGGCGCCAGGCGCCTTTTTGCACAAAGAGCCCGTTCGGGTACAATCGAGGACATGTGGAAGTACGTGAAACCATATCTCTACCTTGGGATAATCGCCGGCATTTTGATGATCGGCGAGGTTGCATGCGACCTCGTACAGCCGACGCTCATGAGCTCGGTCATCGACGACGGCGTGCTCGGCGGTGGCGATATCGCCACCATCATTCGGCTCGGAGTCATAATGCTTGTCGCCACTTTCGCAGGCGCTGCGTTCGGATCGAGCAACGGCATCTTCTCCACCATGTGCAACATGAAGATCGGAAATGCCATCCGCAAAGACCTCTTCGCCAAGATCCTCAGCATTACTCCCCTACAGGTTAAAAACTTGCAAACAGGTTCGCTCATCACACGCGTAACGAACGATATCGTGCAAGTTCAGCGCTATGTAGAGCTCTACATGCGCGGCATCGTGCGCACCGGGTTCACCCTGGTGGGAAGCCTTGCATGCATGTTCATGCTCAACACCACGTTCGGCCTCATAAGCCTCGTCGCCGTACCCATCGGCATCGTCGCCCTCGTCATCTGCCTGAAGAAGGCCGTACCGCTCTTCGCGCGCCTGCAAACCGAGCTCGATGCGCTAAACGGCATCCTGCAGGAAGACCTCTCGGGAATCCGCGCCATCAAGGCTTGCGTGCATGAACTGCATGAGAAGGCACGCTTCGGTGCGGCGAACAGCACCCTTACCAATACGCAGCTGACAGCGCTGCTCATTTTCGCCACGCTCTCGCCGGTGATGAACGCGCTCATGTACCTGACGGTCACAGCCGTGCTGGTCATCGGCAACTACCAGGTGCAGGCCGGAGAGCTCACCCCGGGCATCATCATGGCAGCCATCACCTACACCACCCAGCTGCTCAACGCTATTTCACGCCTGGTCATGCTTTCGCAGGAATACTCGCGCGGGCAGGCCTCATGGCATCGCGTCAAAGCCGTGCTCGAACTCGAACCCGCCATTTCAAGCGGCACGTATACCCAGAGCGCTGCTGCAGACGTTACCTTCGAACACGTCGGCTACGCTTATCCCCAAAGCGAACAGGCAGCGCTCTCCGACATCACGTTTAGCGTTTCCGCGGGAGAAACGCTTGCGATCATGGGTTCAACTGGCTCTGGCAAGTCGACGCTCGTAAAGCTCATCGCCCGCTTCATGGACGCAACCACGGGCACCGTTCTTGTCGGTGGTGTGGATGTACGCGAATGGGACGCACATGCACTTCGAGAGAACATCGCTTACGTGGGGCAAAAAGCCGAAATCTCGGGCTTGAGCGTTTTCGATACCGTCGCCTGGGGCAAGCCCGACGCAACGCGCGAGGAAGTCATACGCGCACTTGAAACCGCCCAAGCATGGGAATTCGTGAGCGCGCTTCCCCAAGGACTCGACACGATCCTCGGAGAGCGCGGCATGAGCCTCTCAGGCGGGCAGCGCCAGCGCCTCTCGCTTGCGCGCGCGGTGATCAAGTGCGCCCCTATTCTCATCCTCGACGATGCCACGAGCGCGCTCGACTTGAAGACCGAACGCGCCTTCTTCGATGCGCTCGATAAGGCAAAACCCAACCTTACCAAGATCATCGTGGCGCAGCGCATCTCCACGGTCGCCTCTGCGTCGCGCATCCTCGTGCTCGACGAAGGCCGCATGCAGGCGATCGGCACGCATACCGAGCTTCTGCGCACAAGCGAAACGTATTCAGAAATCTATGAATCGCAGATGGGTGAAGCGCCGAAGGAGGTGAGCGAGAATGCCTCCTAGCGGCGCATCGATGATGATGGGCAAGGACCCTGGTCCCGGCGGTCCGAAATCCAAAGAAAAAGCGGTCGACACGAAGCGAACTGTAACGCGCTTGCTTCGCTACTTCGCACGTGAACGACTGCTCGGAGCGGCACTCATCGCCGTCGTAGTCGTTGCTACGGCATCGAACACGATTGCCCCCGGCATGCAGTCGAGCGCCATCGATGCCATAGCGACAGGCGATGCATCGGCGTTTTGGCCCGCGGCCATCGGCATGCTCATCGCCTACCTGGCGTATGCGCTGCTCCAGCTTGCCCAGGCGCAGCTGAGCGCGCGCCTGAGCGTTCGCGTGGTGCGCATGCTGCGCGAAGAGCTCTTCGGACGCGTGGTCGATTTGCCCATCTCGTATCTCGATCGCAATCCGCACGGCGATATCATGAGCCGCATGACAAACGATGTCGAGAACCTCTCGCTCACGATCTCGGAGGCGCTGCCGTCGTTCGTCTCAAGCGTGATGACCATCGTCGCCATTGCGGCCGCCATGCTTGTCCTCAGCTGGCAGCTCGCGCTTATCGCCTTCGCAGCCACAGCGCTTACCACCATCGCATCGCGCCTGCTCGCGAGTAAGATCTTCGCGTTCTCGCTCGCGCGCCAAACGCTTCTCGGGCGCGTGAACGCCATCACCGAGGATTCGCTTTCGGGCTACGATACGCTCGTCGCGTACAACCAGCAGGAAAGCATCACGCGCACATTCAACGAGGCATCCGACGGCTTTACCGACGTGGGTATCAAGGCCGAGGCAATCGCGGGCGTTATGGGACCCGTGATGAACTGCATCAACAATTTCAGCTTCGTCGTTGTTGCCGTGGCGGGAGCCCTGCTTGCAACCGGCAGCATCACCACCATCGGCGTCGTCAGCGCGTTTCTGGTCTACATCCGCCAGTTCAGCCGCCCCATCAACGACCTGGCCATGCTCTACGGACAGTTGCAGGGAGCCCTTGCGAGCGCTGAGCGCGTGTTCGGCGTCCTCGATGAACAGCCCGAAGATATGTCGGGTGCGCGCGATTTCAGCTGCTCGCGCGGGGAAATAGATTTCAAAGACGTCGATTTCGGATACGAGCCGAGCACGCCTGTACTCGAAAGCTTCACGCTCAACGTGAAGCCAGGCCATATGGTGGCGCTTGTCGGCCCTACGGGTAGCGGCAAGACAACCATCGTGAACCTGCTCGAGCGCTTCTACGACGTGAACAGCGGAAGCATTACGGTTGACGGATGCAACATCGAAGAGATCTCACGCGAGGCGTTGCGCGCGAACATCGCAATCGTGTTGCAGGACACGCAGCTTTTCAGCGGCACCGTTGCCGAAAACCTTCGCTACGGCAAAGAGCACGCAACCGACGAGGAGCTGCGCCGGGCGCTCGCCGCGTGCAATTGCACGCAGTTCGTCGACGCGCTGCCCCATGGCATGGATACGCAGATCGACGCAGGCGAGAGCCTTAGCCTCGGACAGCGGCAGCTGCTTTGCATAGCGCGCGCCTTCGTCGCGAATCCCGCGATCCTTATCCTCGATGAAGCGACTTCGAACGTCGATACGCGTACCGAACGTGCCATCCAACAGGCCATGCGCGAACTCATGCGCGGTCGCACGAGCATCGTCATCGCGCACCGCCTAAGCACGATACGCGATGCCCACAGCATCGTCGTGCTCGACCACGGACGCATCGTCGAGCAGGGAACGCACGCTGAGCTCCTAGCAGCAAGAGGCGCCTACTACGAGCTGCTCCAAGCCCAATCCGCCGGCTTCGCCACCTGATGCGTGAAAAAACGCGCCAGGCGCCTTTGTGTCAACGTGAAAAAAGGCGCCTGGCGCCTTTTTTCATGCCCCAACGCGATGCAGCGCTTCGGGAAGCTCTTCGATACTCGCAATCGTGGTCGTGGCAGCTTCAAGCTCAGCGGGTGTGCCGTAGCCGTAGGTGCAGCCGATACTCGCGATACCGGCACGCGTTGCAACCTCGATATCGTGGAAGCGGTCGCCCACCATCATGTGCGGCTCGGGGTAAGCATCCCGCACGCGCTCGTAGATCTGCCACTTGGCAAGACCGGGGAACTCGGCCGAACAGTACGCTCCGCTGAAAAGCGGCGCCAGTCCCATGCCCTCCAAGTGGGTGCGCTTGTAATCGGGTCCGCAGTTGCTCAGGAACACGAGTGTGTATCCTTCATCCACCAACCGCCCAAGCACCTCGCGCGTATGCGGATAGAGCTCGGCTACGCCTGCTGCAGTCAAAGCCGCCATCTCGTCTCCTATGAAGCGCGAGATGCGTTTCCAATCACGCTCCGCGAGCTCGGGCATGAAATTCGCCCACATGTCCTCGACCGAATACCCCAGCCATCGGCTGATCTCGTCGTCGGAAAACTCACGCGGCGCGGCAAGCCCCTCCTTTACCAGCTGCGCGTACCCCGCCCTGAAGGCGGGGCCGTACACGCACATGCTGTTGTGAAGCGTTCCGTCGTAATCAAGGAAGACCGTGGGCATTAGGCTTCGATCTCGCGGATGAGGTTCACCATCTCAATGGCACCGAGTGCGCAATCGTAGCCCTTGTTGCCGGCCTTCGTGCCAGCGCGCTCAACGGCCTGCTCGATCGAATCGGTGGTGACCACGCCGAACATCACGGGGATACCCGCCTCAAGGCTCACCTGCGCGATGCCCTTAGCGGCCTCGTTGCAGACCAGGTCGTAATGCGAGGTTGCGCCGCGGATAACCGCACCCAGGCAGATGACCGCGTCGTAGCGGCCCGTAGCCGCCATCTTCTTAGCGATAAGCGGAAGCTCGAATGCGCCCGGCACCCAACTCACATCGATATCATCTGCGCTCACATCATGGCGGGTAAGCCCGTCGATGGCCCCTCCCACCAGCTTCGAAACGATGAACTCGTTGAAGCGCGATGCCACGATGCCTACGCGGATGCCCTTCGATACCACTTTCCCTTCGAACGTTGCCATGTTGTCCTCCTTCTTCCTTGGGGTTTGAAATCCGTTATTCCATATCGAGAAGATGACCCATCTTCTCCTGTTTGGTCTTGAGATAGAACGCGTCGTATTCGCTCGCTTCGATCTTGATGGGAACGCGCTCGACGATCTCCATGCCGAAATCGGCAAGCTGATACACCTTATCGGGGTTGTTGGTCAAAAGCCTGATGGTCTTCACGCCCAAGTCCTGCAGAATCTGCGCGCCGATGTAGTATTCGCGCTGGTCAGGCGCAAAGCCAAGAGCGACGTTGGCCTCGAGCGTATCCATGCCCTCATCCTGCAGCGCGTATGCTCGCAGCTTGTTGATAAGGCCGATGCCGCGCCCCTCCTGGCGCATGTAGAGCACCACACCACGCCCCTCGGCCTCGACCTGCGCCATCGCCGTCGATAGCTGCTCGCCGCAATCGCAACGCAAGCTTCCGAATGCATCGCCCGTCAGGCATTCGGAATGCACGCGGCAAAGCACGTTTGCCCCATCACCGATGTCGCCCTTCACGAGCGCCACGTGATGCTCGCCCGTGAGTTTGTTCACGTAACCGAGCGCACGGAAGTTTCCGTACTTGGTGGGCATGTTCACGTTTGCCACGCACTCGACGTGCACCTCGTGCTTCTTGCGGTAGTCCTGAAGCGCCTTGATGGTGATCATCTTCAAGCCGAAATTCTCGGCAAGCTGTTTAAGCTCCGACGTGCGCATCATGGTACCGTCTTCGCGCATGATCTCGCAGCAGAGCCCGCATTCGGCCAAGCCCGCGAGCCGCATAAGATCGACGGTCGCTTCGGTGTGGCCGTTGCGCTCGAGCACCCCGTTCGGCTTTGCCATCAGCGGAAACATATGTCCCGGGCGGCGGAAGTCGTTGGCAGTGGATGCAGGGTCGACCACCTTGCGCGCGGTAAGGCCGCGCTCGGCCGCCGAAATACCCGTGGTTGTTTCCACATGATCGATGGAGACGGTGAACGCCGTTTCGTGGTTGTCGGTGTTATCGAGCACCATCTGCGGGAACTGCAGCTTGCGGCAGAGCTCGCGCGACATGGGCATGCATATGAGCCCCTTGCCGTGGGTCGCCATGAAGTTCACGTTCTCGGTCGTGGCAAACTGCGCGGCGCAAATGAAATCGCCTTCGTTTTCGCGATCGGGGTCGTCGATGCAGAGGATTACCTTCCCCGCCTGCAGATCCGCAATCGCCTCTTCGATAGTCGATAGCTCGAACATGTCCCAATCCTTCCTAAAACCCGCAGCTCTGCAGGTAATCCAACGTGAGCCCCGCAGGCTTTGCGGGCGCGCCATCCGCATTCGCAAAGCCCAAAAGCCGCTCAACGTACTTGCCGATCACATCGTTTTCCAGATTGACCGCATCTCCTACGCGCTTGCCCGCAAGGTTGGTGTTAGCGCGCGTGTGCGGAATGGTCGAAACCGTGAAAGCGGAATCGCTCACACCCGCTACGGTCAGACTGATTCCATCGATAGCGATGGAACCCTTCTCAACGATTAGGCGCATGATTTCCGGCGCTGCGGAAATCTCGAACCAAACGGCGTTATCGTCCTGGGTTATGCGCACGATCTTCCCCGTGCCATCGATGTGACCCGATACGATGTGCCCGCCGAAGCGCCCGTCGGCCGCCATGGCGCGCTCAAGGTTGACAGGCGACCCCGCCGCGAGCGAGCCAAGCGAAGAGCGTTCGAGCGTCTCGTTCATCACATCAGCGGAAAACGTATGCGCCGCGATATCGACCACGGTAAGGCACACGCCGTTCACCGCGATGCTATCGCCGAGCTTTGTCCCCTCGAGCACAGTTTGCGCCTCGATCGCAAGCACGCACGATTTCGCACCGCGCCTGAGCGTTGCCACGCGCCCAACTTCCTCAACGATCCCGGTGAACATTAGCGAACACCTCGCTTTCGATTAGGATGTCTTCTCCGAGTGACATCACACAGGGGCAGGTAAGCTCGACCGCCTGGGCCACTTGTTCGAAGCCCGCGCCCTCAACAGGCGATATCGCCTCGGCGCCCCCGAAGATCTTCGGCCCGATATACGCCTGCACGCGATTGACCACGCCGGCCTCCAAACACGAGAAGGCAAGCGTTCCCCCACCTTCAACGATTACGTTATCGAAGCCTTCGGCACCGAGAGCGCCCATGAGCGCGCGAACATCGAGGCACCCCTCACGCTCGGGAACAACAAGTACGCGGCATCCGCGCTCAACATAGGGCGCGTGAAGCGCCTCATCCGCAACCGTTGTCGCGATGATCGTCGGCACCTCGCGTGCCGTCTTAACCAAAACAGCATCGAGCGGAGTGCGAAGATGGCTATCGCACACAACGCGCGCCGGTGTGTGCGGACGCAAGTATTCGGCAGGAACATCGTCAAAGGCGGGCGCTTCATCAAGCGTGCCGAATTCTTCGATGCGACAGGTAAGCGATGGGTCATCGGCAAGCACGGTGCCCACACCCACAACGATTGCAGAGGCATCACGCCTGTCCTCGTGCACCCGGGCGCGCGCAATGCTTCCCGTTATCCATTTGGAATCGCCCGTACGCGTAGCGATCTTGCCGTCTAAGGTCATCGCATACTTGAGCGTCACGTAGGGAGCGCCTGTCTGAATATGGTAAAAGAACGCGCGGTTAATCTGCTTGCATTCGTCTTCGAGCACGCCTTCGATCACTTCGATGCCCGCCGCACGCAGCACGGCGACACCCTGCCCCGCCACGAGCGGGTTCGGGTCGGGCGCACCCACGACCACGCGTGCAAAGCCGCCCTCGATAAGCGCCTCGGTGCAAGGCGGCGTCTTTCCGGTATGGCAGCACGGCTCAAGCGTTACGTAGATGGTTGCGCCAGCTGTGGGCTCCGCGCAATGCGCAATAGCCTGCCGCTCGGCATGGAGCTGCCCGAATGCGGTATGCCAGCCTTCGCCGATGATGCGCCCGTCACGCACGATGACAGCACCGACCATCGGGTTCGGATTCACCCAACCAGCGCCGATACGCGCAAGCTCGAGCGCGCGGCGCATGTAGCGTATATCGTCTTGTGTTATGCGATTCGTTTCGCCCATATCGCTTCTTCCTAGCAACGAGGCGAAACGCCAAGCCCGATCGCCTAAACGAAAACACCCCGGCAGAATATGCCGAGGCGCACGCCAAGCGAAAGCTTATGCTTGCATCTTCTTTCATCCGGACTGTAACCGTTGGCTCTGGATTCTCACCAGATCGGCCTGCTTGCGCAGGGTCGCGGGCTTCTCTTGAGTTACCGCCAGTGGGGATTTCCACCCCGCCCCGAAGATCGTTATTTAGTTGGTTTAACTATAAGCACGGGCCGCTGCCCTGTCAACAAGGCAGCGGTCCGTTCAGCGTTTCACGCAGGTATTAGTGGCAGCCGCCACCCTTACCGAAGCGCTTTTCAGCCTTCTTCTTCTCGGGCTTTTCGCAGTCAACGGCTGCTCCGCAGCTCGCACAGTCGCCGCACCCCGAGATTGCAGGCTCGTCCTTGGTATAGACGATCTTGGTCTCGGGAACGTTTGCATAATGCGGCTGAGGCCTGAACAGCATGATCAGCACGAAGCACACGATGATAACCGCAACAGCCAGGCCGAGCGCATTGACCTCGCCGATAAATGCGCTGCCGAACTGATAGATGCAGAGGGCCACGCAGTATGCGAACAGGCACTCGTAGCCGATGCTCGCCCAGAACCACTTGCCGGAGCCCTGCTCGCGCCTGATGGCGCCCATTGCCGCGAAGCACGGAGCGCACAGCAGGTTGAAGAACATGAGCGATGCGGCAGCAGGGGCCGTATAGGCAGCGGCCATGTTCGCCCATAGGCCCGCGCCCCCGCTGTAGAGCACGCCGAAGGTGCCGACGAGGTTCTCCTTGGCGATGAAACCGGTAACGGTAGAGGCCGTAGCCTTCCAGTCGCCCCAACCGAGCGGCGCGAAGATTACGCAGATGGCGTTGCCGATAGTTGCCAAGATGGAGTTGTTCATATCCTCGACCATGCCAAATACGCCCTCTTCGAAACCGAAGTTGGAGAGGAACCAGATGAGCACGCAGGAAGCAAGAATGATCGTACCGGCCTTCTTAATGAACGACCAACCGCGCTCCCACATGCTGCGCAGCACGTCGACCAAACGCGGCAAGCGGTATTCGGGCAGCTCCATAACGAACGGAGTTTCGTTGCCATGGAAGGGTTTGGTCTTCTTGAGCATGATGCCGCTCACGATGATCGATGCAATGCCCACGAAATACGCCGCCACCGCAACAAGGCCGATTCCGCCGAAGATGGCGCCAGCGAAGAGCGCGATGATCGGCAGTTTGGCCGAGCACGGCATGAAGGTCGTGGTCATAACGGTTAAGCGGCGCGCGGACTCGGATTCGATGGTACGCGATGCCATGATGGCGGGAACACCGCAGCCCGTGCCGATGAGCATCGGGATGAAGGTCTTGCCCGACAAACCGAAGCGGCGGAAGATGCGGTCGAGAATGAACGCGACGCGCGCCATGTAGCCGCAGCCTTCAAGGATAGCCAGCAGGAAGAAGAGGATGAGGATCTGGGGAACGAAGCCGAGAACCGCGCCAACACCTGCAACGATACCGTCGAGGATAAGGCTTTTCACCCAGCCATCGCCGCAACCGATGCTATTCAGGAAGTTCTCGATGAGCACGGGGATGCCGGGGATCCAGATGCCGAAGTTGGTCGGATCGGGCTCTTCTACCTCGAGCGATTCTTCGAAAACGTCGGCATCAACGGTTACCGCCTCATCTTCGAGAAGCTCGCCAGACTCTTCATCCTCGGGGATGAACGTGGCGCTCAGATGGTTTTCCTCTGCAGCCGCCTCGAACTTCGCAAGCGTAGCTTCGTCGAAATCCTCTTCGGCATCAAGCGACGCCTGAAGCTCCTCTGCGCCCTTAATCTCCATCTCGGTGCCGGCCTCGATGTACGCCGCGATGCAACCTTGGGCTTCATCGTATTCGCCCGCAGCCTCATCGTATTTGGCCTGCGAGCCTTCGATGCCGACGATCGGGGACGGATCGAGGAACCAGCCATCGCCGAACACGCCGTCGTTTGCCCAGTCGGTGGCTACGCCACCAACAGTAGAGATAGCAATGTAGTACACCAAGCCGATGATGACGACAAAGATGGGAAGCGCGAGGATGCGGTTCGTAACCACCTTATCGATCTTGGCCGACGTGCTTTCGCCCTCGATCTTGCGGTCGTAGATATCGTGGATGAACGAGGTGATGTGGTTGTAGCGATCGTTGGTGATAATGCCCTCGGAGTCGTCGTCGAACTCGGCTTCCGCCTTGGCGACGATGTCGTCGACATCGACGCCACCCAGATCGGAAAGCGCCTGGTGGTCGCGCTCGAACGCCTTTACGGAGAAGTAGCGCTTGAGAGCATCGGGCGTGGTAGAAGGCAGCTTGCTCTCGATCTCGCTCAGGTACTCCTCGAGCTTCTCGGAATAGAGAATGGGCGTGGAAGCGCTTCCCTTCGCGGCTTCAAGCGTTGCCGTAACGCATTCATCGATGCCCGTACCCTTCAGGGCCGAGATCTTAACAACAGGAACGCCGAGCTTGGCTGCAAGTTCGGCGTCTTTGATGAGGTACCCGCGCTTCTCGGCGATGTCCATCTGGTTGAGCGCGATGACAACGGGCTTGCCGAACTCCATGAGCTGCTCGGTCAAGAACAGGTTGCGCTCGAGGTTCGTGGCATCGACGATGTTGATGATAACATCGAGGTCGCCCTCGGAGAGGAACTTGCGCGCGACGACTTCTTCTTTGGTATACGGGGAAAGCGAGTAGATGCCCGGCAGGTCGACGATATGCACGCCTTCAACGCCGCGAACGATGCCTACCTTCTTCTCGACGGTAACGCCCGGCCAGTTGCCGACGTACTGATGATTGCCCGTCAGCTGGTTGAACAGCGTGGTCTTGCCGCTATTCGGGTTGCCGACAAGCGCGATGGTGGTGGTCATTCGATAATCACCCGCGCCTTACGCTACTTCGATGAGCATGGCATCGGCCTTGCGCAGCGTCAGCTGGTATCCCCGAACGGTAAGCTCGATCGGGTCGCCGAGCGGGGCCACTTTTACCACTTCGATCTTGGTGCCCTTGGTAAGGCCCATGTCCATGATGCGACGCTTGATAGCCCCGTTCTCATAGAGCTTGGTGATGGTGGCGCTCTGCCCCACGGCCACTTCGGAAAGCTTCATTTGTTCTCCTCGCATAAAAGTTCCCCTCATTGAACTCTTCCAAGATAAACCATGGAAAACTTTTTTGCAAGAAAAAGTAGGACAGATTTAACTTTTCTTCCAGTTACAAGTTATCTTCACATTACTTATAGCTATAACCAGGCGCGTTTCAAGGCTTTAACACCTTCGGGAATATCATCGAGAGCAATCGCCGAAAAACCGACCATGACCTGGTTTTCGGGCGCGAGATTATTGAACCAGTAGCGCTTGGTGCCGTAGACGTTGGCCCCTTCCCTGCGCGCTGAATCGATGAGCTCGGCTTGCGTCATGCCGTTGTGCACGGTTACGAACAGATGCATACCGCTATCAACACCCGAAAGCGTAACAGCATCGCCGAATTCGCGCTCGAATGCTTCTACAAGCGCATCGTGGCGCGGTTTGTTTCCCGAAACCATGCGGCGCAAATGGCTTGCCCAAAAGCCGCACTCGATAAACGTACCGAGCGCCTCGCGCGTAACGTAAGGAACCGAGTCCCACGAGAACGTGAACGTCTGATGCCAGCGCCCCAAAAGCTCGGGCGGAAGCACCAGATACGCGATGCGCATACCGGGCGAGAGCGCCTTGCTAAAGTTGCAGAGATAGATGACACGCTGGTTCTTATCGAGCGAATGGAGGCTCGGCACGGCGCGCGTGTTGTAGCGGTATTCGTTGCAGCTATCGTCTTCGATGATGTAGGCATCGTTTTCAGCTGCCCACTGCAGAAGCTCGATGCGGTCCTCGAGCGACATGATGCGCCCTGTGGGAAACTGGTGGCTCGGCGTGGTGAAGATGAGCTTCGGCTTCTCTTCGGCGAGCACGTCGCCCCACGAGCGCCCTTCGGGCATGTCGATGCTCAAGCTTACAAGCGGGATACCGAAGCGCTTTGCAACCGCGGTCATAACCTCGAAACCGGGTTCTTCGTGGCCGATCTTGCCGATATCGCTTCCTAGCAGCTGCACAAGCGAGGAAAGCGCCTGCTCGGTTCCGCTTTGAAGCATGATCTGCATCGGGTCGCACATCACGCCACGCGCCTGATGCAGATGACGGGCAAGCTCGCGCTGCAGCTTGTCGGGTTCGAAGTGCGTGCTGTAGTTGACCAGGTCCGCATCCGGAAACGCCTTGAGGGTATCGGAGAGCACCTTGAGCCATTCCTTGCGCGGAAACGACCCAGGCTGCAAGGCGGTGAAGGCGAAATCGTATTTCAGCTCCTTGCCTGCCAACACCTCTTCGATGAACGGATCCGTGGGGACCTCTTGGCGCATCTGCTCCAAGCTCGCATGCAGATCGATCTCATCGCGATCGAAGTATTCGGTATCGATGTGGTTGACCACATAGCCGCTGCGGGGCACGTTGTTCACGAAGCCTTCAACCGCAAGCTGCAGGTACGCGCGCTCGATCGTCGCATGCGACACCTCGAGGCTGCTCGCGAAATCGCGGATGGAGGGAAGCTTTTCGCCCTCTTTGATCGTGCGCGCGAGAATATGGTCTCTCACCTGCTCGTACACCTGCGTGTACAGCGGCACCTTGCTTTTCGTATCGAATTCGATGAACAGATTATGCTGGCGAACGCCCATGTGCATCTTCCCCTATCGGAGTATCAGTAAGTAAACTTACCTTACCCAAATTAAGGTGGGCGCGTCAAGTTCTGCACCGCAAGCGGCTAATAGCCCAAGCCGTTCGCAGCTGGACAGATGCGCGTGAAAAAAAAGCGCCTGGCGCTTTTTTTCATCTAGAAAGCGCTTCTGTAGATCGCCGCCGCATCTTCCATGGTCAGACGCTTGAACGCGCCGAACTCGGCACCCTTGTTCTGTTCCAGATGCTCGAGCAACGCCGGGATGTCGTCTTCGGTAAGCCCGAACTCGCCGAGCGTTTTCGGCATGCCGATGCTTTCGAAAAACGCCTGCAGCTCGTCGATCGTAGCCGTAACGGCATCTTCGACGGCCTCGGCTGTCTCGTCGACGGGCTCGATGTCGAACACTTCCAGCGCGAAATCGAGGAAGCGCATCGGGTCTTCACGCCATACGTAGCGCATCCATGCGGGCATGATAACAGCCAGCCCCGCGCCGTGCGTGATATCGGGCTTGAGGGCAGAAAGCTCGTGCTCGAGCGCATGGCTTTCCCAGCCGCCCGCGCGCGCATTCGGGTTGAGGGCGCGCCCTACCCCGCAAATGCCGTTGTGGGCAAGCGCACCTGCCCACATAAGATTCGCACGCGCCTCGTAGTCTTCGGGGTCTTCAAGACATGCGGGCGCCGCTTCCATGATCGTACGGATAAGACCAGCTGCCGTGCGATCCGTGACAGGCACAGCATCCACACCGGAGAACCAGCGCTCGCAGATGTGCGCGATCATGTCCGTCGCTCCGGCGGCTGTCTGATACGCCGGCAGCGTGAAGGTAACCTCCGGGTCCATGAACGCCATGACGGGCCTAAAGAGCTCGCTTGAAACGCCGCGCTTGAGGCCAAGTTCATCGTTGCTGATGACGCACGAGGACGAGTTCTCAGAACCTGCAGCCGGGATGGTGAGCACGCACAGCACGGGCAAGCACGCCTTGATAGTCGCCGTCTTGGCGAAGAAGTCCCAGGTATCGCCTTCGTAGAGCGCGCCGAACGCAATGGCCTTGGCGGCATCGATCACGCTGCCGCCGCCTACCGCGATGACGACATCGACCTTGGCCGCTTTGGCAACGGCAACGCCTGCCCGCACCTGATGGATTTCCGGATTCGGGCGGATACCCGCGATATCGAGCGCCGATATCTCACGCTCGGCAAGGCTAGCCTTCACGGCGTCGACGAGTCCGCTTCGCACGGCCGAGCCCTTGCCGTACACGATAAGCGCGCTTTTCGCACCGAGCCGCTCGGCTTCGGCGCCGATTCCTGCGACTACGCCCCGGCCGAACGAATAGCGCGTCGGGCATCCCCAGTTGAAATTCTCCATGCGAAGCTCCTAGTCAAAACGACGTTTGCGTGTTCTAGCGCATTATACGCCTACGAGTTCGATAGATGCTTGACGCGCATCTCTCGAAGTCGCAAACGCAAGCACCGCGCGCCGAGACGCAGCCTCTTCCGGCTAACAACAAAAGAAAAGCCCCTATCAGGGGCTTTTCCTTCATAGCTTGCCTTACGGCTTACCAGTTCTGGGCGCTGATCTCGAAGTAGCTCTGCGGATGCGCGCACACCGGGCAGATCTCGGGAGCCGTGGTGCCCACGACGATATGACCGCAGTTGCGGCATTCCCAAATCTTGACCTCGGACTTCTCGAACACTTCCTGCATCTCGATGTTCTTCAGAAGCGCACGGTAGCGCTCTTCATGATGCTTCTCGATGGCGGCAACACCGCGGAACTTCTCGGCAAGCTCGGTGAAGCCTTCTTCCTCGGCGGTCTTAGCGAACTCATCGTACATGTCGGTCCACTCGTAGTTCTCGCCATCGGCCGCAGCTGCAAGGTTTTCGGCGGTGGTGCCCAAGCCGCCGAGCTCACGGAACCACATCTTCGCGTGGTAGCGCTCGTTGTCGGCCGTCTTGGTGAAGATCTCGGCGATCTGCTCGAAGCCCTCCTTCTTCGCGATGGAGGCGAAGTAGGTGTACTTGTTGCGCGCCTGGCTTTCGCCCGCGAATGCAGCCTCCAGATTCTTCTCTGTCTGGGTGCCCGCATAAATGTTCTCTGCCATGGTAAATCCTCTCTCTTAGGTAGTTACCTCAACACCTCTATTTTAACCTTACGCGCGAGGGCCTATGGACAACATATCTTCCTGAAACCTATTTATTACTTTGACCCATGTTTAGTGATAGCATTCATCCTCGTTGTGCGAAGGGATGTTATGGCGAAGAACTCCGAACAGATGGCAACGCTTTTGGTGCTTGCTGCGGGAATCCTCTGGGGAACCATGGGGCTTTTCGTGCGCCCGCTCACCGAGCTCGGACTAAGCTCGCTGCAGATCGCGGCGGGCCGCTTCCTTGCGGCGGGCGTGATCTACGCCATCATCCTTACCATCCGCAACCCGCGCCTTTGGCGCGTACATGTGCGCGATATCCCGCTTTTCCTGGGACTCGGTATCGTGAGCGTGGCGTTCTTCACCGTGTGCTACTTCACCTCCATCCAGATGATGTCGATGTCAACGGCTGCCATCCTTCTGTACACCTCGCCTATCTGGGTGATGCTCATGTCGATTGCGGTCTTCAAGGAGAAGCTAAGCGCTCGCAAGGTCGCAGCACTCGTGCTCGCGTTCGCAGGGTGCGTGTGCGTATCGGGCCTCGGCGGCTCGGTTTCGGCGCTCGGCGTTCTCATCGGTCTGGGATCGGGCATCGGGTACGCGCTCTACAGCATCATCGGCACGTTTGCGCTGCGCAAATACGACTCGCTGACCGTGACCACCTACGCCATGCTCATCGCAGGTGTTGCAACCCTTCTCGTGTGCGACCCGGCATCGCTTGCAAGCACGCTTGGCAGCACGAGCACGCCGCTTCTCGGCAGCACTGCCATCTCGCTTGCGTTCCTGGTTGCCATGGGCATCGTGACGGCAGCGGCACCCTACTTGCTCTACACGCTCGGACTCACGCGAGCAGGAGCGAGCCGCGCCGCCATCCTTGCCACTATCGAGCCCATAACGGCCACCATACTTGGAACCGCGGTCTTCGGCGAGGCGCTGACCGCGCTTTCCATCATCGGCATCGTTTGCGTGGTTGCGGCAATCGTTATCCTCAACGTGAAGAAGGGGGCCTAAAGCCCCCTTCCCCTGTGTTGTGCAGCTTAATCGCAGCTTGACGCCTTGCGGCGCACGATCCTAGTGATGGAACAGACGCATACCCGTGAACGCCATCGCGATGCCGTACTTGTTGGCAGTCTCGATAACGTTATCGTCGCGAATGGAGCCGCCGGGTTCTGCGATGTAGCACACGCCCGACTTGCGCGCGCGCTCGACATTGTCGCCGAACGGGAAGAACGCATCGGAGCCGACCGTCACGCCCGTCTGCGTTGCGATCCATTCCTTCTTTTCCTCGGCGCTAAGCACTTCGGGCTTTTCGGTGAACCACTTCTGCCACTCGCCTTCAGCAAGCACGTCCTCGTACTCGTCGGATGTGTACACATCGATGGCGTTATCGCGGTTCGGACGGCGGATGTCGTCCACGAACTTGAGGCCCAATACCTTCGGGTGCTGGCGCAGATACCAGTTATCGGCCTTCGAACCCGCCAGGCGCGTACAGTGGATGCGGCTTTGCTGACCAGCACCGATGCCGATTGCCTGGCCGTCCTTCACGTAGCAAACGGAGTTTGACTGCGTGTACTTCAGCGTGATGAGCGCCACGATCATGTCGATCTTTGCGGCCTCGGGAATCTCCTTGTTCTCGGTGACCACGTTGGCGAGCAGCTCTTCGTCGATCTTGAAGTTATTGTGGCCCTGTTCGAACGTGATGCCGAAGACGTCCTTGCATTCCTGCTCGGCGCACACGTAGTCGGCATCGATCTGAACGACGTTGTAGTTGCCCTTCTTCTTGGTCTTCAGGATCTCGAGCGCTTCATCGGTGTAACCGGGAGCGATGATGCCGTCGGACACCTCGGCCTTCAGATAGCGCGCCACATCGGCATCGCACACATCAGAAAGCGCCGCCCAATCGCCGTACGAGCACAGGCGGTCGGAACCGCGTGCACGGATGTAAGCGCATGCGATGGGAGAAAGCTCTTCGTCGCCTTCGACGAAGTAGATCTGGCGATCGATATCGGTAAGCGGGGTGCCAACCGCGGCGCCCGCGGGAGACACGTGCTTGAAGGACGCGGCGGCGGGCATACCCGTTGCCTCCTTGAGCTCCTTCACGAGCTGCCAGGAGTTGAGCGCGTCCATGAAGTTGATGTAGCCGGGCTTGCCGTTCAGCACCGTGATCGGCAGGTCGGAGCCATCTTTCATGAAGATGCGCGAGGGCTTCTGATTGGGATTGCAGCCGTACTTGAGTTCGAGTTCGTTCATCGGGAAATCTCCTAACCGGCGATTAGTCGCCAAGGTTCTTGTTGTAGATGGCGACATTGCCCTCCACGTTTGCGTACAGCGAAACTTTGTTGTCGGCGTTGAGCGCAGCCCAGACCTCGTCGGGCGCGGGCATGGTTACCTGGATGGGCTCGCCTGCGAACGTGGGCAGCGGGTTGCCATCGCCCTGGTAGGTGCTGATGAAGTAGCCAACGCCCTCATCGGCGCCTTCGTAAGCGAAGAACTCGCGCAGGCACTTGCCGTTTTCCTGATGCTTCAGGATGGAGATCTCGAAGGATTTGTCGGCATGCACGATAGCCGAGATGCGCGGCGTGAAATTGGGTGCATCGGGCTCGTATTCGCGCTGCATGCAGCCTTCGCGGAAGCCGCCGGCCTCGACGATGGTGTCGGTCTGATCGCCGTTGGTGACAACCAGATCGTCGCCCATGGTACGCACGGGGTGGTAGATGATCAGGCTCGGGTCTTCGAGCAGCGCGGGGTCGTGCGCCTCGGTGCGGATGCCGTCCTCGGTTTCGACGAAGATGCGGTTGCGGCTGTTGACGCTGCGGCCCATGATGAAGTAGTACACGCGATCGGCGCCGACAACGATGCCACGGCCGGGATACGCGTTGTTCTCGAGAAGCTCGATAAGATCCTGCATTGGGTTTCCCTTTCTCCCCGTAAGGTTTTTCGCTTGCACGGTAATAGTACTCGCGGCTGGCCTTCTATCAGAAGAGCCAACCGCGAGCGGACGGTATTTCAAGCGGAAGCGCTGTGCGACCTCTCGCCTTCGGCAGCCTTGCAATCGCGCGTGCGCGGGCGCCTAGCGGAAGCCCTTCGAGAGCGCGCCCATGATGCCACGCGCCAGACCGCCCGTGAAGTCGCCCATCATCTGCTGCATGGGATCTTGCGGCGGCTGAGGCGCGCGCCCCTGGTCGGGACCGGGGCCGCCCGGGCCACCGAACCCACCCGGCATGGGCGGCTGCGGCTGGTACTGCGTGGTGCGCTTCGTGGTCGAGCGCTTGGTCGAGGTGGTCTTGCGCTTGGTGGAGGTGCTCTTCTTGCGCGTGGACGTGCTGCCCTTCATCGCCTGCTTAATGCCCGCTTCGAACATCTTGGCCGCCTCGCGCTCCATGCGCTCCATCTGCTTCTGGCGCTCTCGCTCCTGAGCAGCGATGGCCTTCTGGCGCTCCTTCTCCTGCGCAGCGATGCGACGCTGCGCCTCCTTGAAAGCAGCTTGCTGCTCGCATTCCGCCTGCTTCTGAGCCGCGGCTTCGGCCTTCTCGCGTTCCCGCTCCTGCGCAGCGTATTCGGCAGCCGCCGCTTCTTCGGCCGCGCGCTGCTCTGCCTCGGCGGCCGACGCCTCGGCCTTCTCTGCCAGAAGCTCGTAGGCGCTTTCGCGATCGATCGCCTCGGCGTACTTGGACTTGAGCGTATCTGCGGCACGGATGTTATCGACGTCGGCCGCATCGGCGGCATTCATGCTGCAGTGGGGCGCGATTACCATGGCGCGCTGCACAATCGTGGGCTTGCCGTCTTCGTCGAGGCAGCTGATGAGCGCTTCGCCCGTGCCGAGCTCAGTGATGGCTTCCTCGGTATCGAACGCGGGGTTCTCGCGGAAGCTCTGCGCCGCGACCTTGATGGCCTTCTGCTCGGAAGGCGTATAGGCGCGCAGTGCGTGCTGGATGCGGTTGCCGAGCTGCGCGAGCACGTCGTCGGGGATGTCGCTCGGGCTCTGCGTGATGAAGTAAACGCCGACGCCCTTCGAACGGATGAGCTTGACGATCTGCTCGACCTTATCGAGTAGCGCCTTGGGCGCGTCGTCGAAGAGCAGGTGCGCCTCGTCGAAGAAGAAGCAGATCTTGGGCAGAGCCAAATCACCCGCTTCCGGCAATGTTTCGTAAAGTTCGGAGAGCATCCACAGCAGGAACGTGGAGTACAGAAGCGGCGACTGCACGAGCTTCACGCAGTTGAGCACGTTCACGTAGCCGCGGCCATCGCTGTCGAAGTCGAGCCAGTCGGTGATCTGCAGCGCGGGCTCGCCGAAGAAGATATCGCCGCCCGCATCCTCGAGCGTAAGCAGCTCGCGCTGGATAGCGCCGATGGAGGTCTTGGCGATCTGGCCGTAGCGCGTCTGGTACTGCTCGGCGTTATCGCCGATGTAGGCGATCATCGAACGCAGATCCTTCAGGTCGAGCAAAAGCAGCCCTTCGTCGTCGGCTACGTGAAACGCGATGTTGAGCACGCCTTGCTGCACGTCGGTGAGGTTGAGCAGGCGCGCGAGCAGCATCGGGCCCATTTCGGTGATGGTGGTGCGCACCGGGTTTCCGCCTTCGCCGTACACATCCCAGAAGCGCACGGGCGAGCCGTAGAAGTCGTACTCGTCGATGCCGAGGTTCGCAAGGCGCGCCATAAGCTTCTCGCCGCCCTCACCCGGAACCGCGATGCCCGTCACGTCGCCCTTGATGTCGCACACGAACGTGGGGATGCCAGCATCGCTCATGCTCTGCACGATGGTCTTCAGCGTGACGGTTTTACCCGTACCCGTAGCGCCTGCGATCAGGCCATGGCGATTGGCCATGCTCGGGTAGATGTAAACGGGTTCGTCACCGACTGCGATCTTGAGCAATCCGTCTTCGTACATAGAACAACCTCCTAGTCCAAGGATGCTTTTTGCATGGTTTCAAAATACCATGAATCGGACACGTTCGAGCCGTGCGTTATCAAGCTGCTCAGCGCGCGAGGCGAATCGCAGCACGATCCATGACATTTGTTAAACCGTCAGCTTCAACAGGTCTTGAATGTGACGCACGAAATCGACGTTTGTGTGGTGCGGTTTGCGCGAGATTGACGTCTGTGTGGTGTTTTAGGCTCCAAAATGCACGAGATTGACGTTCGTGTGGTGTGAAAGTCGATTTTGCACCACACGAACGTCAATCTGGTGCAAATAACCCTTCCAAACGCCACACAAACGTCAATCTCGTGCTTCGTGGTAAACACAAACGTCAATCT